>OCTA010005680.1_pt1 | contig 10757 bp, 1 predicted proteins | sample 1538991 | NCBI WGS metagenome assembly OCTA01 (sample SAMEA3539302, study PRJEB22396) | soil metagenome | biome: tundra; feature: field; material: soil | place: USA | collected 2010-05 | depth 0.15 m | reverse complement strand
ACCGATGCTCCAACGGTGACGCTGTTGGTGTAGGTTGTCGGATTGGCCGTGCCGGATGAAACCAGTGTCAAGATGGTTGTCCCGGGTGCCGTGCCGGCGGCCTGGCTCGCATCCACCGTGATGTGGTTAAGCGTGCTGCCATTCGTCGTCACCGTCGCGCTGATCAAAACGGTCTGGTTGGGATAGGCCGGGTTCGGACTCGCTGAAGACGAAAGGATGACAGGTCCCGGACTTGCCGCATAGTGAAGAAGAATGGTATTGCCCGCGGGCAAAATGGAATATTTGGCGGCGTTGACCGGCGCAACATCCCAGACCAGTGAGGCGGAACCGACGATCGTGATCACGCTCGAATTGGTGATCAACACATAGTCGGCAAAGTCCAGGTTCACCGATGTGCTCGGGGCCGCGACATGGAAGACGGCGCTGTCCAACGTCATGGCGCCATTCGCCACTATCTGGTCGTTGGGTCCGCTGGCGCTGGCGCCGAGTTGAAGTTTAACCAGCGAGCCTGCGGAGAGGGTCAGGTTGCTCTTGATGTTCAACACCGTTCCCGCCGCGCTGACACCGGCTCCGGGGGCAATGGCGCCGCCAGATTGATTCGTTACAGCGCCGCCAATCGTGCCGGGGCCGCCCAAGGTGCCGCCGCTGGCAACCGTGACCACGCCGGAGCCGGTGGCGCTGCCGTTAGAGTTGCTGGCCAGCAACACGCCGCCGCTGACAATCGTGCCGCCGGAGTAAGTGCTTGCTCCCGAAAGCACCTGCGTTCCAGAACCGCTTTTTGTCAAAGACAGCGCACCGACACCCGCGCCGTCTTGAATCGTGCCGTTGAAAGTCTTCGTGGCACTGCCACTGATGGTCAGCGTGGCTGCCGCCGCATTGGAATTCTGAATCACCGGCGTCAAGCCGGCAAGATAGTTGGCCGTGGAAAGCGACGCCACGCTGACGCTGTTGCCGTTCAGCAACAGGGTCGGCGCGGACGCATTCAGGCCATTGGCCTGAGCACCACTGATGACGCCGCTGCCTCCAAAACTGACCGCATTCGGCGTGGTTAAATTCAATGCGCCCGCGTTGCCAAGCTGAACCGCTCCATTGTTGATAATAAGACCGCCGCTAAAGGTGTTGTTGCCGCTCAAAGTCAAAGTGCCCGGCGCGCCCTTGGTGATGGCCGTGGTGGCGCTGACGGAAGTGTCCGCGATTTGCGCGCTGATGGTGAACGGTTGCGGCGTGGCGGCGTTTGCATCTATTATCATGGTGACATCAGAATTGGCGGCGTTGGTAGGCCCCACGATCTTGCCCGTTCCCGCCGTGTCTTTGATGATTGAGCCACCGGTGGTTTTCGTGCCAATCAAAATACCACCAACCGACAGTGTATTCCCGTTAAGGTCAACCACATATGCCGCCGCATTGGTATTCCAGTCGCGATAGGAGGTGATGGTGGTATTCGCCGCCAGCGTCACGGTGGGAAATCCGCTTTGAGCATTTGCATTTGGCCCCGGCAGCGCTGTTGCGCTGGCCACAGCGTTGTAGGTTACAGGTATAAGTATGCCCGTGCCATTAGGCGCGGCCCACTCTGCAAACACATCAACGGGGCTATCAGGCCCGGTTGCACCAGCGGCGCCAGTCGTCACATAAGGCGTCCCGTTGGCATCTGTTTCAATCGGAGTGGAAAACGGCATGCCGGCAAAGGTCTCATATTGCCGGCCGGTATCGGAATATCTAACGGCGAGCGTGCTGCCGATGCTGCGGGTGACGGCTCCACCAATGATTACACTTCCAGTATAACTGCCGCCGCGATTCAAGTATATATCCGACTCGCCCGGGGTAAGGGTGAGGCTGGCGAAATTCTGGGCGACGCCGGCGCTAAATGAGTAAACTAATGCTCCGCCGCCCAAAGTAAGAGTTGCCGAGGACATTATCGTATTTGCAGTGCCCGAGGATAACGTTATCAAGCCGCCATTGATGGTGACGTTGGTGATGCTGTTTGCCTGCGTCGCCGAACCGGTGATGGTCAGCCCGCCGCCGCCATTCTTGATCAATCCACCCAAAATAACCGGCGCGACGGTGGCAGCAATAGTTTCATTGCCCGCGCCCGCAAGGGTGAGCGTGTTGGCCCCGGCATTCAACGTCGTGGTTCCGGCAATCGCCAGCGTGCGGCCCGAAGCCACGCTCCACGTCTGCGCGGCGCTCAAAGTCAGGGGACAGTTGAACGTTGCGTTGTTGTTGGCCGCCGACATGTTGATGCCGGAAGCGCCCAGCGTCAACGTGTTGCCGGTGGCGATGGTCAGCGGGCCAAGGGTGGCGCCATCCAATTGAAGGCCGCCCAAGGTCAAATCTCCGCCCAGGGTCATGGCCGCCAGGGTGGCTGCCGACGGAGTGGCGCCAAACTCGCCAACATCCGTCGACGCCGGGGCAGTGCTCCAGTCAGCAGCGCCGTTGTTCATTGTCGTGGTGTCCAATTTGGTGACGTTGGCCGCCCGCGCGGCAAGCGCGCCCGACAACAGGAGCAGGCAGGTGATTTGAAGAATTGAGTTACGAGTTTGGGTCGTTTTCATAAAAAAGCTCATTACGATATTCTATTGGATTCATTATCATCCTATCTCTTTCGACGCAAAAGGGAATGCCTCAAATTGACATAAGGATGGATATTATTGACTTTTTTGGTATGCGCCGGTCGAAGGATGGAAAAAAGCAATCAACTTGCCTCAATGGTCAGCCGCGCATCACGGCGAGACCAGCAGGAAGAAGCCCGCCGGATTCACTCCCGGAGTGTTCGTATAGTTGTAGCTCCCGTCCGCCGCAAACACGTTCGTCCACACCGGCGTCCAACTCGCCAACGGCAACGCCACGTTCGTCGTCGTCAATATCCGGTATTGCGCCCCCGCCGGCCCGTTCGCCCCGCTGAACACCAATTTTCCTCCGGACAGTGTCACTCCTCCTAACGCCGCCTTCGGTTTCACCACCACATAATTGGCCAGCGTGCTGGTGTTCGAACCGTCCGCACCGTTCACCGTCAAACTCACCGTGTAACTCCCCGCCGCCGCATACGCGTGCAGCACGCTCGCGTTGGAACTGTTCGTCACCATGTATCCATCCCCAAAGTTCCACACCCAGTTGGTGATGTTTCCCGTCGAGGCGTCCATCAAGGTCACTGTCTGCGTCACAAAGAGGTTCGTCGGCGTCCCGCTGAACCCGGCCACTGGCGCTGGCGACACTGACGAAACCATCACTTCGATGCTCCCGTCCACCGCCAGGCTGTTGCTCCAAACCAATCCCGGACTCAATGCCGGCAGGTTGATCGCGCTGAAACTCCCCGAATAGAAGTATGGTGAGTTTGCCTTGAACAATTGGAAGATGTCACCCGCAACCAATGGGGCATCCCCGGCATTGGTTGTCACGGTCAATGTTCCGCCATAGATTATCACCACGCAGGCTATCTGGTCGCTGGTCTGGCTGTTATGGGACACCGCCAGGGTCGTCGAGCTGCCGGACTTCATCGTCAGTCCATTGTTGATTTTCAGCACCGTCCCGGCCGCGCCGGCACCCTGTCCGGGAACCAAGCTGCCTCCGGATTGATTTGTCACCGCGCCGCCAATCGTGCCGCCACCGCCCAGCATGCCCCCGTTGCCGACATTGACCGCGCCAAGACCCGTCGTTCCGCTCACCAGCAATGTCCCGTTGGCCACCGTCACCGCGCCGTTGGCAATGGTTCCGCTCACCAGCAACGTCCCGTTGCCGACGGTCGTGGCCCCGCCGTAGGTGTTCGCCCCGACCAGTTGGACGATGCCGCCGTGAGTCGTGTCGCCCACCGTCACCCCGGCCGTCGTGTCACTGCCATTGGCAAGGATGTTGCCCGCGAAATTCACCTGGCCGCCCGTCGCCGCCACCAGCGTCACGCTTTTGCCCCGATTGGCCGTCCAGCCCAGGATGATCGGGTTGGCATAGGTGTTGGTTCCGCTCGTGTTCTGCCCGCCGATCGTGAACGTCCCGGAGTTGGTGAAGTTCACATCCCCGTCGGCCATATTGTTGGTGGTCTTCGCGTTTAGCGTCAACCCGCCGCTCGAACCGGGGTCGCCCAGATACACCGCCGCGTTGTAACTGTTGTTGTTCGTCACCAGAACTCCAGCCGGAGCGTTGTATCCCGCTCCCAGGAAGACATTGGTCGCCGCGCCCAGAATAAAACAGCTTTGTTGAATTCCGGCTCCGCTCGTGATGTTGGTCAGCGCATAGCCGTTGTCCAATACCAGCGTCCCATTCGCCACGCAGTATTTGTAGGCATCCGCCGTGGCGCTCGCGTTCCCCGACAGCAAGGAACGCCCTTGCAGCGTCGCCGTCGTCCCGCCGGTGACATACACGATGCTGCTGCCGTTGGAGTTGTTGGTGAGGTCGCCCGTGATCGTGATCTTCCCGCCACCCTGCAAGTTCAACCATTGGCTCCAATTCCCCGACACGAATGATGCGAGGGTCACCGCCGGGCCGCCGGCCAGTGCGTTGATGGCCATATTGGCAATGGGGACATGACCGGTCGTCGTCCCCACCATCGGTCCCAAAGCCAGCGTGTAGGTGCTGTTGCCCGTCACATTGATCGTGTTCGCATTGGTATTCAGGAACGTCAGCGTGCCGGGCAGCGTCAATGTGTTGCTCGTGGCGCTGGTCAGGGGACTGGCATCAAAGCTCAAGGTGTCCGGGGCGTTTTGCAGCGCCAGACTGCCCGGCGTGAACGCGGTGCTGGCATCCGCGCGCAACTGCAACGTTGAACCGTTGTTCAGGGTCAGTGCGCTCCCCTTCACCGCATTGGTGTTCGCCAGTTGCAGGATGGCATTTGAGCTGACGGTCGTCGCACCGGTGTAACTGTTAGTCCCCGCCAAAATCAGCGGGTTGGTCCCGGCCACAAACACCCCGCCGGCCCCGGATAGGTTGGCGCTCATCACGATGCTGTTCGACGCTGCGTTAAATGTCTGAATTCCGACCAGGGCAACCGGCACGCTCAACGTCTGCACGTTGGCCGAGTTGTTCGTAACGCCGCCCGTCAACATCAGCGTGTTCGCCGCGTTGGTGATGGTGAAGGCACCCGCCGTGACATCAAAGGTCAGAGCCGCGATGCTGTAGCTGCTTTCCATGTTGACCCCCAGTTGTTTGATCCCTGCAAAGGTCAGAAAATCTCCCGGCCCGGGATTAACCCCGCTTACCCAGTTCGCCCCGGTGGCCCAGGTGTTGTTCGGCGTGGCATTGCCGGTCCACACCTCACCCGCCCCGACGACGGTCAATGTAACGGGTGCCGTGTTGGTGTTGTTCCCGCTGTCAACCGCCGTGACCACCAGCGTCTGAACACCAAGGGTCGTGGCGGGATTGACCACCACGCTGTTGGTGTAGATGCCGGTCGCGCCATTCTGTTTCAGCATCAGCGCCGCCGATTCGCCGATCGCGCTCGCATTAAGACTGACTCCGGTAACGGTGTAACCGGTGGACGTTACGTTGGCGCTGATCGTCACCAATTGACCATGTGTCGCCGGATTCGGCATGGCTGAACTTGACGCAATGCTGATGGGCGAAAAATGCAGGACGACGCTGTTGCTCCACGTCACAATTGAATAATTGGCGGCGTTGGCCGGTTGTATGCCGAGCCAGGCCGGCACTCTGGCGAAACTGCCGGCGGTGGCACCGGTCAGGGTGGTGATGAGCACATAATCCCCCGTCGTATCCAAGCTGCCCGCGTTGATGCCGATATTGACGCCATTGGCTGTCACGCCCCCGTTGCTCACGACAATCTGGTCGTTGCCGCTGTTGTAAGTGCCGCTCAAGTTGAAATCCGCCTCGGCTCCGGTGTTATAGGTCAGGTTGCCGCCCAGAGTCGTGGTCAGGCCAGCGGGGTTGCCCGGATAACCGCCGGGGAGTGTGTGTCCGCCGCCATTCACCGTCACGGCGCCAGAAATCATTCCGCTGCTGCCCAAAGTTGCGTTGGTCACAGTGATCGCGCCGCCGCCGGTTGTGCCGTTGACCAGCAATGTGCCGTTGGTGACAGTGATGGCGCCGCTGTAAGTGTTCGCGCCCGAAAGAGTGAGGACTCCGCCACCGGTCTTGAGAAGGTTGCCCGTGCCGGACAGCACCCCGCTCAATGAAATGTTATGCGCCAACCCCGAAGCATCCGCCGCCTGAATAGTCGTGGCGTTCGTCGTCGCGGATGCCAGGGTGATCGGCGCGGAAGACGACCAGTCTGCTATGGCTCCCACCGTCGCTGTTCCCCCCATTGAAACCGGTGTGGGCGCCGTGTCTCCGGCGCCAACCACCAATCCCACACTTCCCAAATAAAGCGTCCCAGTGCCCGAGAGTGTCAGCGAACTGTTGATGGAGGAGGAATTCTGGGAATTCAGCGTAATGCCGGTGAGAGTCGCCGTGCCGCCGCTGATGGAGATGGAGTTTGTATTGACGGCACCGGATAGGCCCATCAACAGTCCGTCCGTGCCCAAATAAGTCAGCGAGCCGCCGGACATAATTATGAAGGCACCGCGCGCGGCGGTCGTGCCGCCCCCGAACTGGAATGCGCCGCTGGATGAGGAATTGCCGATGGTCAGCGAGCCGGGTCCCGCAATGTTCATAGTGCCCGAACCGGTCGAATTGCCCTGAACGACGCTGGTGGCGATGACGGTGCCATTGGTGATGCCCAGCACCGGGGTGGTTGGATCCGGCCCGTTGCCGTTGGAGTCCTTGAATAGGGTCGCGTTGCCGAGATTAACCGTCCCGCCGGGAGCATTGATGATGGAATTGGCATAGTTGCCAGACTGTCCAACCTGGTAAGTGGTGAAATTGGCGGTCGTCGCCCCGGTGAGGTTGAGCGAACTGCCAGATTCGTTGGGATCGGTGCCAATATTCACCGTGCCCGCCGTCACCGTGCCACCGGTGATATTCAAATAGGCCGCTACTGCAGAGGCATTGCCAGCGGTTCCGATTTTAATGGTGCTGCTGGACGAACCCGATGAGCCTCCATTCATTGTCAATGTGCCGTTGGCACTGACCGTCGTGTTGCCGGCATAGTTGGCATTGGACAACGTCCATGTGCCACTGCCGTTCTTGATCAAAGAGCCGCCCAAGCCGCGGTCGGCCACGTTTCCCATAAAAAGTGTGCTGGCATTATCGCCGCCCACCGTCAGGGTCACCGCGCCGGACCCGGTATTGAACAGGTTCAAATTTTGGGTGCTGTTTGTGCCGGTCACTTCGGCCAGCGTGGCCGCCGTGATGCCGCCGCCGAAAGTCAGACTGCCGTGGTTGTAATTCAGGACGCTGTTCTGCAACGCCAGCGCGTGGTCCAATTCCAGCGTGCCATTGGCAATGACGGTGGTGCCGTTAAACGGGTTCGCACCCCCCAACACCAGCGTGCCGGGGGTGGGGGCGAGGCTGTTGACAATGAGGCCGTCCGCGCCGCCGTTGCCGGCCGAGGCAATAATGCCATTCAACGTGACCGTCTGCCCGCTGGCCGCGTCAATCAGCGCATTGGCGCCAATGCTGCCCGTTGTCAATCCAATGCCAATGTTGTTGGCCGCCGCAAAGGTGCCGTTGCCCAACAGGTCGCCGCCATTGAGAATGATGGTTGGGCTGCTTGGCAAAATGCTGGCTGACGAAATGCTCAAAGCCCCGCCGTTGACCGTGGTGTTGCCGGTGTAAGTGTTGTTGCCGCTCAACGTGAGCGTGTGGTTGCCGGTCTTCGTCAAAGCGCCAGCGCCGCTGATGACACCGTTCAACGTGAAATCATTTCCATTGTTGTCCACCATGGTTGCGTCCGCGATGCTGATGTTGTTGGCCAGGCTCACCGCCGCGCCCGCCTGCAGCGTGCTGTTGCCTGACACGCTCACATCACCCGCGCCCAGCGCGCTGTCGTTGCCCACTTGCAAGGTGCCGCCGCCGCTCAAAGTTGTGCCCACGCTGTCCGCCGCCGGACCATAGCTGTTGGCTCCCGAAAGAATCGTTGTGCCGGCGCCGTTGATGGTGAGCGTCCTGGCGCCGCTGGCGTTTTGAACCACCCCGGAAATGGCGAGCGATTTGCCGCTGTTCACGGTGACCGCCATGTTGTCGTTCAGCGCCAACGCAGTTTGAATCGCGTTCGCCGTGCCGGCGGTCACGGTGACCGCAGCGCCACCACCGCTGTTGTCAAGCGTCAGTGTATTGCCGCCGGAAATCGTGTAGGAAGCGGCCTGATTGAAGAACAGCGCGCCCACCGTTTCGGCGGTGTCCAAATTCACCGCGCTCACGGTGTTGCCGAAGACGGCTGAATCTTGAGCGAGGTGCGGCACGCCCCCGCTCCAATTGCCCGCGGTTGACCAATTGTTGTCGGTGCCGCTGCCATCGGTCCAGGTCCCAACCGTGCCCGATGCAATCACCGTCAAAATCACGCTCCCGTGACTGACTGATAATGAGGCGGCTGTTCCGGGAGCTTTTCCATTGCCGCCCGTGAAAGCCGGCGTGGCGTTTGGCGTGCCGGTGATTGCCGGGGCGGAAATCAAGGTATAAACACCCACACCCAAAGCCGTCCCCGGCACGACGACGGTAATGATGTTGCCATTGAAATTAAGCGTGCCTTGCGAAACGAGCAGGGACGGATGAGTGTTGTCGGTGCCGGATGAACCGCCGCCCCACGTCAGCGATATTGGCTGTGAACCCAGATCAAAAATTCCGCCGGAAGCACCCACGATGTTGGCCGCCGTCGTGCCAACGGTGGTGCCCGTGCCGCTGGCTTTCAAACTGGCGCTGCCGCCCTCCGGGCTGGAACCGGGCTGGAAGCCAAGCGCATAAGGACTGGCCAGCGCGGAAACATCGAAGGTGCCGCCCGCCCCGATGCTGATGGTGGAACTGCCGGCAAGGGAGGCGCTGGCGCCCAACGCCAGCGTGCCGCCATTGACGGTGGTGTTGCCGGTGTAACTTTCCGCATTGTTCAGTGTCAGAGTGCCATCGCCAGCCTTGGTCAAACTGCCGCCACTGCTGGTCAGCGCCGTGCCGAAAGAAACGGTCTGGCCGGCGGTGTCAATGCGGATGGACTGATTCGCCGCCGTGCTGAAACGACCGGAGTAATCGTTCTGATTGGCAGCGGAGTATTGCAGTGAGCCGCCGCCAAAAAAGAGGGTTCCGCCGTTGCCGAATGGCCCGGAGGAGCCGCCCTCCGCCACGCCGGCGTTGAGCCAGCCGCCGTTAATGGTGGTGGTGCCGGTGTAAGTGTTCGCACCGCTCAACCCTTCCGTTCCGCTGCCGGTCTTGGCCAGTGACAACGACGTCGCACCATTGTTTTGAATGAGGCCGCTGAAGGTCCCGCCGGCGTTACCGCCGCCCACGGTCAGGGTGGGCGTGCCGCTGGTCCCGTTCACGGTGCCAGCGCCGGACAAACCGCCAAGGGTGTCGCTGAAACCGGCCAGGTTCAATGTGCCGGTGACACTCACGCTGCTGCTGCTCGGAATCGCATCGGCGACGCCCAACCTCAATGTGCCCAAAGTGATGGTCGTGCTGCCGGTATAGTTGTTCGCCGCATTATTCAGTGAAAGAACCGAATTGGCGCTGTTCTGGACGATGCCCGCATTTGGCCCGACCGCACCGTTGAGGTTTATGGTTGTAGCTCCGCCACCGGTGCCGACATTCTGAACCGTGATGACGCTGCCACTGCTGCCACTGCTGCTGTTGATGTTAATAGCTTTGGTGCTGGTGGCTTGATTTTGCCTTATGAACAAATTTTGCGCACTCGTTGCGGTAATGGTGGACGTGCCCAAAACGCCGATCGCCAAGACGGGCGTTGTTGATCCGGTGTTGGCAAAATCCAGATCGGTGTTTTGAATGATGATGTTCGGATTAAAAGTAAGAGTGCCGCTGGATGACTCGCCGATGTATGCGTTGCGAGTCCCAGCCGGATTGTTCGCGGTGGCCCCGGTGTTGTCCATCGTCATGGCAATCATGCCGCTGGCATTGATCGTCCACGCGCGCGCCGACCCTTGACCGTCGTTGATCTCCCCCATGGTCGTGGGGACATCCAATAAGAACGTGCTGCCGCCCGCCCCCAACAGGCCAATGTTACCCACCCCATTGGAGGCAACCCCGCCAGCCCAGTTGGTGCCGTCACTCCAATTGCCGCTGGCTCCCGCCACCGTGGTAAAAGTAGCCTGCGCGTGGATGCTGGTTGCGCCCGCCAGCAGGAGCAGGCCGGTCATCAGGAACAAGTTTCGGGTGAAAATGGATTTCATAATTATAATTTAGGTTTTGGATCAATTGGACCAGATGCTGGAAGTATAAGGCGACAAAAACGCCACGTCAATTGGTTGAAACATTTTTTTCATCAAGGAACGACCCATGCTAACACATCGTTATCGTGTCCACCATCGCCAGTTCTGGTTGCATGCAGAGGTGGGGTCAACAGTTCTGGCGATGCCTATGGCGAGACCAGCAGGAAGAAGCCCGCAGGATTCACCCCAGACGTATTCGTATAGTTGTAGCTGCCATCCGCGCCAAATACGTTCGTCCACACCGGCGTCCAACTCGCCAGCGGCAACGACACGTCCGTAATCGTCAATATCCGATATTGCTCCCCGGCCGGCCCGTTCGTCCCGCTGAACACCAGATTCCCGCCCGTCTTCAATGTTACTCCACCCAACACGGCCTTGGGCTTGACCACCACGTAATTCGCCAGTGTGTTGGTGCTCGATCCGCCCGCTCCGCTCACAATCAAACTCACCGTGTAGCTCCCCGCCGCCGCATACGCGTGCATCACGCTGGCGTTGGAAGTGTTCGTC
>OCTA010005679.1_pt1 | contig 10758 bp, 7 predicted proteins | sample 1538991 | NCBI WGS metagenome assembly OCTA01 (sample SAMEA3539302, study PRJEB22396) | soil metagenome | biome: tundra; feature: field; material: soil | place: USA | collected 2010-05 | depth 0.15 m | reverse complement strand
TAACTATATCATCATCCAGACACAAACACAATGGTCAAACTAGGCGACAAAGTAACAGACAGCATCACTGGATTCAGCGGTATCGCGGTAGCCCGAACGGAATACCTGTATGGTTGCGTGCGCATCACCGTGCAACCAACCGAACTCAGAGACGGAAAACCACAGGATGCAGATTATTTCGATGAGCAGCGGCTGGCCGAAGAAAGCACTGCGACAACCGGAGGACCGGGAATCGTTCCACCGGAGCGGAAGGTTCCGAAGTACTGAAGCGTTGCCACTCCTTCGTCTTCCCGATTGGCAGACGCGCCTTCACCTGTACCTCACACTCAGCCAAGAGCGAGAGTTTCGGTACGGCGCTCAGGACTGCTGTCTCTTCGTCTGCGATGCGATCCTGGCCATGACCGGGATTGACATAGCGGAGCCATTCCGGGGACGCTACGCAAGCCGAAGAGAGGCATACGCCACGATCAAGGCCTATGCGGGGCGAACGAGCGTAGCGTCAGTCGCTGAGCGCATCACTCAGGTATATGACATGCCGGAGATTCCACTGCCCGGCGCGCGCCGCGGCGACGTTGTTTTGCTCTGCCGCGATTCACTCGCGCTCATCGGTCTGAACGGAGACATCCTAGCGCCGGTTGAGCGCGGCCTGGAGCGGGTGCCGAGGGATCTTATGATGCGGGCATGGCGCGTCTGAATCGTGGCGAAATTTGTTCCATTCATTATCGGCGGTCTGGAAATCGCAGCCGGGATCGCTCTCGACTTTCTTGTACCGGGCGGCCAAATAGCTGGCTATTATCTCATCGCGGCTGGCGCCGGCTCTGTCATCGCTGGCGTCGGGAGTCTGCTCAATCAACCCCAAAAGGGGCTGGCGATTGCGTCTCAAAGCCCAGTCGCACCGTGGCAGGTCGGGTATGGCCGTTTCAAGTCCGGCGGCACGATAATTTACCAAAACGAATCGGGAGAAAACGATAAGTTCCTCGATCAGGTTTTCGTGCTGGCCTGCCATCCCTGCCAGGGCGTTGACGCTCTCACTTTCGACAATCAGCGAATCCTCTTCGATTCGACTGGAACAAGCTTTAAGCCGAATACGCAGTCAGTGGATATCAGCACGATCTCCCGCGCAAATGGAGTAGTGACCGTTCTGATAAGTCCCGGAATTAACTACTTGGTGGATGGAGACCAGCTTCAAATCACTAACGTTAGCGGCCAAACCGACAACGATAAGAATCTAAACGGAAAGTTTTACATCACCACCATCGGGGGCTCTACCAGCAATTTCACCTATCTGCAAGGCGGCTTCGATGTGACTCTGAGCGGTACTGGAAACGTGACAACGGTATGGGCGGACTACGGGAAAAAAGTCTACATGGAGGCTCTCACCGGGAACCAAACGAGCACGTTTGTCGGAATGCTCAATGGCACACCTTACGACGGAGACACCAGCAACCTAGTCACCGTACCCGACAATCCCTGGAATCCGCAATGCCTGGCTCAGGGGATGACTGTCGTATTTCTCCGGATGCACTATAACGACCAGATTTTCGCCAATGGACAGCCCGCTATCAGTTTTCGCATTCGCGGGAAAAACGACATCTTCGATCCGCGCGGACTCGCCACCACCGGGCCAGCCGCGCCGCACATCCTGGTCAATGGGTCCCTCGGAACCGCCACCTATTCCTACGTTATAACCGCAAGCGCGGTGGGAGGCCAGATCGGCACGGCTTCCCCGGCGGGAACGATCACGAACGGAAACTCTTCGCTCGACCGGCACAATTTCAATGCAGTCACGTGGCCCGCTCTAGCGGGAGCGGTCAATTACAACATATACCGGACGGTGGGGGGCGCGACACAGGGTCGGATTGGCAGCACGAATCAAGCGATCTGGTTTAACGATTCGGGACAGACGGGCGATGGGACTACGCCTCCCGCGGGCGTTGGTAGTGGCGTCTCGGGCGGGGGCTATACCGAGAACGCGGCTCTTTGTATCGCCGATTATCTAGCGAATCAGCAGTTCGGCTTTAAGGCGCAGTACGGGACAGAGATCCCGCTGACCCCGCTCATCAACGCCGCGAACGTCTGCGATGAGGGAGTGAGGCTTGCCGATTCTCCTAGTACCGAAGTGCGCTACTCCTGCAACGGCACCTTCCCGCTTACCCTGAGCCGCGGCGCGGTCCTACAGAACCTGCTAACGTCCTGCGGCGGGCGCGTCAGCTATTCGGGCGGCCAGTTCGTCATTCAGCCGGCGGCGTGGTATGGATCGTCGATCACCCTCGGCACGGCAGGGACGTACACGGCCAAGACTCCGATATCGGCGATGGTTTACGCCAAGGCGACCTATCAGCAAGGAAGCGCGGCGTCGGGAATTCCATTTATCGACGCGGTTTACGGAACCCCGCGTGTCGTGGCGATAGACTTCTCATCGCGTGTGAACCTGGATTGCTCCACGCTCACGACTACCCCAAGCACGATTAGCGCGGCGGTCGATATAGCGCTGCTCATCGGGCTGAACGTCATAGCGGGCATCGAAGGAACGCTTCTCGCGGCGGACACAAGCCCGATAAGCACGCTCAACATCTACGACGTCTACCTGACGGTAACTTACGCGGACACCACGACATCGACCGTGAGGCCATGGCAAACGCAGTTTAGTTCGGGAGACTTCGGGAGCGTCGGCCTATTCGGAAACTTACTCAGCGGACAGGTGGCCAATCCGCAACTGGCCATCGATTCCGACAATACGACTTACGCCTCTATCCAGAGACAGTACTTCGGAGGTCTGCAGGATGTCGCATACCTGCAGATGCTTTTCGCTTCTCCGGTCGGAACTCCGGATCCATCCGCGTCCGGCATGGCGGCCAGCGCGAAAGCGTTAGCGGTCGCGTCCGGTCCCTATCGCTGGAAAGGGATTCAGATCCGAGATTTGTACAACGGCGCGAAAGGAACCTATGTCTCCCCTTCGAACGGCTGGCAGCCTTCCGATTTCCCCTACTACGCGCAAGACCAGATGCACGGCTATTCGAATGGCCCGCAGCAATACAACTACGACGCCAATCTGGCGGCAGATGGCGGAGACAGGCGCTGGCTCGATCTTCAGCTGCCCTTTACGATCAGCTACACTATGGCGCAGCGCCTGGCCAAAATCGAACTGCTCAGGCGTCGGCAATTTGGGACGGCCACTTTCGCCTTCAACATGAGCTTGTATCAGGCGACGGTTCTCGATATCGTCTCTCTCGCTCTGCCGGTCATGGGCTGGTTTAGCAAGCTCTTCGAAATAGCGGCGCATCGGCTCACCGTCAACAAACAGCAGTCCGATGGCGGCCTTGATGTGACCGTTCTCGGCTGCGAACTAGATCTGCAGGAGACGGACCCGGGCGTCTACGAGTGGCTATCGTCGGAGCAACTGACGGCGCAAGGTTTCCAGCAATCGACGCTGCCGGGCGCTAACACGCCTCCGGCACCCGTGACAGGCCTGACGGCGACCAGCGGACCATCTGTCGCAGCACTGAACGTCCCGTGAGCGTAAGTTCCGCCCGCATCATGATCACCTGGACGGCTCCCACCGATGGCTATGTGCTTAACGGCGGACAGATTCAGATCCAGTATCAATTGCTCACCACGACAACGGGCGCGGGCGGGGCGAATCCAGTTACGACTCCGGGGCCATGGATAGCTCTTCCGAGCGTAGCCCCAAACGTGACGGTTGCCTACATCGACGGAGTTAGCGAAGGAGCGCAGTACAACGTGCAGATTCGCGCCGTCAATGCGGCGGGTGTCCCTTCGGACTGGACGACCATCGGACCGATCACGGCTTCTGGCGGCAGCATGACGGTGGGGTTCTCGTTCGCCGACGCGGAAATACCGGTGGGCGCGATGACGGGAACGAATCCGCTCTACACGTTGGCGCATGCGCCGAATCCGCCAGCGTCTCTCAGCCTGTACTTTGACGGAATCCTACAGCGGCAGGGCGCGCTGACGGATGGCGCGGATTACGCGCTGGCGGGAAACACCATTACTTACTGGCGAACGATAAATCTTCCCGACGGCGAGGGCGACTCTCTGGTCGCCTGGTATCGATACTGAACTTTTTTCGGAGAAATTAATGAGACGACTTATTCCACTCCTGCTGTGCGCGGCGAGCGCTTACGGGCTAACCTGCTCAAACAGCGGCAGCGACCCGGGAAATATCCAATCCGCAGTCAATGGCGGTGGAACCGTGACGCTATCTGGCACCTGCTCTCTCGGCTCGAGCACAATCCAAATCAACAACTCCGTCACGATCAATGGTCCCGCCACTCTAAACTCAAGCAACGCCATGGTTTTCTCGGTTAACTCCAATAACGTCACGATTAGCGGTCTGACGCTAAACGGCGGCTATATCAATTTCCCCATTCAAACCACCTCTGGGTTTACTTTCGCGAATAGCACTATCCAGAACCTCACGAACGCGGGATGCGGGGGCGGATCTCCCGGCATATTGGCGTCGGTACTGACGCACTCGACAATCAACAACAATACCTTTCGCAATATCTGGCCGGGTGGATTTCCAAACACGCCGCCGAATTGTAATGACGGAACCGCCGGCGGAAACGATACTTGGGGAGCGGCTGGTATAGCGCTGTCGGGCCTTGATTATGTCACGATCACTAACAATACATTCGATGAGATCGCTAGTGACGCGATGCACCTGGACTGGGAAGCGACGACTGGCAACAGCGGCGGGTTCAGCACTCACGGAAACGTCGTCTCATACAACACGTTTAGTAATATTCGGCGCATCCCGATAGAAATCCAGTCTCAACCGAGCGGCAACTGCCCTGGCGGCTGCAATTACGGGATAATCAATACAAACGGCCTTCAGGTTAACGGTAATTACGCGCATCTGTACGCCTTCGGTTACTCGGACACTTGGGGCGCGAGCTTAGTTCCGGATGGCTCGAAGACCGGCGAGTACCTCAACAACACCTTTATCGCGAACAACAATCCATCGCACGGGAATATGCAGTCCGATTACTCGGCTGGCATGGAGACGTCTCTTGACAATGGCATCAGTCAGGGGAACGTGTTTGCGAGCGTGCCGAGCGCGTCCTACTTTTTCGGGGCGGCGCATCTTTACGGTGGGCACTCGAATAATGGCTACACCCTCACGGTGCAGAACGAGATCTGGTGCGGAAATCCGAACCAAGTTCAAACAGCCTGCGAGCCTGGCCCCGGATGCGATTCCGGGAGCCCAAAGATTCTAGAGAATTATAATTACAAAAACACCTCCACGTGTCCGGCTGGTTCCAATCCCGATGTCAGCAACATCGTTCCGACGTTAACATCGGCCAATAATCAGAGCTTCCCGAGCGGCGGCAACGGGACATGGACAGCGGCGGTAGTTTCAAACCTATCGATCAAGTGGGTCCAATTTAAAATTGATACAGGCTCTCCGGTTGTTACCCAGGAATTACAGGATGTAAATTCGAACTTCTCTAATGACCGAAAATGGCTCTATCACGCGACCCTTAACACGTCCGGCTATTCCGCCGGCAGTCACACCCTGACGGCAACCGCTACGGACGTGTCCGGCGCGACTCAAAGCGCCAGTCAGACCTTCGTGGTCGGGCCGGGCGGACCCGCGCCAACGATCTCTTCATTCACCGCTTCTCCGACCACGGTCAATGCCGGAGGGTCGAGCACGCTCACATGGTCAACGTCCGGCTCGACCGGTCTAAGCATTAGCGGCATCGGGACGGTCACGGGAACAACCGTCACAGTCACGCCTGTAACGACTACGACCTATACCCTGACAGCGACAAACGGCAGCGGCAGCGCCACGGCGGCGGCGACTGTGACGGTTGTTCCCGTCGCCAGCGCTCCCGTTATCGCCTCGTTCACGGCGTCTCCCGCGAGTATCGTAGCGGGCAATCTCAGCACCCTCTCCTGGTCAACCGCGAATGCGGCAAGTCTGAGCGTCTCCAATGGCGTAGGGGTTGTTACCGGAACTTCTACCCCAGTCAATCCGGCGGCAACGACAACCTACATTTTGACGGCCACCAACGCTGTCGGCTCCGTCACGGCATCGGCAACCGTAACGGTCACGGCGGCTGGCACCGGCACTGCATGGCCTACGCATGTGGCTACAGCTTTCGACTTGCTCCAGATGTCGGATCATTCGCAGACTACTTTGTCGGGCGGCGTCAGCGCAACGGCTCTCACGTGGCCTGTTTCCAGTCCGAGCACATTCGTGCCGTATCAGGTGGCAACCGTCGATGGCGAGCAAGCGAAACTTTGCGGAGTGTCGAGCACCGCCCTCACGATTTGCACGGCCGGGCGGCAATTCGCAGGCACAACCGCTGCGACTCATGCGACAAACGGGGTCCTCTACGGACGCATCGGAGCCGTCTACCGAAACACTCTCAACGCGCGGCTCATCGCTCTAGAAGCGGCGCTTACTACCGCGACTCGGCATGGGAGTTATCCTGGCACATCGACGGGCGGAGCGTCCTGGCCTAATCACGTAGCGACGAATCAGGAGATGTATGTCGCATCCGATAATGCCGTTTCCCAGCTGGCGAGTGGCGTCACGAACAGCACGTTAAGCTGGCCTCTCACAAGCGCAAGCAATTTCGTGCCATACCAGATCGTTTTAGCCGATCAGGAATTAGCCGAAATTTGCAGTGCGGGAACGACGCTCACGCTATGCTCTGGAACGCGCGGACTGGATACCAGCGTGGCTGTCGCTCATTCAGGCGGAGCAACTGTTACTGGCGTCATAGTCGATCTCGAATACAACCGCTTCGCGCTGGAATTGTCCCACCTCGAAGCGGATCTCTTCGGCGTGGCTGGATCGACCAGCATATGCAGCCCATGCACGGCGGGCGCCGGAGCATCCTGGCCTAATCACGCCGTCACCGCGGCGGAGCTTGGCATCGCTTCACCGGGTGGAACGATATCGGCATCGTTCCATAATCGCTCCGTGGCGGAAATGATCGCACTTGAAGCCGATCTCGCGGCGCATCCTTAGGAAAATCCATGAACACACAGCCAACAGTATGGGGCGGAGCTAATTCGGGCGAAGGTCAGTTTGCGGGGATGGGTGTCGCCGCGCTGATCCAGGCGGCTATCGCGAATCTCACCGCCGCAATTCCGGATACCTCCGGGATTCCCACAGCCGTATATCTTCCTGGCCTTCAGTTCTCGGGATCGGTTGCGCCTGGCGCGGCCATTCTACAGCCAGCCTCTCTGACCATCACAGCCTGGATTACGGCGTCCGGCCCGCAGGTCGGTTATCCAGCGCTCGTCAGCTACGGGCTGGACACTCCTCCATCTTACGAGTCCTATATCCTCCAGGCGGCAAGTGTCGATGGCAATTCCAGTGCCCAGATGTATTTCCTGACGGGAACGGGAGTCTGGAGCGGATCTGTTTATGGAACGACAAAACTACAGCCGAATGTGCAGTATTTCCTAACCGCCACTTATGATGCCGTTGCGGGCGTGGCGTCTATTTTAGTTGACGGATTGCGGGAAGGCTCGCTCTCGATCAAACCCGCTCCGCTCTACTATCCGTCCGGAAGCGGCCTAGGAATCGGTCGGAAGTTCTCAAGCGCCGCTAATAACTTCACCGGAAGCGTGAGTCCGGCGATTTATCCGGTAGTCCTGACGGACGCTCAGATTTATACGCTGTATCAGGCGGGCATTCTCTCGCCGCACATTCCGGCAGCCATCGCGCAATTGACTTCGGCTCTCGCTCTACTGTAAATGTCAACCTGGGGATTACCGACTGGTGGAGAAGGAACCTTTGCGGGCGGACCCGGGGGTTCGTCCGGCGGCACTCCTCCGCCTGTCATTACATCGTATGGCGGGTCCGTCAACACCAGCACTCCCGGTGCGTCCGTTACGCTGTCATGGAGCGTCACGGGCTCCGTTTCCCAATCGATTGATCAGGGCATAGGCTCCGTCTCAGCAAGCGCATCCGTTGCCGTTACTCCGCTCACCACCACTATCTACACGCTTACCGCAACCAATGCGGGCGGATTAGTTACCCAGACTTTCACCATCGTCATTTTTGGCGCGAGCGCCGAGAACGTCAGGTGGCACCAGTTCCGCTCCGGTGATCGGCAGGGCGCGGGCAAGCAGATCCAGATGTTCGGCGGCGGGAACGTCGCGCCGGGCTACATCGGGCTATACGATTCGTTCGGGAACATCATCGGAGCGCAGCCGCGGGGGAACACGACGGCCGTGCAGTTGGCCAGTTCTCCCGCCGGATATACGCCAGGCAATCTGTTCATGGCTGACGATTCCGGCAACACGATCGATAGCGGCGTTGCGGCGACGGGCGTACTCAGCATCGGCAACTTGTTTGGCGCATGGTATGGGCAGGTCCCGCGCGGACTAATCGACGGATCGAACCGCATTTTTGGCCTCGATTATCAACTCGCTAACCCGTATAGCGAACTCATGATAAATGGGAGTCTCCAGACACCCGGCATCCAGGGCGACCCTGCCGGCTTAAATGCAACGCAAGACGTGATTGGCGCGGATTACACCGTTTCACCGGGCGGCACGTTGACGGTGGGAACTCCTCCTGAGGGATCGGATGTAGTCTACATCTGGTATTACCGTGGCAACTCATCGACCGGCATCGCTTATCCCGCTGCAACAAAGGCGACAATCACGGTCTGGACGGCTTTCCGATCCGCCGATGGCGTACCCCATGGCTTGGCGCAGTCCCATTGGTTCGCCTCCGGGCTTTTGGCCGCGAATGGACTCACCAATACGACTACCCAGATTACGTCGAACGGCGTACTTTACACCCTGACCCAGACCACAACTACGGTCTATGACACCGGAACGCTTGGATTCCTCTATGGAACGGTATCGCCTCCTCCGATTGCATCATCCTTCGCAGGTTCAACCGTCGTATTTCAACTCAATGGCACCCTTCTCGCGACTGATCCGAATTACCTGGACATCTATGACGTTTATCTGACTCTTACTTTGTCGGACAGTTCTGTCGTCACCATCCGGCCTATCACTTGGGCGTTCACCTCCGGGAGCGGAGGAGGCGGCGGCTTTACGAGCTGGCTGCCCTTTACGAATTACGCCTTTGGGGACATCGTCGTGGATACCAATGGCAATCTGCAGACGTGCTCGACACCCGGGCAGAGCGGATCGTTTATGCCGCTGTGGGCGACCGCCGGTATCACCTCAGACGGAACGGCTGCCTGGACCGAGACAGGTGCGCAAACTTCGACCACCGGGCAGATTGTGAATCCGCAGTATGCCTATGACTTTGAGAACACGATTCCGCCTATCAGCTTCGCGACGTTCACCCGCAGCGCGTTCTCGGGCGGCGGCGCGGGCGGCACGTTCACGGTAATTTTCTAAAATGGCACGCGGAAAACTCACACTCAGTCAATTGCAATCGCGCGTCCTGACTGGCGACGGTTCGCAAATCACAACGTTCGGCGGCGGCGCTATGACCCCAGGAGCGGGCGTCGTCTGGGACGCCGGTGGCAATCTGATTACCGGGACGCTGGGCGCAACGCATACCGAATCGCTGACGGATGGCGCCGGTAATTTCATTTACGCGAACGGAGACGTCATCACCGTTGTCGGAGTCCCGAATTAGGAAACCATGTCTACACTCGCAAGCGTAATCATCCGAGATCTAATCGCCAATCGTCCGACTGCGGGAATCGCGGGGCGACAGTTTTTCGCGTCCGATACTCTAGTCAACTATCGCGACAATGGCTCCTCTTGGGATACTACCAGCGGGAGCGGCGGCGTTTCCAGCGTGGCGGTCACGGTTCCCTCCGACCTTAGTGTCAGCGGCAGCCCCATTATAGCCTCGGGTACCATCGCGATTACCGCCAATACGCAAACGGCAAACACGGTGCGGGCAGGCCCGACAACTGGCAGCGCGGCGGCTCCGACCTATCGCGCCTTAGTTGCGCAGGATATCCCCACGATCGGGGAATCGGGAGTCACCAACTTAACTACAGACCTTGCGGCGAAAGCGGCTACGTCCACAACGATATCGACCACGGCACCGCTTACGGGCGGAGGCGATCTATCGGCAAATCGCACGCTGGCGATCTCCAACATGACGGGAGATACCGGCAGCGGCGGCGCAAAGGGAGCCGTTCCCGCTCCCGGAACTGGCGATGCGGCTGCCGGCAAGTTTCTCAAGGCCGATGCGACCTGGGCCGTACCAGCCGGGTCGGGCGCTGGCGCGCAGAGCGCCAACCTTGTCAACGCGGGTCCGTCAAGCGGCTCGGCTGCGACTCCGACTTACAGAGCGTTGGTGGCTGGCGATCTCCCAGCGGCCATCCCGGTTACCAACCTCAACAGCGGAACGTCGGCGACTTCGGGAACCTACTGGCGCGGCGACGGAACCTGGGCGACACCAGGGGGCAGTTCACCCGTAACGACAAAGGGAGATGTCTTTACTTATTCCACTTCGAACGCCCGTCTGGCGGTCGGCTCAGATGGGCAAGTGCTGATGGCAGCTTCTGGCCAAACTACCGGACTGCAGTGGGCTTATCATCCGCTAACCATCGGTTTTGTAATCGTGTCCGGCGCGATAGGAACAAACGTCGGGCCGCAATTAATCGCGCCCCGAGCGGGAACGATCTCGAAGTGCAAGGTAGTCACCAAGTCTTCGGACGCGAGTATCGATCTTACCTTTACGATCAAGCAAAACGGTATCAGCGTATTCACGGGCGCGCAAACAATCACGCACGGCACATCTGGCGGCACGGTGACGACGATCAC
>OCTA010005677.1_pt1 | contig 10761 bp, 10 predicted proteins | sample 1538991 | NCBI WGS metagenome assembly OCTA01 (sample SAMEA3539302, study PRJEB22396) | soil metagenome | biome: tundra; feature: field; material: soil | place: USA | collected 2010-05 | depth 0.15 m | reverse complement strand
GGTCGGATCGGGCTCGCCGACAGTCAGCGGGCGCTGGTCCTTGGTGCTGCCCGGCGAGCCCGATCCGACCCGGCGGCTGCACGCCGTCGCCCGCACCCTCCTCGACCGGCACGGCATCCTGACCAGGGGCGCAGTGGCCACGGAGCGAGTGCCAGGCGGCTTCGCCGCGCTCTACCCAGTGCTGCGGGCCATGGAGGACGCTGGCCAGTGCCGGCGCGGCTACTTCGTGGAGGGCCTGGGCGCCGCGCAGTTCGCGCTGCCCGGCGCGGTCGACCGGATGCGCGCCATGGCGGCGGACACCAGCGCCCCAGCGAGCCCCGCGGCCCCGGATTTGTGGGCGCCCATGTCAGGGCTGCCCATGTCAGGGGTGCCCGCGCCAGCGGCAGAGCTTCCCGGGCAGCCCGCCGACGGCGGAGCACCAGCGGGCGTCCTCGTGCTGGCCGCGGCGGACCCGGCCAATCCGTACGGGTCGGCACTGCCCTGGCCTGACCGGCCCGATGAGACCCCCGGCGGGCACCGCCCCGGCCGCAAGGCGGGCGCACTCGTCGTACTGGCCGACGGCCACCTGGTCCTGTACGTCGAGCGGGGCGGGCGGACCCTGCTGTCCTGGACCAGTGACCCCGCGGCGCTGGGCTCGGCGGCCGGCGCCCTCGCCGAGGCAGTCCGTGGCGGCGCTCTCGGCCGGCTCACCGTGCAGCGGGCCGATGGCGAGGCCGTGCACGACTCGCCGCTGACCCAGGCCCTGGAGTCGGCCGGGTTCCGTCCTACCCCGCGCGGCCTGCGCCTGCGCGCCTCGTGACGCGTACCAGGCCGCGGCCGCGGTGTAGGTAGTACTGGAAGCCCAGTACTGAGGGACACATCCGAAGAAGGAGGACCAGGGCGTGCGCGTCAACTCCGTGGCCCCGGGGTTCGTGCAGACCGAGGGCGCCGACGGGCTGGTCGACCGCATTTCCCGGGCCGGGGGTATTGACCGGGAGGCGGCGCTGTAGCAGGTCATGGACTTCCTCGGCGGCATACCTATCGGCCGGCCCGCGCAACCCGCCGAGGCCGCCGAACTCGTCGCGTTCCTGGTGTCCGACCGCGCCAAGGCCATCAACGGCGCCGAGTTCGTCATCGATGGCGGCACCCTACCCACCACATGACTCCGCACCCACCACATGACTCCGCGCGGCAGGAGGATGGCCACGGCCGGCGCCCATGGCCCGCGCCTCAGGGAGGCGGGATCGTTCCGGAGGCGCGCTCGATGAGGCGGGTCGGGACGACGTGCTCCGCAGCCGGGGATGTGTCGCCGTCGATCCGCCGGAACAGGATCTCGGCGGCGAGCGTGCCGATGGCCGCCGGGTCCTGAGCCACGACTGTCACCCCTGGCTCCAGGAGATCGGCGAGCGGGAAATCGTCGAAGCCGATCAGAGCGGTGCGGTGCTGCAGTCCCATTTCGCGAAGCGCCCGAATGGTGCCGATGGTGACCAGGTTCTGCTCGCTGAACAGCGCTGACGGCGGGTGCGGCCCGGTGAGCAACTCACCGGCCGCGGCCTCGGCAGCGCCGATGGTATGCAGGTCGTGCCGCACCAGATTGCGTTCGATCGCGAGCCCCGCCTCGCGCATCGCATCCTGGAATCCGGCAAAGCGCTCCTGTGCGGTCGCGATCGAGGTCAGATCACCCAGGTAGGCGATCCGCCGGTGCCCGCGCGCTATCAGGTGCCGGACACCGTTGGCCGCCCCCGCCCGGTTGTCGGACACGACGCTGTCGGCGGCCAGGAACCGGGGCGGCCGGTCGACGAACACCAGCGCCGTGCCCATCTGCCGCTCGTTGAGCAGGTAGCTGTGATCCTGCCCGGCCGGGACGATGATGAGGCCGTCCACCCGCCGCAGGAACAAGGCGGCGGCGAGTTCACGCTCCCGCTCGGCGTCCTCGTCGAGGCTCCCGGCGAGCACGCCCACACCGCGCGTTCTGGCCACATCCTCCGCGGACCGGTAGATGCTCGAGGAGTACGGGTTCGCGACATCCTCGAGCATGAGGCCGATCATCAATGATTTGCGGTCGCCACGGCGCAGGCTGCTGGCGGTGAGGTTGGGCTGGTAGTTGAGCTGCGCGGCGGCCCGCTGCACCTGGGATGCCAGCGCCGGATCTACTGTTGTCGCCCCATTGATAACGCGTGACACGGTTTTCAGGCTTACGCCTGCCAGCGCCGCCACATCGCGCATAGTGGGCCGGATGAGCTGGGACAACGACATCTCCTGATCGGCACAGAGCAGTTGCCCGGTTACAGCTCGTGCATCGCGTTCGAGATTAACATGGCCGATATTGACCTTGGACAAGGTTAGCCGCTACCGGTTCAGCGTGGCCGCAGCGCCCGGGCCGGTAAGAAAACGGATGCCGGCAGCTCTTCACCGTGGCCTCAGTTCGGGGTGGGCGAGGCAAGTCCGCTCCGTCCGCGGAACGCGCGCTGTACCGCATCGTCAAGGCTGCGCGCATCGGCTGATTCGGCACCCGCCCGTCCGCAGGTAAATGCCGCGCTAACGCATGCTCTTTCGAGCAGGCGGCGGATGACATCGATACCCATCCGCTGGAGGCTAATCGCGGGGTCTGCGTCATGTGGCACTTCGCTGACCAACCCGTCCAGCAGTGCGGAAGCAAACGCATCACCAGCGCCGACGGTATCCACCACATCGGTCGGAACCGCCGGGACCATAATCTCGGCGCCTCCTGGCGCGAGCGCGTAGACACCCTCTGCTCCTAGCGTCACGACGACGATCCCGGCCGTCGTGCGTTGCCACGCGGCGGCGATCTCCCGGTATTCCTGGCCAGGGTAAAGCAATGCAATGTCGTCCTCACTGGCCTTGATGACGTGGGTGAGCTTGACTTGACGTTCAACCCTGCTGCGCTCGGCGTCGGCCATGTACTCGAATCCGCTCCGCACATTGGGATCGAAGAAGATCAACGCTCTTTCCTGTAGCCGAGCCCGCCGCATTAGTCCTTCCAGCACTGCGGCACCGGGCAGGAATCGCAGCGCGAGACCGCCTACATACAAGGCGCGGACGTCGGCGGGCAATACGTCGGGGACCTCGGACTCCGCCCACTGCCAGTCGGCGGTCCCGTTGGCATAGAAGCTGTACTCAGCCTTACCGTGGCCGTCGAGGGCGGCGACCCCAAGCGTCGTCGGCTCCGAAGCCGGGACGACCATCGACAGGTCCACGTCGGCGTCTTTCAGGTGTTGCCGCAGCATGCGACCGAAGGCGTCGGGACCGATACGGCCGAGGAAACAGGTTCTGCGGCCCAGCCGGGCCAGGCCGACAGCGACGTTGCACGGGGCGCCGCCGGGCCGGGCGTCGAAGCGGTGCTGCCCACCGGGTATCGGCAGCAGATCGATGAGTGCCTCGCCGGCAACCAGAATCACGGCTTTATCTCCCCGGCGCCACAAACCAGAGCGGGCCTGACGTCTCTGCGGCCGCCCATAGCACGGCAGAACGTGATCGTTATGCGGCTATTCACAATCGGGAACGCTGCCGCCAGGGGCGAATGTTCCAGCATGCCCGCACGCCCACTGTCCGCAGCTGGCTTGGCCATTTCAGCCACGCCCGGATCGTCGATGAGTCCGCCATTCGCCCAGGGGCACGGCCCGACCGCGCGGCATCGCGTTGTCTGCCGTCCTGCGCCAGCACGTCTGGTGGTCATCGGCTAGCTCACCCTTCGCCATGGGGTACGAACCTTACCCATCCCGACATCGTTGTCCAACTAGGTCCGCGCGGCGCCGCCGGGCTCGACGTCGCCGACGCACGGAAGCCCCGGCCTTGCGCCAGGCGCCTCCGGGCCGGGAGGCGCCTGGCAGGCAAGGCCCGGGCCGGTCCTGCCAGCCCAAGCCCACGCTCCGACCCCAGACTGTGGAGCATTAGCGCAGGAAGTATGCCCACATGATGACTTTTTCGTAACAGTTCAACATCGGTTCGCGGGCGCACCCTGGGTACCGCCGCAGCGGAGCGGGCGATGGATCGCCGACCACCCGGCCGAGACCAGATCGTGTCCCACGGGTCTTGACAGCGTTGCCGTATCGGCACAAAGTGTGCGGACAACGATGTCCGTCGCGGCTCCGCCTAGGGATGCTGTCGGGGGATGCCGCAGTCGATCGACGGAGAGTTGGGTGAAGGGCACTCGTGGGCAGAGCGCGCGGCGGAAACCCCGCACTCGGTGACGCGCAAGCATCCCCCCGGCTGCGGTGCCGCAGAGATGCATCTCAGCTTCTGTCGGACGGTCCGGTAGGGGTTTTCTGAAGGAGGAACAGTGCTGATCCGTCGAAGTAGACGCAGCGCGATGATCGCGCTGCTTGCCATTGCGTCCACCGGTTCGCTGGCCTTGACCGCCTGCTCGTCAGGATCCAGTTCGTCCGGGTCCGGCCCGGTTACGATCACGGTGGCAACGGTGTCGAATCCGTTGATGACGACGATCGAACAGCTCACGCCGGGCGGGTTCGAGAAGAGCAATCCCAACATCAAAGTGAAGTTTGTCACGGACGACGAGAACACCGAGCGAGCCGCTGTGGAGAAGGACGTGGCCACCGGCGGCGGCCAGTACGACGTGGTGATGATCGGCCCGAACGACATAGCGTCGTGGGCGAAGAACGCCTGGATCAAGGACCTGTCGTCGGACGTCAGCAGCGATTCCAGCTACGACGTCAGCGACCTCCTCCCGCCGATCAAGGACGCCCTGTCGTCCAACGGGAAGCTCTACGCCCTCCCGTTCTACGGCGAGTCGTCCTTCGTGATGTACAACAAGCCGCTGTTCGCCGCGGCTCACGCCACGATGCCCGCGAACCCGACGTGGTCACAGATCGCGGCGCTGGCCGCCAAGCTGAACAACCCGTCCACGGGTGTCGCTGGCATCTGCCTCCGCGGCCTGACCGGCTGGGGTGACAACCTCGCCGCCCTCGACACCGTCGTCAACACCTACGGCGGCCAGTGGTTCAACACGAACTGGGACGCGGAACTAACGTCGCCCGCGTTCGAGCAGGCCACCAACTTCTACGTGAACCTGGTCAAGAAGGACGGCGAAAAGGGCGCTGGCAACGACAGCTTCAACCAGTGCCTGACCATCATGCAACAGCAGAAGGCGGCCATGTGGTACGACGCCACAGTCGCGGCATCGACCCTCGATGCGGCGGGGAGCCCGGTCGCGGGCAAGATCGGCTTCGCACCTGCCCCGGTCGTCAAGACGTCCTCGTCGGGCTGGCTGTGGAGTTGGGCCTTGGCTCTTGAGGGGGCGTCGAAGAAGCAGTCCGCGGCGCTGAAGTTCATGGAGTGGGCCACCTCCAAGCAGTACATCGCCTACGACGCCTCGAAGAACGGCTGGGCGTCTGTCCCGCCCGGGACGCGTACGTCGACGTACCAGAACCCGAGTTACCTGGCGGCCGCGTCGGCCTTCGCCCCGCTCACCTTGAAGGAGATCGACTCAGTCAACGTCAATCGCCCAGGGCTTCTGGCGCAGCCAGTTCCCGGCGTCCAGTACGTGGGAATCCCCGAATTCGAGGACTTCGGCCAGGAGGTCTCTGCTCAGATCACCGCGGCGATCGACGGCCAGGAGTCGGTCGCGACAGCACTGGCAAAGAGCCAGACGATAGCACAGCAAGCCGTCATCACGGCCGGCTATAAGAAGTAACGATCATGCCCGGCCGTTGCGGCGGCGTCCCGGTGACCGGTTCCATCCCGGACCGGCCAGGACGCCGCCGCGCGGCAGGCCCATTACCGCTCCCGGGGCAGATCAGGACACGTTGAGAGGACAGCGTCGTTGGTTAACGTGATTGAATCGCCACCTGCGGTCCCGAAGGCTCACGCAAAGCGCGCCGGCCAGCCTGGCGCCGGGCCGTGGATTCGCCGCGTGCCACTCGTCCCAGCGCTCGTGTTCATTTTCGTGGTCACCCAGTTTCCGTTCGTGCTGACCTTGTGGTACAGCTTTCAGAAGTGGAACCTGAACCTTCCTGACAGTCCCAGGGATTTCCCCACCCTGTACAATTACAAGGCCGTCTTCAAGGATCCGATATTCCGTACCGCAGTGCTCAACACCGTTCTGTTCACCGCCGCGCCGGTAATATTGTCCATCCTCTTCGGGCTAGGTATCGCGCTGCTGCTGAACCGGTACGTGTTCGGGCGCGGTTTCCTCCGCACACTGATTATCAGCCCGTTTCTTGTCGTGCCGACCGCCGCGGCGCTGGTATGGAAGTACGCGATCCTTGACACGACATTCGGGGTCCTGAATTTTTTCCTGAGCCCGTTCGGCCTCAGGAACCATGACTGGCTGGGGCAGCAGTCGCAGGCCACCATCATCGCGTTCCTGACGTGGGAGTGGACACCATTCATGGTCCTGCTGGTGCTGGCCGGCTTGCAAAGCCAGGGAGAGGACCTTCTCGAGGCCGCCCGGGTCGACGGGGCAGGAAGCTGGCAGATCTTCCGCTCACTCACGCTGCCCCAGCTGCGTCCGTACCTCGAACTCGGGGTCCTGCTCGGCTCCATCTATATTGTCCAGGCCTTCGACTCGATATATATCCTCGAACAAGGCGGCCCTGGAACCGATACGACGAATCTGGCTTACTACATTTACCAGACCGCTTTCCAGGCCTTCGACATCGGCCGCGCGTCGGCTATGGCTGTGGTCGTGATCGTCGCGACTATCCTGATCGCGACGTTCGCACTCCGGGTGGTCTCCAGCCTGTTCAGCGACGAAGGGATGCGCGGACGATGAGCATGCCGTCACGAACTTTGGCTGACCGCCAGACCAAGCCGCTGACCCGGCTGCTGCTGGGCGTGCTGACCTGGATCATCGTCCTGATATTCTTTTTCCCGGTGTTCTGGATGGCCTTGACGGGCCTCAAGACGGAGCCGGACGCCAACACCTACCCGCCGCATTTCATCTTCAAGCCGACGCTCGCCGAGTACACGTCGGACTGGAAGGGGGCCGGCGGCTACCTCGGCCTGTCCACCTATATGGAGCACTCTGCGGTTATCACCGTGGTGGCGACCGTGGCCGTGCTGCTCCTGGCCCTGCCGGCCGCCTACGCGCTGTCGATACGCCCGGTGCCCAAATGGCGGGACGTGCTGTTTTTCTTCATCTCCACGAAGATGCTTCCTGTGGTGGGCGCGATCATCCCGCTCTACGTGATCGCCAAGCACCTCCACTGGATAGATCATCTGCAGACGCTCATCATCATCTACACCTCGATGAACCTGCCGATAGCGGTGTGGATGCTGCGCTCGTTCCTGCTTGAGGTGCCAGCGGAGGTGATCGAGGCCGCGCGGGTCGACGGCGCGAGCTTCCTGCGGCAAATGCGCTCGGTGATCCTCCCTATCATCAGCCCGGGGCTGGCCGCCACCGCACTTATCTGCTTCATCTTCGCCTGGAATGAGTTTTTCCTCGCGGTCAACCTCACCACGGTCAACGCGGCGACCGTCCCGGTCTTCATAGCCGGGATGATCTCGCCCGAAGGGCCGTTCATAGCGCACTTGTCGGCCGCCGCCACGCTCGCGTGCCTGCCTGTTCTGCTGGCCGGGTGGGCGGCGCAGGACAAGCTCGTCCGCGGTCTGTCAATGGGCGCCGTGAAGTAGGCGGCCGGGGCGGACTACGTGATTCGGCAGGTCGAAATAGTCCGAGGAGAAGTCCGGCGAAAGTGGTGGCGCGATGCGAGCTGCGGTTATCAAGGAGTCTCACGAGGTCGAGGTGATCACCGTCGAGGACCCGGTGCCGGGTCGTCGCGATGTGGTGGTGGAAGTCGCGGCCTGCGGCATCTGCGGAACCGACCTGCACATCCTGGAGGGCGAGTTCGCGCCATCACTGCCGATCGTTCCCGGGCACGAGTTCACCGGCGTGGTCGTGGCCACGGGATCTGATGTCGACGAAATCACATCCGGGCAGCGCGTCGCAGTTGACCCGTCGCTGTACTGCTTCGAGTGCCACTACTGCAAGATCGGGCATAACAACCTGTGCGAACGGTGGAACGCGATCGGGGTAAGCGTGCCGGGCGGGGCCGCGCAGTTCGCCGTGGCACCGGCCGCCAACTGCGTGCGGCTGCCTGACGACATCCGCCTGGAAGACGCGGCCCTGATCGAGCCCCTGTCATGCGCCATACGAGGGTACGACGTCCTCACGTCGCAGCTCGGCGCGCATGTCCTCATCTATGGATCGGGGACGATGGGGCTGATGATGCTCCAGCTGGCCAAGCGCACCGGTGCGGCGTCGGTCGACGTTCTCGATATCAATCCGGAACGCCTGATCACAGCGGCCGCTCTGGGCTGCTCATCCACCGCCGCCTCGGCCGACGAGCTTGACCGGCCGCGTGGGTGGGAACTCGTGATTGACGCCACCGGTGCTGGCGGGGCGATTCAGGACGGCCTGTCCCGGGTCGCGCCCGCCGGTACCTTCCTTCAGTTCGGCGTCGCGTCGTACGACACCAGGGTCACGATCGAGCCATACCGGATCTACAACAAGGAAATCACTATTACCGGTTCCATGGCGGTTCTGCACAGCTTCGAACGGGCCGCGGAACTGTTCGCCGCCGGCGTGCTGGATCCTGACGTCTTCATCAGCGACCGGCTCCCACTGGAGGACTACGCCGAGGCACTCGCCCGATTCAAGCGCGGTGAAGGACGCAAGATCCAGGTACTGCCGTAGCGATCCTTGGGGGCGGAGACTTTGACAGGTGAGCTGAGTTTTCAGGCTGCGGCAGGCAGTCTGGCGTCGGCGAGCCGGGTGTCGATGAGCTGCTCGATTGCGTGGAGGGCGGCGCACTCGCTGCGGGATGCCCGGGGTCCCAGCGCACATGAAGCGAGGGGGGCTTGCGGAATACCAGGCCGCGGGGTGCGCTCGGGCGGTCCGGATCCAGTCGCAGGCCAGGCAGCGCTCCCAGCACGGCGCGTACCGCAGCGTGCGCCTCCAGCCTGGCCAGATGCACCCCCAGGCAGAAGTGCGGGCCGTGGGCGAACGCGAGATGCAGCCGGGCATTCTCGCGGCGGACATCGAACGTGTCCGGGTCGGGGAAGACCGCGGGATCCCGCCCGGCACCCGCGATCGACACGGTGACCAGGTCTCCCCTCCTGATGGACGCGCCGCCGACCGTCACGTCGCGGGCCGCGTACCTGTCGACGACCGCGGCAGCGGGCTCCAGCCGCAGCGATTCCTCGATCGCGTCCGGGACCAGGCCGGGATGGTCAAGGACCAGCCTGAGCTGGCCGGGCTGGCTGAGCAGGTGCAGCACCGCGTTCGTGATCATGCCTTCGGTGGTCTCGATCCCGCCGAACATCAGCACGGCCGCATTCGACACGATCTCGCCCGGGCCGAGCCCGCTAGCGCTGGCCGCGGCCTCGGCCAGCAGCGACGGCCGGTCTCCGGCCGCGAGCGCGGCCCGCAGGCTCGAACTGAGCAGCCCGAACGCCTCGTCTCCCGCTCCGGCAGCCGGCCCGCCGCGGGCCAGGTCAGAGACGGCATCGACAATGGCGCCGTACCAGGCGAGGACGGCCGAGGGGTCGGCGTTGCCGAGCCCGAGCGCTTCGGCGATGACTGCCGCCGCGAGCGGCCCGGCCAGGCCGGCCCGCAGGTCGGCCGCGCCCGCCGGCCGCATCGCGGTCACCAGGCGGCAGGCTTCTGCCTCGACATACGCCGCCAGCCGGGCGCGCACCTCCGCGTGGCCGAAGCCACGGGTGAACGGGCCGCGATGACGGCCGTGCTCGGCGCCGTCCAGCGAGAGCATGCTCGGGCCGACCACCCGGGCGGTCGAGAACCGCGGATCGTCCACGGTGAACGCCGCCGCATCACGCATGACACGCAACGCCAGATCGCGGCGGGTGACCAGCCAGCCGCCGAGGGCGGGCAGCCACGACACGGGCTCACCCTCCCGGAGCCGGGCGAGCACCGGATGGGGGTTGACTTCGAGGTCGGCGAGAGTGACCGCCGCCCCCAGCGGGAACCGGTCGCTGGCCATCCCGGTGGCGGCCGGCTGCTGCTCTGGACGGTCAGGCATTTTCGCTGGCTGGCCGGGCATGCTAGCGACGCTACTGCACCGCGCCCATGGCTTTCGGGGGCAGGCACAGCGACCGCGGGCCCCGAGCCTGCGCTCGGGGCCCGCGGTGGCCGGCCGGCGATTACTGGTCGGCTGGCGAGCTGACCTGCTGGTACCCGGCCGGGATGGTGACCATCGTCTGGGCCACGTTGGCCGGGGTCGGCGGCAGCCACTGTACGTCGGTCACGCCCGACGAGACAGTGGTACCCGCTGAGCCGCCGTACGCCTCGGTCGAGCCGAACTCCCGCACCGGAAGATAGGTCGTGGCGTTCACCCACAGGGTGTACCGGACGCGCGCCGCTTTCTCATTGACGGTCCTGGCGTAGCCCTTCGACAGAGAGGTCGTCACCGAGCCGCTGATCTCGGTGGTTTCCACGCCGTCGATCCGGACATGCCCGGTCACGGAACCGGCACCGCAGGCGAGCATCGTCTTGATGAAGGTCCGCCAGTCGGAGATGCCGGCCGGGAGGCCGCCGATTTCGAGCCTGGCCGTCTTTGAGCACGCCTTCGCCGGTGTGGTCAACGGGGACAGGCTGAACTTGTGGTCGAAATAGGTGACGTAGGCGCCGGTGAGCTTTCCGTTCACGAGGGCGGTTCCCTCAGCGAGGAAGGGCTCGGATCCGCCACGGTGGGTACACGATCCGTTGGGCAGGGCGTGACCGCAACTGCTCCCGGTGAGTTCCACCATCCGGTTCCGAGGACCGTACGCCCAGGAGATGTTTTC
>OCTA010005675.1_pt1 | contig 10764 bp, 8 predicted proteins | sample 1538991 | NCBI WGS metagenome assembly OCTA01 (sample SAMEA3539302, study PRJEB22396) | soil metagenome | biome: tundra; feature: field; material: soil | place: USA | collected 2010-05 | depth 0.15 m | reverse complement strand
CCTTGGCACGTTTCTGGTTCGCGCCTACGCGGAGTCCCTCGATGGAAGCATGGAATTCGAGTCCGACCCGGGCGTGGGGACAAAAGTGATCCTAGAGTTGCCTTTACCAACCTGCGATGAGCGATCAGAATAAGCCGGCAGTGCTGATCATCGATGATGACGAGCGGTTCCGCACAAGGTTGTGTCAGGCGTTTGACCTGCGCGGGTGGGAGGCGTTTGGCGCCGCCGGCGGCGCCGCGGCGCGGGATCTTGCAATCGAGGTGGCGCCCGACCTGGCCATCGTGGACCTGAAGATGACGGGCGAATCCGGGCTCGACGTAGTAAGACAACTGCGGGAACTGGATGCCACCGCCACCATCATCATGTTGACAGGTTATGGGAGTATTGCGACGGCGGTGGAGGCAATGAAGTGCGGCGCGGACCATTACCTCAGCAAACCAGTGGACGTTGAGCAGATCTTGTCGGCATTTGAGACTCTACGCGATCGCGCGCGCTCCGGCACGCAGCCTCCCATGACAGTCCCGACACTTGCCCGCGTGGAATGGGAGCATATTCAACGGGTATTGGAGGATTGCGGCGGCAACGTCTCGCTGTCCGCCAAACTGCTTGGGATGCATCGGCGTTCTTTGCAGCGAAAGCTCTCGAAATATCCTCCTCGCGACTAACATACCTGCGTCAATTTACCGCACGCGCCTCCTGCGAGTTCTGACTTACTATCTAACAGTGGAAAGTAACTGGACTCACGAGGAGGATATATGGACGCGATCGCAAATCAGGTGATTGGGGATCCGTTGGGACGGACGGCATTCGACCACCGGCTCAAGAGGTTGTTACGGCTTTGTCTTCAGATCGAGGTGATGCAAAAGAACCTGGCAGTGGCCCTTGAAACCGCGGTTCTTGCGGACTTGCGCCAGCAACAATCTCTGATGTGACGGGTGCCGGAGAATGCGCCTGCAAAATCTTGTAGTGCGATAGGCGGGCCGTGGCTGCGACAATTTACCGCATACGCCTCCTGCATTTTTGGTCTTACGATGTAAGTGTGCATCTCGGATTGGTGCCGCGGCGCCGATGCTCGGACGTATAAGTGAGGAGGATCGATGGACGCAACACAGGTGATTCAGAATCCCCGAGAACGGATGATATTCGAACACCAGCACAACAGGATGCTACAACTGTGTTCCGAGATCGCCGACCTGAACATGCCGGCACTGGTTCAGACGCTGGCGAAAATGCGTGCACTGACCGGTGAAGGTTCAACAAGCGCCGATGAGGATCGTCAGCGGCAGGTGCTTGAAGAGAACCTTGCGCTGGCTCTGCGCGCCATCGAGATTCATGCGGAGGTGCGCCGGCAAAGGGCGCGCTACAGACAGACGGACAGCGTTCGCACCATGCACCTCTACGGGAAAGTGTACAGCGGACACGGCATGTCGTTCAGGTAAGGTTCATTGCGCCATCGGACGCACTTCCCTCATCAATCTGCGGACTGCGTAATTCCCGAGTTCGGCGTCCGACTGTCGCGCCAAACCTCCAACAGCGAAGCCTTCCAAGACGTGCCAACTGTAGACCGCAACGCCAAGTGCGTCAATTTGTCGCAGGTTGGCGTGTTTTGGAGTGTGCTACCCTTAAGTCCGAGTTCTGCCGGTCGTCGCGGGCTCATGGACGAAGCAGCGGAAACTCCATGGAGGTTGCATGAACAGACGACAAGTTCTTAGTGGTGTTGGATTTCTCGCGGTCGCTGCTGCCACGGTAGAGCAAGGGCGCTCGCAGAGTTCATCCGGAGTGGCGAACAAGGCGCTGGTAGCTACGGCCGGCGATTGCGTCAGCAAGGGAGAGATCTGCTTGAGCCATTGCCTGGAAATGCTCGGGACCGGCGACAAGTCGCTGGCCGCCTGCTCCAAGAGCGTCAACGAGATGCTGGCAACATGCGGTGCGCTGCTCTCCCTCGCAGCGCAGGGCGCTCCCTCGCTTTCCAAACTCGCAAGTGTCGCACTCGACGTCTGCAAACGTTGTGAAGCCGAGTGCCGCAAGCACGCACATAAGCCCTGCACGGATTGCGCCGCGGCTTGCGTGGCCTGCGCAGCCGAATGCAAGAAGATCGCCGCCTAAAGCAAAGCTCTGACAGGTAATTTGCTGTTGCGCCTGAATCGAAACGAAAGGAACCGTGATGCAAGGTGCCGTCCGGTTCCTCGAAGTCGAAGACCACGACAGGGCTTAGGTTATCCGCTCTGGCTCTCCCCATCCCTCCAAACTTAGTTTCCAAGCGGCGGCAGTTCCGTCCCGCCGCACCGCGGCACCCCTGCGACATCTTGTCGCATCGACATCAAGTGGTTATAGGCCTTAAACTCCAATTTAAGGCTTAAACCATGCGAAATATTCCCGGACACGAGACCCGCCTTCGTCTAACCGGACCAACCATGGCGAATTCGTTGGTTCCCTGGGGCGTTCGCATTCCGGGCATGGGACGGTCGCTCTATGTCGGCCTGACATTCAAGTTTTTGGGCGAATAGTTGGCCGAGTGAAGCCGGCGGCGTCAATTTGCTGCATATGCAGACAACAGATATTCAGCCACTATTAGCGGTGTTGAAGAAACCGCACGGCGGCGCCGGTCGGCAAGCGGCTTGGCGTCTACGCCAGGTCAGCGGATTCGAGCAGGAAGGTGGGACATGACAGGACGCAACTTATCGAAGAAAATACGGGTCGCGCCATCAATTGCCGTGTTGGCGAGCATTTTGCTGGGGGTGGCCGTTGGCAGCGCGGCTCCAGTGAAGACCGATTTGAGGGGGACTGTGCTGGACCCGTCTGGCCTGGCCGTGCCTGGGGTGACGCTGACGCTGGTCGACTCCGTCACGGGCCAATCGAAGACGGCGCTCAGCGACCGGTCCGGCCAGTATCGGCTGCCGGACTTGCCCGCGGGCAACTACCACCTAAAGGCAATCTACACAGGTTTTGCGCCGTACACGCACGAAGTCACGCTGGACGCCAGCGGATTGCGCCAATTCGACGTGGTGCTCCAACTTCCGGCCACGAAGGAATCTGTAACCATCGCCGAGGAAGCCGCGGCCGACTACACTCCTGTATCGGGCACCCTGCGTAAGCCGGACGCGGGCGATAGGACTCGAAGCCGCTCCGCTGCCGATCTTCTCGCATACCTGCCCGGAGTGGCTCTCCAACAGAACGGGGAAATTGCGACCACCCCACTGCTGCACGGTCTGGGGGACGAACGCACCAAACTGGTGGTCAACGGCATGACCGTCTCCGCCGCCTGCCCAAACCATATGAACCCGCCGCTTTCCTACATCGATCCAAACCACGTCGACGCGGTGGACGTGATGGCGGGGATTACGCCTGTAAGCATGGGCGGCGACAGCATTGGCGGTACGATCTCCGTCAACTCGCCGCAGCCCGTCTTTGCCAGGCCAGGGGAAGAGGTGCATATGGAAGGCGTTTTTTCGACATTCTTCCGCAGCAATGGTGAAGGATATGGAGTTTCGGCATCGGGCTGGGTCGCCGGCCGGAATCTGAGCCTGGGCTATAGTGGGTCGTGGGCCAACACCGGCGACTACACCGACGGCAGTGGCCACAAGGTCACGTCGACTTACTCCCAAAACACGAATCACGCCGTAACGCTGGCGGCTCAGGGCGCGGGCAATCTGGTGGTTCTCCAGGTGGGTCTACAGAACACGCCGTATCAAGGCTTTCCCAATCAACAAATGGACTTGATTGAAAATCGCTCGGAGTTCGTCAATCTTCGCTATAGAAGACAACTGTCCTGGGGCGTGCTCGACACCCGCGTGTTTTGGCAAAACGTCCGGCACGAGATGAATATTGGCCAGGACAAGTCGACCTTTCCCATGCCCATGTGGATGCCGATGGATACCCACGGCAGGGATCTCGGCTATTCCGTGAAACTCAAAATCCCCTTTTCCGAGAGACACTCTCTCCAGGTGGGCAACGAGTTTCAGGGATTTGTCCTGAACGATACCTGGCCCGCCGTCCCCGGCGCCGCTCCGTGGATGGGGCCCAATACGTTTGTCAACATTAACGACGGCCATCGCAACAGGCTTGCCTGGTTTGCCGAGATGAACAGCAAGTGGAATTCGAAGCTGACTACATTGTTCGGAGTGCGCAACGACGCCGTCTGGACCAACGCCGGTCCGGTGAGCGGGTATTCGGACATGTACGCAGATGACGCAGCCAGGTTCAACGCACTGAACCGCTCGCGGGGGGATGTCGATCTCGACCTAACCGCATTGGCGCGCTACGAGCCGAACGCGTTCAGCACTTATGAGATTGGCTATGCGCGAAAGACGCGCGCTCCCAACCTTTACGAGCGTTACGCATGGTCGACCAACTGGATGATCAGCGGGATGATCAACTGGTTTGGCGACGGCAATTACTACGTTGGAGATCCCGCCCTCAAACCGGAAATCGCCCACACAGTAAGCGCTACGGCGAGCTGGCATGATCGGGCACGCAAGCAATGGGAAGTCAAGATCACACCCTACCAGACCTACGTCCGGGACTACATTGGGGTGAATACGCTGGCGACCACAACATACGGCGATAGCACGTTTTCTCAGCTGAAGTTTTCCAATCAGAACGCCAGGATTTATGGTGCCGATCTGTCCTGGGGAGCCGCGACTTGGGATAGCGCTCGATTTGGCCGGGGCGAGATTAGCGGCGTCGCGGGATGGCTCCGCGGGACAGCGCTAGCCACGGGCAACGGACTTTATCACATGATGCCGCTCAATGCCCGAATCGGCTTTGATGAAACACTCCGGGGCCTGACGGCCGGCATCGGAATGCAGATAGTGGATCGCAAATCCCGCATCGATCCTCTCCGCTATGAACCCGTGACGGCGGGCTATGTACTCCTGAACCTGCATGGCGGTTACACCTGGCGTCATATACGGCTGGATGTGGGTGCGGATAATCTATTGAACAAGTATTACTCCCTCCCGCTGGGCGGCGTGAACTTCGACGATTTCATGGCTAGTGGTTGGACCAGCCAGATCAGGCCACTCACGGGCCAGGGCCGGTCGGTCAACATGGGGCTGACCGTTCGGTTTTGATACGCCAGGAAACGTGCGCGTTTGCCGCAGATAGCGCCGAATCGCGGCGCGGATGCTGACCGCATTTCTGACCGGCTGACCGCCGTGGTACTGCGCATTCACCTCGCGGGCGATTTCCTCGGCTTTGATGCGTGCGAGGAATTGATAGGAGGGTTCGCGTGCCAGCCCTTCCGTGAACGACATTTCCGGATCCGAGGGATAAACAGCGCCAGATCGCTCGCGCCGGCGGTGGCGCTGAAGAGCCACTTTCATTGTGATTCGCGTATAGTGCGGCATGCCGGCGTGAAACATCTCGTTCACTTTGTCCGCAATCTTTCCGAAATTCGCGCGCACTGGACCCCGGTAGCGCGGTTCCGTTGCCAGGCGGCAAGCGAACTCCAGTTCCGCGATTCGTCCGGGCTCCGCTGGCACGTAGGGAACCATGCCCTGGGCCAACACAGAAGCCACGCCGCCCGCCTTGCCCCCGAGCGATGCGACCCTCCGTAACTGCTCGCGAACAACCTCCGGCGGCAGGGCGTGGCAACCGATTCCCAGTTGGTAGCTCAGCGGTCCGCGAACGAGGCCGCCTTTGCGGCACGCGTCGAGTTTCTGCTCGTGAGTGAACCCGTGAATCCCGACTCTTCGCTCGTACACGTCCATCCCTGTCCGCCGGTTATGATCGAGCGCCAGACTCTCTCGTTCCGATCGATCCGCGATCAATCCGGGGTACGACTCATAGCAATGCCCGGAGTAGCCGCGAATGGCATTCCGCACGGCGCCGATCGCTGCCCGGCGATTCACTCCGTACCGGCGGTCGAATCCGTACGTGGCCACCAACATCGGAGCCGTCGCTCCCCGCCGGTACTCCTCCGCGAGTTCTGGACAGTTCTTGCGCAGATCGTCGCCAATTTCGGCGGCCAGCCGAATCGCCGCCTGCTGTTCGCCGGTCAGGCGGCGACTCCGTGCATTCTGACCAATCGAATTCTCCGCATTTGAAAAGCTCGGTTGCGATTCCATTTGATTGCTTCCTCGACGTCACTCCACTTCCTCAATAATTGCCCATTAGTGCGGATTAGTCGATGCGGTAAGTTGACGCAGGCAGGCCAGGTGACTCCGTGAATTAAAGCGTTCCCTCTCGCTGCTGCGACAATTTGTCGCATTGCCAGACGCGGGGTCCGACCGTATACTCGCTGATACGTTCGTTCTAGCCGGCCTTCTCGCATGGCGCCGCTGATCGAGAGTTCAGTTTTTGACTAGAAGCAAGGGGGGATGCGCCGCTTTGCCACTCGTGTTGAAGAGACCGGTGCGAAGACTGCCGGGGCCCCGTCTGCGTTGTGTCGATGGCGAAGCAGGAGCCTCCGATCGCCTGGGGCAAATACGCAACAACCCGGCCAGTTCGCCTCTCCGAATGGATTGGGAGTTCATTGGAAGCGCGCCTCTTTGTGAAGCATATTCGAAAAAGGAGAACCCATGTTCGTTCCACAGTCGATGAAGTCGATTCCAGTGTTGTGTCTGCTTTGTCTGGCATTCGTGCTGGGAGCCTTCGCCCAGACCGAGACTGCCAGTATCGGCGGAGTGATAAGGGACCCGCAAGGCAGCATTGTCCCGGAGGCAAGGGTCACGGTGACGCGCACCGACACTGGCACGGTTACTACCGCAAGGACCAACGGAGCGGGCGTCTACTTTTTCACTGGCTTGTTGCCGGGACATTATCAGATGGTCGTACGCAAGGCTGGCTTCAAAGAAGTTGCCATCAAGGAGTTTCAACTTGCCGTACAGGACAAACTTGAGCGTAACTTATCTCTTGAACTCGGTTCTGTCGCAGAGACGGTCACTGTCGACGCCAGCATGCTGGCGATCAACACGCAGGACGCGGCAGTGAGTACGGTCGTGGACCGTCAATTCGCCGAGAACTTGCCACTCAATGGTAGAAGCTTCCAGTCGCTGATCCAGCTTACTCCGGGTGTGGTCCTTACCGCCAACACCGGAACAGATTCTGGCCAGTTCAGCATCAACGGACAACGGGCGGACGCCAACTACTGGATGGTGGACGGGGTGAGCGCAAACATCGGGATGAGCGCGGCCGGGTATGTCGGACAGGGCCTGGGAGGCGCACTGGGAGCGACCAACGTATTTGGAGGAACGAACAGCCTGGTCTCCGTGGATGCGCTTCAGGAATTCCGCATTCAGACCTCCACCTACGCACCTGAGTTTGGGCGCTCTCCGGGAGGCCAGATTTCCATCTCCACCCGCTCCGGCACGAATCAATATCACGGGTCGGCGTTCGACTATTTCCGGAATGACGCACTGGATGCCAACGATTGGTTTGCAGACAGCGTCGGCCTGCCCAGGCCGGTGGAACGGCAGAACGATTTCGGCGGGACATTCGGCGGCCCGATCATCAAGAATCGTACCTTCTTCTTTTTCTCCTACGAGGGGATGAGACTGCAGCTGCCCCAGACTGCCGTCGCACTCGTCCCGGATACCAGTCCTCAGGATCCCTATTCGCGCCAATTTGCACTGCCGGCGATGCAGCCTTTCCTGAAGGCGTATCCGCTCCCCAACGGGCCCGAGGTCCTGGACGCGAACGGCAATCATCAAGGCATAGCGCAGTTCAATGCCAGCTTTGCCAATCCGGGCTCGCTCAACGCCTACAGTCTTCGAATAGACCACAGGTTTGGCGACAAGTTCAACTTCTTCGGGCGTTTCAATTATTCTCCATCGAGCCTGAGCGAACGCGGGCTATACTCCGGATTAACGTCTCTCTCCAATGTGCACAGCAACACCCTGACCGCCACGGGGGGCGCAACCTGGACGATCTCACGAACGACAACCAACGACTTCCGTTTAAACTTCAGTCGGACTACCAACTTCAATTTAGCCCAACTCGACAACTTCGGAGGCGCCGCGCCGGTGACATTCCCCTTGCCCAGTCCCTTTACCATCCAGCGGGATGCGTACTTTCGCTTTTCGATAGCCTCGCTTGGAAACTACAGCGATCTTATCGCAGGCGCAGGTGGCCTCAACCTCCAGAGGCAGTTCAATATCGTCGACAGCGTATCCATTCAAAAGGCCACTCACGCTCTGAAGTTTGGCGTGGATTATCGCCGATTGTCGCCATCCGCGGTAGCAGCGCCGGGCGCTCTCAATTCTGAGTTTTATGCCGGGATGGCCGTTTTCAACGACGTGCCTTCGACTAACATCGGAGATTCGTCTGGGCTCTTTGGCAATCTTACTCTTCCCGCAACCTTCCTGTTTCGCAACCTGGGCGTTTTTGCGCAGGACACCTGGCGTGTACTCCCTCGGTTGACCATGACATACGGGATCAGGTGGGATATTGATTTCACGCCCTCAACGCTTTCGGGTCCCAACTTCGCCGGGGTTACGGGTTTCAATCTCAACGATCTGTCCAACCTGGCCCTTGCGCCCCCTGGTACGCCGCCTTTTGGCACGCGCTATGGCAACATTGCGCCTCGAATTGGCTTGGCGTATCAACTTACGAAAAGCAATCGGTGGCAGACCGTGGTTCGAGGAGGTTTTGGCGTCTTCTACGATCTGGCCACTTCCGAATCCGGTAATCTTTACAGCAACTATAACTATCCTTTTGGATCATTCAGCTACCCACCAGGCGCCTACCCGGCGGTGATTGCAGCACCACCTGTTGTGCCACCAGACGCGAGCAACGGCGGAAGGCTGTACTCTCTGGATCCGCATCTCCGGTTGCCCTACACATTGGAATGGAATGCTGCCATCGAGCAAGCGCTGGGGAGGCAGCAGACTCTCACTGCCTCCTATATAGGCGCTGCCGGAAGACGCCTGATCATGACGACAGATTTTTCCAGTCCCTCTGCCAATCTCGTGTCTGACGCGATTCTGGTGTCGAACGGAGGTGCTTCCAACTACGATGCCCTGCAACTTCAGTTCCAGCGGCGACTATCGGACGGTCTTCAGGCTCTTACCTCGTACACCTGGTCGCATTCACTTGACACGGGTTCAAGCGGTACGGCTTACCTGTCAGGTGTGAAGTCGAATTTGAATTATGGAAACTCCAGCTTTGATATTCGGCACGGGGTGTCGGCAGCGCTGACCTACGATATTCCCGCCCCTAAGAGCAATGGTCTCGCTAGTCTGATCCTTCGAGGCTGGTCAATGAATAATATTCTCCAGGCTCGGTCCGCTCCCCCCGTGGACGTGAGCTATTCGTATGGTAATGTACCGCTGAACCAGTTCTCTGCCCCAGCCAGACCCGATGTCGTCCCAGGCCAGCCCGTGTATTTATACGGATCGCAGTACGCCGGCGGCAAAGTAATCAATCCCGCTGCGTTCACATCTCCTCCCGTCACCCCGGCTGGCTGTGATCCCGGCGTGGACTACCCCTGCAATCCCGTTCGCCCAGGTACGCTGTCGCGGGATTCCCTGCGGGGATTCGGAATGTTCCAGTGGGACTTTGCGGTTCATCGCGAGTTCGCCCTTCATGAGTCGTTGAAGCTGGAGTTCCGGGCCGAGATGTTCAATGTCCTCAACCATCCAAACTTCGGACCACCATCGGGGAACCTCGGAGCCCCACCGCCAAATGGTAACCAACAGTTCGGTCAGTCGACGGCAATGCTTGGCCAAAGTCTTTCCGGAGGCAATGTTGGGGCGGGCGCATTCAGTCCGCTGTACCAGATCGGCGGTCCCCGGTCCATCCAGTTAGCTCTGAAGGTTCGTTTCTGAGTGTGCGGGGAAAAGGAAAGCCGAAGGAGAGGGCTTCGGGCGGTCGCGTTTCGATCGATGCAGCAGGACTTTGGCGTGCGATTGGAGTTTGACGAACATGAGGGAAGTTTCTCGAAGCAGCCTTACGCAGGTTCAGGCCAGCCAGGTGCGTGAACTTCCCTTGCTCTCGTTGCTCGGGAAGGTCACACCATGATTCGACGCTATTTCATCTGGCAGCATCGCTGGGCCGGCTTACTGATGACTGGATTCCTGATTGTAGCCGGCTTGACCGGCACGATTCTGGCGTTCGATAGCGAAATCAACCAGTGGTTGATTCCCGAAATGACTCACGTTCCGGTACAGGATAGACCTCAGCTCGATCCCTTCACTTTGCGAGAGCGGGCGCAGGCGATACTGCCGCACGCCCGGTTCAACCTTGTCCCTATGAATACCGCCCCGGGGGATATTGTCTTCTTTTTTCCGGAGCCACGAACGAATCCCGCAACCGCCAAGCCGCACGATCTGGATTGTTCCGGACTTTACTTGAATCCCTATACGGGAGAAGAGGTCGCGCGAAGAACAAGCAAAGACGGGCGCCCGTTTCTATTCACACGCAAAAACTTCATCTTCGATGTATACACTCTGCATTCATCGCTGTGTGCCGGGAGAACCGGGTATTTGCTATTCGGCATTGTGGCCTTGATCTGGACTTTCGACTGCTTTGTCGGCTTCTACCTGACCTTGCCTGCCAGTAGCGGCCGATTCTGGAAGCGCTGGGGGATCGCGTGGTGGGTTAAGTGGCGGGCCAACTCATTTCGCGTTAATTTCGACTTGCATCGGGCGGCTGGTCTGTGGACTTGGGCAATGCTCTTGGCGTTCGCGATCTCCACCGTCGGCTTCAACCTGCCCCAAGTCTATAAACCGGTGATGAAGCGCGTGTTCCACATGCCGGACCCGACGCCTCTGCCGACACTACCGCAGCAGGCGCCCGATCCGGGCTTGGATTGGCGTGAAGCGG
>OCTA010005674.1_pt1 | contig 10764 bp, 4 predicted proteins | sample 1538991 | NCBI WGS metagenome assembly OCTA01 (sample SAMEA3539302, study PRJEB22396) | soil metagenome | biome: tundra; feature: field; material: soil | place: USA | collected 2010-05 | depth 0.15 m | reverse complement strand
TGGAGCGATTCTCATAGCGGCAAATGGCAGCATTAATATAAGTTCCCCCGGCAGCATTTTAGCAAATGGCGGGATAGGCGCAACGTATTGGGGGGGTGGAAGCGCGGGCGGTGGCAGTGGGGGGGCAGTTCGCTTGGTCGCAACGGTTATTTCTGGTAGTGGAGGACAAATCTCTGGGAGTGGGGGACAAGGTTTTTGTGGTCTTCAGTATAATGGCGCCTACGGTTATTGGCAGGCGAATTATAACATTGCCGGCAATGGACGCATACGTTTTGATACCTACCAAAATAATTATAGCGGATACGTTTCAGATGCTTTCACTCAAGGTTCGCAGTTCATCATCATTCCATCAGCAGGCCAGGTGCCGCAATTGACCGTTACGAGCGTTGGCGGAGTTCCTGTTTCCGCGTCGCCCACCGGCGCGTTGTCCACGCCCGATGCCGTCCTTTCTGCGCAGCAAAACAATCCAATTCCCATCGTCGTGAGTTGCGCGAACCTGCCGCTGAACACGCAAATCACCGTGAGCGTGCAGCCAGTGAACGGCGCGGCAGTCAGCGCAACGGGACTCAATAGCATCGGCACGCTGTCGTCAAGCACCGCCACAGTTTCCATCGTCATCCCCCGCGGCGGCGGTCTTATCTACGCCACAGCCGCAACTTCAAATTAAAAAGGTTGCATGAGGTTTTCGCGGCAACTTGCGATCGTTGCAATTTTCTTTTTGCAATTGCTTCCTGCTTTTGCTGACGACGTGATCACAAACATCATGTCGCCGATTGCCAGTTATCAATTTCCAGAAGATTACAGGAGTGGAGTATTGACTAATGGTGGAATTCAATCGCCCATTGTCAGTTTCCAGTATCTTCAAGATTTCGGCAGTGGAGCATTGGCCAGTGGCGGCATCATTTCTCCAATTGCCAGCTATGAATATCTCCAAGATTTCCGCAGCGAAGCTTTGACCAGTGGCGGCATCATTTCCCCGATTGCCAGCTACCAGTATTACGAGTGGCCGGGCAACGGCCTCCTGAATCTGCAATACAGCCCGACGGTGAGCTATTTCTGGCAGAGTGGCAACCAGTCTGCGCCTGCTTATCTGCATGGCTGGGTCATAAATGCCAACGGCATCGCCCTTTCCGGCGTGACGATTTCCGCCAACGTCATTTTAACCCCGTCGGCCCAGGCGACCACCGACGCAAACGGTTATTATCAAATGCCGTCGCTCGGCGCCGGCGTTTATGATTTGTGGGCAACTAAAGCCGCCTATCAAACTTCCATCCGGGCTTTCACGTTGGGCACAAGCACGGCGGAGCAGGATTTTCAATTGCAGCCACTGCCGGCCACGCCGGCCTCTGTGCAAGTGAGCCGGTCGCCGACTGTGCCTTACACGGTCGGCGATCTAATGGGCAGCCAGCTTTTGATTTACAACGGCACATCCTTTGTGTCAATCACGGCAAACAACTGGCCTTCCGCGAGCTTGATGACGATTGTGATGACACATGGCTGGAACAGCGATCCCACGGTTTGGGCGCAAGACATGGCTGCGAAAATGGCTGCGGATGGAGTCAACGCAAACATCGTCGCTTGGGATTGGCACGCTGCCGCCACTGGTGGCCTTGCAACCTATGATCCCGGCGTCGCCGCTGATAGAACCCCGGATCAAGGGGTGGGTTTGGGCGAAGCCCTGCAATACTATTTGGGCGCGGGTTATACGCTGCCGCTGCATTTCCTGGGGCATAGTCTCGGCACGCTGGTCAATGCCTCTGCGATTGACTTCGTGCATGGTGAGAAGCCGGGAACAAGTCCGCAAGCGGCATGGAACAGCAATTTGATTCACGTCACCTTGTTCGATCAAGCTTTTCTAGCGGAAGCATTGGGTATCGGTGAAATTCAAATTCCGTTGCCGCTGCATTTCACCTGGGCTGACAATTACGAATCGTTGGTGGACATCGCTTCGCTGCCGTGGGCAGTGAATGTGATTTTGCAAAAAGGCTCTCTTGTTGCAGTTGTTGATAATCCCCTCGGCATCCTCCCCGATGCCCACAGCTACCCGATTGATTGGTATAAAATGTCCATCCTGACGCCGTCAGATGCGAATAATCCGCTTGGGTTCAAGCGGAGCTACGAGTATGCGCCATCAGGTTTTCCTCCCACATCCTTTCAAGCGGGCAGCGTCTATCATCAGTCGCCGCTGAATTATGATGAGCTGGCGTTAGAGCCGATGCCCCTGATACTACAGCCTTTCGGAGCTTTGGGCGACAACGTGGTGCAAACCACAGTGGACACGGTGCAATATACTGGCGGCGTGGTGGTGAACGCGGCGGATTCAACTTGGAACGCGGCAACAGGGTTGTTCAATTATGTTTGGAATGCCACGGCGCAAGGAGGACAAACTCTGGTGAACGATTTCAACTCGCCGAATTCATTGGGTGTTTCACTGACCACCGGCCCTTACACGGCGGTTCAACAATTAAGCCCGAATATGGTGCGCCCGATGGGAAGTCCCGTACCTGCCGACGGCGGTGGCGGCGCATCCAACACGCCCGCGATGGTCTGGCTGCCGATTCAATTCCCGGCTCACGCGCTGGCGATGACATTTGATTTTGCCTTGTCCGGCGATCCGGTGGATGACGTTTTGGTTTCCGGGATTGGCACGAATTACCTGTTTTCAATATCGGCGAAATACATTCCCACCAACCAATTTTCCGCGAGCCGGTTGATTGACGTATCGGCCTATGCGGGCACGACCAACGAACTGTTCTTCGGCTTCCTAGGCGGCACGTCCACGAATGCGACGCTGCAAATTCAGAACATCCAGTTTTATTCCCTCCAGCAGCCGCAACTAAACATTGTGCCGATAAACGGCGCAGCCATGCTCACTTGGCCGACAACCGCCGCCGGCTATGTGATTGAAAGCACTCCCTCACTGACATCGCCGGTTTGGGAAACCGCCACGAATGTTCCGGTAATCTCCGGCGGCAGCTATATCCTCACGAATTATTGGAGCGACCAGACGCGGTTTTTCCGGCTGCGTTCGCAGTAAGTTCCGACTGGCGAGAGTTTTCCACCCTCAACCCTCAACCTTCTCCCCACAATTGCCGCTCGAAAAATCCCGGTCAATCGCCACCGGCTCGATGCAGCGCGCATCATCCGTTTTCGGGTTGTTCACCAGGTCGCTGACCGGATAAATCTTCAACGGCTCTTCCAGCGGATGCCCCAGCGCCATCTTGTGCGATTCACTGCGCCCGTCGTCGCCCTTCAGCCACCAGCCATAATGATTCGGCGCCATGATGACCGGCAGGAGGAGGCGGTGCTGGCGGAACTGGCCGCGCTGCCCCGCCGCCGGGGAGCGCCGGGAAAAATTGTTCGCCGCGAACAAAACTATTTTGCCAGCCATGCTGGGCGAATGAACTACCAGAGGCTGGCGCGGCGAGGCTGACGCGATACGAGGATCTCCAACCACAATGGCAAGTGTCTGCGCACGCGAGATGGCAACATTTATTCGATTTTTATCCAAGAGGAACTCCAATCCTCGTGGTCCGTCCTCGCCAGCACTGGAACATATATCTGATCTGTTCTCTGGCCCAAATGGCTCGCCCGCATTAATTGAAATGTTAAATTCCGACTTGGAGGCTGCAGCAGATTCAGACTGGACAGCAGGGCAAGACAAAATTCTTCCAGCACTTAAAACATTGTAGATATAAAATTACTTCTTAAAAAGCTCTATGGCGAGTTCATCTCGCTTCCCGTCGTAATCGCAGAACGAGAGGCCATAATTCGAGCGCAGCGAATTCTGGCAAAGAAAAAATCAATCTATTAAACAACGGTAACAAATGATCTGCAGCGGAGGGCCAAACATCTAAAAATGATGAAACTGTTTCGCAGAATGCCTTAGCAGCGTCAGCGGGTTGATTGACATTCCCAACCATATAATGCGTAGCTTCCATCAAAATATCAGCGTGCTCTTTATCTTCGGCTCGGCTTGAAGATCTTTCCGCGAATTGACGCGCCAACGAAACGAGTTCGCTTTTCGCATGCCCAAATACTTCTTCATCATTGAGCAACTTCGCTTGATTCATAATTAAAAAAAGGACCAGACGAAGCAGGCTGTTTTCGAAATCGATAAAATTAGAAAACTGAGTTTTAAGTAAAAGAGTACGTACTTTCTCTTTTAGTGAACCAGAAAAACAAATTGGTCCCTGGAATGTATGCAGCAATATCCATTGATTCTTGTTTTGGGGGTTATCAATCAGCGCTGACAAAGTTGCGTCTGTTTGTTCTTCAAGGGCGCCAACGCTGCACATTTTAGCGTCATCTCCTAATAATGGCGCCAACATTTTGTCCCTGTCAGTTGCAAGGAAGGTGTCTAAATTGTTGTAATATGCGAGAGGATTAACCAATAAATCCAATTTAGGAACAACGCCGCCGCCTTCAACTACATAAAAACATAATTTTCGCATCTCTTCCTTAAGCCCTGGAACTTTTAAGGCAGCTTCGTTATTTGTCATAGCTGCCATCAGGCCGTGGGCCAAAAGGGTTGTTCGCCTCAGCAAGCGTGGGTGTACAAGATCGCCGTCAACTTTTGGCATGAAGGCGAACGCGTCGTGCGGATTTGGCCTAAATAATTGCTCAAAATAACCAGCGATACTTTTCTGAGTACTGCAATGACTAAGGATATTGTGCAGGCGGACAGCATGCGTCCAGCTCGTCGCCAAGAGGTACGAAGCCGGATATGGTTTGGCTGTTTGCTCTCGAATGCGATCATACGTCCATTGTAATATATTCTTGAACGCTTCGAATGCTGACACATCCTCTTCTGAAAACAGCGATTTAATTATTGCTTCGGCCTCACCCAAAGAAGCCGAATCGTCTTTAGAATTTAATATTAATCGAAGATATTGAATCTTTGAAAGAGGAGAATAAAGCTCAGCCATTGACTTTTTATGCCACTCATTCCTTTGGGCTGGTGTAAGCTGTTTGAACTGTTCGATGAACAACTGCGGTAATAGAACCGGAATTGTCGACAAGCGGCGAAATGCTTCAGACAAACCCTCTTCTCGGATTAATATCGAGGCAGACTTCTCTATCAGGCACGAAAATGACGCATTAGCCGGATCGAGGGGCAACCGCAGATGATTTAACAGACGGTCAATTGGTAAAGGCGCGAATTTACGGTCGATGATCTGTTCCCCGTTCTCTAAACTTTTCTGCAAACTTTTGTAAAAGTTAATGGGTGATTTTTTGCGCAAAAAATGAAGTTGGACCATCCGTTCCGGAGCGTTTCTATTGAAAGCCAGCTCCCTTGCTTTTTTCTGCAATACTTCATCGGACGCGTCAAACCAACTTTTGCACGCTTTTAAATTATTGAACCGCTGGAGAGGATCACGGACCAACGCTTTAAATGCGGGATCCGACAGCATAAACGGTTCTGCAGAATTTTTGGGTTTGAAACGAAGCGTGAAGTTTTCATCCATTATTTCGAATCCCAATTCGAATTCTTGATCTGCCCCAACAACCGCAAGACAAGTCTTTTTCCCTCGAATTGCCCGTTCAGCAGCATTCCAAAATGTCTTTGCATTGAATTTCCAATCTGGAGTGTCGACGGATGAAAATTGCTTGATGCCGAATCTCCTCATTACCTTAGGAGATAATCGCATCCCTTTTCTTAATTGGTCTGGCAAATCTTGTAAAAATTCGTAAACAATGAATCTTTGAATTTTTAGATCGTTGTCATTTTTAGAACTGATCCAAGCATCATCGATAAAAAATCTTCGAAGCTGTTTTGAATACAACCTTAACGATAAGGGATCTTGGGGAAACCGTGATTGAAGCCAAGCGATATACCGTCCCCGAGACGGATTGATGTCAGTTCGCTTCCAAAATCTCTTGTTGGGGAGCGAAAACCCTTGGGCGAGAAGACTGACAAACTCATGCCCTAATAGTTCCCGTTGTTGCTGTGACGGCGGGGATTTGCCGAATGCGATCGGAAGCGCGGCAATGTTAAACCATAAATTTCTGAGAATCCAATCCGAGCGAGCGATAATATGTTTTGGGTCTTGTTTCTCATCGCTCCAAATCTTATAGATCGCGCGGCGTGCGGTGAAAAATATATTCAGTATTGTTTCGATTTCGCCTTGCGGGTTGTGCGGAAGGGGCAGTCCAGCCGAAGATATTGGTGATTGGATAGCATCTTTAGCAGAAATGCATGACGCGGCATATCGTCTTATTGCCGTCAATTCCGGGGTTTCTATCACTTCAACGCCATTTACTGGGGCGTTCCCCAAGTGATATAGCAGCTCATTTTTTTCAAATGGAACAAAACGGCAATTACTCAGTCTCAACAGATTCAGTTTTTGATAGAAATTCTTTTCGTCCAGCGAATTCCTTTGTCGCAGTTGCAAGAGAATTTCGAAAGCCGTAATAATCGGAATTTGGCCATACATCTTGAAGGAATTAATAAAGCGGTCATCGCTCCACAGATGAGCATCGGCTGTATTTTCCGCGCTCAAGAGCTCGGTCAATATTTGAGCCTCGGGATCTGTTGGCAACTGTCGGTCATCTCCTGGTAGATTTTCATCGAGGTTAATCAAGCGATATTTATCATTGAGTAATCCTTGCCGTATCTGTTCAAGCAATCCTTTTAAATGGTGGCGAAGATTTTCCTGCCAATCTTCAAAGATAAGTGCATTTTGGATTTTCTTAAATTCGATTTCTTCAACATATACAGAAAAATATGAACAAACGGCTGGTAGAATCCCCGCCATTTCTATGGTCTGAATGATGTTCCCATTGAGAAAGAGCGGAACTCCGTCAGACAATTGCGAAATCTGTTCTGCTGCCGACAGTGCATTCAAATGCGGACGAGCTGACGCTTGTTCCTTTACAGAGAGCCTTCCGGCGGCGATCAAGGAAGCGAGGACACTCCCTAAGCCAATTATTGATTTACTGTCCTCAGGGGATAGTTCGACAGGCTTTGGTTCTAGGCCTCGGCTAACTGGTAAATGGTCGACAACGTATCCGCTTTGTTCCTTTGCCTGGCCCAACAAATTGAGCCATTCAATACCTAGCACGTCTTTTAGGGGATGCTTCTGAACAAATGAATCATCTCCCGCGGGCTTAAGAATTTTGATTTTTCCGTTATCGACGAATTGTTTTATCGATTTGTAGCAGGCTAATATGGCGGGTTGGTGGTGGGCTGATTTTTGCAAATCAGCGACAATTGCTTGATTCACACTGGGTGGAAGGTAAATAGGCGCAAATTCCTTTTCTACATTTTCCAATATGTCCAATTCCGCCGCCAAAAATAGAGCCGTGATGTCCATATAAAGCCGCGATATGTTTTGGCTCCCGGCTTGTATTCGCCTGCCGCCATATTGGACGAAGGCTCCGAACTTTTGTTGATTCTCTTTGGGAAATATTGGGTGAAATGACTGATGAATCAGCGACGCGATGCTAATAGAACCGCCGATTTCTGAACCGGCCAAATGGATAGGCAAACGGCCTTGTTGATACATTTTATCAAACTGAAGCTGACGGTCGCGCGAATCTCCCAAAATCTTAACCATTTCTTCCATGGAAACCGCCTTGATTGGTCCGGTGCCAGCCTTCACCGCCTGTAACATTTCTGGGAATAAGGTGGGCAACACGTCTTGGCGGTTGAGCTTATGAGCGAGATCAATCTCGACTGCTACGAGTTCAGGCGTTCTTTTACCGCGGCTTACAGCCTCTGAAAACAGGTCCTGTGCGAGGGGCAAGTCCTCTGTATGAATAAGATGCGCAATTCTGAGAAGGTTTTCTTCAGGCACATCTTTCCGCGACAGGAAATCTCGCGCAATAAGGCTTGCTCCCTTTGGATCTCCGCTGGCTATTTTTAATGTGATAAGATTTGTCTTATCCAAATAATGGCCGCTTTCTGAAGCGATCAACTCTGCTTCTTTCACCGCCTGAATGACAAGACCCAGTTGTTGTTCGCAAGATATTCGGAGCCGCCGCAAGTCTAAAGGGAGTTGGTTATTTGGAAACAGACCTGCATGTTTTTCGAGAAGATCTAAGCTGAGTTTCGCCTGGCCCGCGTTATGAGTACCATAAGCCGCAAGCCGAAGGGCTGCATGGGTAGATACAGCGTTGACCAGTTCTTCGGCATGGTCCGCCACATATTTCCATTCACCTTTCGATGCTTTTAATTCGCACAACTCAAATAGATAAAGGCCGCTTTTTGTTTCATTTACGATTTGTTCAAGGCGTTGTTCAAGCCTTGCGGTGTCATTTGCCTTCTTTGTGATTTCTCTCAGAGCCTGAATTTCGATGGCAGCCGCCTCTTCTCGCTTCGAGATTTTTGCAACGATGCCAAGAGCTTGCTCTGGTTCCCCCGAGACAATTAAGGAAACGGCTTTCCAATAATACCACGTCTCTCGACTCCCCTCCTTGGTAAAGAATTCTTCGGATCGATCGACTACTGCTGTCAATTTTTCTATTTGCTTCTGCTCAAGCAGGAGCGCGAATACTTGTGTGGGGTGGACAGTCATAATATTTGTTCAAGTTCCGCGAGGAGCGTTTCAACAGTTTTGTCCATGCTGGTCGCACATTTTAAGGGAGTAGCCCAATAAATCGCTATAGGATGGGCCGGTGCTTTGTCCAAAAGCTCTGCGCAGTAATTCTGAGCTTGGGATAAACGTTCCGCATCATTCGCCATACACGCAAGCCTCCAGCCTTCCAATGATTCGCGCTCTGAGTTCGCTAATCCTCTTTCTTTCAATAATTCTGCTAACATTGACTCGGCTTCTCTGAGGCGTTTCAACGTTTGCGGATCCCGTTTTACGAATGTTGAATCAACAGGCGCAGGCCAGTTTTTCGCCATCCTGACAAGAATTGCCGGTGAAAGACTTAAAAAATATTTAATGACAGCCAAGGTCTGCCGGAGGCTAAACCAGTTTGGATGGAGTCGATATGCAGCTTCCGCCTCTGCGAAGGCGTCATCTGCTTTTCCGTCCGCCAATAACGCCAGCGCATATATCCGCTGGCTTTCCGAATCCGGGATTATTCCATTTGGTGGTTTTTTATATTCTTCAATCGTTCCTCTGACGTTTTTATCTTCGACGAGAAGTGCTAAACGCACGTTCCATGCGTCAAGGCTCGAAGGCGTTCCAACTATTCTTAGTGCTTCGTCTAAGTTGTTTTCGTGATATGCGACAAGCGCCCTAAGTCCATCAAGGTTTGCACCGGGATCTTCTTTACTCGATTCCAATATCAGCGTTCGAGCGTTCTGTGTATCTTTATCAAATGCAAGTAAAAGACTGGCTTCAAGACGAAGAACTTTTGAGCGGACCTGGGACGTTAAAAACCTCCATTCACTTTCAGTTTTTATTTTGTGAAGCCGATTTAAAGCGTCGCGATTTCGACCAGTTCTCCAATCTTCTCGGATGAAATCAATTTCCTTAATTTTCGCATTATTTAGCAGATCTAGCTGTTCATTTACAATATCGACTGAAAACGTGGCTGATGAATTAGGTTGTTCTGTGGTAAGGTTAACTGTTTGTTCGATTTTATTTGCGTCAAGAGAGCTGGAAGTAAATTTCTTGTTCGAAGGACGTATCACCTCTAAATCCAAGCCGTCCGATAAAAACAAATCCAAATATGCTGCCGCCGAACAAGAGGCCAACCGATGGAAATCATCGTTTTTAAAAGTGTCTCCGAAATCTGATATGCCCCGGATAACCAACCATGAAGTCGAAGGTTGTCGATTTATGCAGGCTTTAACTATGCCGCCGGCCTCCATTTCCATTCCTCTGATTCCGTCGTAGTAACCGTTGAACTTTGGAAATAGCGACGGATCCCGAGCTAAAACATCTTGAGTCGCAATTGGGCTATCAAACACATTTGGTTTAAATGTGACGTGTATTTCGAAATCCTTCGCTTGTTCCAATTTTGGAGTTATAGGAGGCCCAAATAAAATTTTGAATACCTCATGATATTTATTCGTGTCGAGTTGGAAAGCTGTAACCATTTGATAGACCGCATGGGGCAATTTAGATGTAAGGGGTCGATATTTATCGCCTTCTGGGGTGGCGACCCTTTCACTAAAGTCGGCTACAAGTTTCGGAACTAAAACGTCGCCAATCTTCAGCTTATCTCGCCAGCCTGCCGCAATTCCGACCAATATAACAATGGCGGGGTCAAACTTTTCGATAACCTTTGTAACCGCGATGCTCGCATTCGCTTGAGAAGAACAATCGACGCAGGCGATAATTAGTTTTAACAGGCGATCATGGAACCTCGAATATTTCTGACCCTGCCAATATATCGTCCCCTGAAATTTGACGCGGTCACGAGCATCATTTACGGCAAGGACCTTTTGCACAGCTTCCAACTCTGGACGTATTACCGTTATGATTGCAGCGTCAAATTGTCCGTTATCCGTCATTTCATTGTGGCCCCTTACCTGCGGTAAATATTCAGTTCACTTTTTTGTCACATAAGGTTTTCCTTTTGAGAAGTGTGATTTTAGCCCATTTATCTTAATTCATCAACCTGTTTTTGCTTCGCTGTGGAACCGCGGGCGCAATTTGACACGCGCACCATCAGGCTGTAAGCCAGAGTTCGTCCCAGTGGTCGTTGTCGCGGGCTTCTTCCAAGGCATCCAAGTGGCGTAATCCCGCCTGCGTCCAAAACTGACCGGGGCGCTTGCGCCTGCATTGCCGCGTGCGACAGCCCGACTCCACCGCGCCGCTGCCAATGGGCCAGCCCCCTGTTCAAGTGTGGCCGACATGGAGC
>OCTA010005671.1_pt1 | contig 10767 bp, 7 predicted proteins | sample 1538991 | NCBI WGS metagenome assembly OCTA01 (sample SAMEA3539302, study PRJEB22396) | soil metagenome | biome: tundra; feature: field; material: soil | place: USA | collected 2010-05 | depth 0.15 m | reverse complement strand
CGAGATTGGTCAGTGACTGGAGTTCAGACGTGTGCTCTTCCGATCTAAACTGTGGCGGATCCGCCACAGTTTCCGGCTCGCACGTCGCGCGCCGCCATCGCCACTTGCAAAGGAAAGATTCCCATGGGAACGAGCGTCACGTTTCAACGCCCGGACGGGCAGAGCATCCAGGGCTACCTCGCCGAACCGGCGCACGCTGCCGGCGCCCCGGCGATCGTGGTGATCCAGGAGTGGTGGGGAGTCAACGCCCAGATCCGCGGCGTCGCCGACCGCTTCGCGAGCGCGGGCTACGCCGCCCTTGTACCCGACCTCTACCGCGGCAAATCCACCGTCGAGGCCGAGGAAGCGCATCACCTGATGACGGGCCTGAACTTCGGTGATGCAGCCTCGCAGGACATACGTGGGGCCGTGCAGTTTCTGAAGACGCGCAGCCGCAAGGTCGGCATCACCGGCTTTTGCATGGGCGGTGCGTTGACGATGCTGACCTTGTGCATGGCCCCCGAGGTCGACGCCGGCGTCGTCTGGTACGGCTGCCCGCCGCTGGAATACATCGACGCGACCAAGATCAAAGCGGCGCTGCAGGCCCATTGGGCCACGCAAGACGAGTTCTTCCCGATCGCGACCGTCGATCAGTTGCAGGACAAGCTGCGCGCCGCCGATGTGAATTTCGAGTTCCACCGCTACCTCGCCCACCATGCGTTCGCCAACGAGACCGCCGTCGGACCGGGCCGCATCCCCGCGACCCAGTACGACCCCGTCTGGTCGCAGCAAGCATGGGACCGCAGCTTCCGCTTCTTTGGCCGCTGGCTCGGCTGATGCGCTCACATCGAGCGGAGACCCAATCCGTACATCACTTATGGCCGGGAACTGTACGAGCTCGAATTGCTGATTCTTCCCCGATCTCGCCGCGACAAGGAGTGCCATAAAGTATTCACAAAACTGCGATAGAGGATAAGAGTGATATTCGCTACGGATTTGTGGAACGACACCAAAGCGTAAGGATGGCGCGCGATGAAAAAAACAGGGCGTTTCGTTTCAAGACCAATCTCGCTGCACCGCGCATTCCCGCCGCGCGCGCCGATATGCATCTTAGTGAATTCCAGCGCGCGGCCTGCGGACCAACCCAATTCAGAGGTAACGTCATGATCAGACCGAGACGCCTCGTACAGCTAAGCTGTGTGCTTGCCGCCGTCACCGTCTTCCGGCTAACGCTCGCTGCGGATACTTACACCTGCCAAACGGCCGACGTACCAGGCACCACGAACACGCAACTCTGGCGCTTGAACAATCAAGGCCAGGTCGCTGCTTCAACGGCCGCCGGCGGATATATCTACCAAGCCTCGACTGGGACATGGACGCCGCTACCTGCACCGCCGGCCGCCACGGGGTACGTGGCGAACGACGTCAGCGCCGAAGATATCAACGATTCCGGAACAATCGTTGGAACGGTCACTAATGCGTCGGTGTTGGCACAGGGATTCATTCTGGGATCCGTGACGAATCCAACTACTTATCAATTCGTGCCGCTATATGCGGGCGCGATTCCGGTCTTTACGTACGAGGAGTTCCGCGGTATCAGCGATAACGGCCTCGTGACGGCATTTGCCCAAAATGCAAATGGCGCCGTGGGATTGATCTATAACCCTACGGCGTCTTCGATCGGAATTTTCCCGACGGGATACACGCCGTTCGTCCCGACACTTTCCGACGGATCCATGTCCATATATACGATTACCGGCGGCATGAATACGGCGGGCTTGCTGGTCGGATCAGAATTAGAGGCGTCCGGCACGGTCTCCGAACAGGGCTTTTTATACAATGCGGCGACACAGGCAACGTATCCGGTGGCGCTGTCGAGCGCGAACCTCGCGCTAAGAGGGGTCAACGACTCCGACCCGAATAGCACGGCCAACTGCGGGGGCGCCACCAACTGCATTCGGCTATCGGGCTGGGGTATCACGCTGAGTTCAGGCAACCAATTCCCATTTTGGGTCGACTACAATTCGACTAGCGGTATGCAGGCACTGCAAGTCGTAGACTGCACATCGACGTTGCCCGTAGGTGCCAACCAAATTCTATTCGAGGGAATCAACAACGACGACGTTGCGACGGGCTTCTACCAGGATGCCGTCGGCATTTTTCACGGTCTCGTCGCCTACCCGAACGTCACGACTCCCGGCGCGATCGTCCACGGCGCATTCATCTTTGACATCCCGGTCTTGGCGGGCGTGCCCATCTTTATCGATCCCGAAATTGCCGCCGGTTATGAGTATGCGATCCGCGAGGGCGACCCGAAATTCCAGTCCGTGACGCTTCCCATAGGTATCGGTGCAAATAACAGCTACACCTTGATCGTCCACGGCCGCGCGTTCTCGCTGCCCGCCGGGCAGCGCTTCGATTTCACGCGGTCCGGCTCTCCGGATGGCGTTCATGCCTTCACCGTGCTCGGCATCGACCCAGGCGCCGCGCTCAGCACGACCAACACGACTGCCTTCGTGACGGAGGTGAGCTTCGTCGCCGCAGGGCAGTTCACGGGATCGATGAGGCCCTTGACGGCAGCGGCCGAGATTCGCGACCTCGAGCGCGCCACGGATCGGGACGGCCATCGGCTCGAACACCTCATCCGAGAAATCGCCAAGGAGGATATAGCCGGCGATACGAGCGCGGCGTGTCGCGCGCTCGGCGAGTTCGTCGCGGACGTTGCGGCCTCATCATTCCGACTGGGTCCGATTCGCACCAATGATCTCACCGCGCAGGCGCTCGCCATTGAGAACGCCCTGAGTTGCCCCTGACGGTGCGGGGCCAGGGCCTCACCCTCACTCGCGACGCGTAGCGGGAAAATCGCATCGTTCATGCGTCTGCACTGGCTACTCCGTGGTGTCAAACTCGCTCTGTTCCAGTTGCCGGCCCGTCGGGTATTGAATCGAGTAATAGTGCCGGATCGACGCAGTTTTCTGCGGTTGTGCGTCGATTCGCCATAGTAGAACGCCGGGCTTTCCCTCGAAATCCTTAGCAGTGGCGTCAGTCGCTCCTTTGAGGATTTCGACATGGATATCGGCATTCTTGCTGACTGGAATGCGGTCGATTACTTCGACTGTGATCGGTGTCGGGTGATAGCTCGTGATGTCGAAGCGCTGCCGCGTCTCCTTGATTGCTTGCTTGCTGATGAGGCCCCGCTGGCCGGATTGCGCTTGCTCGTCGCGGACTGCGACCCGGATCCGCTCGTCGCCGCCAAATGGCATGCGCACTTCGGCGCCCGGAAGAAACGCCTGGATATCGGCCGCTCCGACGTAGGCGCCGTCTCGATAGAGTTCCAGTTGTCCGGCCTCGATCGGTAATTGTTCTTTATAGTTGAAGACCGCCTCGAGATGCGCCGCGTGACTCGCACCTGGTACTACGCGGGCAACGAGGTCGACATCGAACGCGTCCTCCGCAATCGGGTAGATTCGCGGCTCTCGGTCTGCAATTAGCGAGACCCGCGAGGGTATCTTGTATTCCGCCACATAATCGGTTGATGAAGCCGTTGCGCGGCGCCGCCCACCCGTCACACTCACTTCTTGCATTTCGGCGGCGGCCGGAGACGCGGCCGCCGCCAATGAATTCCTGATCCCCGATCGTTTCGCGGCGGCCCCAAACGCATCGCCGAGTTTTGCCGGCGGCTCGGGCACCCGCAGGTCCACGAACAAGGAACCGAGTACTGGAGTCGCGACGTCGTCGGCGGGCAGTGCCGTCGTCAGAGTCAAGGCGACGTTTTTCCAGTCTTCACCGCTCCCCTGGCGCACCGAGCCCTGCCTGTCCAGCGAGATCCGCTTCTTATCGGTATCGAGTCGCGCCTGATAAATCCACTCCCAACCCGCATCGGCGACCGTGTAGGAGATCGAGACGGTCGCGGTCAGGGCAACATTCGCCTCAATTGCCGCGCGCACCTCCGTGCTCTGTTTGCTTTGGGTCGCAACCTTTGCCAGATCGGCCTTGAGCTTGTCCAATTCACGATCAAGCGTGCGCAGCTGCAGGTTCGCCTCGCGAATGCGTTTGCGCGCACCGCTGGCGCTCGTCGCCATGGTCGCGAGTACCGCCGTCAAATTTGCACCGTCCACCGACGGCTTCGTTGGACTGCCGGCCGGGTTCGCCGCGAGCGAGTCCAGCAATTTCAACTGAGTCTGTGCAGTGGCAACGTCGTCCAGCACGGCGACCCGTTGATCGCTCGCCTCTTCGATTTTGTGCCGCAGGTCGCGTTCTGTCTCCGATACGAATTTTCCTTCGTTGATCTTCGCAATTTCGACGCCACCGAGCTGCACCGGTCCCCCTTCTACGGTCACGCGCAAGGTTTTCGAGTCAATTGCGGCCGGCAAGCCATGGACGACGAGTCGGTTGGATCCGGCCGGAATGGCGACGTCTCCCGCGCGCGTCACTACGGCACCTTGCCGGTAGACGGTCACGCGGTCGATATGAAGGTCCGCCGACACGTCCGCGGCAAGGCCACGCGCTGCCATGACCGCGAACAACGAAAGACCGAGCGCCAGGCATCGAAATTGGACTGCAAGCCGTAGTGACATGACGCTATCCCTCGCGTGGGAGCCTTTTGAACGACAGGTATATGGGCTCGTAAATATAAACGGATTTACCGTGGCCAGTCAGGGGATCAACGGACCAAATACGCCCCTCGCGAGCGCTTCGCGCTGCGCCGATAGATGGTTTATCCTTGCGATCCCCTCATCGGCACGGCACCGGAGGGGTGGTGCCGGGATTGGCTCGACGTATTGGACGAACCAGGAGTGCTCATGAGTTCACTTGACGATTGGCGTATTACGGAAGAGCCGTATTATGCGCCGCAGGGTGATGAGATCGCGCTTTTCGAGGCTGCGTATGCCGCGCGCCTGCCGGTCATGGTGAAGGGACCGACCGGCTGCGGCAAGTCGCGCTTTATCGAGCATGCGGCCTGGAAGCTCGGTCGACCGCTCGTCACGGTCGCCTGCAATGAGGACATGACGGCGTCCGATCTGGTCGGCCGTTTCCTGCTCGAGCCTGGCGGCACGCGCTGGCAGGACGGCCCGCTCACGATGGCGGCGCGTCACGGCGCGATCTGCTACCTGGACGAGATCGTGGAGGCGCGGCAGGACACCACGGTGGTCATCCACCCGCTCACGGACTATCGCCGTACGCTCCCCCTCGACAAAAAGGGCGAGCTGGTGCGCGCGCACCCGGACTTCCAGCTGGTCATCTCGTACAACCCCGGCTACCAGAGCCTCATGAAGGATCTGAAAACCTCGACACGGCAGCGCTTCGTGGCGCTGGATTTTGACTACCCAACGGCCGCGCTGGAAGCGGAGATCGTCGTGCGCGAGACCGGCATCGCCAGTGATCAGGCTGGCGCCCTGGTGCAGGTCGCCGCGGCAGCACGCCGGCTCAAGGGTCACGGTCTCGACGAAGGTGTCTCGACGCGTCTCATTGTCTACGCCGGCAACCTCGTGCGCCAAGGCGTTGCCTTGCGCGACGCCTGCCGGATGGCCATGGTGCGTCCTATCACCGACGACGCCGAGATCCGCGAGACTCTGGAGCACACCATCGACGCCGTTCTCGTCTGACCTCAGGTGCCTGAGACGTGAGTGCGCCGACCACGCCTTTCGCAACGTACGGCAGCACGCCGGGAACGGCACGGGCCGAACGCACGCCACTGCGCCACCAGAAGCTGCGCGATCGGCTCGATTGCCGCTTCGACGCCGTCGACGGCGTCTTCGATGAGTGCATTGACGAAGCCCAGCGCCAGCTCAGTGCAACCGGCCTCGATGCGTATCTTGCGCAGGCAAGCCGCCTCGGGAAGCTCGGTCGTGGCGTCGAGCCACTGCTGGTGTTCCTGGAGATCTGGCCCGGCGTTGCGGGCTTGGCCGGCGAGGCTTCGCTCGCGCCCCTGGATCGGGCGATTCAAGCCTTTCAGAAGTCGCCCAACGGCCCGGCCATCGTGCCCCTGCTGCAAAGCCTCAGTGCCGTGGCGCGGCGCCTGCCTTCGCCCGAACTGCTGGCGCAGTACTTCGCGATTGCGGTGCAGCTCATGGAACGCACCAGTATTTCGATTCACGGGCACCACGCCACGGAGCCCAGTCCCAGCTTGCCGACGTTCCTGCGACAGGCACCGACTCTGGTCGGCATGGTGCCGCTAGATGGCCTGCGGCGTTGGGTGTCCGAGGGCATTCGCTTGCACGGCAAGCATCCAGAGCGCCAGATCGAATTCTTCGCGCTGGCTACGCCCGACAGTCGCGCGCTGTTGCAGCGCGAGCGCCACGGCACGCTGCTGGTCGATGTCGAGCGCCGGCTGGAACTGACGCTGCGCTGTCTGTGGAATGAGCAGGTCGCACTGATCCCGTATCCTGTGAGCACGGATGCGGGCGATGGGGCTTCTGCGATGACGCTGCCATACGCGCAGCCGGACGGTTTTCGACTTCCCGAGGTGCTTGACGATTGGCAAGGATCCGCAAAGACGCTGGCTCGGCTTAGCGGGCTGGAGCGCTATCGCGCCATTCTTGCGCATCTCGCGGCGCATCGACGCTGGAGCCTCACGCTGGTGGCCGACAACCTGAGCCCGCTGCAGCGCCTGGCCGTTGAATGTTTCGAGGACTGTCGTGTCGATCATCTCGCGTTGCGCTGTTATCCGGGATTACACCGTGTTTTCCTTGCGATGCACCCGGCGCCGGCTGAGGATGCTTGCGACCCGCAGCGCGAGTCCTGCCTGAGGCACCGGCTGGTTTGCCTGTCGCGTGCGCTGCTCGATGCGGAGCACCCCTACCGCGATCCGGTCTTGCTGGAGTTTCGCGGGCGCTTTCTCGAGCTGCTGCGCGAAAGCGAATCGTCCAGCCGGGACATGGCGACGTTGGCGCTGCAGTGGGCTGCACGTACGCGGCGTCAAGATGACCAGCAGGCAAGAATGCGCTTCGAGGACACGGTGGTGGCCTATCGCGACGACAATCGCCAGCTTTGGATTTACATCGAGGCGGGCGACGAGGAGGAGCAATTCGAGCAGAGAAGCTCGAACCCCGCGATAGACGATTCGGCGATGCCGCCGCGCCATTACCCCGAATGGGACGAAGCCACGCGCAGCTACCGGCCCGACTGGGTCAGCGTGTACGACACGCTTCAGCCGGCCGGCGATCCGGCCGACATCGACACACTGCTCGGGCGCCATGCGCCCGTGGCCAAACACCTGAAGCGCGTGCTCGACCTCATCAAGCCGCAGGACCGTACGCGCTTGCGCTACCAAGAGGAGGGTACGGAACTCGACCTCGACGTGGCCGTGCGCGCAATTACCGACTGGCGCGCAGGCGCCCAGCCGGACGCGCGCATCCACATGAGCACGCGCACCGACGGACGTGACATCGCCGTACTGCTGCTGGTGGACCTCTCGGCCTCGGTCAACGATGCCGTGGCCGGCACCGACGAGACCGTGCTCAGTATCAGTCGTGCCGCGGTGGCGTTGCTGGCCTGGGCGATCAGCCAGATGGGCGACGAACTGGCGATCGCGGGCTTTCACTCCAACACGCGGCACGAAGTGCGCTACCTCCACATCAAGGGCTTTTCCGAATCCTGGGACGCCACGCCGAAGGCGCGGCTGGCGGCAACGCTCGGCGCATACTCCACGCGCATGGGCGCGGCGCTGCGTCATGCGGGCCACCTGTTGAGCGGCCGCCGGGCCGACAAGAAGCTGCTGCTGGTGCTCACCGACGGTCAGCCGGCCGACGTGGACGTTGACGATCCGCTGCACCTGCATGCCGATGCCGCCTGCGCCGTCCGCGAACTCGATACCATGGGCCTGCATACGCACTGCATCAGTCTTGATGCGAAGGCCGACGACTACGTCGGGCGCATCTTCGGCACCCGCTGGACCGTGATCGACCATGTGGAACAATTGCCGCGCCGACTGCCGGAACTGTTCCTCTCGTTGACGCGTTGACGGGCGAGGATCCCCATGACGAAACCGGAGGGCCAATGTCCGAACGCAACCCAGGAATCATCGACATCCCCAGTCCTCGATCCGTACCGCGGACGATCGATCGATTGGAATCCCTTGCCACCGCACGCGGATTGACCGTGTTCGCGCGCATCGACTTCAGTGGCGACGCCGAGCGAGCGGGCCTCACCATGCGCCCAATGCAAATGTTGATCTTTGGAAATCCCAAGGCCGGAACACCACTGCTCGTCACCGCGCCGCGCGCCGGACTCGACCTGCCCCTCAAAGCGCTCGCATGGCAAGATGATCGCGGCGCCGTTTGGCTCTCATGCAGCGACCCGCAATACTTGGAAGCGAGACACGGAATACCCCACGCGCTGATCGCCAACATCTCCGGCGTCATCGACCTCATCAAGAAAGCGGTGGAAGCCGACGGATAGCCTCGACAGGATTGCCGGCGCGATAAGGCAGGGTGTTACATCTCGCCGCGAAAACCTCATCAACACTCGTTAAGAAGCTAAAGACCGATGAAAAGAAAATCCAAGACCGGAAAGGCGTCGAGTTCCGCATCGAACGTCATCGGAGGCGAGTTGCGCCGCGATGCCGAGGAACAGGCGCTGTTGGAAGGACGCTGGAAGATACTTGGCGATGCCAGGCCACCGACGAGGCGCCGGACCAAATACCAATATGTCGACGAGCTCGTCCACCTGCAGTTCGAGCTCTTGAAGATGCAGGAGTGGGTGCGCCTGCGGGGCCTGAAAGTCTGCGTGCTCTTCGAAGGCCGGGACGCCGCCGGCAAAGGCGGAGTCATCAAGCGCATTACCGAGTGCCTCAATCCCCGCGTCTGCCGTGTGGTGGCGCTGGGTACCCCCACGGAGCGGGAGCGATCACAGTGGTATTTCCAGCGTTACGTGGCCCACCTTCCCGCCGCCGGAGAAATCGTGCTCTTCGACCGCAGCTGGTACAACCGCGCCGGCGTCGATCATGTCATGGACTTTTGCAGCGACGACGAATACCACGAATTCCTGCGCTGCTGCCCCTTATTCGAAAACATGCTCGTGCGATCGGACATCTATCTCGTCAAATATTGGTTCTCGGTGAGCGACGAAGAGCAGGAGCGTCGCTTCGCCGAGCGCATGCGCAATCCGATCAAGCGATGGAAGCTCAGCCCCATGGATCTCGAGGCGCGTAAACGCTGGGTCGAATACTCGAAAGCGAAAGACGTCATGCTCGAGTACACCGACCGCAAGAAGGCGCCCTGGTTCATCATCGACGCCGACAACAAGAAGCGAGCGCGATTGAACTGCATCGCACACCTTCTCACGCGGGTGCCGTATAAGGACCTGCACCCGATCGAACTCGAGTTGCCACCGCGTCAGCAGGATACGGGCTACAAGCGACCGAAGAAGTCGAGCCAGCGCTGGGTTACCCGGATCTACTAGCGGTCCCGCGGCCGCCGTATCTCAAGCAGCCGCCAGTTTTGCCGGCGGCTGTTCGAGCGCCCGCATCAGCACGTCCTCGATCTTGTCGGCCCAGACGAATTCGAGCTTTGCGCGCACACTCTCCGGTATGTCGTCGAGATCGCGGCGGTTGCGTGCCGGCAGGATCACCGTGCGAATTCCCGAGCGCGCCGCCGCCACGCATTTCTCCTTGATGCCGCCGACCGGCAGCACGGCGCCGCGCAGGCTGATCTCGCCGGTCATCGCGACGTCGGCGCGCACGGTACGCTGCGAGAGCAGCGACGCGAGCGACGCCACCAGCGCGACCCCTGCGCTCGGACCGTCTTTCGGGATCGCGCCCGCAGGAACGTGAATGTGCAGATCGCAGTCATCGAACAGGTGCGGATCGATGCCGAGACGCTCCGCCTGCGATTTCACGAGCGTCACTGCGGCTTGCGCGCTTTCCTTCATGACCTCGCCGAGTTGTCCCGTCAATATCAGCTTGCCTTTACCCTTCACACGGCTCGACTCGACGAAGAGAATGTCACCGCCGGCCGGCGTCCAGGCGAGCCCCGTGGCCACACCCGGTGTGCTGGTGCGCAGCGCGACGTCGTTCTCGAAGCGCGGGCCGCCCAGGATGCGGGCCACATCGCCGGCATCGATTGCAACGCTCGCGGTGGTGCCGGCCGCGATCGTGACTGCGGCGCTGCGCAGCAGTGCGCCGATCTGGCGCTCCAAGCTGCGTACGCCGGCTTCGCGCGTATACGCCCCGATCAGCAGCCGCAGGGCCTCGTCGGAAATCTGTACGCGATCGGTCGACAGGCCGTTCGCCTGCAGCTGGCGCTTCAACAAGAAGCGCTTCGCGATTTGCAATTTCTCCTCTTCGGTGTAGCCCGTGAGTTCGATGACTTCCATGCGGTCACGCAACGGCGCCGGAATCGCATCGAGCACGTTGGCCGTGCCGATGAATAGAACCTTCGACAAATCGAACGGCACGCCGAGATAATTGTCGCGGAACGTGTTGTTCTGTTCCGGATCGAGAACCTCGAGCAGCGCCGAGAACGGATCGCCCTGGTAGCTCGCCGAGAGCTTGTCGACTTCGTCGAGCATGAGCACGGGGTTGCGCCGGCCGGCCTTGCGCAGCGCCTGCGCGATATTGCCGGGCAGTGCGCCGACGTAGGTGCGGCGGTGGCCGCGAATCTCCGCCTCATCGTGCACGCCACCGAGACTCACACGCACGAATTTCAACCCCAAGGCCTTGGCGATGCTCTGGCCGAGCGAGGTCTTGCCGACACCCGGCGGGCCAACGAAGCATAGGATCGGGCTGCGCCCCTCGGGATTCAATTTTCGCACCGCGAGGAATTCCAGGATCCGGCGCTTGACCTTCTC
>OCTA010005669.1_pt1 | contig 10768 bp, 4 predicted proteins | sample 1538991 | NCBI WGS metagenome assembly OCTA01 (sample SAMEA3539302, study PRJEB22396) | soil metagenome | biome: tundra; feature: field; material: soil | place: USA | collected 2010-05 | depth 0.15 m | reverse complement strand
GCCCTCGGCCGTTGGGAACGCGAGCGCGCGGATGCGAAAACGCCAGACTTCGCCTCTGACCGGCGCGGCGTTGGCGCCGTTGATTTCGTCCACGCGCCAGAAATAAGTTTTCATTTGGTCTAATTGCGGCAGCGGGTAACTCGCCGAAGTCAGATTGCCCCGGAATTCCGGCGACGAGGGCGTCGCCGCCACGACAGCATTTGAATCCGCTCCAAAATACAGTTGATGCACAGTTGCGGTTGTCGGCGCCGTCCAAGTCAAAACGGATTCATTCGGCCAGTGTTCGTCATCGTTGGCCGGCGAGGGCTTGATGGCCTTCTCATGCGGATTGACCGTGTCAATTTCAAAGCCATTGATGATGAGGCTGCGATTGGCGCTGGAGTTTTCCGGTCGATAATGGATGACGGCATCTTTACCGGCAACCGCCTCAACTTCCAGAAACGCGCTGGCGGCTTCGTAATCATTCGTTGCGCGGTAAGTGGAAACCAAGCCTTTGACTTTTTGATCATCGCCGACAAACACATCCAAAACTGCCGGCGAAACATGATCGCGCACCTCATTGTGATAAGTGACAATGCTGTGCCTGCCGGGGGTCAACCCGCCAACCACCATTTCAATGCCGCTGGTGTTGGTGGAATTTTTAAGCGTGATCCCATCCGCAGCCATCGTCGCGCCGAAATCGAGTGATCCTTTGAACAGGACCGGCGTGAGCATCCCATCCGGCACCGTGCGAAAGGTGACCGTTACGGCACCGAAGGTTTGCGTGCCGGACTGGCCTTCATGCCACGCCCAGTTTTCCCAGTGCGGCGTGAGAAGGTCTTTCCGCGAGTCCGGCGGATTCAAGTCCACCTTCAATTCCGCCGCGCGGGTGGCAGCGGCCAGCAAAAGCAACGCGATAACTAAGTTTGAAAAAATTATGTTCTTAGATTTCATGTTCCACCAGGCAGACGCGCGGCGCGATCAATGGTTATGTGAATTAAAAATGTTTTAATTTGCTGCGGCAATAAAAGAGCCGGGGCCAAGTTTTAACTCAACCCCGGCTCGAATGATTCAAGCCATGCTATTACGGGAACGTGAGCCGGTAGAACACGCAGTTCGTGCCGATAACATTGGTAATCGCCCATGTTGTATTGGTCCAGGAGCCACTAATGCCGGTCCAGTTGTAATTGGTGTTGGGAGCCAAGCCAACCGAGAGCGGAACGACCAACGATTGCAGCCGCCAGCCATAGTTGGTCGAAGGCCAGTCGAATTGGCCAATGATGTTGGTTCCGTTCGGATCCAGAGTAAACGTATTTGTCAGCGTCGGCCCCGAGCGCGAACTGGTGACGCCAATCGCACCGGATGGCCACAACTGGGTCAAATCCCATGCCAATCCCGGCCCGGGCGTTGCCGGGCTGATGACAGGATAAGTATTGGTGGCTGCCCCAGTAGAAGACGGATTGCCACCGCCTGCATATTGGAAGAACGTGAATAATTGGCCGGCCGCAAACGCGCCGGTGACATTGGTGATGACGATGGTGCAGCCGTTTCGTGAACGAGTATTCGCGCTGCCGCCGTAGTCTTGATAGCCAGAACGCAACTGCGTGTTGGCGGAACCGATGATGTCCACCTTGAAAATGTTGGTGGAACCTTGAGACAAGAGCACGCGACCGGGAAATCCAGTAGCGGTTCCACCTTGAATGGTGGTTGTGCCAATACCATCGCCGCCGGGGATAATTGTGGCTCCATTATTGGCCGTGAAGGTTCCGGTCAAAGTCGTCAGTCCTTCGCCCGTATCTTCAAATGTGCCACCGACCGACATGCTGGCACCGGTAATCTGACCCCGGTTGATCAGCACGCCACCGGAAGCAACTCCTGACGCTGCGCCGATGCTGGCCAGACTGCCGCTGGTTTGGTTCACAAACATGCCGCCGCTGTTGACGGAGAAGGTGCTGTTCATGGTGCTGGCATTGGTGACCACCCCGCCATTCTGAACGAGTAATGCGCCGTTGAGCACGCCGGGGCTGGAAAGGGTCGCTACTCCAGCACAGGTAAGGTTGCCCGCCACCGTGCCGCTGAAGTCCATCAAGGCACCGGCATTAATCGTCGCCGAGGCAATCGAGCCGGAGCCGGTCAATGTGCCCGCGTTCAACACAACGGAGATCGAGCTGGGGCCGTCAACTTCGAGGCTGTTGGTGCCTGTCTTGATCAGCGTGGCGCTGCCGATGATGCCGCCGCCGGAATTATTGTTGAAGACATAGCCGTTGATCCTATTAGTCATCGTCAGCGACCCCGGCAGGATGACTGCGGATGGAGCGAGGTTGATGTTGAACTGCGAGGCCGTGTCATCAAAACTCACATTGTCACCGGCGGCGAAATTGGTGTGCAAACCGGTGGTCAAGTCCAGCCAGTTGGCGGTGGAGTTATCCCAGTCGGGGCCGGAATAGCCTTTCCACAGCAGGTTTTTCGGCGTGTTTAAGATGACTTGGAAGTCCTGCTGATTGGCATCCGAACCATCAACGACTATCTGACCGTTGACCCCGCTCAGGTTGAAGACCGTAAAATTCGGAGCCCCGCCCGCCCCCCGTTTGAGCAGCGGAATTTTCAATCCATCCACCAGGCTGCCGGGATTCTTGATCGTCGCGATGATGAGGCTGTTGCTGCCGGTCATGTTAAAATTCGTGGCATAAACCGAAGCCAGCGTATTGGTCGCACTCAAGTTGACCGTCAGCGCCGAACCGTTGCCAAAGGCGATAAAGTCGAGCAATTGGGACGGCCCGCCAATTTGATTGGAGATCGTCAGGCTCGAACTGTTGCTCACGATGATGAAGTTGTTTTTGGAGGCCATATAGACCGGCCCGCCGACATTGATCATGTTCGCCAGCACCGCGCTGTTGCTGAGGATAGTAAGCTGGCCGTATTCCGTATTGCCACCCGAACCCAGACCATTGATGTTGCTTTCCGCTGTGGATCCCAGGGTCAAGGACTTGTTGATCCGCACCACGCCCGTATTGCTCACCGTGAGCGTTCCTTCGCAATAGCCGCTGTAAGCTCCGGCATTAGTTGCCGCGCCGGGGTGTTCACGGAATCCAAGAATCATGGTATTCACATCCAGAACACCTTTACCCATGAAAAAATTCCCCTGATAGTTGGGCGTGCCACCTGATGCGATTAGCACCCGGTCTCTGCCGATATAAAACCTGTCCACCAGCATGTCCAAGGTTCCCGCGTTGAAGTTAATGACCGATTTGACATTGCTGTTCGCCGTGTTCGTGCCTCCGCCGTCCGCCTGACTATACAACGACATGCGGCCGCCGTTGGTGCTGCGGAAAATGGCGATGGGATTGCTCGCTGCAAAAATAGCGTTAAACTGCACGTTGCCACGCGAATTTCCCCCGATGAAATTGACGCTGTCGAGGTAAAATATATTGGAGATGCCCAGATTGATGTTGGGACTCGTGCCTGAACCCGTTAGCTCGCTGTTCATGAAGCTAAAGCTAAAATGCCGACTGTTTGAATTGGTATAATTATTGGGATCCGCGTAAATCGCTTTGACGATATTTGTCCGCGCAAAATTCACAGTGGTTAGCGACAGCTTGGGTGTTCCGCCATAAGCGTTCTGATCATTGAGGTTTCTGTAATACGGCCACAATACAGAATCACCAAAAGATATTTGGTTGACATCCGAAACGAAGTTGCCAAGCCCTGACATATCAAGGGTATTGGGCACACCAGTGCTGCCCAAACCATCCACATAGACAAAAATGCTCGCGACTTCATTACTGACCACCAGCTTTCCGCTTGAACCGCTGAAGGTGGTCGTCATGCCGGCACCGCTTCCGTTGATGTTATTCAGTGAATCCTTCATCATGCTGAATCCATTGGTTCCAAGCACCGACAGAGTTACCCCGGAATTAATCTGAACATTGTTGAACTTGGTGGGGGTGTTGGAAGGCGAAAAGCGCAGCGACGCAACCGTTGCGTCAGCAGTTACAACGACGTTCGTCAGAAAATTAGTTGACACACCGCTGCCTACTCCAACCAAGGAATTAGTCTGCCCGCCAAAATCGCCAAAAACAACGTCGTCCGTGACTCCGGGAGCGCCACCGCCCAGCCATTTCGTTGAATCAGACCAGGTGCCGGGGCCGGTAAGTGCGGCATTGGTGCCGCCATTCCAGAGATAGCCCACTTGCAGTGCCAGCAGGAGGTTGTTGGTTGCGCCGCCATTGGCATTGAAGCTAATAGTGTATATTCCTTCGGGCACACTGGCAATGTTCAGCGTCAGCCAGATGTTGGTTTTGAAGCCAGAGGTGTTCAGCTTGCCCGCAATGGTGGACACCGCGCTGTTGTTGGTGTCCGTGATGCTGAAGGTGAGACCGGAGGGCGTCGTCGGCACTCCGGCAGCGCTTAAATTGATGTCGCCGACGGTAAAGTTGCCCGAACCATCAGGAACAACCCCATTGGTTCCGATACTAATGAGATTTGTGACAGTGACCGAGCCATTAAAACCAACCGGCACGGTCACCCTTGTTAACGATGACTTGAACGTGGCGGTCTGCGCGGACGCGGACGAAGCCATCATACCCGCCATCGTGGCGGCAAGAATGACGATTCGCCAATCACGGAGCGCGGTTTTAAGGACGCATTGCTTATTTCCCCGCATATCACGGAGAACCGACGGTTTTTGTATTGTCTGATTCATAGAGGTTTGGTTTTGGTTGCTCGACAGAAAGCTTAAAATGTAAGTTAGATGTTTTGTTTTTTGTTTATTTGTAGGGCGCACGATCCATCACCCATTCGTAATCAACACTGCGGTTTAAAATCGCGCCATTCCATGGGGTCGCCCCGGTTCCGGTGACTTGATATTGATAAGTTCTTGGATCTTTCCACTTGTAGATTTCTGAATGCCCGTCCGTGTAGGAAAAGCTGGTGCAACGGTTGTGATAACTGGCTGGAAGATCCTGCCACTGTTCCTGCCCCACCGCTTCGCCGTATTTGCATGCAAAAGTTGCGTCGTTGATCCCATCCCCATGCTCATCCAGAAATACCAGGATATTGACCGGGCCAGGGACTGATAAATCGGATGATCTCTTGGCTGAAAAATAATTTCGCCCATTGCCATTGATAAACTGACCTCCCGGACTGCTGCCCCCGCCCCCGCCCGCTGACTGCATCATGGAATAACTTCGAACCCGGGCCCCGTTTTGGGCCGGCTTCTGATCAGCCGGACACTTATAAAGCCCAGGCGATCTGATGTAAACAGCCATGAGCGAAGTCGGATCCACCAACGCCGCCGCATTGGTGTTTGAGGTGTGGACTCCAAAGTCCAGCCCGTCGCCCACATTCACCCAACTACCCACGGCCATCAGTTGTTCGTTGTTATCACCCTCATACATGATATAACCCAGTGTCATCTGCTTGGTGTTACTCATGCACAACGCCCCCTGAGCCTTGCGCTTCGCCGCCGACAACGCTGGCAGCAGCATCGCCGCCAGGATGGCGATGATGGCGATTACCACCAGCAGTTCGATCAAGGTGAACCCCTTGGAGCGGGCAGCGTTGATTGGAGCGTTGACCGCCGGACGGGAGCCGGCACACGAAAATGGATTAGACGTCGCTTTCATTCGCATTCGATTAATGTTTGGTGATAGTTAACAGTAACACAGGTGGGCTTGCAGCGTAATACAAAAAAAAACAAAACAATTGCGATTTATGCCAAACACCCGGCGCGCTGATTCCCGGCATTTACAACCGCAAAATCGCCGGCAGAATGTCCCGCAGCACCCGATGAAATGAAAACATGCCCGTCATCACTTGCGGTTCTGGTCGCTTTGATCGCGCTGCCGCTGGCTTTGCCGGCCTCCGGCGCGGCCGGGGAATTGTGGATTGCCCCCGATGGCGCGGACGGAAACACCGGTTCGTCTGGCTCGCCGAGGGCTTCCATCGAATCGGCGCTTGAGAAATGGTGTGACTCTCCGCACGCGCAAAAATCCGCGCCGGACGACTCGCTGCGGATTGTTTTGCGCAACGGAATCTATCCGCTGGCCCGGCCCATCCGAATTCAGTCGAAGGAATTTTCGCTGCAAAATGTCCCGGTTAGCATTGAGGCCGCGCCCGGCGCACATCCAGTATTGAGCGGCGGCGTGGAAATTGACGACTGGAAAAAGGTGGCCAAGAAAATTCCCGGCCTGCCGGACATCGCGCGTGGAAAAATCTGGGTGGCGGATGCGCCGCGAATTGGCGGACGCATTTTGGAATTCCGCCAGCTTTGGGTGAATGACAGCAACGCGGTTCGCGCCCGCGAACCGAATGGCGAAAACCTTGCGCGGCTCGTGGCGTGGGACAAAACCAATCAAGTCGCCACCATCCCGGCGGCGGCGCTGGCGGGAATCAAAAATCCGGCGCGGCTGGAAATGGTCATTGATCAGGTGTGGGAAATCGCCGTGCTGCGCGTGAAGTCCATCCACATCCGAGGCACCAACGCGTTCGTCACGTTCAAACAGCCTGAAAGCAAAATCGAATTTGAGCATCCGTGGCCACCGGTAATCGTGAACGCGAACTATCGCGCGCCATTTTTTCTGGCGAACGCCATTGGGTTTTTGGATCAGCCAGGCGAGTGGTTTGAAGATTTGAGCGCCGGGAAAATTTATTACTGGCCGCGTGACGGCGAAGACATGACGCGCGCGAAAGCTGTTGCGCCGGTTTTGGAAACGCTCGTGCAAATCGAAGGTTCGCCGGACAAACCTGTTTCCGGCATTCAATTCAAAGGCATCACGTTCGCGCACACCACCTGGCTGCGACCAGCGGAGCAGGGCCACGTTCCGTTGCAGGCCGGCATGTTTCTGCTCGCCGCAAAAAAACTTTCGCCCAAAGGCATGCCGTATCATCCCGGCCTCGACAATCTGGCGTGGATTGGCCGCCCGCCCGCCGCCATCTCGGTGAAAAATGCCAGTCACATTTCGTTTGAGAATTGCACGTTTGAACATCTGGCGTCCGCCGGTTTGGATTTTCAAAGCGGCACGCACGATGATTTGGTCCGGGGCTGCTCGTTCCGCGACCTCGGCGGCAATGGCATCCAGCTCGGCAAATTTTCGGACACGAATGTTGAAACGCACGTTCCATACAACCCGTCTGACGAGCGCGAAATCTGTGCGCATGAAAAAATTTCCAACAACGTCGTCACGGATTGCGGCAATGAAGACTGGGGCTGCGTCGGCATCGGCGTCGGCTACGCGCGCAATGTTTCCATCGAGCACAACGAAGTCTTTAATCTGCCTTACACCGGCATCAGCGTCGGCTGGGGCTGGACGAAAATGACCAACGCGCTCCGCGACAATTTTATTTTTGCGAATCACGTCCATCACGTCGGCCAGCGGTTGGGCGATCTCGGCGGCATTTACACTTTGTCGGCACAACCCGGCACGGCGGTCGCGGAAAATTTTATTTCCGACATCCAGCCGGATCCGTTCGTGCCCGATCCGCAGCACTGGTTTTATCTTTATCTTGATGAAGGCTCGTCGGGCATCACCGTGCGCGACAACTGGTGTCCGGCGGAAAAGTTTTTGCGGAACGCCAACGGGCCGCACAACGTGTGGACGAACAACGGCCCGCAGGTTTTTGAAAAAATCAAAAACGCGGCTGGACTTGAACCGGCGTTTCAGGCTTTGCTCAAATCAAACGAATCGAAGACACCATGAAAAAATTCACATTGGGAATTTTAGCTGCCATCTTCGCACTGGCGTTTTCCGCCAATGCCGCTTTGACACCCGTGGATTTGCATTGTGATTACGCGGTTAATCCATTGGGTGTGGACTCGCCAGCGCCGCGCCTGTCCTGGAAATTGGAGGGTGGCGGACGCGGCCAGCGGCAGACCGGCTATGAAATTCTCGCCGCCTCCTCCGCAAAAATGCTTGCGCGTGATCACGCCGATTTGTGGGCCAGCGGCAAGGTGGAATCCGATGAGACGATTCAAATTCACTTTCCCGAAAAATTGAATTCCTGGGAGCAGGTCTTTTGGAAAGTGCGCGTGTGGGATGAAAACGGAAAAGTTTCGCAATGGAGCAAGGCCGCGACGTGGACGATGGGGGTTCTAGCGGATTCAGATTGGAACGCCAAATGGATTGGCGCGGCGGACACAAACATTCCGTCCATCCTTTTGCGCCGCGAATTTGTCGTGAGGCCCGGACTCAAGCGCGCGCTCGTGAATGTCTGCGGCCTCGGTGAATACGAAATGACGCTCAACGGGGAAAAAACCGGCGACGATTTTCTTTCGCCCGGCTGGACGAAGTATGACAAGACCTGTCTTTATGACACGCGCGACATCACAGCGGATTTGAAACGTGGAAAAAACGCCGTCGGCATCGAGCTTGGCAACGGGATGTATAATGTTCTCGGTGGCGGACGCTTCACGAAATTCAAAGGCTCGTTCGGCCCGCAAAAAGCCATCGCGCAAATCCGGCTCGAATACGCCGACGGCTCGGTGGAAACCATCGGCACGGATGAAAGCTGGCGCGTCGCGCCCGGCCCGATCACGTTCTGCTCGATTTATGGCGGCGAAGATTTTGACGCGCGACTGGTGCAACGCGGCTGGGACAAGATTAATTTTGACGATGCAAAATGGCTGGCCGCGCAAGTCGTCAACGGGCCGGGCGGTAAATTACGCGGGCTTTCCTGCGCCGCACCGCCGCTGCATTTTTTTGAAAGTCACAAACCCGTCGCCAACCGCACGCTCACGAACGGCGACGTGGTTTTCGACCTCGGCCAGAATGCGGCGCACATTCCAAAAATATCCGTGAGCGGTCCGGCGGGCAGCAAGGTGCGGCTCTTGCCGTCGGAACTTCTCGATGGCGACGGCGCGATCAATCAAGGCTCGATGGGCGTGGGCCGGCGCGGCGCTCTCTGGTGCGAATATACGAAGGCCACTGACGGCGTGGAAACGTGGTCGCCGAAATTTTTCTACGTCGGCTGCCGATACATTCAGGCGCATTTCATGCCGCCGGAATCTGGTAGGGCGGGCAGTCCTCTGCCCGCCGGCGGCGCGCACGGAGTGACGCGCCCTACCATCAAATCGCTCGAAGGCATCGTCGTGCAATCCGCTTCCGAACCGGTCGGTGAATTTGAATGTTCCAACACTTTGTTCAACCGCATTCGCAAACTTGTTCGCTGGGCGCAGCGCAGCAACATGGTTAGCTTGATGACCGACTGTCCGCATCGCGAACGGCTTGGCTGGCTGGAAGAAGATCATCTCAACGGCCCGGCGTTGCGCTACGAATTCGATCTCGCGCAACTGTTCACCAAGACCATCAATGACATCACGGATTCACAACTCACCAATGGCCTCGTGCCGACGACCGCGCCGGAATACACGGTTTTTAGAACCGCCAGTGACACCAACCATTTGCGCAATGCCTTCGGTGATTCGCCGGAGTGGAGCAGCACGTTTATCCTCGTGCCGTGGCAGCAATACGAGTTTGACGGCGACTTGAACCTATTCCGCACGCACTACGACGCGATGAAAAATTATCTCACTTACTTCGGCGGCCGAGCGGACAACTGCATCGTCAACTACGGCCTCGGCGACTGGTATGATGTCGGCCCCAAAAAACCGGGCGTGTCGCAGCTCACGCCCATCGCGCTCACGGCGACGGCGTTTTATTTTCAAGACGTGGAGATCATGGCGCACGTCGCCGCGCTGCTCGGCAAGGACGATGACGCGAAGCAATTTTCCGAACTCGCGGAAAAAATCCGTGCCGCGTTCAATGAAAAGTTTTACGACGCGACGAATCGTTTTTACGCGACGGATTCGCAATGCGCGAACGCCATCCCGCTCGTGATGAGCCTGTGCGAGCCGACCAACTGCGCCGCCGTGGTGGATGCCATCGTGAGCGACGTGCGTGCGCGCGGCAATGCGCTGACCGCCGGTGATGTCGGCTATCGCTATCTGCTCCGCGCGCTGGCGGACGGCGGGCGCAGCGACGTGATTTTTGCCATCAACAACCAGACGAACAAGGCGGGCTATGGAATGCAACTGGCGAAAGGCAAGACCAGTTTGACCGAGGCGTGGGACGGCGGCTCGTCGCAGAATCATTTCATGCTCGGCCAGATTCAGGAATGGTTTTATCACGACCTCGCCGGCATCCGCTCCGACGGCAACGGTTTTAAAAAAATCACCATCGCGCCGCAGCCCGTCGGCGACGTGACGTGGGCAAAGGCCGGCTACAATTCCGTCCGTGGAAATATCATCAGCGCTTGGAAACGCGACGGCGGTCAATTTACTTTGAAAGTGACGATTCCGCCGAACACGACGGCGACCGTTTTGGTTCCGACCAGATCCGGCGGCACCACCACGGCCACTGCCGGCGCCAGATTTTTACGGATGGATTTTGGTTGTGACGTTTTTGAAGCCGGCTCCGGCGACTACAAATTTGAATCGTCCTTTTGACCACGGCGAAAACCGGTTTGGGATGAACGAGCGGGACGAAGGGCGTTTGAATTTTTCAACCACGGATGGACACAGATAGATTTTCCCAAGCCCGTCAGGGCTGGCATATTTGTAGCATCGCCGTTCATAAACGGACAAAGCTCCGTCAGGAGCGACATCAAGGTGAACGGAATTAACGCAAAGGCGCAAAGGCGCAGGGAATGGTGGCCGTCTGCAAAGACCTTTGCGCCTTCGCGTCTTTGCGTCTTGGCGTTAAATTTTTATGCCGCCCCGCCGGGGCTGAAATATATTTTGGTTTGGGTGCTACAAATATGCCGCGCCGGACGGCGCTGGGGAGCGCGGGCTTCA
>OCTA010005667.1_pt1 | contig 10775 bp, 16 predicted proteins | sample 1538991 | NCBI WGS metagenome assembly OCTA01 (sample SAMEA3539302, study PRJEB22396) | soil metagenome | biome: tundra; feature: field; material: soil | place: USA | collected 2010-05 | depth 0.15 m | reverse complement strand
CGATGCCCAGAGCAGGGCCTCGATTCAAAAGAAATGTATGCGGCTAATCAACGGTGGTGCTTTTTGATTACGCTTGAATTGCATGAATAACTCCCGCGCTTCGAACTCGACAGCTTTAGGTACTTTGGGCGAGGTTCGCAAACGTGGGGTATTTGTCATCGAGGCCCTGCTCTGGGCATCGACGGGCGGCCTTGTCATGGTCCTCGTCGGCTATTTCGTTCTGCTGCTTAATTTCTTCGTTTCTGGTGCAGAGCACTTCCGGCGCATTCTCGGAGCCAACGCTCCCAGCTCAGGTCCCGATTGGTATGCCCTCTTGGTCATCGGTTTGGCGATTCTGGTACCGGTCTCCGCCTTCAGCGCCGTTTTCAGCTGGTACAACTCAGTATGGAGGAATCGTCTGAAATCAACGTGGCGGCATGCTGATCACAGTAAACGCTTCTCTAAAATCCAACCCGTACCCAAGATCGCCGGCGTTGGAGATAGGGAAGAGCGCACTGAGTACCTGAGACGCTTGCTGGATGGTGACAACTGGCGCCCGTACTGGCAGAAAATCAAAGAGGACGCTGGCATCGGGGATACCTTCCCGGACACCCTTTCGCCGGAACGGTATGAGCGCGCCGCCACTGCCGTCTGGAAAACGATTCAAGCGGACGTCAAGGATCGGGCTTTGACCACTGGCCTCATTGTCGGTTTGAGCAAGAACCGATGGATGGATCAAGTAACCATCCTGGTCGCGAGCTTGGAATTGCAGCTTCACGTACTGACACGTTTGGGGAAACAACCGACTTGGCGCACGTGGCGAATCCTGTTGAAGCGGATGCTGAGCAGCCTCTTTATCAACACCTACCTGACGCGGGAAGATGCCTTTCTTGTCCAGTTTATCATCAAGAAGACCGCGATGGGCCTCTATGTCTTGTCCGACCTGGCCGAGCATGGCGCAGACCACCTGAAGGACGTAGATGTGGACCACTTAATTCACGCGCTAGATGTGGATGAAGCGCTGGAGGGCTCCCGGCATGTGGCGGAGCAAAGCGGGGGGGTCTTGAAGGCTGTTGGGGGGGCGGCAGGGAAATTTGCTGATGTCGCGATTGGAGTGCCAGGACTTGGCACGGTCATTGCCGAAACGCTCACAACAGCGGTCGGAGGCGGGGTAAAGGTGGGCCTGACAGTTACGGAGTTTTCACTAAAAACCGGCGCGACGGGCTTGCATCTGCTTGGCACGTTCACCGACCACTATGGCCAGGAGTTGATGCAAGGGGTAGCTGCGAGCGTCATGCTCTATTCGCACGGTGCCGAGCTGGCCGCCGACTGCCTCGCACTGGATGCAAGCCACCGTACCCAGATGGATCCTGGCTACAAGGAAATCCTGACTGAGATGGCAAAACACGCAGGCGGGATCCTCTTCGACCAGGTTAAACAATTGCGCGACCTCTTCAGCCAACGGCGCAAACAACCGATTAACCTGGTGACAACCTATTTGAAGCGGCAACCGCACCCGTCCAAGACCAAAGAAGAGTCCCAAGTGGGGAGTGATACCACCAAGAACGATTAAACGAGATGATCTGAATATGGCAGCTGAATTCAAAAACACGCGTTTGTGGGAGTTCTGTCAGAAGGCAACAACAGCGGTTGATGAACTCCAGAAACTCCTGGATGTCCCAAGAGCGGTGGAACCGAAGGAAATCACAAACCGACTTTCGATTTTGCGGGGAAGATTGAAGCGCCCAGAAGTTCGCATTTTGATCTTGGGACCGCTCAAATCCGGAAAATCCACTTTGATGAACGTGCTGACAGTAAACCCAAGGGTCAGCCAAATCAACCAATTGCCAGCCTATCCTTGCGTGGTGGAGGTGCGGGATATTGACCGTGGGGAGGATGAGACGTCTGGAGAAACCAGCACCTTTTACAAACACGGGACATCCGAAGAGCCCATCGCTTTGGCTGAGGGCGTCAAAAAACTGGATACCCTGCTACACGATTACATCTGCGATGGTAAAAGCGCTTTGATTATGTATGATCGCGTGGTACAGAAGGTCAACTTGAGCCTCACCCAAGAGGACCTCAACCTTGTGCTGGTCGACTCCCCTGGACTCATATTTGGCAAGAAGGGCTATTCCGAGGAAACGCAAAACTTGCTGACCGAATCCGACGTGGTTATTTTTGTAATCCGGCCCGAGCAGTTGTTCTTTCAGATCATCGAGGAATACTTGAACAATTTCGTTCAACATGCGGCCAATCGCCGGGTGTTTATCCTGGTGAACGCTACCACTCGCGCCAAGACCCTGAAAAACGACGTGTTTGTAGACTGTGATCAGATCGAAATGAAAAAGGAACTGCTGGAGTACTTCTACAAGCACATCGCGGGCACCGAATTGAATGCTGAACTGCGCATCGAATCAAATATCAGCGTCCACTTTGCCGATCTCTACGTAGCGGGTGCCGCCAGCTTTGACGGCGATGGCAGCGCTAAAGCTCAGTACACACCGTTGTCCGATACCAGAGTATCGGTCGAACGGATCCAGAACTATCTCCGCCACGAGGATCTAGCAGCCAAAAAAGAGCGCAACCTCGGAACCCTCTTCAACGACATCACCAAACTCGCCAAAGAATTCCTTCAAGCCGAGGAAAAGAAGGCCACTGAAGCCCAGCAGGTACTGGAGGTGCAAATCCAGGAGCAGAAGAACACCGTGACGGCCTATATGGCTCATAAAGGGAAATGCGAGTCAGAAATCGCAAAAATCAATCAGGAGCTGCGTGCGGCTGAGTTACGCCTGGCCAAACTCGCTGACGGCACCGAGCCCGAGACTATTTCCAAGGACTGGTTTAGTTCCGATACCAGTGAGGGATTTGCCGTTCCGGATGAGGGGTCACTTCGAGAGCAATGTGAGAAAGTCTACGTCCGCTGGAGTGAAGGAAAATTGGGAACCCGAGATCTCCACAACCTTGACAGGGTGATTTGGGCCGAGGGGGTGGTTGATGGTCGGGAATCTCTCGAAGATCAATACAGAGCAGTTGTAAACCACATCTACCAGCAAGGACTGACCAAAGCTCGGGAAGCGGTATCCGACGGATGCCTCCGAGCCGCATTGCTATGCCAGGAAATGTCCGCGCCGCTCCATGTATCGCCCAAGCCACCCTCCGGCGCAACGCAACTGTCCCCACTGCAATTCCCACCGGAACGGCGCTTCTGGACTCTCCACTGGATCGGTTATGGCCCGACCGATCTTTGGGGAAAGGATGGACATCGTGTTCTCGACCGTAAAATTGACAACGAGATTCTCAACAAGCAACGAGACCACTTTATCGGACAGATAGTACACGCACCGTGGGCTATCAAGGATTGCTTTTCCCCCCGACATCTTTTCGCCATTTCCAGGGAGGTATTTATCCACAGGCTCTTGCCGCTCCTGAAAGCAAAGCTGTCCGAGTACTGTAGCGACTTGCAGATCCGCGCCGCGGAGAGCGCAAAGCGCTTGGCCGAAACCACAACGCTTTTCACACAAGCGCGGGATGAGAAAGAAAACGCGGAAAGGCAGCTCCGCGACTGGCAGATCCACATCGCCGATTTGCAGCGCCGCCACGCTCAATTAGGAGATATCGCGCTCAATTAATTGGCCTTGGGCGAGATCCTAGCTTCGCGAGCGGGCTAGGCCTGCTTTGCGCCAGTCAAAATATCTGCTGGCTCGGTTACTGTTGTGGCGCGGTGCTGAGAATCGCTGGGCGATGGCGTATAGCTGCTCCTTTTTCGTCGCGATGGCTGCCGGTTAGCAGTACGCCACCGTCCGTCGCGGCAAGACCTGATACCTAAAAAAGGAAGCCCGCCATGCGGCAGACTCCCCTTCCGGTCACGCCGCAATCCGCCGGAGCTTCCGCTCCGAAGATTGTGACGTCGCCAATCTAGCTCTCCCTTTCGCCCAGTTCTTCAGCCCCGCAATCTGCTCCGCCATCAGCTTGGACAGCGGCACAAATTCCGTGAGCACCCGGGCAACGGTCAGATCGGTCGGCTCGTTCTCTTCATCAAAGGCGGCGTAAAGCGCTTCAATGAAGACGTTCTCGATTTCGCTCCCGGTTAACCCATCTGTGGCGCGGGCCAACTGGACGATGTCGAAGTCCTTCGGATCGCGACTGTATTTGGCAATCTGAATGGTCCAGATCGCTTCCCGTTCCACCTGGTTGGGCAGATCGACAAAGAACAATTCGTCGAAGCGACCTTTGCGCAGCATTTCCGGCGGGAGCTGGGACACGTCGTTGGCGGTGGCCACGATGAACACCGGGGACTGTTTGTCCTGCAACCAGGTGATAAACGAGCCGAACACGCGCGCCGAGGTCCCGCCATCGGTGGTCCCGGAGCTTTTGCTGCCGGCGAACCCCTTTTCCAGCTCGTCGATCCAAAGACAGCAAGGCGCAATCGCCTCGGCGGTTTGAATCACGGAACGCAGATTGGATTCGGATTGGCCGACCAGCCCGGCAAAGATCCGGCCCGCGTCCAGCTTGAGCAGCGGCACGCTGAACACCTTGGCCGTGGCCTTGGCGGTCAGCGATTTGCCAGTCCCGGGGATGCCGACAATCAGCAAGCCCTTCGGAGTTGGGAGACCGTATTCAATTGCGCGTTGGCTGAATGCATGACGGCGTTTAAGCAGCCATTCCTTCAGCACATCCAACCCACCGATCGAATCCAGCGTTTCCTTGGTTTCAATCAGTTCCAGGAGTCCGTTCTTTTTTACGGCCTGGGCTTTCTCTTTCGCTACTACAACCGGGTCTATGGCATTGGATTCAACCACAGACAAAGCAAAGGCGTTCTCAGCTTCGATCGTGGTTAAACCAGAGGCGGCATCGATCACCTTTTCCCTTTGCTCGTTTTCAAGGTTCTGGATGCCAGCCGATTCCATGATGCCCGCCAAAACCGCCCCGAGTTCTTCTTTTCCGGGCAGTGCGAATTCAATCACGGTCAGTTCTCTTTCGAGTTCAGGCGGCGAGACTATCCGACAACCCAGAATAATCAGGGTCTTGCTCTTGGTCTTGGCCTCCTGCAACACGTCCTTGAACTTGCGGATGAGGATTGGATTGGGGTCTTGGAGGAACAGGTGGAAGTCGCGCAGGACAATCAGGGTCTTCTCCTTCATCTCCCCGACCGCAATCAGGGCTTCAAGAGGATCGTTGGCGGCGGTGGCGGTTTTGTTGTCAACGCTCACCAAGCCGTCAACCGCGCTCCAGAAGACGAGTTGATATTTCAGGTCTTTGGCAATCCGGGTCATTTCGACCGCTACCCTCTGTTCTTCGTGCGAGACCAGATATAAGCCAGGGTACCCGGCTCTGATGTAGTTGATTATCCTCCGCCCCATATCAGACAGCGAATTTGCGATGTCCGAGTTTGGGGATTTGGAAGACTTGGCGTTGTTGGTGTTTGGCATGGTTTGTTTGATTTTGATGTTGTCTTTGTCGTTGTGGTTCGTGTGATTCGTAATTGTGTGTGGCCGTGCAGTTTTGGTCCGCGATGCCCATATCCACGTAACGGGTGTGTTTGCAGGAGCGACTTCCATCTGAGGCCACACGTCGAGTCCAGCCCTTGCAATTACAGGAAGTGGTTCGATCCGCGTATTGCAGGGTTTCGTATTCGATGTTTGGATTGGAGTCTGACGCAAAGGTCCAGACTTTGCTGATTGTCTTGTTCATGTCAGCGGTTGACGTTCTCCGCTTTGGCAAGGGCAGCGTTCAGTCTCGCCATTGGTTCGGTCAGGTTCTTCCCCCAGTTCTGCTGGAAGTGCTTCGTAGCGGCCACCAACTCGGGCAGAACATTGGCAGCGTGAACCAGGTAAGCGTGGTCGATGGGTTTTGTGTTTCCATCGAGCGTGGTGATTCTGTCGTCTCCTGCGCCGGTTCCGATCCATTTTTCGCCGTCAGTAGCACTGACAAGCAGTCAGGGCAGCGGTGTGATCCATTTTAGCAGTTTGGTCAGTGTCAGTTTCATGTTTCTCCTTTTGTTGAGCTTTACGGTTGGTTGGGGTCCTGGCGGGTGATCATTCTTACCCGGTCCCTCCTGCTTGGCCGCCGACGAAGCAGGGCAAACTGCTCTACCTCGTCAGAATCGGCCAGGCGCTTGCGTGCGTAGGCTTCTGCGTCCTCGGGTGTATCGAATCTGCAAGCGGTCTCGTAATCGCGCCCGTCCTCGAACCAGATCCACAGGCCCCAGGGAGCGCAGCGAGTGCTGGCGCCAACGAAGCGTGCCATATCAGGTCACCGGGAAGGCCGGCATTTTAACGAGAGCCACATCATCCGCGTACAGGCCAACGCCAACATCCTCGGCCCAGGCCTTCGTTTCAGCAGGCCAGGGATGACCTTCGACGGGATGCGCCCAATACTTGATCGGGCTATCGGGCGGAAGATTGGATGCGGGAATAACGACAATCAGGGTGTTGGCAGGCAAGCTGCGCCGCTCCCCTGGATTGCCGTGAACGGTCTCGCGGGTAGTGCGGGCCATTTGCATGTGAGGGCTTTTGGTCTCTTTTGTTGGCTTAGTTTGAATCGTTGTTTTCCTTTCATTGTTGACCGGCATCGAAGCAGTCCTGGCAAAGCTCGGTGCCATCCGGGCAGCCGATGACATAAGGGACGGTCTCCTTGCACTTGCCGCACCTGTCAGCCGTGCCCAGCAGTTGGCGAGCTTGCAGGATGAGTTGGTTGAGGGTGGCGATGCAGTCTTCTGAGGTGGGCTCGAAAGGTCCTCCGTCATCGTCTGGTTCCTTTTCGTGCTTCAGCTTGGCGACTTCCTCCACGAACTTGAGCAGGGCCGGTTGAGATTCCGCAGTCTTCACCACAGCTTCCAACGCGGCCTGATCTTTGGCGAACTTCTGGCAGGCATCACACCGTTGGATTTCTTCTCGGGGTGGGTGGTCTCCTTCTGCAATACACCACAGCCAGCCCTTACCACCACAGGCTTCACATGGCGCTGGTTCATCACAGCCACATGGGGTGTTTTCAATCGCATCATCTTCCGCGCTCTTGCCGCAGTAGATGCACAGGTCGGTGTGGGGACTGAACAGATGGGTTTTGGGCTTATTCGGTCGGTTCATTGTCTTCTCCTTTGTCTTTGTCGTACTGGGTTCCGGCGAAATCGACCCAGACCCAAGCCGCCACGTAGCAGCCGTTTTGATTGCCTTCGCTGAGCGTGGCATTGTCGTCGATTTCAACCAGACCCTCTTGTTCGCGTTGTGCCCGGGCCAGGTCGATGATGTCAGACGTCCTATCCTCCGCCTGCGCCTGGCAGCTTTCGCCGAGGCCGCCGTCGGTTAGAGTGTCGGCGGATTGACTACATTTAGAGCAGGGCATTGATGGTGTTCCTTTCCCAACTGAGGCAGATTTCTCTGGATGGATGCGAGAAGGCGACGACCTCCGAGGCAGAGGCCAGCCGCACTTCCCAGGTTTGATTACGGCCATTGAACTCGACCGTGCTGGCGCGTTGAATGTCCAGCCGGCCGAGCTGGTGTAGCGGCACCGCTTCCGTCCATAAGCACCGGGCGGTGCCGTCGGGTGCAAACATGATGACGTGTGGGGTTGGCTTCATTTGTCCTCCTGGAACGCAAAATAGTAGCGGGGATTGTGCTGAAACAGCAGCGACCCTAATTGGTTGTCGGTCTTTCGCCGCACGACCGCAAACGGGGCCGCGAACCCCACCACCTCGAAGTCATTGGCCAACTCCGCGGCGCTCCAAACACGGCCGTATCGGCATTCGATGATGGAGCGCTGGGCCGGCTCGGCATTGATTTCGCGCAGGAGTGCCCGCCGGACGTCTTCGGTCCCATCATTTGGTATCGTTTCCATGTTTACTCCAGTTCGGCGCCGCAGTAGGGACCCGCTTCTGGCTCGGCGGTAGCGGAAAGGTCGAGCCGAAACAGGCCATTGCGTTTGCCGGGGTCCTGCCGGCGCAGTTGGATGGCCTGTTCGTCGCGCCGTTCCGGGCTCGGGAATGGGCCATGGAGCTGCGGTTCAATGTCGTCGATGGTTTCGAGAAGGTAGAACCGTGGTGCGCTTGGCTGGCTTTCCTCCGGCGGTTTCATGTCGAACGGCAGGTATGGTTCTGTGTCCGGCCAACCTGGCCAGACTTCGCGCGGTTCGATTGGATCCGCCGCATCGCCACCGGCCTTCTCGTAATTGGTCTCGTCGCCGGCCACAAATTCCTGCGAGATCCACTTCTTGAGTTCGGTATCCCAGGTCTGGACCACAAACCCGGTCGTTATTTTGTTGATTCTCATGTTGCTCCTTTCTCACACGGCGCCTGGCTTGGCCGCAGCCTTGCAACCAAACCAGGCGCGTCAGAACTATTCAGACGCCTTCAACCGGTCGTCCCAACATCTTTCATCACAGACATACCGCCCCCGATGAAGATGGGCTTTTTCCGCCGCGCACAACTGGTGACACCGGGCACATTCGATTACGGACGCCTCTTTAATCCCGCCCAACGCCTCGGAAAGCTCCTGGCGCAGTTCGGGGTCGAAAGCCCCGGACCTGGAGTCCATTGCGATGGTCTCGCGGATCAAATCCGCCGACCAACGTGGCAGTGTCCATTGAACCGGGGATGGGTCCCTGCTCATGCGGCCGCCTCTTCCGGTTGGGTCTTCCGCGCCACGCGCCCGATGAGCCTGACCAGTTTGTCATATCCGGGCGGCAATTTGTCCTGCCCGGCGGCTTCCAGTTGCTCGAAGTTCGGATATTGAGCGATCGCGGACTCAATCCCCAGGGAACCATCTCCCAGGAGGTCCTTGAGCCTGCCGCCGAACGCGGCGAGCATCTCGTTCCAGGAGCCAATCTGCTGCACCAGCGCCCGCAGATCCCGTGTTTGCCAAAAGCCGCCCTCGTCGTCCACTTCCGCCAGGCAGCCAAGCGCTTTGGCCTTGTCCAGCATGGCGATGACGGTGAGGTGGCATTGCAGGAAGTTGGGCACGCCACCGCAGTTCGGATTACTCGCGTATTGGGATTTACAAAAGCTGCTGTAGCGCCAGCCGGAGAGCTTGGTCTTGAGCGGGCCAGCGTGGGTCTCCACCACGGCCGGGAATTTACCCAGGCCGAAGTTGGATTGCTCGCAGCCCGCCCCCGGCCATGCCGTGAAGGCGATCAGGCGAATCGGTTGAACCCTTTGGTATGACCGGTATGTTTGACCGCCAATCACCTGGCGTTGAGATACGATTTCCACGCTCTCCTGGGCTTGGATCAACAGCCAGTGCAGGGGATCTTCATGGTCCCGTTTATTGAAGTCGCACTGGTCGCCAGACAAATCCACGATCTGGCTCAGCTCTTTGAAGGGCAGATCCTGGGCGGTCTGGTGCAGTGCGTTGATGAGTTTTCGCGCCTGGGCATCGCTGCCCCGGGCTTTGAGTGAATAATGAATGGTGAGTCCCATATTGGTTCTTCTTTCGTTATGGTTTATCCGCGTAATCCCACGCATAGACCGGGCGCTGGTCTCCCTTGCCCCGGAACGCGGCGCGGGTGCCGCGGGGGAGGGAGAGCCAGGTCTGATACGCGAGCTGCTCGTCGTTGAATTCGGAAACCCGCCCGTCGCTGTAACAGATCCGGGCGAATGGTTGAGTTTGTGGGTTGGTTAGCGGTGTCATGGGTGGTCTAACCTTTGGAATAGTGCCGGGTGAATGGCGCGGGCCTTGATCTGGCTGATGCGCTTGCGCTTGTGGCGCAGGTAGTCGAGGGCCACACCCGTACCGGCAACCGGAGAGTTGGGTTGGTCAAACAGACCAGCCATCGCCTCCCAGCACACGTGGCCGCTGCTCCGGTGGGTTCCGTTAAGCACCAGTGCGGCGACCACGGTGCCGCCACGCTTGCACTTTGCTTTGTCGTTGAACTCCTCGTAGAAACGGATGCCTTTTAGGGTCGTTTTCATCAGAGGAGTTCGATTTCGATTGTTTGGCAGATGCTCGCCGCCAGGGATTCAGCCCCTTCATCACCGGATTCCATGAGCCGGCGGATCAAGACCGGGAGGGATTGCGGCGAGACTTGGCACTCCAGGCGAGGGCCGGAGATCCGGCCCCTGATCCCTTCCGGGGTTTGCAGCCGGAAGCGGTCGCCCCGGGCGGGCACGAAGCAGGCTTCCAGGTGTGCGTCAATGCCCTGGTTGACGGCGGCGATGACCTTTTGGCGGTCCTCACCCACCAGGCTCATGGCGTAACCGCATTGGGGCGCGGCCCGGCCAATCGCGACGCGAAGTTTATCGGTCCAACTAGAGGAGAATGTTTTCATGTTATTAAGAAGTGGTTCTCGAAGTAGGCGCAGGCTTGAGCGCCCCACTTGTCGGTGATGAATGATTTGATGCTGACCCCATCCTTGTCCCGGAGGTAACCGAAGCGGCCACCGAGCAGCCGCTCGAACGCCAGGATGTCGAAGGAGTATTGGTTGAGGCGGAGCATGAGCTCGGGCACGGCCAGCGCGAGCGGATCTAACCCGAACAGCGACTCGAACCAGGCGCGGGCCACGGTGGTGGGCTGGGCCTCGGGCGGATTGAGCCTCTGGAAGGCCCAAGTCGGCTTCATCAAGTCGCAGCAGGGCAGGAATTCCCGAGCGCACAGCACGCCATATTCAGCGGTGTAGGCTCTCCATTGCTCGTCGGTGAACCCGTCCGGCAGGTCTGGTATGTTTTCCTGGCCCCACTCCTTGAGCTTGCCCTGGCGCCACCCCTTGCCCCGCTCGAAGATTTCGAGGGTGGTTCGGGTTGCCGGCTGCCCGTTTGTGCCGGACCGCCTTTCGCGAAGGCGGAAGGCGTGAGCACAGCCATGCTC
>OCTA010005666.1_pt1 | contig 10776 bp, 8 predicted proteins | sample 1538991 | NCBI WGS metagenome assembly OCTA01 (sample SAMEA3539302, study PRJEB22396) | soil metagenome | biome: tundra; feature: field; material: soil | place: USA | collected 2010-05 | depth 0.15 m | reverse complement strand
GCGCAATCCCTCCGATCACAGGCTGCACATGGTGAGCATCCTCCGCCCTTCGGACAGATGGAAGTGGAGTGGGGACACCGACTAGCGATGCCCTTCCTCCAATGGCTGGCGAATACCACGTTCAGCACCTATCTCCGTGAGTCGCCGTGGGCCTATCCGATCGTCGAGACCGTCCACGTGTTGACCCTCTGCCTGTTTCTCGGATTCACTATGCTGCTGGATTTGCGCCTGCTGGGCATCGCGCTGGGGCGTACGCCGGCCTCGGAGGCCACCCGTCGCCTGGAGCCGTGGATCCTCCTCGGTTTCGCGTCGATGTCGCTCTCTGGCGGCCTTCTGTTCGCCAGCGATCCGGTCGGGTTTTCGGCGAACGTGTTCTTGCGCATCAAGCTGGGAATCATGTTACTCGCCGGTCTGAATGTGTGGCTCTACCACGTCACCGTGTATCGCAGGGTGGCCGACTGGGACATGCAACCGACCACTCCCCGTGGTGCCAAGGCCGTCGCCATCTGTTCCCTGGTGTTTTGGGCCGGGATTGTGGCGATGGGCCGCGCGATCGCGTACTCCGCTGCCGATTTGAGGGGCCGCCCGTAGTGTTTCACGCGGCATCGCTGCGGCCCCTGTTCCAGGCGTGCGACCAGTCCGCTCTGGGCCATGCGATGCGCCACGTCGCATGGCTATTTCCGTTCGTCGAGACCGTGCATCTGCTGGCGCTCGGCCTGCTGGGTGGCACGGTGTTGATCGTGGACTTGCGCCTGTTCGGCGCCGTGTTGCGGCAGGAACCGGTTTCGCGCCTGGCCAGGGAAGTGGAGCCGTGGATGATCGGCGGGCTCGTCGCGATGCTGATCTCCGGGCTGCCCCTGTTCTTCTCCGAGGCCCTGAGGTTGTACACCAATGGCGCGTTTCGCCTGAAGATGATCCTCCTCCTGCTGGCGGTGATTTACACATTCACGGCGCACCGGCGAGTGGTCTTCGACGCCAAGCCGCCCTCGCCGCTACGCGGCAGAGTGGCGGCCCTCGTCTCGCTCGCGTTGTGGAGCGGCGTCGGCCTGTGCGGGCGAGCCATCGGCTTTCTGGGGACATGATAAGATCGACGGGAATACCCGGTCCCGATGCATCTCTTACCCTTTCTCCGCTGGATCGCCGCCACGCCGGTCGCCAGGGCAATCGATGACGTCAAGTGGGCGTTCCCGGCGATCGAGTCGATTCACATCCTCGGTATGGCGCTATTGGCCGGCACCATCGTGGCTGTCGATTTGCGTGTGCTCGGCATGGGCCTGCGAAGCCGGACGACTGCGGAGTTGGCGCGCGAGTTGCAGCCCTGGACTTGGCTCGGCCTCGCCGTGATGCTGGCCACCGGGCCGCTGCTGTTTTCGACGGACCCCGTCCGCTATAGCGCCAATCCAGCGTTTCAGTTCAAGATGCTGTCGCTTCTCGCGGCGGTCGTCCTACACTTCACTCTTCATGGCGGGACAAAACTCTCGCATAAGCTTTCCGTCAGGCGGTGGGTGAGGCCGGTGGCCTGCCTCTCGCTCGGGCTGTGGATGGCGGTCCTCATCGGGGCGCGCTGGATTGCCACCTACTAGGGAAATGGAATGACTCTTCTCGGGTTGTGCCAATGGCTGAACGACACCTCGTGGAGCGTCGCACTTCGCGAGTCGCCCTGGGATTATTACGTCTTCGGCGCAATCCATATCCTTGGCATCGGGTTGTTCGGCGGACTGGTCGTGATGGGCGACCTGCGTCTTCTCGGCTTCGCGATGCGGCGCGAGCGGGTTTCGGAAGTGCTGGATCGATTCCGGCCATGGAAGTGGACGGGCTTTGGAGCGTTGTTGGTGAGCGGGGCTCTACTGGTCTTGTCGGAGCCGCTCGACTGCTACCACAGCAAATCCTTCTGGGCTTCCCTGGTGCTGCTCGTGTTATTCGGAATCAACGCCCTGGCGTTTCGCTTCGGCATCTATCGCAGCGTGGCCGCCTGGGATGACGCGGCCGCAACGCCGCCCGCCGCCCGTTTGGCTGCCGGCATTTCTCTGTTCTTTCTGGCCGCGCTAATCCTCGCCGGACGCGGTATCGCCTTCTGGTAGTGTCCCGGTCCAGTCATGACGTGGCGCAGGCACTCATGCCTGCCGCGTCCCCACTCATGGGGACGCTCTTGGTTCGACATCGTGTAACACTCGAGACGGCTCTCGGCACGGCAGGCACGAGTGCCTCCGCCAGCCGACTGATGGATTGTGAGAAATGCGTGCTAGCGGCAAAGCTGTTCACTTAACGGATCGAACCATCAAATGTGGACGGTCGGTTGATCGCGAGGAAGACTGGTTTCCCAGATCCGGACTTCTTGGGCGTTTGCTGGTGCGATGGGGATTTCGCGACAGGAATCGGGCAATCGCGTTGATCTCGTCCCTATCGTCGGCGAGCTTCATCAACGGTCCGCTCACCATCGCCTACGCCGTGCTGACTCCGGTCCTGGCGGCTAATATGGCGATTCGTGAGTGGCGTTATTGTAGTCAGAATGCCACAAAAAGCGGTCATCAACGCTCAGAGCACCACACCCATGCGTTGATCCATGGCGTCACCGCCGCCAGGGCTGACGCCCGCACGGATGCCAGCGCAGCCATTTCGCTCAGTCTCAGCGCTGGGAACGGATCCCTTTTATCGCACCTCTGAGAGTTCCTCTAGCGGAGGAGTCTCATATACGCCTTCCAGGGCCGATCCGTACTCACGTAGACTGGTTCTTCAGCTCGATACCCGTCCTTGACAAAGAGCAGATGAAGATGTTTCGGCTTGGGTTGAGGTAACTGCATCAGATAGAAGCCTTCGTCATTGGTATAGGTGACGAAGCGAACGCCCTCCACCTCCACCCGGACAGCCGAAATCGGGAGCCTGGTCACACTGTCCACGACGCGCCCGCTGAATTCCCATGGTGGCGGCGGCCGGTGCGTCCACCACAGGACTGCGCCCGAAGCTATCAGGAGCACCAGCAGGCATAACGCCTGGAAACGGCGTCTCAGCGACAGGCGCCAACCGAGACGGGGCAGGAATTCAAAGACCGCCTTCGCGGGATCGCGCTCCGTGACGCCCTGGATCTCGATCATTGGAGGAAGCGGAGTCGCATCCAACAGCCAGGGCAGGACCGGTTTCCCGAGCCCCTCGGCACGGGAGTATTCGAAGGAGACGTATTCGGAAAGGCGCGCATCGGCAGACCAGCACAAGATACAGACCCGCGACGCCCGAATGGCTTCTCCCAATCGCCGCTTCCACGGGTCGCCCACCGGGATGGATTTGGTGTCGAGAAAGACGCCGTAACCCCGTTCCCGCAGGGCGGCGACAAACGGATCGACAACGGCGGAGTCGCTGCGCGAGTAGCTCAGAAAAACGTCGTACCGCGTCCAAGACACGTCAGTGGCCTATCAGGTCCCGCAGGCTGTGGGCCGCCTCGGCCATGGATGGACCATCCCGTTTTTCCAGGAATTGAAAGAGCCTGATCCACATTTCCCGGCCCGATGCGAATTCGGGCGCGGTAGCAAGATACTTGCGGTCTCCGGAGGTAGTCCAGCCGCCTTGCGGCACCCCTGTGGCATATCGCGAAAGCCCATCGGCGGTTTGCGCCACGACCTGGTTTTGACCGGCTCCCCATTGGCAGGCAAAGAGGAGGACCTGCCGTACCGGCACGAGGGCGCCTTGCATGTGAGCTTCGTCGGTCGAGTTCACCGAATCGAGGCAATCGGCGAATCGCGACGTAGTCAGAGCGGCTTCGGCAAGGTTCAACCGGTTGTCATCGCTGGGTTCCGCCGCTTCCAAACGGAGCATGACCGTATAGGCCTTGGCGAAGTCGTTGAGGTGTTCGTGATAGAAACTGCCGAGCGACGACAGGACGCGAGGATTCTTCGGGTCGGTCTCAAGAGCGGCATTATAAGCGGCGGCTGCCTGGGCGAGAAGGTCGGCGGATTGCGGACCGGAAGTGCGGGCAGCCTGGATTGCCAGCAACGTGCCAATATCGTCTTGCGTGGAGGTCCACTCCCGCGGGTACTCCTGTTTGCTGAAGACTTCGAGCGCGGCACGATACTCCTCGATTGCCTGCTTTAATAATTCGGCGGACCGGGTGCTATCCACGCGTTGAACCTGCTGAACCAGAGCACGGCCAAGGCCGGTTTTTGCCAACGCAAAGTCCTGTGGATAGTCCTGCCTGGTGAAGACTTCCAGCGCGTGACCGTAAGCGGCAACCGCCTGGGCCAACAACCCGGTGGACTCACCGGCTGTAGCCCGTTGGCCTTGAAGAGTCAAAACGGCGCCTAAATGGCATTGGGTCCGGGCCCACCGCTCCGGGTAGTCCTGCTGCGTGAAGACCTGAAACGCCTCACGGTACGCGGAGGCCGCCTGTGCCAGCAGTTCGGTGGATTGGTCGCCGGCAACTCGCGCACCGTGCATTGCCAACGCATCGCCCAGGTCGCCTTGGATCCGGGCCCACCTTTGCGGATACGTCTTCATGGTGATGACGGCAGCCTCGGCGCGAAATACCGCCACCGCCTCCGCGAGCAATCCCACCGCCTCACCGGGCGGGCTGTTCCCCGCCTGCCTTCGCAGCAGACTGCCAAGGAAATCTTGCGCATTCGCGAGTTTCAGCGGTTCTCCTTGTTCTTTTCGAATGTCGAGCGCTTCGCGATATGCCTGCGCGGCCTCTGCCCATAGCCCGCGCGACGGGCCGCCCGGCGCACCATCGGCGCGGGAGAAGAGCACGTTCCCCAGGCCCTCCAGGGTACTCGCCCGATCGTCCGGATAGTCGGGGGCGGTGAATACCTTCAGTGCCTCACGGTCCGCAGCTTCGGCCTCCGCCGAGAGTTCCGCCGCGCGGCTGCCTTTTTCGATCAGACCTTGCACGGCCAGGATCGCGGCCAGAAGCGTCTTAGTGGAAGCCCAGCTCTTCGGGTCGTCAGCCTTTTTGTAGACCTCAATGGCGGCGCGGAAGTCCGCCGCGGCCCGGACTAGCATATCGGAGGCCTTGTCGGAAGCGATATGTCCGTCGGTCATGCTGCGAGCGGCCTGAGCCGCCAGCGCCAGGCCGACGAAAGTCTGGAGGAAGGCCCAGCCTTTCGGGTCCTTTTCCTGGCTGGAGGCGTCAAGCGCTGCCTGACTGGCGTCGATCGCCTGCGTTCGAAACTGAGCGGCCTCGCGGCTGGTGGAGGTTTCGCTGCGTAAGAGATATGCCCACACCAGAATCAACTCGGTGTAAGCCCATGTGTCCGATTCTTGCGATTTGTCTAGTTGCTTGAGAAGATCCTGGCAATTCGCCGCCACCCGGTCGAAGAGTTGGGCGCCGCTGTTCGGCGCATTGCCTTGCGCGAGGGCGTTTTCTCCCTCCTTCACGCGAAGCGCTTCGGCCAGCAAGCGGCCCCACAGCCAGATCTGTCTCAGCGGCGCGTCTTCGGGAAAGCGCCGGTGCGCTTCGCCGGCTCTGTTGACCTGGTCGTCTACGGTCCTGGTGGCCTCGCTGAAATGATGGTCGAACTGAAGCGCTGCCGCGGCTTGCTGCGATGCCTGCAGGGCCCCGCGCAAGTCCTGGCGGGTTTCCTGCAGAAACTCCCGCTGCTTTCTGTCCAGCCTGGCATCGAACGTATTGACCTTAGCTTGATACAGGAGGGCCGCGCGCCCGAAATGCCGCAGCGCGAGTTCGGCGGCGGCCTGCCTGTCCAGCGACTTCTCCTGCTTGTCGGCCAGAACGTCGGCCGCCCAACTTTGCATGCGCGCATTCACGTCAGCGTACGGCAGGCCATTGGCATCGGCCCACTCGTGAATCAACCGATCAAAATCGGACTTTTGGCTTTCCAACCTGGCGACCGAGAGCTGGAGATGCTGGTTCTGTATGGTGAGCCGCGAGAGGCGGTCGAGCATGGCTTCGATCTGCGGCGGATCGAGTAAAGCAGGGGAGCCTTTGGGCAAAAGCGCGACTGCCGTTGGTTCGATCCGTTTCACGCGACCTTCGGGCGGCTGATAGATGACTAACCCCGGGGCATCGGAAACCTCAATTCGTAAGTCGCCGCTTTCCTGGGCTTCCGGTGAAACGCGGAGCTCGGTTTGCCCATCGCGGTTGGTTAATTCCAGGGCGTCCGTGATTTTCCCGGAACGGTCGAAGTAAGTCAAACTCACCCTGGCGTCAGCTACAGGCCGCGCCGGGGCGAAGTGTTTGTTAACGATGGTCACCACCATTCTTTGCAGGGGCGGGGTAGCCGCCCACTGCGGGGCTCCGAGCGACAGGAGAAGACATAAGAGCCGCGAGGTCTTACCGGCTATATGCAGGACGCTTGGTGGCTTCTCAAAAAAACAGTCTGGAGTCATGGTTTCCCCCCAAGGGTTGATAGCCCAGCATCACGCCAAACTATTATGCGCAAATCGGCGGCGTTTTCGCGCCCCTCAGCATCCTTTCTGAGTTGACCGCAGCGGTCAGCCGCCGGCAAAAGACCAGAAACCATCACGATAACGGACCGAGCCGCCTGGCCCACACCAGCGGTGAGATCATTTCTCTTCTAATGGGAGTATACGCCTTTTTCAAATCAGTGCGTCCGATCCCGGTCGCGTCCTGGGCCACATCGAAACCGCCGCATGGCACACCTCAAAATACAACAGATGCCACACGCGTGTTGGGTCGCGGGACTACTGGCTAGAACAGCCCATAGCACCAGCAATCAGGGCACACTGACCCCGACGCGGCCTTCGCGGAAGTGAATTCGGAGGTGCCGGCCAATTGCCACCGGAAAAGAACCAGACTCAGGCGGCTTCAAGATCGACGCGCACGCGGCAGCCTAGCGCCGTCGCGATGTTGACCAGCGCGTCGAGCGAGAAGCGGGAGACGCGGCCGCGGAGCAGATCGTTGATCCGTGGCTGCGTTACGCCGCACCGGTTCGCCGCTTCGGCCTGTGTCCAGTTGTGCTGTTTCAGGCGTGCCGCGATCTTCTGCATCAGTTCGGCCCGCGCTCTCAGATTCGCGGCCTGCTCGGGGGTATCGGCGATCGCATCCCAAACACTCGCGTAGCTCTCCGGTTTGCTCATGTCTTGCCTCCCAACACTTGCCCAAATCGTCTTTTCGCGATTTCCAGATCTTTCTTCGGCGTTGACTGTGTTTTCTTGTGGAAGGCGTGCAGGACGTAGACTGCCTCCACGCGCCTCGCTACGTAAATCACACGGTAAGCGCCGCTCGGGTCTGAAACGCGAATCTCTTCCACGCCCTTGCCGATGGCGGGCATCGCCTTGAAATCGTCGGGCCGGCCGCCTCGCTGGACTTTATCGAGTTGATATCCCGCATCGTGCCGCGCGTCGTCAGGGAAGTCTCACAAGCATTTCAGCGAATCTCCAAGAAAGCGCACGGGCCGCATAGCTTCATTATATCCAACTGGATATAGCGAAAGCGGTCGGCGCCGCAAATACGCAGGCACCCATTTTTGTCCGGGTCGCCGACTCGCGGAGTGGCCCGGCCGTCGCCAACGCCTCACATAACGGCAGAACCATATGGGAAGCGTCGCTAGGGCGCCCTACCGGGCCCATTTCGTCTTCAGTTCGAGCGCCCGGCGTTTCGCCTCGCCCACCTGTTCCGCCGTTAACTTGCGGGCCACGCCCTCCCGCTCGGTGGAATATTGCTCGCGCAGTGGGCCCCGTGCGCGAAAGGTGGCCAGCTCCAACCAAACGTGCGCCGCCACCAGGTCCTGCGCCACGCCGCGGCCGGCAGCATACGCTGCGCCGAGTTCGTGCAGGGCCGGCGCAAAGCCTTGCTCGGCGGCCTTGCGATACCAGCGAACCGCTTCGGAGAGATCCTGCGGGACGCCGCTGCCCTTCGTGTACAACGTGGCAAGAGCCGTTTGCGCGACGGCAATGCCCTGCTCCGCGGCCTGACGATACCAGCGGGCCGCCTCCGTGAAGTCGCGCGCGACGCCTTGCCCTTCTTCGTACATCACGCCCAGGTCGAACGCCGCGTCGACATCGCCGTGCCCGGCGGCCTTGCGATACCAGCGGGCGGCTTCGGCATGGTCCTGCGGCACGCCCTGGCCCGTGTCATAGAGCGAGCCCAGGTTGAACTCTGCGTCCGGATTGCCTTGGTCGGCGGCCCTGCGGTACCACCGTGCCGCTTCCGCGTGGTCTTCGGGCACGCCCTGCCCGTTGTCGTACAGAAATCCGAGATCGTTGGCCGCCTTTGCGTCCCCCTGCCCGCCAGCCTTGCGGAACCAGCGCACCGCCTCGGCGTAGTCCTGGTGAACCACCTTCCCGTCGCGATACATCACGCCCAGCGCGCGCTCGGCCTTCACGTCGCCTTTAGCGGCCCGGTCCAGCAATGCCTGGAGAGGTTCGGCAGCCGGCGGCCTGGCAGACTGCGCCAGACAAACGCCCGGGAAAACCACCAACCAGAAAACCCGCCGGCATTTCCTCATCCATTCGCCCATGGCCGCATTGACAGTGCCGCTTTGAGCATCATATCGCCCGGTGACGAACGGTTCCAACCCGAACCGGGTGCCTAACCGTTTTGGGGGAAGGTGTGCCGAATGCGCCGCAAACCCGGGACTGACACCGAGTTTCCGGCGCAGTTTGCCGGAAACTGGCTGTCTGTCCCAGGGTTTGCCCCGCGGGATATGCTGCCCGTCCGTCGTGCCCCAAAACGGCTAAGCACCAACCCGAACCCGAGGCACCGTGACCACCGTGGTGTTCGAGGCTACTGGAAAATGCCCGGGACGCTCGCCTGAGCCAGTTCCCCCGAGACGCCGGCTTTCCCGGTGGTCACCACATGACCGGACGCATCCAGATAAACAGCCTGGTAGTACGCCACGTGCAGAGGCAACACCGGAATCGCGATCTGACAGGACGTCGCGCAAGGAACGCCCGAATACGACTCGGTGGTCGCATACTGGAACGGGTCGGCGGCGATAAAGGATGGCGATGCCGCCACGCACGTCTCACGCCTGCTCGTGCAGTAATACTGATTGGGGTCTCCGCGCTCGGCATACCCGAACTTAACGATCGCCGTAGCGATTTGCGAATTCGCCGGAGGCGTCAGGTTGATGGTTACCGGCAGAAACGTGGAGCGGTCGATGCCGTCCGGCGCGGCCAGGGGCGGCAGCTTGGCCATCCAGACGGTAAGCAGGTCGCCGAAGGGCGGCGCCACCAGGCCACGCGTGAACAAGGCCCAACTCGCATCGGGCAGCGACTTCGCCGTCCAGTAATAGAAGGAATTCCTGATCCCCGACAGCCCGTGCGAGATCACACGGCTGCGTGCATTGCTATCCGCCGAATCGCTGCCCATCACCATCTGTGTGATCGCCTGTGAATACGTGGATAGATTGCCGACGCAGATATCCTGGCTCTCCGGGTTGGGACCGTCGCTACCCACGCAATTCAGGTGCTGGACGTTGGGCGCGTTCACGTAGACCTCGCCCGCCAGCGATCCGGCGCGGCACTCCCCCGCCACCAGCGCCACGCAGTACTTGTACGAGTCCGCGGTGCTATCGCTGAGCACGCTCCCCGGACCGCTGATATCGGCCAGCGAGTAGCCGCCGCTCACCGCCAGGGTCGCCACCTGTTTGCGCCCCAGCGGCGTCGTATCCGCGGGATTCCAGCGGTAGAGCTGGCCCGAGATTTTCGTCGCTCCCGAGGAACTGCTGTAAAACTGTCCGCCATCGTAGGACATTGCGTCCATGAACCAGCCCAGCTCGCTTTGCGGCGCCACGCCGGCTACCTGGTGATAGCTCGGATGCTTGGCGGTTGTATTGCCGTAGGACAGGCCTCGCGCGCCGGCAAACGAGGGGCTGTCGTCGATTTCGAGCGACATCGGCCGATTCAGATTGTCCATGATGGGACCGAATACCGCCGCCCATCCGATAGTATGCTCCGTGAGTCGTCCCAGCGGGCCGTAGTCCCAGTGGCCGCCACCGTCGAAGTACTGATCCACTACCACGTTGGTGTTGCTGGTGTCGAGGCCGTGAGGATCGTTGAGAAACTTCCAGTAGATGATGTGGCCGAAGGCTGCGCACGCCGGCTGGTTGGCCACCACCTGAACATTGATGCTCGCCAGGTTTCCGAGCTGCTGCACATTGTGCAGGCCGCAATACCGCGTGGGTGCCGCCGCGAATACGTTCATCGCCGCCACAATGCGCGGGCAGGCGTCACCGGCCAGGCATCCGGGTTGAATCGGGCGCCCATCGCCACCATAAACCACACCCAGCCAGCCGGGCGAATCCTGGCCGCCGCTGGTGCATGTGAAAAGTGCGTACTCCCCGGCCGCCACCGCCGGTTGCCCGCAGCCATAGACGGCCGGATTGAAGCTCGAGTCGAAATCGTGCATCATTTTGGAGGTCGGTACCGTGGAGTACACCATCCAATAGTCCATTGCGGCAGTGGAGGCCGGCTGGAAGTTTCCAACGTACGTCGCCCGGATCGTATTCCCTTGTCCGTCGCTGCCAAACACCGTCAGGTCGCTGCTGAGCGAGCCCATGGGTCCACCCGCGAGAATCGGCAAGTCCCCGAGGAATCGCACCTCCGCGGTGGAAGGGACGATCCAGTAGGCTCCGTTGCCCATCTGCCCGTATCGCGGGAATGTGCACAAAAAGCCCAGTGCACCGTTCGCGGGTCCAACCATCTTCGAATCGCAAACGCGGTTGAATCCGCCGTACGTGAGGAACATGCCTTGATAACCATAGCCGCGGTCTCGATACGACTCGGCATCCAGGGAGACCTGATGCAGCAACGCGCCGGTCTGCGGGTCGATGGTAGTTTGCGTGCGATCCTCCAATCGCGTCGGCATCT
>OCTA010005665.1_pt1 | contig 10777 bp, 5 predicted proteins | sample 1538991 | NCBI WGS metagenome assembly OCTA01 (sample SAMEA3539302, study PRJEB22396) | soil metagenome | biome: tundra; feature: field; material: soil | place: USA | collected 2010-05 | depth 0.15 m | reverse complement strand
CCGGCCTGATCTCGACCGTGCTGCCGTCGGTCAGCAGCGCGTACATGGCCGCAGCGGGGGCATTCACCTGCCCGCCTCCCCGGCTGGCGGCACGACGAGCACCGGGCACTGCGCGTGCTCGCAGCAGTAACTGCTCACCGAGCCGCGCACCAGGTGCTTCACCTCGCCGGCCCGCCGCTGGCTCGGGGCCTGCCGGTGCCGTCGCGCCACCCGGCGCCACCCGCCCGACGGCGAGTCGGCCTGCTAGTCGCCTCGCAGTTCCCCTCGCCCGTTCCGGGACGGCTCATCAGTCTCTTCCTGGCTAACTCGACTACGTCACCAAGGGCTGGAGCGACGTCCCCGGGACCGCCCCGACTGCAACCGTGCCGAAGCGATCAGAGCAACTGCTCTTTCGACGATACGCTCAGCGAGCAACCCGGGGCAACGGCAGCGCCGCTACCGCGGCAAGCACGCCGACGTGATCGGAGTCTCCCGCCGCGCAATGACCGAATCGCTGACCGCCAGCGAGCGAAGTGAACATCACACTGCGCCGCGATGACCCGGACCCTTACCGCTTCGAAACCTATCGCATACTGTCTGACCTGGGAATTCATGAGATTAGCTACGCTGCCCGGTAGTACTCGTTGATCACGCCGCCGAGCACATTCCGCCGCTGAACTGGCAAGTTCAGCGGACCGCCGTCGCTGGCCTGGTCGTCCTGGTCGGGTGGTCGTTGCTGGCGGGACTGGTGGGGCCGGTGCCGGTTGCAATGATCGGCTACTCCCGAGGACCGATCGAAGGTGCCGTTCATCGTAGATGAGCATCCGGTCTGTGCACTCGGCTCGTGCGGTTCGCACCCACCGCTCGGCGTAACAGTTGGCCCGTGGCGTCCGCGGCGGGGCCTTGACTACCGTCACGTCCTCGCCAGCGAAGATCTCGTCGAAGGCGCTGGTGAACTTGGCGTCTGGTCCCGGATGAGGGAGCGGAAGGATCCGATCCGGTCGCCGAGGTCCATGAGCAGGTTGCGAGCCTGCTGGGCGGTCCAGGCGCCGTCCGGGTGGGCGGTCACGCCAAGGACGTGGACGTGGCGGGTCGCCACCTCCATGACGAACAGCACGTACAGGCGCTGGAGGAAGATCGTGTCCACGTGCAAGAAATCGCAGGCCAGCAGGCCGCTAGCCTGAACGCGGAGGAATGTCCGCCAGGAGGTATCGACGTTCGGCGGTGCCGGTCTGCGCCTGCGGGTGCGCAGGATCCGCCGCACGGTCGCTTCGCTGATCTGGTGGCCGAGCCGGGATAGTTCGCCGTGGACCAGGCGGTATCCCCAGGCCGGGTTCTCCTGCGCGAGCCGCAGTACCAGCTTGCGGATGTCCTGGCTGGTCTGCGGCCGGCCTGGCCGGTTCGGGTACGTCCACTTGCGTGTGATCAGGCGGCAGTGCCAGGCGAGCAGCGTCCCTGGCGTGACGAGCCGATGTGCGCGCAGCATGGCTGGCAGCACCCGGGCAAGCGCGGCCAGGGCCGCCCGGTCGGCCCAGTCTGGTTTCGCGTGAGTGACCTGACGCCGGAGCACCGCGACCTCATGACGGAGCACCATGATCTCGGCCTCCTTGGACACCTGGCCGCGACCCAGCAGCACAAGCCAGCCGAAGACCCGGATCGCGATCAGGTAGTGCAGCCGAAGAGCCATGACCAGCGATCCTGGCGCAACCAGCTCATCCGGCCAAACCGCAGGTCACGGACCTGCTTCGAGTTCTGACGCGGTACAGGGACCGGTCGAACCTGGCGTCAGCCCTACAGGTCGGCGCCCGTATTCGGCAGGGAGCTTTCGTCGCCTGCGAGTCGGTCACGCTCAGTGATCCTTCCTCGACATTCGCGACGCACACATTCCCGCCTAACCGGGGAATACGGTATGGCTGAGGCCGGTGTGACCGGTGGGGACGTTTCACGCCCTGCGCGGCGTCCCCACCGGGATACCAGGACTAATTGGGCGGTTAGACGATGGCGGTCGGCGCCATTTGCCTTGTACCGTAACGTTTGTTCTTGCCGTTTCTTGGGAGTCCCGGACAACTACAGGACTCTGGCCCACAGGACTCTGGCCGCAGAGGCGCCCGTAGCCACATCGACGATATGAGCCTGCGTGACCGTCGCGCTGAACGGCAACTCTAAGCTCATGGCAACGGCGGCGACAGGCGATGGATCAACAACATCCATGGCCAGGGTGCAATGTGGGACCCACGTACCGAGTAGGTAGTCATCTGAGCGGCGCTCGAAGACCATTGCCACGCGTCGGTGTACGGAAAGAAGTCGTTCGTTGGCGACTACGCCTAGGAAAGCTATGGAGTCCTGAGGTAAACATTCTCCCCGCCGCCGGGCTGGCTGGGCTTCGATGACTTTGCGTGACTGACCGGCTGTCTGACGATCTTTCTGGAGCCGGCGGCCCAGCGTGTCGGCTTGCTTACGTTCGGTCGGCTCTGATCATGGTGGCTTGCGACCGCTGCGACACGAGGTCGCACGTAACGAGTGAACTCGTTTGAGGAGGTTCGGCTGATGTCGAAGACGTAGTTCCGGTATGTGTCCGAAGGACCGTCCCCGCCGTGACGTGCGTGGCTGGTAACAGCCGGGTGCGAAGCTCACGGAAAAGCCCGAGGGCACCCGTTCCGACCGGGTGCCACAGGTTAGGGGAAGGCCGGACGGGTGACTATCGGGAAACCCTTGCCGATGGCTCGTAAAAGCCACTCCTGCAGGTCGGATGCTGTGGCGGGAAACAGGGGCAGGCCGCGCGTGTGGAGCGGCTGGTCTCACGCAACAGCTTCGTGTCGTCCGGCCGTATCAGCGGCGTGAAGGGCATCCCGGTCGCCTGCCGCGAGGTCGGCCAATTCCACACGGTCGAGGGGAAGCAGCTGCAGGTCAACTCCTCGGTGACGCGCTACCAGCGGGAGCTGGCGTACCTCGCGTCCCTGCCTGGCAGGACCTGCAGGTGGGGGACATCATCGCGGACGGGCCGCCGGGGACGGCCTGCCGCGTGGTGCGCCAGCTCGATCCAGGCAGGGCGTTCGTCTTGTTCACCGACACGCATCTGCGGTATCTGCTGCCGGCCCGCCTTCGGGACAACCCCCGGCTGGGCATCTTCGGCAAGCTCAGCGACAGCTCTGTCCTGACCGAGCCGGAACCGGGGAAGACGCGGGTGGTCCGCCGGATGCGGCTGGGGTGCGGGCCCTGGCCCGTCCGGGCGTTCGTGGTTCCGGTTGTCCTGGTCTGGGGCGAGGCCATCACGGCCCGGAACCTGCTGTGCGGGGTCAAGAGGCGGGCCGAAGCGCTCACGCGCACCAGCGGCGGCGGTCATCCGCTGCCGCTTGCGGAACGGTCGTGATGATCACGCTGCGCGCATGGCCGGGCAGCCGCCGTCCGTCCCCCCTTACACCCGATTGCCAAGAGAATGGCTGCGATTAAGGGCTGCTGCGGGAGTAATTCCCGAAAGGCACCGAGATCATCGGTGACGTTCACTATCTTCAGCCCGTGCCGGACGAGATATATGACCGCCCTCGCGCTATAGTCCGGATTCAGGGTGCCAGCAGAAGTGCGCGCAGAGTTCCTCCTCGCGCTGATATCCCCGGGGATAACATCAGCTCCCTTGCTTCCACCGGTTAAGACCAGCGAAAAGAAAGGACCTGAAAAGTGAGCTCTACCGCTAGCACCAATCGTGCGGCCGGGGCCGATGAACCCCGGTGCCGCACCTGGGGCGGGGTGTCGCGGCGTGCCCGGATCCGCCTCGGCGCCGGAGCAGCCGCAGCGGCCGCGCTGGCCGCGGCAGCCGTGCTGGCCCTGGCTGCGTCGGCTGGCGCCAGCACGAGCAGCGCCGGCACCGTCGGCTCCGCGGCCGCTCATGGCACTCCAGCTGTTGTTCACCTTTCCCTGCGGGCAATGCCGGCCGGGACGGTCACCTTCGGCAGGGGGAGCGATGGCCACCTCACGGTGCACGCAGACATGTTCGGGCTCACGCCCGGCTCGTCGCGCAATGTGAATCTCGTGATTCCCGGCCGGTCCCGGACTATCCGGTTCAGCACGCTCACGGCCAATAGCGTCGGCCAGGCTGACAGCACCCTCCAGAGCAACTTCACCGGCCATCTGCCGCGCGACAGCCGCCTGGTGATCCGCATGGGAGTGCAGGGCGGCCGCGTCGCCAGGGGGCCGATCGCTGAGACCAGGCGGCTGAGCCGCCCGGGCCGGCGGCCGCACTGGCTCATCGCGGTCGAAGTCAGCCCGGCCGGTATCAGCTATGGCACGCCGCGGGGACGGGCCACCATCTCCTATAACGCCTACCGGCACACGCTCACCGTCACCGTCAGCGCCAGCGGGGTCACTCCTGGGCCCCACGCCGCCCACATCCACCTTGGCAGCTGCATGAGCCAGGGGCCGGTCAAGTACATGCTGCGGGACCTGGTCGCCAACCGCCATGGCATGATCGTGCACGCAGTCCGGGTATTCACTAACGTGACCACGCCGATACCAGCCCATGGCTGGTACCTCAACATTCACCAGGGGAACAGCGGCGACATCCTCAGCAACGGCCAGCCGACCATCTTCTTCCGCCCGCTCATCTGCGCGGACATCAGTACCGGCTCTTTCTCCTCGATTCTGAAGACTGGGGATGTAGTCACCGGTGTCCGGGGCACGACGAACGGAAACGTCATACTGACGGGCGGGGCGGCGACCGGGAACGGCATGCAAAATGATCCGTTCCTCTACCAGGGCCATCTCACGAGCGCCGCGGCGGGAGCAGCAGTATCGGTGCTGACGCCATCGTTCCCTGGCGTGACGTCGGCGACGTTCTACGGCCCCGATACCCGCTCCTTCAACCCGACGACCATCCCGAGCGGCCAGGTTCGCGCCGTCGGCAGCTACGTGTCGTCGTCGGCTCCCGCCGGTGTCCTCAACCAGGGCATGATCTACCTCGGGCCGGTGAGCGGATCGGGCGGATCATGGACATCCATCGACGTGCCATCTGACGGCGCCAATACGGCCGGGCACGTGCGGGCGTGTCCCAGGGCCCGGGCCAGCTGCTTCGTGATGGACACCATCGCGCACAGCACAATGGGCGATCTGGTGGTGGGCAACTACGACCTCAGCCCCAGCGTGCCAGGCGGCGTGATCTCGGCCAATGCCTTCATCTACAACATGTCCAGGCATCAGTGGACGCTGCTCGACCTCGGCGGAAGCATGTCGAGTCAGACCACGCTCTACGGCATCTGGCAGGACGGCGGTAACAGTAGCCCGAACTACACCCTCGTCGGCGGCTCCGCGGCCAGCGGTCACAAGCGGGCCTTCCTGATGAACTACAACGAACGGAGAGGGACCTTCGGAACGCCGAAGTACTTCCGCTACGGCAACGGCCCGGCGCTGGTCACGCACTTCGAGGGGATCACCGCCGTGCCGGGCGGTTTCGACCTCGTGGCCATGAGCTCGGCTCAGGATGCGTCGATGGCCTTCATTCCCGTCAGCGCCCGCAACGGATCCTTTGGCGCTGCAACGTGGTATCCCGTCAATGTCACGGCAAGCCCGCTATGTTCGAGTGGATGCGATCTTGTGACCGGGAATACCGTGTATAAGAACCAGGTGATGGGGCTCTACGCCCCAGTTGGTGCCGCTCTCCCTGGTACCTACCTCGCCACCGTCTCGAGGCAGTAACCACGACCGAGCTCAGGTAACCCTCCCAGGGCCTGCTCATCGAATAGCGAACGGCCCCCTGCTCCGGCCGGGGGTCGTTCGCTTTCCGGTGAGACCATTCCACATGTGCTGTCCGGGGCGAGGCAACTTCCGCGAGCACGGCTACGGGCGCTCCACGCTCAAACTCGAAGTGGCGCTAACCTGGCGCTTTCATGAGCCGACAGCTGTCGCGGGAATCCTCAAGCGCCGACTACTGCACACCCTCATGGCGGACGCCAGGTCGCTTGGGTGCGCAAGGCGTGCGTTCGATCCAAACAAAAGCCGCGCCCGCGCTACGCACGGTCTCGAGTCAGACGGTCACAGCTCTGGTCGGGCGGCCCCCTGCGACCTGCGGTGACTCCCGTGGACTCCATCGCCAGGCCATGCCGCATGCCGCGTATATGCCCGCGGGAGGATAGAGGCTGAGCAGTCGAACGGCCAGCTCGCGAGATCGCCCAGCTGAACCTCTTCGAGGCCGAGGACGGCTGGCGCTACAGCCTGTGGGTGACGAACCTGCCCGCCGCCCTGCGGGGCTGGCGGGCCCAGCTGGGCTACATCAACGCCGCGCACCGGGTGCAAGCCCGGGTCGAGGACCGGATCCTTCCCCGCACCGGGAAAGACTGCAGCTCAAGCGGACCGCGCCCCTCATCGAGGACGCCCGAGTGGACAAACCGGCTCCGAGTGCTCGGCCCCGACCACCCTCACACCCTGGCCACCCGCGACAACTTTGCCCACTGGCAGGAGCAGGCACGAGAAGCGATCAGCAAGGAAACGCCCAGTGCGTATCCCGGTCGACATGGTGCCATATAGATCCGAACGGTTGCCCCAGCGGCCTCGCTGGGGCCGCGACCCGACTCCTGGGTCCGCGGTTGCGCGGCCTCATCGGCGCAGTCTCGTGCAGCGTCTTCTCGTGCTCGTGCACTTCGGGTTTGAGGTCGAAGACCACTGGCATCCTGCGCGCCCGGGAGCTGGTGTGAGCAGGGGTCTGGTGTCTCGCCGCGAAAGGGGTCGTGCGGCCCTTTCGGGTTCGCCTTCACCAGGGCAGGCTTTGAGACAGGATCAGCGATGCGCAGGCGCGAAGATCCTGCGTCGGCCGGCGGTTCTGCGATCATTTTAGGGGGGAGGGATGTGGCCACTGTCTTCCGTGAGATCGAGCGGAAATATGACGCTGCGGGAGCGGCGGGCGCCCTGGATGCCGTGACGAGCATGACCGGCGTGGCGGGAGTTGCGGCCGTTTCGCAGCCAGGTGAGGAGATCCTCGACGCTATCTACTACGACACCGCGGATCTGCGGCTGATCCGTGCCGGTGTCACGCTGAGGCGGCGCACTGGCGGCGAGGATGCGGGCTGGCACCTGAAGCTGCCTGCGGGCGCAGACACCCGGGACGAGATACGCCTGCCACTCGATGCGGCTGAGCCGGCCGGCAAGCCGGCCGCCGGCATGGCCAGCAAGAACGCAAGCACCGCACCCAGGACGGCGGGCAAGCCCGCGGCAGGGACCCGCGGTATGGCAGCGGGCGCGGTACCGGACGAGTTCGCGGGTCTGGTCCGGGCCCGTACCCGCGGCGCGGCGCTCGTGCCGGTCGTGCATATGCGGACCAGCCGCGGCGTGCTGCGGCTGCTCGACGACGCCGGCCGGACGCTTGCCGAGATCGCGGCCGACAATGTGTCGGCCGGGCTGATGGATGAGCCGGCCGCCGCGTCGTGGGAGGAGATCGAGGTTGAGCTGGTGACCGGTGACCGTGAGCTGCTGACGGTGATCGGGGCGCGGCTTCGCGCGGCCGGCGCGCGGCCTGCTGCCACCGCGACCAAGCTGGAGCGTGCGCTCGGGGAGCGGCTGCGCGCTGCCCGCCGGTCAGCGGGTGACAGGGCCGGCGCCGTGGCCAAGCAGGGATCGCCCCTGACACCGCGCTCGCCCGCGGGCGAGGTGGTGCTCGGCTATGTGCGGCAGCAGGCGCTCGCCATCACGCGTTTGGACCCGCTCGTACGGCGGGATGAGCCGGACGCCGTGCACCAGATGCGGGTCGCGACCCGCCGGGCCAGGAGCGTGCTGCAGGCGTTCGGCGAGATCGTCGAGCGGGAGCGGCCCCGGCCGCTGTGCGACGAGCTGAAATGGCTGGCGGCCGTGCTCGGGCAGGCCCGCGACGCCGAGGTCCTGCTGGCCCGGTTCACCGGCGAGCTCGCCGCGATCCCCGCCGAACTGGTCACAGGGCCGGCCGGGCCCCGGATCGCCGGGCACTTCGCGGTGCAGCTCGAGCACGCGCGGGCGGCTGCGGTTCGCGAGCTTGACGGGCAGCGCTATCTGAGTTTGCTCGATGACCTGGACATGCTCCTCGCCGATCCGCCGCTGACATCGCTCGCGGCGCGCACGGCAGGCCGGGTGCTTGGCGGGCCGGTCCGGCGGGCGGCACGGCGGCTGCAGCATGCCTTCGCTGGCGTGGCTGCTGCCGGGGACAAGGACGCGGCGATCCACGAGGCGCGCAAGGCCGCCAAGCGCGCGCGCTATGCCGCGGAAGCGGCCATGCCCGCGCTCGGCCGCCCGGCCAGGCGCCAGGCCGGGCGGGCGAGGAAACTGCAGGGACTGCTCGGCGACCACCATGACAGTGTCGTCGCCCGGACAGTGCTGCGCGGTCTCGCCGATGACGCGCGGGCCGCGGGAGAGGACACCTTCACCTACGGCGTGCTGCACGAACGCCAGGCCTGCCAGGCCAGCCATATCGAGCGGAAGCTTCCGCAGGCTGCGGGTCGTCTGCGGAAGTGACGCTGGCCGGGAAACGGGCAGCGCATCAGGTCGGCCAAACCGGCAAGGCCCTGATCGGGCAGCACCGCCTGGCGGGCCGAGTCGGCGGACGATCTCGGCGCGCAGCGTGGTCACGATCGGCGGCAGCAGCCGCGTACGTGCAAATGGGCAGCCGAGGATCTGCCCATGCCGGGCGCAACACGTGCGGACCGCTAGTAGGGGCGGGCCTCGCAGCGAATGAGAGGCACCTCGGACTGACCACCTGACGGCGCGGGCAGGCCCGCCGGATCCGTGCCCTTGCGCCGGGTGATCTCGCTGACGCTGACCACACCTTGTCCCGATCTGAGCGCTTCGCGCGTCGAAGCCGCTGATACACGACGTTCCCGCACGTCAGGGGAACTGATGTGGTAACGATCTCCGCGTCTGCGCCGAGCGCAGGGCCGCCGAGCGGACAAAGAATTCACGGTGAAGCAAGCGCCTGGCCCCGTCGCCCCGTCGCCCCGTCGCCCCGGGCGGCCGGGGTGCGTCCGGCCGGTTCCTGCTGTCCCGGCGGCTTCTGCCCGGGCGTCAGTCTGCCTTCTCGATCGCGACCCGGCTGCCTTCCGGCTTTACCTCGCGCACCGGGACGCTGACCTCGAGGATTCCATTCTCATAACGGGCGGTGACGTCCTTGGCGTCCACCTTGGCGGGGAGCCTGACCGAGCGGGTGACCGAGCCGTAACGGAACTCCGAGCGGTAGGGTTCGCTGTCCTCCTGGCGGCGCTCGGCATGGATCGTCAGGGTCCTGCCGTCGACGGTGACCTCGATGTCCTTCTCCGGGTCCAGGCCGGGTAGCTCGGCGCGGATCACGTAGCCGTTGTCCTGGACCATTTCCTCGACCCGGAACGCCGAGGTCACCAGGAACGGCGGCGGCCCCGTCCACGGCGACTCCAGCCAGCCGGCCAGGTCCGGGAACATGGCGCGGAATATCGCGGGCGCCTGGGGGCGCGCCAGCTTTGCCATGACGTCATCCCTCTTCTCAGGTTGCCACGTAATCCGATCAGACGCCCCGGCCCGCACGCGGCCCAGAGGGCGGAATACCCGCATGCCCAGGACGTTGGGCCCTGGGGAACCCGGTCACGGCCCGCGGAAGCATCCGCGGAAGGAGAAGCCGGCGTCGCATCGAATGACTGCCTCCCGCACGCTGACATGCTCAGCAGCATCACGCAGGCACCTGTAGCGGAGCGGCACCGCAGCTGGCAGCCGCAGTTCCCGCCAGCGCCGAGCGCATCCGCAACCGCTCAGGCGAGCGCGGGCGCGACCCAGGATTCCGCCGTGGCCGAATCCGGTCAAGCGTGCATCTCGGGTTCACCCGGCGGGTGAGCGCCAGCAACGCTAGGCGTGAGATTACCTCGCCGAGTGCCATGGCAGCGGTGAGATCGTGGACGGCCGGATGGAAAGCGGCTACACCGACAGGTTTGAACTATTCTGCCCCAACTGCGGCGACAATCCCTGCCTCGATTGCTGGAAGAGCCCGCCTGGGCGGCAGTGGCTCCGCGAGCCTCGCACGGACGGGGGCCGGCATGGCCGCATATGCGAAGCACCTGGGGCTGACAACCTAACAGTGCGGGCCGTGCGTTTTCGGGGAGGACGGAGCCCGACCCTCTGCCGGGGTGAGGGCCGGGCTCCGGGACGCATGGCCTGCGCCGCCGACAGGCCAGCTTGCCCGTCGATGCCGACGACGTCATTGCTGCCCGGCCGATTGGTGGTGATGCGGCCCTTGGCTGCGGTGCCGAGCGGACCCTCGACCACCTGTCCGGGTACCGGGGGGCGCGCCCGGTCCGGGTCGGCAACGGTGCCTGGGATCAGCAGCAGCACGACGTGTGGGGGATGATCGTCGACGCCCTGGATGTCCAGTTCCGCCGGGGAGCCGCGCAGATCGTGGCGCCGGTGTGGGAAGGGGCTCGCCGGGTTAGTGGACGCCGCCCTGCAGCACTGGCTTGAGCCCGACCAGGGCATCTGGGAAGTCGGCGGCGACCCCAAGCACTTCACCGCCTCCAAGGTGATGTGCTGGGCACGGCCTCTCGCGCCGCCGAGCGGGGCGCCGGCGAACGGGCCCGGCGATGGCGGGCGGGCGCCGATGAGATCAAGGCCGAGGTGCTGGACAAGGGCGTGTCCGGCCGGGGGGGTGTTCCGGCAGCATTACGAGACCGATGATCTCGACGCTTCGCTGCTGCTGCCCATCATGGGATTCCTGCCCCCCCGACGACGAGCGCGTCAAATCGACCGTACTGGCCATCGCCGACGAGCTGACCAAGGACGGCCTGGTCCTGCGCTACCGGGCAGAGGGTACAGACACCCGGTTTCGAGGGCGAGG
>OCTA010005663.1_pt1 | contig 10778 bp, 7 predicted proteins | sample 1538991 | NCBI WGS metagenome assembly OCTA01 (sample SAMEA3539302, study PRJEB22396) | soil metagenome | biome: tundra; feature: field; material: soil | place: USA | collected 2010-05 | depth 0.15 m | reverse complement strand
ACACGACGCTCTTCCGATCGGTTGACCGGCATGGTAACGTCTCGGCTCGAGCCCTCAATGAAGATTCTGTCGGAACGATTGTTAAGAGGGCTCTGTTACGAGCTGGATTCAGTGTGGAGAACTTTGGGGGGCACAGTCTCCGGTCTGGTCACGTCACCCAGGCCTCGCTGAACGGGATTAGCGAATTCGTGATCATGAAACAAACCGGCCATGTGTCTCCGACGACACTGCGTAAATACATCAGAATGGGCGAGATATTCCGCATTAACGCCGCAGCAGGACTTGGTCTGTAGTTTCGACTGGTAGGCCCAACAAAATAAGAAATTTGCAATATGCCAGAAAACATTGTCGAACTCACATATATCACTTCCTGACATCTGAGAATGTCTCTTTCTCAGACAGGTGCTCTGCATCTCGAGTTAGTTGCGGGATGCCTAAGCTGGTCGGGTATTCAATCTGGCCCAAACAAGAGGCCGTCGGACCAAAACTTTATCCAACTCAGTTGCTCTCAGAGCGAGCTAAGCACTATTAAAGTCTGTGAGTTGCATTTATTCTGACGCGAAAATTGCATTATTTCTGACGCCCTACAGGTACGGTTATCGGTCCGAACACCACTGATAGCTATTGACATACTGAACTAAACCGTTCAGTATGTTTTAGGTTCAAAAGTGGCGCAGAGAGAGATGATTTCTGTGCGAAATCTGGTGAAAAGCTTTGGGTCGTTCACCGCCGTGGACGACGTGTCATTCGAGGTCGCGGAAGGCGAGATCTTCGCGTTCCTAGGACCGAACGGGGCCGGCAAAACCACTACTATCAAGATGTTAACGACACTACTTCAACCGACGAGCGGCTCGATTGCACTCGACGGTCTGGATCCCCAAAAGCGTCAGAACGAAGCCCGCAAGCGCTTTGGAATCGTGTTCCAAGACCCGAGCCTCGACGGTGATTTGACTGCCTGGGAGAACATGGAGGTCCACGGCGTGCTCTACCATGTGGCGCACAAAGTGCGCCGCCAGCGGACAGAGGAACTGTTGAAACTGTTTGAGTTATGGGACCGGCGCGATGACCAGGTCAAGAAGTTTTCCGGCGGTATGAAGCGACGGCTGGAGATTGCCCGAGGCTTCCTGCACACACCCCGCATCCTGTTTCTCGATGAACCGACGCTGGGTCTGGATCCGCAGAGCCGCAACCAGCTCTGGTCGCATGTGAAGAAGGTTAACGAGGCCGAAAAAGTCACCGTCTTTCTCACCACGCATTACATGGACGAGGCGGACCGGGTAGCGCATCGCGTGGGAGTCATTGATCACGGCAAACTCGTAGCTCAGGGAACTCCCAAGGAAATCAAAGAACAGACCAAAACAGAAAGCCTCGAAGAAGCATTCCTGGCCCTCACCGGATCGACGATCCGGGATGAAAGTGCCGATCCGGCATTCATGATGCGCCAGATGGCGAAGATGTGGGGAGGAAACAAACGATGAGCGCGATTTACATACTCTGGTTGCGCGAGTTGAAGCGCTACGTCCGTTCAAGAGCTCAGATCATCGCATCGCTGGGTCAGCCGCTGCTCTACTTGTTGGTGCTTGGATTTGGCCTTGGGCCGGTCTTTCAGCGGGCAGGCAATGGAAACTACCTGCAATTCATGGCGCCAGGCGTCATCGGCATGACGGTACTGTTTTCTTCAATTTTCTCGGGTCTGGGTCTGCTATGGGATCGCCAATTCGGCTTTCTTAAGGAAACGCTGGTAGCTCCTGTGCCGCGGCTGCAGATCATGATTGGCCGAACCATGGGCGGCGCGACAGTGGCCGTAATTCAGGGACTACTGGTGACCACGATTTGCCTGATAGCCGGCTTTCGCCCCGTCAGCTTCGCCACTGTTCCGCTGGCGTTAGGATTCATGCTGCTCATCGCGCTCCTGTTTGCGGCGCTTGGTGTAGCAATTGGTTCCAGCCTGCAGGACATGCAGGGCTTTCAACTCATCATGAACTTTCTGGTCATGCCAATCTACTTTTTGTCGGGAGCCTTATTCCCGCTCAAGGGCCTGCCCGTGGCTCTAGGAATGGTGACCAAGATCGACCCGCTTTCCTATGGCATCGATGGGATGCGGTCGGTTCTTCTGGGACATTCAGCATTTGATCCGAGGATTGATTTCATGGTGTTAGTGGTAGTAGGCGCGATCCTGCTGGTGTTTGGGGCTTATCGTTTTTCGAAGATCGAGATATAGCGTGGCAAAAGAACGAAGTTACTTGGCGCACGTCAAGGTCATTATGGCTGCGATGAAGCTATTCGGTGAACGTGGCATTGACGCGACGAGTATGGATGCGATTGCGCGCGAATCGAAAGTGAGCAAGGCAACGATCTACAGTCACTGGGCTAACAAAGAAGCCTTGCTCACAGAAGTGATGCTGTTCGTCAATGGACTGGACCGGGAGCAGGAGGTCGTCGATAGCGGCGACCAGCTTGCCAACCTGGTTCAGGACCTTGCAGCCGTGCTCAGCCGCAAACCACCGAAGGAGCTTGAGGAAACGCGGCGAAGACTCATGCCAAACCTCATCGCCTACTCGGCAACCCATCCCGTCTTTGGAGCGGCTTGGCGCCATCGTGTCATGGAGCCTCCTCGGCAGAGTCTCAAAGTCATTTTGCTGAAGGGTATTGAACGAGGCCTGTTGCCATGGAATCTGGATATCGAGTTATCGATGGCCTTGCTTCTAGGTCCCATGCTCTACCGGCATATCTTCAATAAGTCAGGTAGTGAGCCTGAGTACATTGGCCCGGAGACCGCCGAAGCGTTCTGCCGCGCGTTTGCGATTCAAAAATGAAAGTTGAAAAACCGGCGAATATCAGTAGATCTGTGTTGTGTTTCCAACCGCTCGATGCTGGACCGTAAAACTTAGGGTTGTCGACTTTACATAAGACTGTATCGGGGGCAAAGTTGTGAGCTGAGCGCGGTTGTCGTGAATTTATGGCTTCGTTGTAATCTTCAACTTTGACGGCCACAATTCTGAAATGGTAATTGGCACAGGTCGGGTCTTTGAATTGACTGTGAAGAATCTCCGGAAATGCTCCGGTCTTCGAGACTGCTCTAACTCCACGCGTGGCCTTGTAAAGCTCAAGACCGTTGAACTTGTGCGGACGCTACCGTTGCCATCCACAGGCATATGTGAAATGCTACCGGACGAGTAAGCGCACGGCAGACATCTCGTCCGCCACAGTCCCCTGCGAAAGGAAATTGGTCCATGTTCACGCGCCTGAGTGTTTTCGTTGTTTTTTGTGTTCTTACACAGGCTGCACATCTGCAATACGCTGAAGAGCCGAGTGCAAGACCGCTCTGGTTGGGCACTTGGTCAACCTCTGCCATGGGGGCTGATGGCGGGTTTCGTGTTCATGTCTTCAGCGGAACCACGCTCCGCGAGATCGCCCATATCTCGGCGGGTGGCAAAAAGGTACGTGTGCGTTTTACCAATGAGTTTGGCAGTGACCCTCTCACCATCGCCGACGCGCATGTGGCTGCGAGTGATGGTGGAGCGTCGATCAAGACGGGCACAGACCACTCGCTCACGTTTGACGGTTCGAGCACAGTGAAGATACCGCCAGGCTCTGTCCTGTTCTCCGATCCAGTATCGTTTGAGGCATCTCCACAGTCTGATGTAGCCATCAGTCTCTATCTTCCGCCGCAGATCATGCGTTCTGAAACCTTCCACGACTTTGCCGACCAGGACAACTTCGCGGTGAATGGAGATGTTGCCGGGGCTGTGTCCCTAACGCAGCCCACGACTTTGTCCTCCTGGTACTTCGTGGATGGGATCGAGGTCCCAGCCGCTGAGGGGAGCCGCGCCATTGTTGCTTTAGGCGACTCAATCACCGATGGTGCGCACTCTACGCGGAATGCAAATCGGCGCTGGCCGGATGTTCTGGCTTCACGCCTGCTCGCCGATCGTAGCCTTGAACAAGTCTCAGCGCTTAACGAGGGTATCGGCGGAAATCGCGTTGTGAATGATGGCTATGGACCAAGCGCGTTGGCTCGGCTTGATCGGGACGTACTCGCGCAAGACGGTGTTCGCTATGTTATTGTTCTCGAGGGCATCAATGACATCGGTCGTTTGGCGCGATTGCAAGCTCCGGACGACGAGATCTCCGCTCAGCAACTGGAGATGGGTCTGGCTCGCATTGCCGATGCCGCTCATCAGCATGGCATCAAAGCCATCGGCGCAACTCTCACTCCGTATGGAGGGGCCTCCTACTACTCGGACAAGGGGGAGCAAGTTCGCAAAGAGTTCAACGACTGGATTCGCAAAAGCGGAACGTTCGACGGCGTGATTGATTTCGACAAGATCACCGCCGATCCGCAAAATCCCAACCAGTTCAATCCGCTCTATGACTCTGGCGATCACCTGCATCCGAGCGATGACGGTTACAAGGCCATGGGAGAGGGCATCGATCTTAGACTATTTGCTCATTAACCGCTCTGGTGGGCAGCCGAAAGCACCATGTAGTTCAGTCCGGATGACTGCAATTTTGGTTCGGGCCCATCTCCGTCGGACTGACCAACTACGCGGGAGGGTATGGCAACATAGCAATGGATCGCGATGGCTTCATCCTGATCAATCGGCGCTGCGTTCTGGCAACCATTCCGCTACCGCAGCCACCAAAGAGATCGAAGGTCCTGCCATGGGAACATCCGCAATCGTATCAAGCCGCCAGTCGCGGCCGTGCTCCAATTTCGCAGTCATTGAACCGGCGACACATCCTATAGTTAAATTCGGAGAAGATATGCATGGCAGGGAAGTTCACTCGTAGACAATTCGGGCGACAGATGGGTTTCGCATTGGCAGCGACTCCGCTATTGCGCCCCTCACAAGCATGGTGCTCCGATAGCAAAGTTGAGCCGTTTCTTACGCCGTACAAATACGGTAAGCGCGTGCTATCGGCTTCGCCAGAGTCAGGCGCCTTCGACAGCAAGTCCGTCGATGACCCGTTTGTCTTTTATCACGACAATGCATTTCACATGCTCTACATCGGTTTCGATGGGACAGGTTATCAGACGGGCCTGGCGAGATCTGCCGACCTGGTTCATTGGGACCGAGTGGCATGCGTAGCGCGACGCGATCCGAATTCGAAGTACACAAAGTACAATGTCGCCCTCAGTTGCATCGTGCGAGAAGACGAACTCACTTCTCAGGGTCGTCTAAAGAAGGTACACGGGCGCTATTTGGGAGCATGGAACGCGTATCCGAATGCAGGCTATGAAGAAGGCGCCGCCGTTATCGGACTTGCCTGGAGTGATGATTTGCTGCATTGGGAGTTGACGGAGCCGATCCTGCTTCCGCAGGATGGCGCGCCGTGGGAGCATGGCGGCTTATACCGTCCCAATCTGATCGAGCATGACAATCTCTTTTACCTCTACTACAACGCCAAAACAGACGCGCTGCCAAAATCCAGCGGTGGCGGATGGCACGAACAGTCTGGCGTTGCGACCTCGCGCGATCTCAAGCATTGGACGCGCTACTCTGGCAATCCAATCTTGCGTAACGGGGACAGCGCATCGTGGGATTCGCGCTTTGCCAGCAATCCCTTCGTCGTAAGGCACAAGGACACGTGGGGCATGTACTACTTTGGCTACGACCTCAAGTCAAAGGCACGCGAGTTGCTCGCGATCGGTCCTGATCCCTACCACTTCACCAAGGTGAATCAGATTATCCTCGACGTGGGCTCCCCCGGTACGGTGGACGAGACTTTCGCCCACAAGCCTTCCGTGATCTTTCACGACAACGCGCTCTATCATTTCTATTGCGCTGTCTCTGGTAAGTGGCCGAATGAAATTCGAGGCGTCTCTGTCGCTCGTTCTAAACCATGGTAAGTTGGCAGTGAAGACTCTGCATCGTTGGTTAGAAGCGATTCAAGCCTTTCGCACTCCTGATGTGGCCGTGGCCCCACTTCCTTTAGGTATGAATGGATGAATGCGATCTTAGGACGTCGTGTTTGTATCGTTGTCTCGTGCGCTGCGTTGCTCCTGACCTTTGCAGCTTCACGTCCCTGTCAATCACAACCTAGCCCGAAGATACAGTCGCAGCTTCAGCACGTGGAAGCCGAAACGAAGAGTGGACCTTTTACTTCGAACTGGGATTCGCTCGGCGCCTATCGCGTTCCAGAGTGGTATCGCGATGCCAAGTTTGGGATCTTCATTCACTGGGGCGTCTATTCCGTTCCAGCATTCGACAATGAATGGTATCCCCGCAACATGTATCTGCAGGGCAGTGCCGCGTTCAAACATCACGTCGAGACTTACGGGCCGCCATCGAAGTTCGGATACAAGGACTTCATTCCCCAGTTTCGCGCCGAGCATTTCAACGCCGACGCGTGGGTCGACCTTTTCGCGCGAGCAGGTGTTCGATATGTTGTTCCGGTCGCCGAACACTGCGATGGATTTCCGATGTATGACTCGAGCATCACCGATTGGAACGCGGCGAAGATGGGACCCAAGCACGACGTCGTGGGCGAACTGGCCGTAGCAACCCGCAAACGCGGCTTACACTTCGGGGCCTCATCGCACCGGGCAGAACACTGGTGGTGGTATGACGGCGGAACAAAATTTTCCTCCGATGTGGAAGATAAGCCCTATGCCGGAATCTACGGCCCCGCTGAGCCGAGAACCATGCCCGGCGACGACGAAAGCAAGGAGCCGAATCCGGAGCATCTCGAAACCTGGTTGCCGCCTGACAAGGCTTTCCTCGATGACTGGCTGGCTCGCAGCACCGAGATCGTGGATAAGTATCATCCGGATTTCCTCTATTTCGATTGGTGGATCGGTCAGCCTGCTTTCCAACCCTATCTGCAGCGCTTCGCCGCCTTCTACTACAACCAGGCAACACGCCGTAAACAAGGAGTTGTCCTCACATACAAGCAGAACGATTTTCCGGAAAATGCGGCGGTGCTCGATATCGAACGCGGAAAGCTCGATGCGATGCGCCTTCTACCGTGGCAAACCGATACCTCCGTCAGCATTCACTCATGGGGGTATGTCAAGAACGACGAATATCGCGACGCGAAATCCCTCATTGATGAACTCGTGGACGTCGTCAGCAAAAACGGCAATCTGCTCTTGAATGTCGGACCAAAATCCGATGGCACAATTCCAGAAGAGGCAGAGAGCATTTTGCTACAGATGGGCGCGTGGCTTCGTGTGAACGGCGAAGCTATCTATGGAACCCGACCGTGGTTATTGTTTGGCGAAGGTCCCACCAAGGTTTCCAGTTCTGCGATGAATACCGATCGTCAAGAGTTCACTCCCGAAGACATTAGATTTACGACTCGGGATAGTGCGCTCTATGCCATCGCGCTTGGTTGGCCGGCGGGTCAGACTCTCCGCGTGCATTCGCTCTACGAGAGCAACCCATACCTTGAGGGCGCTGTGTGCTCAGTAAAATTGCTTGGATCCGAAGAGAAACTCCGATGGACGCAGCGGCAAGATGGTCTATACATTGACTTACCCCAAGAGCAGCCACAGGAGCCAGCTTTTGTGTTTCGCATACTCGCGTCTCCGGACAGTCGTTGCGGATGACATGGTCCGGACATTCATTTCTTCCCCATGCAACCCTTAGCGTCATGGTTATTCCTCTGTGAAGCGTAATCAACTTAAACTCGCGCCGATGGCCTTCAGTCTCCTCAGGAAACTTAGTGGTTTCTTGTTATTTTTTCTTATGCTGGCGGCAGCGACTAAGTGCAAGGGCGTCTCGCCCAACTCGGATCTGGACCCAGCGCGAGATACAAGCAAGCTGCATCGACCGGTTCACACTCCACTCGCGGAACAGTACATCTGGACCGTGAACGACGCGGCCGCGCTTCGCCGAGACCACGCCAAGTTCACGTATCGCGATCGCGATCGGAAGATTGAAACACACGTATTCCGATTCTCGTTCAATATCGACAAGGTTCCACGCCTCGCGAGCCTTTACCTCGCAGGTCCTCGCCACGTACGCGCATATCTCAATGGCAAACTCGTTCTTCAAGCCGATGCGGATCCTCAATCGCCGCTGAACACTCATGTCTTCAGCGCCGACGTCCGCTCTGTATTACAGGCAGGAGCGAACTTACTTGCTATCGAAGCTGTCCGCGGTTATGGCATCGTGGCCGCGAGCGATTCACCCATCATCCAGCAGGTCGCCTTTGGCGAAACACTGGTTGCAAAAATTGTGGCCGCACCGCAATATCGGCAAGGCCCCGCTCTAGCCATTTCCAGTAGCCGGTGGCGCAGCATCGCTGCGACGCCCGACGGCTGGCAATCTCCCGGATTTGACGATAGCCGCTGGCCCCACGCGCAGACCCTCGGATCAATCGAAAGCTCGCCTGAGTTTTATCAGTGGAATACGGACGCTGGCATGTACCAGTGGCCCGGCTACAACGGCATGTCGTCCTACCTCCGGAATTTTGATCTGATCGCTTCTGCCGTCACGCACCAGGTCGGTAACTTCCAGAACATCGCCGCGCTTACTAAGTCTTCGCAGAGACCATTTGTTGTTTCGATACCTCGTCAGTCCGATCTGACCCACGACCCCGCGCAACTGATGATCGACTTCGGGCGTGAAGTCAGCGGTCGCCTTTTGATCGAGTCAGGCTGCGCATGCCAGGCCCGCGTCGAACTCGGCTATGGCGAGTCAGAAGAGGAGGCTCTCACCGGGTCCCACTATCTCGGGCGCAACACTCTTAACATCCCGCCTTTCGGAACAGCACGCGGTCCCAAAAGCGGCTTCCGTTACGCCTGGCTCCGATTTCTCGATGGCGCGCCGAAGACAGCATTCCGCAGTATTCGCTTTGAAGGCATCGCCTACCCTGTTGAATATCGAGGTGCATTTGAATCTTCTGATCCCACTCTAAATCGCATCTGGGATACGGCCGCTTACACAGCGCATCTCTGCATGCAGGACGGCATCTGGGATGCGCCTAAAAGAGACCGCGGCTGGTGGGTTGGCGATCTAGATGCCATGGGACCGGTGATCACGTCAGCGTTCGGAGACTATGTTCTTCTCGGCGAGACTCTCAGTCGGCTGATCCCTCCTGATGGTGAGCATGTCAACGGGATCCCCAGTTACACGGCGCTGTGGATCACCGCGCTCGCGGATCTTTATCTGCACAGCGGTGACAAGCGGGTCATCCAGCAACACCACTTGGAGTTGTTGCGGCTGCTTCGCCTGATGGATGAAGAGTTCGATTCGTCGGGTCACTTTCTGAATCGAAGTCATCGTTGGCTCTTCGTCGATTGGTCTCCGACTCTGTTTGCTTCCACCCCACAGGCCACTGAAGGAACGGCTCTCACCATGCTACGCGGATATGAACGAGGAGCCTGGCTGCTCGATCAATTAGGCGATTCAGAAAACGCGTCCCACTACAAGGTGCGCATGGCATCTCTCTCCGGCCAGCTACACTCGCAGTTTGCCGATGCCAGTGGACTCTACGGTTCCACCTTGCAATTGAATGCTGCTGCCGTACTTGCATATTCTGCGACCACGAAGGAATACCCCGCCATTTGGGATCAAATCTTCAGCCATACGGGGGCAGGCCTCTTTCAAGCGCCCACAATCAGTCCTTACTTCAATGGCTATGTTCTCGACGCGATGGCGCAGATGGCACACCGACGCGAGGCTCTTGATTGGATGCGGACCTATTGGGGGGGCATGATCGGAGAAGGCGCGACTTCATTTTGGGAAGCGTACGATCTTCGCTGGCCGAAGCAAAATCCGCATGTCAGCCTTCAGGCCGACGGACGCACCGGCTACTTTGTAAGCCTCGCGCATGGATGGTCGAGTCGGCCCGCATCCTGGCTCATCGAAGAAGTTCTTGGGATAACGCCGGTCAAGCCGGGCTACCAGCTTGTTCAGATCCGGCCCGACCTTATGGGTCTCAAATGGGCACGTGGCGCAGTTGCCACATCACATGGCTCAATCCGCGTCAACGCGAACGAGCAAAACATCCTGCTCGGAATACCTGCAGGAGTTGAAACGCAGATCCTACTTCCTGCCGGAAAATGGACGCGCAACGGAGAACTCGTTCGAGGAGAGATCGTGGAGTCCGGAAACCGAATACTAGTGACACTGAAGCATGCAGGCACATTTTATTTCACTCAGGCAAGAGGGCAAGCGGGCCACAACTAGCCAGCAGGTGCAAAATATACGATTGTGTCGTATATTTTGCTCATGTGGATTGTTCGCGATGTCGAGGGTCGGCTGAAACGCTCTGCTAAGACGCGGCCGGTGATCGTCCTTACCGGTGCCCGGCAGACCGGAAAGACCTCCACCTTCCGATACCTATTTCCGGACTACGCATTCGTGTCTCTCGATCTTCCCACTGAAGCCGAGCAAGCCGAGAAGGAGCCCGGACGTTTCCTTCAGCGTAATCCGCCGCCCGTCATCATTGACGAAGTCCAATATGCCCCAAGCCTCTTTCGGCATCTCAAGGTGGCTGTGGATGCGCATCGCACACGGAATGGCCAGTTCCTGCTTACCGGATCGCAGAAGTTCACCCTGATGAGGAATGTATCCGAATCGTTGGCGGGTAGAGCTGACATCGTGGAACTGGAGACCCTATCGTTTGCCGAAATACGCGAGGCGCTGCCGAAAACCGAACTCGAAACAGCCATGGTGCGCGGTGGCTTCCCGGAGCTGTACGCCAACCCGGATATTGATTCGGTTGCCTTTTATAATTCCTACCTCGCGACTTACCTTGAACGCGATGTGCGCACCAGCCTGGCCCGCCGCGCGCCCAGCGCCTGGCGCACGGCGAATTCGCGG
>OCTA010005662.1_pt1 | contig 10778 bp, 7 predicted proteins | sample 1538991 | NCBI WGS metagenome assembly OCTA01 (sample SAMEA3539302, study PRJEB22396) | soil metagenome | biome: tundra; feature: field; material: soil | place: USA | collected 2010-05 | depth 0.15 m | reverse complement strand
GCGAGCAAGGAGAACACCCGCATCCCCGTCACCGTGTAACCATCACACCGGAACCACCGCCACCAACTTCCACGGCGAACAGGACAACCTCTCCCAAGTTCCGCTTAGCGCTTGATAGCGCCGCCAAGTCAGCCGAGCACCCGACCGGTACTTCTCTTGTCCGCTTCGTCGCCAGTCATCCCGGTCCACAGCGGTCATGTGATCGGTATCGACGCGGGCCGATCAGCGCTTGAGATCGTTCAACCCGCTTGCATGCGGACACCCACGACGGCTAGGCCGCGCGTAGCACGGCGCGCACCGTGGACGGCCTCCACTGCCGTCCTCCCTGTGCGGTTGCCACGCCGTCTGTGTTGAGCGCGGTCGCGATCGCAGCCAGCGGCGGCGCACTTCTTCGACCCGAGCTTCGCGTGCACGATGCAGCTCCCCGGCTCGCCAGCGACGACCTATGTAGGCCTGGACGGGTTTCGCGCCACTTGGCGTGACTGGCTTGCGCCTTGGGCCAGCTACCGCACGGAGATAGAGGAGCTGATCGACGTGGGGCTCGGGTCGTCGTGCTCGCCCGCGACTATGGCCGGCGCGAGGCGGGCGCGCCCGAGGTGGAGCAGAGAAACGCCGCCGTGTGGACCGTCCGCAACGGACGGATCGTTCGCGCCGAGTTCTATGCCGACCGCGCCGAAGGGCTGGCATCCGTCGGAGAGCGATAGGACGAGGGGTGCGTGGAGCACATCTGGCCCCACGCACCAGGACGCCGCCGTCGAGGTCGAGATCGTCGCATCGGAGGGCCTTCAGTTCTGCCCGACGCAGGCCCGCATAGAACGCGGTCGCCCAAAGGGCTTGTTCGTCGGCTGCCAGAGCGTCGATCAGTGCCCTCGCCTGAGCAGGCGAAACGACTTCGATCTCGGCCTCCGCTTTCGACCATCGCGCCAACTGCGCCCGACCCGAGTCAGGGCACAGTCAGCGCAAGCTGTTCAGCTTCAGTTGTAGGTGTACTGGTCGCCGGAGCCGCTCAGGCTAATCATTCCGCTCACGGTGGCTTTCACGTCGACGGTGCCTGCGACGTGTGACGGGACCACAACGGTGCATGTTGTCATCGCTGTGCAGTTGACCGAGGTCGCCACCGTTGACCCGAAGCTGAAGGCCGTCGCTTCTGGGCCGAGGCCGAACCCGGTGCCTGAGATGGTCACGGTGCTGCCTCCAACCGCGCTCCCCGCGTGCGGGCTGATGCTCGTTATGGTGGGCGGCCCAAGCTGAAAGTGGTCATTGGAGGAGATGGCGCTGATCCCAGACGGTGTGGTCACTGTGACGTCAACCGTTTTTGCCGTGCCCGCAGATGAACTCGCGGTGAGAGAGAGTGCCGAGTTGACCGTGAAACTGACGGCGGACGCAGAACCGAAGGTCACTGCGGTCGCACCACCGAATTCTGTGCCTGAGATGGTGACCGAGGTGCCGCCGCCGGCAAGGCCTTTCGTGGGCGACAGTTTCGTGACGGTTGGGGGTGCCGGTGCCACATAGCTGTAGTGGTCGGCCGATGTGATTGCGCTTTTTCCGCCCGCTGTCGTAACGGTGACGTCCACCATGCTCCCCGTAGTCCCCGGCGGGGCGATCGCGGTGATCGACGTCGCGGAGACAACCGTAAAGCGAGTGGCGCTTGCCGAGCCGAACTTGACCGCCGTCGCGCCGCTAAGTTCCGTGCCCGCGATGGTCACAGTCGTCGCGCCCGCCGCAGAGCCTTTCGTGGGCGTTACTTTTTTGACCGTCGGAGGCGGCACGTAGCGATAGTGGTCCACAGAGCCGGTCGTGCTGGTGCCCCCAGGAGTGGTCACGGTCACGTCCACGGTGCCCGTCCCGGCGGGTGCAATGGCAGTCATCGAGGTCGCCGAGTTGACGATGAAGCTCACGGCCGGGGTCGCGCCAAACCTAACGCCCGTTGCGAAGGTTAGTTCCGCTCCGGTGATGGTCACCAGCGTCCCACCGGCCGTCGGGCCCAAGTTGGGCGTAACGGTAGAGACAGTCGGCGGGGCCAGGTAGGTGTAGTGGTCAGCCGAACTGGTGGCACTCGTGCCCTCAGAGGAGGCCACCGTCACATCGACGGTGCCCGTACCCCCCGGCGCGACTGCGGTGATCGATGCCGAGTTGACCGTGAAGCTGGTGGCGGGCGTCAAGCCGAACTTGACCGCCGTGACTTCGCTGAGGTTCGCGCCGGTGATCGTCACCGAGGCCCCACCGGCCCCCGGGCCAGTGCTCGGGGTCACGCTGAGGACTGTCGGGACGGATGCAGTGAAGGCCATGCTGTCGTAAAAGCCAGCTGCGATGCCAGTGATCCCGCTCAGCCCGCTCACTTCAACGGGTTCTGCGCTGTCGAGTTTGGTGCCGTTCCCGAGTTCCCCAAGGCCATTGCTCCCCCAAGCCCAGACCTTGCCACCGCTAAGCAGGGCCAAGCTGTGTGTTCCCCCGGTCGAGATGGCCGTGACTTCTTCATTTAGTCCACTCAGTCCACTCACTTCCACCGGCACGCCGCTCGGCCCGGGCCAGGCCATTACTTTGCCTTTGCTCATGGTGCCTTTGCTCAGGGCCAGGCTGCGTTCGTAACCGGCTGAGATGGCCGTGACCCCGCTCAGTCCGCTCACCTTCGCCGCTTCGTTGGTGACGCTGCCGTTGTCTAGCTGCCCGGAGTCGTTCTTGCCCCAGGCCATGACTGTGCCGTCTTTCAACAGGGCCAGGCTATGCTCGCCACCGGCTGAGATGGCCACGACTTCGTGTGGCAGTTTGGGCACTTCCACCGGCACGCTGCTGTAAGGTTCCCCCCCACAGTCTTCCGGGCCGGTGCTGATGCCAAGCTCGCCGTACAGGTTAGTACCCCACTCCATGACTGTGCCGTTCTTCAGCAGGGCGAGATTGAAATCCGCCCCGGCTGAGATTGCCGTAACTTCTTTTGGCAGTCCACCCACTGGCACCGGCACGTATTTGGGTTCGCGCGATTCAGCGCTACACCCGGCCACGGGACGACCCCATTCCATGACCGTTTCGCCTTTCTTCAGCAGGGCCAGGCTTTGTTCGCCCTGAGCTGAGACTGCCGTCACTTCTTCCGGTAGACCGACCACGGGCACCGGCACGGTGCTGCAGAAACCAGTCCCCTGACACACCTGCGGGCCTGGGTTTACTGGGTGGGTGATGGTGTTGCCGGTGCCGAGAGTTCCGACGCCATTGCTGCCCCAGGCCATGACTTTGCCGTTCACCACAGCCAAGCTGACGCCGTCACCGGCTGAGATAGCCGTGACCCCGCTCAGTCCGCCCACGCCCACCGGTCCAAGGCTGACCAAGCTTTCGTCCCCGGCTGGTTTGATTTCGGGGATTTCGATCGGTTGATCGGTCCCTTCGGTATAGCCCACCAGGGTGAATTGGAGAAACGTGCCGCCGGTGCCCAACTGTCCGGTATGGTTCCAGCCCCAGGCGAACGTGCCCGAGGACGTGGCCGACGCCGGAGTCGCTACCGCCATCATGGTCAACGCGGCGACCATGGCCGTTAGAAGCAGCACAGAGCCACGACAACGCAAGCCTCGGGTCTGAGGTTGCCCTTGAAAATCCATACCGCCCCCCATTCTCCGGGCAGCCTGCGCCACCCTGGATTCGAGCGCAAGCCAAGCGGCGGACCACCCCCCCAAAGGGACAGGCAACTAGTCGGCATCCGTTCCTGTTCTGCCACCCTTCCGGACCGCCGCACACAGACAAGCGGGGAAACCCGCTTAAAGATGTGGCGAACTACGGACGGCGATCCAAGTAACGCGCTCGCGCCGATCAATCGGTCGCGTAGCCTAGCGCGATGGGGCACCTGGGAGACCTGCTGGCTCGGCTCGACGACGCCAATGCTCGGCGGGGTAAACAGTGCGTTTGGGCGCACGGTGATGCGTCGGGCTGCGAAGGCGAAGGCCCAGGTTTGGACGCCAGCTTCGCGCCAGCCACGCTGCTGGATGGTGCCTCTGAGCAACGGACCGGCGCTGAGCGCGGCTGCCTTGTGCGCGCGTGGGATGAGGCGACCGACCCGAGGTCGGGCTGACCTCTCGGAAGGGGGGACCACCCACGACGGCTAGGCCGCGCGCAGCACGGCGCGCACCGTGGACGGCCACCACTGCCGACCACCCTGGGCGGTCGGGACTCGCTCCTCGTTGAGCAGCTCCGCGATGGCGGCGAGCGAGCGTCCCGCCTTCCGCTCCGACGCGATGCGCTCGCGCACGGCGGCTGGCAGCGATACCGGCCTCCCGAGTCGCACGCCGCTCGCGCGCTTGGCGGCGAGCGCCTCGCGCGTCCGCTGTCCGATCAGCCGCCGCTCGAATTGGGCGAAGGTGGCGAGCACGTTTGCCATAGCCTCGCCTGCCGGTGTCGTCGTGTCTACCGCGCAGTCGAGTGCGACGAGCGCCCAGCCCTGCTTGCTCGCCGTCGCCATCACTGCCGTGAAGTCGAGCATGGAGCGCGATAGCCGGTCGAGCTTCGCGACCACCAGCGCGCTCGCCTCCCCGCTGCGGAGCGTCTCCAGCGCGATCTGCACGCCTGGCCGCTTCATCCTTGGCGCTATATCCTGCGTCCTCGCGACGATTCGCCCAGACGCCGGAGGTCGAGGCGGCGCTTGCCCACTTGCCGACGGCTGCAAGCAGCGCTTGCGCGGTCCGGGCGGCGCGACACGAACGTTGAGACGCCCCAACGTTCGACGACTAGGTGCTGCTAGCTCACGCTAGCCGACGGTTGCGTCGAGGGATCAGATGTGGAGGAAACGACCACTCACGAGGTGCCGGATGTTTCAGAGTCCTCCGGCCGTCGCCTGCCCCATCCGCGTCGCTGGCTGACGGAGCGTCCTCGCTCACGCGAGCCTGGCTCGAGCTTTGGCTTTAGCGCCCGCCTGGTTGCGACGGTCCTCCTCACGTTCGCGGTGATCGGCGTCACCGGATATGTCGTTCTGGAACGAGACCTGGTGCGACGGCAGATCACCGAATACGCGGGCGTCCAGCGGGCGGACGGGAAGGCCTTCGAAGTGGACGCCGCCCGCGGAGTCAGCAAGGCGGTCTCGATGAGCGATATCAATCGGTTGCTCGACGCCGTCGTCCAGCGTCCCGGCGCGCTGGCAGCGTTCCTGATCGACGAGCATCACGTAGTCAGGGCGGCGGCCAATGATGCTTTCGTGGGCACATTCGACGTTGCCCCTCTCCGCGTCGACGCGGTACTGAAAGGTGGCAGCCCATACGCCGGACGGGCGATCGACCCCGCCCAAGACAGTCGCGACATGGAGTTCGTGATCCCGGTCAACCTTCCAAGCGGCCGCTATGCCTACGAGGTGATCTACTACCACGTCGCCTACGACGGGCAACTGTATGAAATGCGCAGGCTCATCGGACTGGTCGGGCTGCTCGCGCTGATCGGCGGTGGGGCTGTCTTCTATCTGGTCGGTGGGCGGCGGCTGATGCGCGACCATCGCATGGTCGTGCTGCGATCCACCCGCGACGGGCTGACCGATCTTCCCAACCAGCGCGCCTTCCAGGACGAGTTCCCCGAGGCAGTCGCGGCCGCCGCGCGCTACGGAGATACTCTCGCCCTCGCCCTCCTGGACGTCGACGACTTCAAGCTCATCAATGATCGTCAGGGACATCCACAGGGTGACTTGATCCTCAAGCGGGTCTCGGAGGTTCTGCGCGACGTGCGGCCCGGTGACCGGCCCTATCGGATTGGCGGCGACGAGTTCGCGCTGCTGCTGGCGCACACCGATGCCGAGGGGGTCGGAATCCTCGCGGGGCGACTGTGCGGCAAGCTCGCAGACGCTGGCATCAAGGTCAGCGTGGGGGTAAGTGCGTTGCGTCCGGGACTGCAGGCCGATACCTTGCTTGCCGAGGCGGACGCCGCGCTCTATGAGACCAAGCGCCACGGCGGCAATGGCTACGCGCGCTTCGATGACGTCGGAGAGCACCTGGTCGTGAGCGCCGCCGAGAAGAAGGAGGCCGTCCGGCGGCTGATCGAGGAGGGACGCCTCACGACGGTCTTTCAGCCGATCTGGAACATCGGCGCAGAGACCCTGCTCGGCGTCGAGGCACTAGCCCGCCCTGACCCCTCCTACGGACTCTCCGGACCCGCTGAGGCGTTCGATATAGCCGAACAGATAGGACGTGTACACCAGCTGGATGTGCTGTTCTTGGAAAACGCGCTGAAGTTCGCGCACGAGCTTGAGCCGGGCGTGCTTCTGTTCGTCAACCTCTCCCCGCTGACCCTTGACCTGGACGCCGAGGCAGACCCCTGGCTAGGCCCCGCCGTCGAACAGGCGGGACTATCGCCGCAGGCAGTCGTAGTCGAGGTCACCGAGCGCTTCGGGGGGCGTATCGCGTCGGTGGTGAAGCGCTTGGAGCGCCTGCGTCACCAAGGTTTCAAGATCGCAGTTGACGATGTTGGAACGGGCAACTCCGGGCTTGAGATGCTCCGCAAGATCAAGGCGGAGTTCGTCAAGATCGACCGAAGTATCGTCAGCGCCGCCGCAACCGAGCCAGGCGCTCTAGCGGTGTTGGTGGCGATGGCGGCATTCGCCCGACAGACCGGGGCATTCGTGATCGCCGAGGGCATCGAGGACGAGGAGACGCTCAAGTTCCTGCGCACCATTGACTACCCCACGGTGGAGTCCGGCCTCATCATCCAAGGTGGTCAGGGTTTCGGACTTGGGCGGCCCTCACCATACGTTTCAGCGCAACCCCCAGACATTCTGCGCAGCGGTAGCCTAATCGCCTAAGCCGCACGGGTCGACGAACCGACCGCGTTGGGGCCTCCCAAGCCCGAAGACACACCTCGTGGAGCCCTTTTGACGAGCCGCACACGACGATTCCGTCTGGATCTGCGAAGCCGTCCGTTGGCGCTTGTCGGCAGATCGGGAACGAATGGCCGCTGTCGGGCTCCCCGCCATTGAGGATGACGAGTTGCCAGACGAGGTTGTCCAGTGCGGAGCGGTAGTCGTGGATGATCGCGCCCCAGCGGTAGGGGACGCCAGCCTGCCATGCGGGGTAGATCTCGCAGCGGTAGTGGCCGCCGTCACGGTCCGAGTAGGAACGCATGGTGTAGGGGTGCGGCCGGCTGCAGAAGGCCGTGACTTCCTTGTCCAGGGCTGTCAGTTGCTCTTGGCCTACTCGACCGTGGCGATGACGCCGGGCTCACGGGAGCTGAGGTACGTCGAGACCGCCGCGACGACGAACACGCCAAGCGCGTACCGGGCGTCACGGAGCGCTTGGATTAGTCGCCGCATCTTTTCCTCCTCCTGGGGGAGCTTGAACCCGAGCAGGTGTACGGCCACGGCGTCAGCGAAATCGAGGCTAATGCCCGCGTACGTGTCGGTGAGGGTGACGGAGCTGGTGTCGTCGGCCGCCGCGGCGAGGGCGTTCGCGATGGCCTCCTCGTCGGCCTGGTAGCTCTCGCGCACCATCTTCGGGTAGTGGAACGTGATGTCGCGCTGCTTGCGCATCCACTGCTCGACGGGCGCAAGCGTCGTGAACACCTTGTCGTAGTGCGCGAGCGCCTCCGTGTTGAGGCTGCGCACGAACGTGTCGATCTCCTGGTAGCTGCGCCATGCCACGCTCAGAGCCCGCTCACGCAACCTGCACTTCGCAGCGGCCAGTGCAGACGTGGGAGCTGTGCTCAGTCTAGCGTCGTCGAGCGTTCGCGGCGAGGAGCTGCTCGGCTCGCCAGCACTCCAGTGCGGGCCGCGCGATCGCGGGGAGGCTCACGGTCCGCTGGCGCGCGCTCCGTCGCTGGCGACGATCAGCAGGGCGGTGTCGCCGCGTCGGCCGCCGAGGCCAGCCGACGCCATCCTCTGCGAGCTGCGTGGCGCTCATCACCCGGAACTCCAGATCCCCCCCCTTGGGAAGGGATGCTTCCTCATCGACCAAGATCGCCACCTCACTTGACGTGCCACTGACGTGCCACGGCCCGAGTCCGCACGCCATCTCGGGAGTCAGAAAAGCCGCGCGTTAGCAGGCCTTTCTTGAAGGGTGAGCGACGGGACTCGAACCCGCGACCGCCTGGACCACAACCCGACGATGGGGGCGCTGGTGGGTGCTCAGGCCCCGTATTTACTGGGTTTGGTGTCTCTGGGTACCCGTCGGTTTTCCTCAATTTGATCCCTAAATTGATCCGCGAACATATGTTCGGGTCTCGATGGGCCGGCGACTTGCGCCTAGCTCTGGCGCAGCGATCGACTCGTAGAGCCGTGCGTGGACCGGTAACGGCACACCGCTGCCCTGGGAGCGTCCTCGTGACGATGCGCTTGACCAGGCACAGCGAGCAATGCTCAGCTGGCGGTCTCGCCCGGTCCTGCTGAGCAGGCCGGGTCAGGCGCCGGTTTCGGCCGCTGCGTCCTGCTCTGGGAGCTGCTCAACTTCGCCCACCGCCTCGGGTGCGAAAGCTGCGTCGACGAGCTGCACCTCATGTTCGGAGGGCGCGTAGTGCGCATAGATCTGCGTGGTCTTCGAGTCGGCGTGGCCGAGGAACTCCTGGATCGTGCGGATCGGCGTGCCGGACGCCGCCAGGCGGGTCGCGAATGTGTGGCGCAGGTCGTGGAAGCGAACGGGCCGCACACCCGCGTCCGCACAGGCAGCCTTGAAGCGCTTGCTGAGCTTCGAGCGATCCAGCGGGGTGCCCTTCAGCGGGTGAGCGAACACCAGCTCATCCTCGCCGCCGTAGGCGGTGCGCTTGGACCAGAGATCGAGCTCTCGCGCCAGGCTGCTTGCTATCGGCACCGAGCGGCGCGTGGAGAGATCGGACTTGCCGTCGGTCGAATGCTCGCCGCGGACGAACGTGTTGCGCACACGGATGCGCTGGGAGGACCAGTCGATGTCGCGCCAGCGCAGACCCAAGAGCTCGGACTGGCGCAGACCCGTCATCGCCGCGGTCAGGATCACGACGCGCAGAACAGGGCCGAGCACGTCCGGTGACGGCGGCGGCGCCGGACCGGGACGTCCACGACGCGTCGGCGCGGGCGAGGGGAGCACCACCTCGTCCGGGATGATCCTGATGACCGCCTCAAGCTCGGTCACGGTCAGGAACTGCAGGTCGGGGTTGGCGCCCGCCCGGCGACGTCCCGGCTTCTCGGCGCGCCGAACGGGGTTCTCACGAACCCAGCCGCGATCGATTCCGTGCTCGAACACGGCGTGCAGGAAACCCATGATGTTGCGCACGCTCTTCGGCGCGAGCCCACGTTTCAGCAGCGCTCTGCCGAACGCTTCGACATCGCCCCGGTCGACCTCGACGGCATTGCGGTCACCGAGAAGCGGCCCGACATGGACGCGCTGCATGTACTCGCACGCCTCACGGTAGGACTTGCGCACACCCCGCAGCTCAAGGCGCTCGCGCAGCGAGCTCGCCATCTCATCGACGCTCAGGGCAGCTGCGCCGCGCACCGGCCGCGGCGAGTGCTCCTCCGCGTCCTGCATCCGCCGGAACTCCCGCTCGGCCTGGGAACGGGTCAGGCCGTCCGTCTCGCCGGGCGAGCGGACAGCGCCGATCCGGCGGTTGAGCCACCGGCCGTCCGCCGAACGCCAGCGTCCGTAGTAGGACCCGGACTTCTCATAGATGTGACCCGTCCCGTAGCTGCGCTTGGCCATGAGCCCCCTTGCTCGTCGGTGAGCGGATACTACCGACGCACCTGGAGGCCGCCGGCGCGCAGCAACGGGCATCGGCGATCAGCGCAGGCGGGAGGCCTGCGGGCGGGTGGAGGAGCGCTCCATGTCCTCCATCCATGCCGTCAGTGCGCTGCGACGGTAGCGGACATAGCGGCCGAGCCGCAGGTGGGGAATCCGTCGGCGACGTGTCTCGGCATACACCCACGAGCACGTGACCTGCAGCAGTGCCGCCACTTCCTCGGCTGTGAGGAGGCTGTCGGAGGACGCCAACTCCTCGGCCCCGTCCAAGGTGCTCGGCGCGTGTTGTGCAGTCGAACTCATGTGGTTAATGACCGCGAGAGGGTCGCAACGGCCATGTAGTTTCGCAACGTCGGGTTTGAGGGCGGTGGGAGCGCGGCGGGGTTGTTAGGTGCCGGGCGCTGGGTCGACAGCCTCGATCCGAGAAGTACATGGCCGTTTCGGGGTGCTCGCGGTCATTAAGAGGGATAGGGCCGGTAGACCGTCGATTCGGCAGCCGCGCTGAGGCTCCGAACGGAAAGGCAGGGCACCGTTATGGCTAGCGATCCGGGTCGGGGGCGTACACATGGATATGGGGGCCGGCTGGACCGTCCGCCGGGCTGGGCGGATTCGTTGACGGCGGGGCGCTCGCGCGCGGATAAGGAGACCGACCGTGACGCCCTCACGAAGGGAATACTGCTCGCGGTGGCAGTGCTCGGACCACTGATCCTGCTGGCGCGCTCGATCCTGACGGCGGCGGGGCTGCGGTTTGGGTGGTGGTCGGCCCCGGTGTTCGCGCCCCTGCTGGTGTGGTTCTTCATCTCGGCGGCGGCGAGCCGTGGGCTGCGACCCGTCGAGCTGGACGGTCTGCGCTGGCCGGCGCGGCTGGGCCTCGCGGGAGCGCTCGCGGTCGTGTTGTGTGCGTGCTGGGGTCTGTGGGCCGGCCCGACCGCGCAGGCTTGGAAGTCTGCGCACGGCGGCTTCGCCGCGGTGGGCGGTCCGCGATACCCCCTTGACGCGGTCCTGTCCGCCTCGCCGGTGTTGTTCGGACTCCTCGCGTTCCTGGCGCTGGCGCTGGGGATGGTGCTCGCGCCGAACTTCCGCGGCCACGGCCGGGCGGCGCCGCGTCCGCCGGGTCGCCCGGAG
>OCTA010005661.1_pt1 | contig 10778 bp, 9 predicted proteins | sample 1538991 | NCBI WGS metagenome assembly OCTA01 (sample SAMEA3539302, study PRJEB22396) | soil metagenome | biome: tundra; feature: field; material: soil | place: USA | collected 2010-05 | depth 0.15 m | reverse complement strand
ATACCTGCCGGAGACATTGGGAGCGGGTTGCGCCTTCATCGATCTGGACGGCGATAGCTGGCCCGATATCGTCCTGATCAATGGCAAGGATTTCACCCCGGCGGGCCGCAAATATTTGCCCGCGCTTTATCACAACAACCACGACGGGACATTCACGGACATCACGCGCGGCAGCGGTCTCGACATCGAGATGTACGGGATGGGAATCGCCGCGGCGGATTATGACAACGACGGTCTGCCGGATTTGTACATCACGGCGTTGGAAGGCGACCGGCTATTTCACAACGAGGGGCATGGACACTTCCGAGGCGTAACACCCCAGAGCGGCATTCACAACGCGAACTTCGCAACCAGCGCGGCTTGGCTCGATTACGACAAGGACGGCAAGGCCGATCTTTTCGTCGCCAATTACGTGGCGTGGAGCAAGGACAAGGATTTATGGTGTTCTCTCGACGGCACGGCGAAGTCTTACTGCACGCCCGAATCGTACAACGGAACTTCATCGAAGCTGTACCACAACCTGGGCAATGGCAAGTTTGAAGACGTCACCGCTAAGGCGGGGCTGGGCGACAAAACCAGCAAGGCGCTGGGTGTTGTGGTCTTCGATTATAACGGCGACGGCTGGCCGGACATTTTCGTCTCGAACGATACGCAGCCGAGCAAGCTATACAAGAACAACGGCAATGGAACTTTCACCGAGGAAGGAATGCAGGCCGGCGTCGCCTTCGGTGAAGATGGAGTCGCCCGCGGCGCAATGGGGGTGGATGCCGACGACTACGATCACAGCGGCAAACCACATTTGCTGGTGGGGAATTTCGCCAATCAAATGCTCGCGCTTTACCACAACGAGGGGAAGGGCTTCTTTGTCGATGAAGCCCCGTCTTCCACTATCGGGCGGGCCAGCCTTTTGAGTCTGACGTTCGGCGCGTTCTTCTTTGATTTCGATCTCGACGGTTGGGACGACATCCTCGCGGCTAATGGGCACATCGAACCCGACATCAATAGGATTCAGCCGAAGGTTAGCTATCGTGAGGCTCCGCTGTTGTTCCATAACCAGGGGCACGGCCATTTCGAAAACGTCAGCGACGACGTTGGCGCGGACTTTAGAAAGCCGATTGTTGCGAGGGGCGCCGCCTACGCCGATTACGATCGGGATGGCGACTTGGACGTGCTGATCAGCACCAACGACGGGCCGCCCGTGCTCTTTACTAATGACGGCGGAAATCGAAACAACTGGCTCACTGTGCGCTTGAATGGCACGAAGTCGAATCGCAGCGGGCTCGGTGCGATTGTTCGGTTGGAGAGCACCCTCGGGAAGCAGTGGAAGGTTGTTCACAGTGGGTCGAGTTACTGCTCGCAAAGCGAACTCGCGCTCACATTCGGTTTGGCGAAGGATCGGATGATCGCCGATGTTTCCGTCGAGTGGCCCAGCGGCGGTCGTCAGCAGTTCAAGAACATCGCGATGAATCAATTCCTGACGATTGACGAATCCCGGGGCATCGTTAAATGAACCGCCAGGGTTAGGAGCTATGAACTGGCCATCAATTCTTTCAACCGCAGATAGCCGGCGCGGCTGACGGGTACTTTCGTTCCATTCGTTAAGATGGCGAGCCGGGTATCCTTCGTGTACGGTTCGATCTTCGCCACGCACTCAAGATTCACCAGGAACGAGCGGTGCGTGCGCACGAATTGAGACGGATCGAGTGAAGCTTCGAGCGCCGAAATCGTTTGTTGTTTCAGGTAGGTCTTGCCCGCGCTGTGAAGCGCCACGTAGTCGTCCTGCGCCTCCGCGTACTCAAGCTGGTGGACGGGGACGATGTGAATGCGCGCGCCATCCTTCACCACAAACCGGTTTGGGAACTGGCCGGGCGCTTGGGCGGCTGCTCGGAGTGCGCCAGGCTCCGGCATCGCAGCGCGCTCTCCCAAGCGACGGCGCACTCTTTGCAGGGCGGTTGTGAAGCGCTCCATGTCGAAGGGCTTCAGCAGGTAATCGACCGCCGCGGCATCGAACGCTTTCATCGCATACTGATCGTGAGCGGTAACAAACACCACCGCTATCTCCGTCCCGACTAGCTCCAGCACCTCGAAGCCATCGAGCTTAGGCATCTGAACATCGAGAAACAGCAGGTCCGGCCGGTGCTCGGCGACAGCCTTAACGGCGTCGAATCCGTTGGTGCATTCCGCCACGACTTCAATATCCGCCTGCCCGCCCAGAAACTCGCGAATCAGTCCACGCGCCAGGTCTTCGTCGTCAACGATGACGGTGCGGATGCTCATAACTGCGCCCCCTTCGCGCGCTCGCAGGGAATGGACAATACGACCCGATAATTGTTTTGCTCCACCTGAATGTCCATTCGGGCGTTGCTTCCAAAGCGGGCATTCAAACGGTTTCTCACATTAATCAATCCAAATCCGCTCTTGCCGGTGGCCGGAGCCTCTGGATCGAATGGATTTTCGACCACCACTCTGACGATGCCCTTGGACCTTTGCCCTGTCATTCCGATGACCCCGCCTTCTACCAGCGTTGCTATCCCGTGCTTGATGGCGTTCTCTATCAACGGCTGCACCAGCAGCGGGGGCACTTCGCACTCCTTGCAGCTTTCGTCGAATTGCTGCGTGACACGGAGACGGGCGCCAAACCGGATCTGCTCGACGCTCAGATAATTATTCGCCAGGGCAAGCTCCTCGCCAAACGGAATGCTGAGGCGCTCGCCGAGCCGCAAGGAGTTGCGCAGGAAATCGGACAGACGGACACACATGTCGCGAGCCTTCGATGGATCCACTGTCGTTAAAGCGCTGATTGAGTTTAGGCTGTTGAACAAGAAGTGCGGATTCACTTGCGCCTTGAGAGCCTTCAACTGCGCCTCTCGCGAGAGCAGCTCCGCGTGCCGCGAGGCTTCCACCGCGACGACCACGTAGTGCAAAGCTGTCGCCAGCAGGTAAGTCAGGAAAAGCATTCCGGCCAACACGGGCATAGCCATATCGACGCGATTCTCCAGACCGGGAAAGAACCGGCTCAGCAGGGCGGCGAGAACGTGAACAATCGCGGTAACCGCGGCGCTCGCGAGCATGGCCATAATGACGTGGCCCACGATTGCGTTCAATGGCGAGGCGGAAGTAAGCGGCAGAGTCTTGCACGAATACCATGGCCATAGGCACAACCAAGCCATTAACAACACCACCGGAAGCGTTATCGCCAGGCTTTCCACAACGGCGAGCCGGCCCGCGAACGCGAGCATGAATCTGAACATCATCCCGAGTGGAATCCACGCGGTGAGATACGCGAGCACCGTGTTTCTGTTTCTGAAGATGGGATGATGCATGGGGCGAGTCCGGCCGGCCTTCAGTTTTCTACCTCGACGCTGCCCATGATGCAGGTGCCCGTAAGCATCAAAACGCCGGCGGGCGAATCCACTCTGGCCTGTGGTATGGTCTTGTCTTCGTAGCTCCCCAGGATGGGAGTGCCCAACAGGCCGAGCCGCCAAGTCTCCGGAATCCGCAATTTGACCGCGCCCATCAGCGTGACAACCTCGATCCTCACGGTCCTGTCGGAATTGGTAATGATAGCCCTTCGCAGATCCAGTTCGACATTGCCAAGGAGAGCCGTCACCAGCCCACCTTTGAAATTAGTGCTCTCAACCCGCCGGTTCAAGGAGCCAAGTATCGCGGTCTCGTTAAGAGCATCCTGATCCAGCACGCGCGGGCCCGGCAGCAAGCCCTCTTTGCGTCCGGATTGTAAAGCTGGATCGAGCGCTCTGGCGAGGGCGGCTATACCGAAAACTATGAACGCCAAAGACAGGGTCCAACTGCCGTCAATTCTTCGAATGTGCAGCACACCTAACATGAGGCCGAGATACAGCACTCCCAGGCCAACGATCAAAACGGCCCAGGTGCGCCCGTAGAGCGTTGAACTGTTCAGCCACTTGGATATGCCCCCGGCGATCATAATCAGCGGCCAGTATTGCCAAAGATTGTGCAGCGGCAGCCAGCCCACGTTGCTAAGGAACAGAAGGACGCCCGCGACAATCAGGACGATTGCCATGACCAGAGTTGGCATGACGGAGCGTCGCCGAATCCATCCGTCCTCGATGTCCTGCTTCAATTGCCGCGCGAAATGATCGGCGTCGAAATCCTTCATATCCTTTTCCCACTCCCGTTCTCGACGGGAGCAAGTTGAACCAGCCCCGTCAGGATGAAAGCGGCCGGCCAAAGATCTTGAATGCGATCCAGTGAAATAAGACCCAGCCAATTCGCGGCAATCAAAATTGTCCCGGTCAAAATCAGCACCGCCGGCAATGCCAGATCCTGCCACCGCAAACCTTTGTTCGCCATTCTATGGAACTCCTTAACCTCGATTCCGATGTTACGGCGCAAAGGCGCGGGGTTCATTATCGAATCGGCGAACTGCGGGTTCGGACCGGCTAATGGCGGTTAGGGCCGGATGAACTTCGCGGTTTCAACGGTCAGGCTTTAAACATCTCTGAACTCGACGGCGATTTGATTTAATGTCGAACAGGGGATCATCACCTGCGGCGTTATACATGTCACGGTCCGTTAAAGTGCGCGCTGGCGGGGCTCATCTGCTGCGCAAGCCTGCTGGGACAATCTCCGCAGCGTCCACCCATCACCGGCGTGGCCCACATAGCGATCTTCGCTCACGATTTCGAGAAGTCCCGCGCGTTCTATCGCGACTTCCTCGGCTTCGATGAACCGTACTCCTTGAAGAATCCGAAAGGGTCTATGTCGATGACCTTTCTTAAGATCAACGAGCGTCAGTACATCGAGTTGTTCCCCGAGCGGGAGCCGAACACCGACCGGTTGAGCCACATCTCTCTGGAGACGGATAACATAGAGGCGCTCCGGGTCTATCTCGCATCGAAGGGCGTCAAAGTGCCTGCGGCGGCGGCTCGCGGCAGAATCGGAAATCTTGCGTTTAACATCACCGATCCGGCCGGTCACACGGTCGAGTTGGTGCAGTACATGCCCGACGGTTGGACTCTGCGCGAGAAGGGGAAGCATCTCGCTGAAGACCGCATCTCCAAACGTCTAATGCACGTCGGAATCATCGTCATGGATCTGGACGCCGAATATCGGTTCTACACAGAGGTGCTTGGTTTCAAGGAGACGTGGCGCGGCAGCAAATCCGGGACTACGCTGTCGTGGGTGAATCTGCGCGTTCCGGACGGCGACGACTACGTTGAGTTCATGTTGTACAAGGAACCGCCCGGGGCCACCCGGCGAGGCGAGGCGCATCATTTATGCCTGGAAGTTCCGGACGTCGAAGCGAGTGTGGCGGCGCTGAAGGCAAAAGCTTATGACAAGATCTATGGGCGCGAAATCGCAGTTCGGGTCGGGACGAATCGCAAACGTCAGGCGAATATCTACGATCCCGACGGCGCCAGGACGGAACTGATGGAACCGCACACAGTTGACGGCAAGCCGGCCCCTTCTTCCACTGCCCCTGCACCTCGGTAAAACATTTGAAATAATCAAGTCCAAAGTGAATAGTGCGGTGGCTACTTTACAAGACGCAGGAATCGGTCCCGACGAGAAGCGGTTAGTTTTGGACAGGGTGCTCCGGAGCAGCACTTTTTCCCGTTCCGATCAGTTGAAGCGCTTCTTGCAATACATTTGCGAGAAGGAAATTTCCGGACGGCTTGAAGAAGTAAATGAGTACTCGATTGCCGTCGAGGCCTTAGGGCGTCCCGCCAGTTATTCTCCCGCCGACGATTCCTCGGTCCGCACCAGGGCGCACGCTCTACGGCAGAAGCTCCAGGAATACTACGAGTTGGAGGATCCGCAAGCCACCCTGCGGATTGAGGTTCCTAAAGGCGCCTACACGCCTCATTTCTCGACAGTTCTTCCCAGCGCCAAGGTCGTGGTCAAGATCGAGGGCGCGCCACCATCAGTCACGCCGCCCTCCTTCCCGGATGGGGCTTGGGCCAGGTCCTGGAAGCCATTTTTGTCCGGCGGCCTCGTGGCGGCGCTGATCATGGGATTGATCTTCGTTCCCATCATCGTGCGGAGCGGCGCCGCTCAGAGGGCCTCGCAAATCGACGCCGTGGTGCGCAGTGCCTGGGGCGCCATGCTAAATTCTGGGACGCAAGTTGCCGTCTGTATCGCCACGCCGCCGGCCATGTTGCTGCATTCTTATAAGGATGGCCAGCTCCCGTCCGCGCCCGCGCCGCTTCTGCCGGCGTCCCTGGATGTCGCTTCCTGGTATGCGCGACTGCAGATGCTGGATGGCGGCGGAAAGCTTTACATGCACACCACCCAGGATGTTTTCCTTTTCGGAGACTCACTGGCTGCGACTTCAGCCGTGCAACTGCTGTCGCGAGCGGGTGCCGTGCCGCAGGTGATACCGGAATCCTCTCTCCAGCAGGCTTTCGCGCTGCGCGGGCGTAATGTGGTGCTCATCGGCTCGCCTAATTACAGTCCCCTTGCCGCTCGATATCTCATGAACACGCCATTCTCGGTTCACTACGATCCCGTCAAACTGGAAGAGGTGGTGAGCGACGGCCTGCCCGAAAGCGGTGCCAGGCAAGTTTTTCGTCCGGCTCACGATCAACTCGGCAGGTTAACGCGCGCCTACGGACTAGTAACCGTTCTTCCCAGCGGGTCGTACCCGGAGAACAAGTCGGAGATCTTCATCTTTTCCGGCATCACGTCGGCTGGCCCGCAAGCGGCCCTGGAGTTCTTCCAATCTCCACAGAGTTTACGACTTTTGGAATCGAAGCTCGGCGAGGGCGGTCCCAATCCGTTTCCGCGCGCTTACCAGGTAGTAGTGCGCTGCGGCCTCGACCACAATCTCGCCCTGAATTGGGAATATGAGACCCATAGGATAATCAAGAATTCGCCTCTCCTGAATTAGGGTTCTTTTCGCACTGTCGGTGCAAATTTGACAAGGTCGCCATGTTGAATTCGTGGGGCAGTCAATTGAAATTGTGAGGAGTTCTTTCCCAGCACACAGCATTGGCATTTGGGAACTTTTCTTGCGGCTCTGCCTATAGGCTCAACAGCTCCGCAGACTGATTTGTCAATTTCGCGCTCTGCTGCGATGGCGGCAGGCCTACAAGTTGGCGGGATGGATGGAGCGGGCAAGACCCTCTGGATTCCACTCGGTAGCGCAATTGCAGAGACTCTCAGCCGCGATCTGAAAGCATTTGAATTGGCGATCGAGACTCCGTGGACCAACGGTCCCTTGGAAGGACACATCATCCGCCTAAAAGCGATCGAGCGCCAGATGTATGGACGACTTGGCTTCGAACTGCTCCGGGCACCAGTGCTTCCATGGCAGGTTTAGAGGACAAGTTGAAATTTGCACCGAGAGTTCGAAAGAACCCTCAAACTCTGTAGAAGAGTCCCACCCCATAGGGTGTCTTGCCGGTTGGTATCGAGCGAGCTAGCCCTGCCGTCCCGGCATAAGTAGAATCGTTTCAAAATGCAATCGCTTTCGGGTTACCCTAGGCGTTAGCTTGCCAACCACACCGCGTGTGACCATGAAAGATGTTGCGCGGCTCGCGGGAGTGTCCATCGCCACCGTATCCGCAGTGATAAACGACACTCCGATCGTAAGCCCGAAGCGTGGACAACGGGTCCGCCAAGCCATAGAAGCGCTCGACTATCATCCCGACGCAATGGCCCGCGGGCTCCGTACCGGCAAAACCTTATTCGCCGGCGTAGTCATTCCAGATATAACCAACCCCTTCTTCTCCGACCTGGTTCGAGGAGCGGAGGACGCCGCTCTCCGGCAGCAGTATTCCGTAATCGTCTGCGACACCAACGAAGACCCGTTGCAGGAACAGCGTCATCTGACGGGCCTCTTGTCGCGGCGTGCCGACGGGCTGCTCATTTCGTGCTCCAAGCATACTGGCAGCTACGATATCGTCCTGCGCCGCCATCTGCCGGTTGTGTTCCTGGAGCATCTGCCAAATCACATCAGTATGCCTTTGGTGGCCACCGGCAATTGCGCGGGTGCCGCCGCAGCCACTCAGCACTTGATCGATCTGGGCCACCATCGCATTGCAATTCTGGCGCGCAATCCGGAACTGCTGGCGCACGCGGAGCGCATCGAGGGTTTCCGAAGGGCCATGCAGCAAGGGGGCCTTCCCGTCCGCGACGAGTATTTCCGGATCGGCGGCGCCGGCGAGACGGATGGCTATGTTTTCGGCCTCGAAATGCTTCGCCTCAAGCGGCCTCCGACCGCGGTTTTCTCCGCGAACAACAAAATGTTGGCTGGCCTTCTACGGGCGATGAACGAATTGGATGTTTTGTGTCCGCGCCAGATGAGCGTGGTCGGATTTGACGATCATATCTGGCTTCGTGCTTATCGCCCTCCCATCACTACCGTTTCGCAGCAATCCTACAACGTCGGGCACCTTGCCATGGACATGCTACTGACCCGCCTGGCAGAGAAGCCGCTCGACAGCGACCAGGTCACGCTCCCCTGTGAACTGATTGTGCGTTCGTCCACAGCCCCTCCGGATTTGTAAGCGGGGCAACGGCCCGAACGTAGGGAGCAGGAGGCGAATTGTAATCGGGCGTTCATTCAGCGAGCAGCTTATCGAAACGATTAGATTTTTGTTTACTCCGCTGGCTTTCTTATCTAGAATTGCCTCATAGCAAGGGAAAGAGAACATCTCTCTCCCGGCACAAATCGGAGGACACGTTCCATGATCAGAACGTTTTTACATTTCAAATTTCCAGGAGATCGCCCAGGGTCTCGTCGCAGCTCAACTTTCGTTCTGGCAGCTGCGCTTTTTTGCGTAACTGCCCCGCGCCCGGTCGGAGCGCGAGACGCGATGCCTAAAATCAGTGAAGGTGAGCATGACATTGGCTCCGGCCAATTTGCCTATGTGGCGAATGAGGAGTCGGCCAATATATCCGGCTACCGCATCAACGCCACCACCGGCGCATTGACGCCGGTCCCCGGCTCGCCTTTTCACACATCCATGTACCCGCAATCCGTAACAGTGGACCCCACGGGAAGGTTCGCCTATGTCTCAGGCGCGGGACCTCAAGACTCACCCATAATGTTGGGATACAGAATCGATGCAGCAACCGGCACGCTCACGCCCATCCGAGGATCGGTCGCCGGGGGCATCTCCGTGGCGATGCACCCTTCAGGCAAGTTCGCGTATGTGGGGAATTATGTTGGCTCAATTTCGGCATACAAGATCAACACCGTCACCGGCGCGCTCACGGCGATCCCCGGCTCGCCCTTCCCCGCTGAAATAAGTCCGACCTCCCTGGCCATCTCACCCAGCGGCAAGTTCGCTTATGCGAGCTCATCCTCGGCCGACATTCTTGGGTTTACGATCAACCCGGACACGGGCGCGCTCACCTCCATCCAAGGCTCGCCTTTCAGCACTTTGTTGGGTGGCAGCCCATTCTCCCTGACGGTAGACCCCTTGGAGAGGTACGTCTATGCGGCGGCTCAAAACAACCGGATCGCGGGATACACGATTGACCCGGCCACGGGCGCACTCAGTCGAATCGGCGAGTACATTGCCAACTCGCCAGTTTCGGCGACGGTGGACCCGTCGGGCAAGTTCGTTTATGCTGCGAGTGACGCCGGGATCCTTGCCTACTCCGTCGAAACGCTCCCAACTTGCTGCCCGGCGATTTCCCCGGGCGGCCTCACGCCTCTCGCCGGCTCGCCTTTCGGCCACTATCATTTAGGACAGAGCTTCGTGGCGATCGACTATACAGGCACCTTCGCCTATGAAAACCTTCCGGCTGTAAACGCGACTGTAAAGGGAATCGCCGCTTACAGGATCAACTCCGGCGTGCTGACACCGATTTCCGGATCGCCCTTCGCGGCCGGCGACGGGCCTATCTCCATGGCGCTCGTGCGTCCCCGCACGACACCGATCTACTCAGCCTCGGAGATTCCCAATCCGGACTTCGCGCCGGTACAGAGCATCACCCCGAACGCAATCAACAACAAGGGAGAAGTCACCGGTTCCGTGGTTTACGTTCCGGCCCAAACGGAGCGCTTCGCATCTGGTTTCCTGTACGCCGGGGGAACGACGATCGGAGTCGGTGAAACTCGTTTCAGCACCGCCTCTGGCATCAACGATAAGACTGAGGTGGTCGGCCAAACTTCGATAACACCTCCTTACTCAGGCGCTCCGCCCCAGCAAGCTTTCCTATATAGCAACGGCACTACCACCGACCTTGACAACGTAAGCGGGAGGCAAAGCGCCGCCTTTGGCATCAACAACGCCGGTCGGGTCACAGGATCGCTGTCCACGGGCACGGGATGCGGTTTTTTTTCCTGCAATCTTGGAGATACGCACGCTTTTCTCTATGACGGAGGCGGGCTGATCGAGCTGGGGACGCTGGGCGGGAATTTCAGCGAGGGGCGCGGAATCAACAACCGCGGGGAAATCACGGGCGGCAGCAACGTGACTGCCGGCGGCCCGGACCACCTCTTTCTCTACTCTCGCGGAAGCATGCGTGACTTGGGCGCACTCGACGGAATGTCCACTGAGGGCACAGCGATCAGTGACGATAGCCAGATTGTCGGCTCGTCTCCCGTCGGATTCCTATACCGCGACGGCGCTTTCCAGCGTCTGCCTCATCTGCCGGGTGCCACTTACAGTCAGCCCGGAGGCATCAACATTTGGGATGATGTGGTCGGCACGAGCGACGTCCCCAGTGCCGGACCTACTCACGCGTTCCTTTACACCCATGACCAGATGGTCGATCTGAACAGGCTGGTTGACCCAACTCTCACACTGCTTACCACCGCTGGTGGCATCAATGACAAGGGC
>OCTA010005660.1_pt1 | contig 10779 bp, 5 predicted proteins | sample 1538991 | NCBI WGS metagenome assembly OCTA01 (sample SAMEA3539302, study PRJEB22396) | soil metagenome | biome: tundra; feature: field; material: soil | place: USA | collected 2010-05 | depth 0.15 m | reverse complement strand
ACGCCGCGATCGCGGCGGCGTAGCGCCGGCGCTGGCCGCGCATCAGCTGCCAGACCGTTCGGATGGGCGATGGGCCGTCGGTGGCCATGGGAGGACGAGGGAAGGCGAAAAAAGGAAGATCGAAGGTGAAAAACGGGAAGGCCCGCTCGGCGAAGAGCGGGCCTGGCACACCAAAGGGAGATTTTGTAGTGGCGGCCCGCTCGGAGTTCCGGAGGCGGGCCGCGAAGATAACCTAGAACGTCATCGGACGACCCGTGCTGCCGGACTGGCCAACGCGGCAATGATTTCGAGGTTGGACGGGTTCATCATGGGGCTCGTTAATTCGAGTGTGCCGAGCGTTAAAGCGGCCGGCGGTGACGCAGGCAAGTGAATATTCAAAGCGGCTCCGGTTGGTCGATGCGCCTCCAAACGGCCCGGCGGACCGCCTCCTGCGACCCACCGGATGCCGCGCCGGGGCGGAACCGCTCTGCGCTTGTGCCATGCGGCAGGGGCGTCTCGCCCATGGGCAAACAACGGAACTGCCCCGGCAAGGCCCGATGCCCCCGGATCATAACAGGGGCTTTAATGCGCCCCAGACAATCTCTGCGACCATCGCGTGGCCCAGGCCGTTCGGATGAATGCCGTCCGCTTGATTGAGTTCAGGCCGGCCGGCGACGCCCTCAAGCAGAAACGGGATGAGCGGCACTCGATTCTTCTGCGCCAATTCCGGGAAAACGGCCGCAAAAGCCCGCGTGAAATCGGCGCCCATGTTGGGCGGCGCGGCAATGCCTGCGAGGACAATCTTTGCGGCCGGATATTTCGCCCGGACCCGATCGACGATGGCTTGCAGATTGGCGCGGGTTGCCTCGGGCGGCAGACCGCGGAGCCCATCATTGCCCCCGAGCTCGAGCACGAAAACGTCCACGCGCTGCCGCAGAACCCATTCGACCCGCCGCAGGCCGCCGGCGCTCGTCTCCCCGCTGAGTCCGGCGTTCACCACGCGCCAGGGCAGCCCGGCCGCGGCGATTCTTTTCTGGACGAGAGCCGGGAATGCCTCGACCGACGGATCTTCAAGTCCATAGCCGGCAGTCAAACTGTCGCCGAAAAAGAGCAGGGTTTTCGTGTCCGTGGCCGAGGCCATCCCCGCAGACCACCAAGGCACCAACGCACAGAGACAGCAGTAAGCGATAAGCCGTAAGCCACGAGCGGGGAAAGGATTCGTGGCCGCGAGCGCCAGCGAGTGGATCCGTTCTTGTGGCTTCTCGGGTCTTTTCGTGGCGATCATCTCTGACGCTGTGGCTCTGGCCTCCGCGAGGCAAGAGAAGCTGATCCCGGTCTCGACGATGTCTGTGCTCACTGCGGTTCCAAGAAACACACCTGGTCATTTGTTGCAGCTCGGTCGCGTCCGGTGTTTCGTGGTGTCTTCCATGAGTGATCAACCGATGCTGAAAGTCGAGCGGCTGACGAAGACCTACGCCACCGCGGTTGGTCCGCTGACCGTTCTGAAGGACGTGACGCTCGAAGTGACGGCCGGTGACACGCTGGCGGTCGTGGGTCCTTCCGGCAGCGGCAAGACGACCCTGCTGGGCCTCTGCGCCGGGCTCGACGAACCGACGGCGGGCGTCGTCACCCTCAATGCCACCAATCTGGGCCGCCTGACGGAAGACGGGCGCGCGCTCCTCCGCAACGAATGCGTCGGCTTCGTGTTCCAGAACTTCCAGTTGATTCCCACGCTCACCGCCCTGGAAAACGTCCTCGTCCCCCTGGAACTGCGGACTGAAGCGCCCCACGGTCCGGGCGACGGCCCGGCCGAGGCGTGCGCATTGTTGGAGCGAGTAGGCCTGAGTGACCGGCTGGGACACTACCCGATGCAGCTTTCGGGCGGCGAACAGCAACGCGTGTCGTTGGCGCGCGCGTTCGTCAACCGGCCGAAAATCCTTTTTTGCGACGAGCCGACGGGGAACCTCGACGACGAGACGGCGCGGGCGATGATGGACCTCGTCTTCGGTCTCAACCGGGAACGCGGCACCACGCTCGTGCTGGTGACGCATAATCTCGAGCTCGCGCGGCGTTGTTCGCGGATCATCCGCCTTCGCGGCGGAGCCGTGGTGGACGATTTGGCGTGACGCACATGCACGAGCTAAAAAGCACGGGGGCATTTCGGGTGAATTGGTGGACGGCTTATCTGTCATGACTTTCGCTCTTAAAATGGCATGGCGGGATTCCCGCGCGAGCCGGCGGCGGCTCGCGTTGTTCTCGCTTTCAATCGTGCTGGGAGTCGCCGCCCTCGTCGCCATCGGCTCATTCCGCGACAACCTCCGGCAGGCCGTGGCGGAGCAATCGAAGACCCTGCTCGGCGCCGATCTGGCGGTGACCTCGCGGCAAAAACTGCCGGCGGAGGCGAGCGCTTTCCTTGACCATTTGGGCGGCGAACAGGCGCGGGAGATCGCGTTTTCGTCGATGATCGTGTTCCCGACCCGCGGGGGACAGACGCGAATTGCCCAGGTGCGCGCGCTCGAGGGCAGCTTCCCGTTCTACGGCGAGGCGGTCACCGTGCCGGCGGAAGCCCTCAAGAAACTCGATGCGGGTGATGCCGCCGTGCTCGAAGATTCGCTGATGGCGCAGTTCGGTCTGCGGATCGGCGATCCGATCCGGGTGGGTGAGGCGACCTTCAGCGTCGCGGCGGCCTTGCAGAAGATTCCCGGCGAATCGCCCGCCGTGGCGATGCTGGCGCCGCGGGTCTACATCCCGTTGCGCGCGCTCGAGCGGACCCACCTGGTGCAAACGGGCAGTCTGGTGCGCTACCGCACCTATTTCAAATTCGCCCCCGGCTACGACGTCGAAGCCCTCGTCCGCGACCTGCGCGAGCGGTTTCGCATTCTGCAGCTCGGGTTCGACACGGTTGAAAACCGCAAGCGCGATCTCGGGCGCGCGCTGGACAACGTGGAGTCTTTTTTGAACCTCGTGGGCTTCATCGCCCTGTTTCTGGGTGCGATCGGGGTGGCGAGCGCGATGCAGGTTTATGTGCAGCAAAAGGTGGCGACCGTCGCCGTGCTCCGCTGCCTGGGCGCGACGGCTCGCCGCAGTTTTGCGGTGTACCTGTGGCAGGGGCTGGGACTCGGCCTGCTGGGGGCTGGACTGGGCGCCCTCCTGGGGCTCGCCGCCCAGCTCGTGCTACCGGCGATGTTTCGGACCTTTCTTCCGGTGGATGCGCGGGTGTTCATCTCCTGGCGCGCGGTCGCGAGCGGAATGGGCGCCGGACTTGTGGTTTGCCTGCTCTTCACGCTGCTGCCGCTCTTGTCCATCCGGCGGGTGTCGCCCCTTCGCGCGCTGCGCACGGGTTTTGGCGAACCGGCGCCGGGGCGCGATCCGTTGCGGTGGGCGCTGTCCGGCCTCATCGGCGTGGCCGGGTTGGGATGCGCGTGGTGGCAGACCAACCGGTGGCAGCGCGGTCTCGGCTTTGCCTTGGCTCTGGCGGCGACCTTCGGCGTGCTCACCGGTGTGGCCCGTCTTCTCACCTGGGCCGCGCGGCGCTGGGTTCCCCGCCGCTTGCCCTACGTCTGGCGGCAGGGACTGGCCAACCTCTACCGGCCCAACAATCGCACGGTTCTCCTGCTGGTGGCGCTCGGTCTCGGCACGTTTCTCGTGCTGACGCTGTACCTGACGCGCGCATCGCTGCTCGGCGAGTTTGCCGGTTCAACGGGCGACGACCGGCCGAATCTGCTCTTCTTCGACGTCCAGGACGACCAACTGGCCGGCGTCGATGCGCTGCTGCAAGCCGGAGGCGCGCCCGTCCGGCAGGAGGCGCCGATCGTCACCATGCGGATCAGCACCTTGAAAGGCCGCCCCGTGGAGGAGTGGTTGCGCGATCGCGGGCCGGGCCGGGGCGGCTGGGCGTTGCGTCGGGAGTATCGCTGCACCTACCGGGGGCGGCTCGCGGACACGGAGAAGGTCGTTGCGGGATCGTTTGTGGGTCGTGTCATCCCGGGCGCGGAGGTGGTGCCGATATCGGTCGAGGAAGGGCTGGCGAAGGAGCTGCAGGTGCAGATCGGAGATGAGATCACGTTCGACGTCCAAGGCGTGCCCATCCGCACCCGCGTCGGGAGCCTGCGGTCGGTGGAATGGCAGCGGCTGCAGGCGAATTTCTTCGTGGTATTTCCCGAGGGCGTCCTGGAGGCGGCGCCGAAGTTTTTCGTCGTCGCGACGCGGGTGCGTTCCCCCGCGCATTCGGCGGCCATGCAGCAGGCGGTGGTGCGCGCGTATCCGAATGTCTCCGCCATCGATCTTGGTCTGGTGCTGCAGACGCTTGACGGGATCTTCTCGAAGGTGGCGCTGGTTGTGCGGTTCATGGCGATGTTCGTGGCGTTGACCGGTGTGATCGTGATGGCGGGAGCGGTACTGACCGGTCGTTTCCAACGGGTGCAGGAGAATGTGCTCCTGCGCACGCTCGGGGCGACGCGCCGGCAGGTGCAGCGGATCATGTTCGCCGAATACAGCGTGCTCGGCCTGCTGGCGGCGGTCACCGGCAGCCTACTGGCCGTCGGCGCGAACTGGCTGTTGGTCCATTTCGTCTTCGAAACGCGCTTTGCCCCGTCGCCGTTGCTGCTTCTGGCGGCGGTCGTTGCGGTCACGACGGTGACGGTGGTCACCGGGTTGCTGGCCAGCCGCGGGGATTGCGACCATCCCCCGCTCGCGGTGCTGCGGCAGGAAATTTAGCCGGGACGATGCCGTCGGCTGTAGGGCGGGATCGCCGGATCCCGCCGTTTCACCGAGGGAGGCGGGGTACGGCGACCCCGCCCTACAAGGCCGCACCGGACATTCCTTGGAACTGCATGCGACAAGCGCCCTGACTGCATGGATCCGGCCTAGGTGAAATCTTCGACCGGCAGGAGCCGCGAGGGGCCTTTTACCGCAGGGAGCTTTGCGATGGCGGCGTCGCACCGCTCCATCGCGGCGCGATTGGCGACATGGGTCATCAGGATCACGGGCACCGTTTCCCCTTCGTGCCCCTCCGGCTGGATGATCGACGAAATGCTGATGCCCTTGGTGCTCAGGATGGCTGAGATTTTCGCAATCACGCCCGGGCGGTCCATGACGTCGAGGCGGAGATAGAAACGCGAGGAGGTCTCCGCCAGCGGGACCACGCGGCCCTTGCAGGCATGCGCCACGAACGCCGGCACGCGCTGCGGCGTACCGTGCCGCAGATCAAGCGCGGCATCGGCCAGATCGCTCAACACCGCGCTCGCGGTGGCGTCCTTGCCCGCGCCACGTCCGTAGTAAAGCGTGTCCCCGATGGGGAAGCCGGAAATGAAGACCGCGTTGAAGACGTCGTTGACGCTTGCCAGCACATGGTGGTCGGGCACCAGCGTCGGACTGACCGAAACGCTGATGCGGCTGGCGGCGGGCCCGGCGGGTTTCCCGGTGCGGCCGGCCGGTGGGACGGTCTTCACGATGCCGAGCAGTTTGATGGTGTACCCGAGTTGAGCGGCGAACCGGATGTCGAGCGGGGTGAGCTGCCGGATGCCCTCGACATGAATATCACGGTGGTCCACCCAGAATCCATGGGCCAGCGAGGCGAGAATGCCGATCTTGTGCACCGCGTCGTGGCCGTCGACGTCGAGCGTCGGGTCGGCCTCGGCATAACCGAGCCGCTGGGCGTCGGCGAGCACGGCGGCGAAGGCGGCGCCCTCGCGTTTCATCCGGGTGAGGATGTAATTGCAGGTGCCGTTGACGATGCCGTAGATCCGGTCGAACCGGTTGCCGACCAGGCTTTCGCGCACGACCTTGATAATGGGGATGCCACCGGCGACACTGGCTTCGTAATAGAGGTTGGTCTTGAACCGCCGGGCGGCGGCGAACAATTCGGGGCCGTGGGCGGAGAGCAGGGCCTTGTTGGCGGTGACAACCGGTTTACCCCGTTCGAGCGCCGCAAGAATCATCGTCCGGGCGATGCCAGTGCCGCCCACTAGTTCGATCACGACCTGCACGGCGGGATCCTCGACGACCTCGCGCCAATTCAGCGTCAGCACCGACGGCGTAATGGGGTAGGGCCGCGGTTCGTCGAACGCCTTGACCGCGACCCGGGTGATGCCGAGCCGAAGGCCGATTCGGGCGGCCATCAGGTCCGCGTTCTGTTGGAGGGCGTGAAACACGCCGCCGCCCACGGTGCCGCCGCCGATCATGCCGATGTTGACCTGGTCCATAAACGTCCCCGAGCAAAGACCGAGAATCCCGCCCCGACAATCCCGATCCGTCAGGAGTTTGTCGGTCTTGCTGAGAACACGTCCGGGGCTGCAGATCACCGCACTCCGGCTGCCCGGATTCCGCTTCAGCGATTCTTTAACCGACGCGTCATTCCGGGGGAGGCGCCACTCTCGGCGGCGCGTGCGGCCGAAGGGGGAAAACTTCAAGCGCGTGCGGCCACAAAGCGGAGGCGGTTGCTTAGGCGAAAGAGGCGATAGCAGGGCGGGATCGCCGGAACCCGCCGATTCACCGAACGCGGCGCGGTTCGGCGCCTGCGCCCGACAAAGCAGCACCGGACAGTTTGCGAGGCGGTGCGCGACCGTGCACGCAAACGTCTATGCGCTCCACTCCCCCAACGTTTCGATAAATGCCGCCGAGCCGTCGCGCTGCCAGACGTCGAGCTGCGCCTGGTCTTTCAATTGCTGGCCTCGGGCGCGGGGGACGACGATGAACGCATTGCGGCATTCCGCCAGCGCGGTCATATCGCCCCAAAGTTTCTCAAACTGCGCCACGGGGTACACGTCTTCCTGCCCATGGCCCCAGCGCTTCTTGACTTCCTTCAGCGTCACATAGGTCGGCATGCGCGCCGCGAGCGCGCGCACCGCCGCGGTCGTCTTCTCGGTGTCCGCCAACGCGGCACGGTCCAATCCGAACAGCGCGAGCAACCGGTCGATATCCACCCAGCAGGTGTTCGTATTGTAGTAGGTGAGCGCGAACTCGTCCTCTTCGCGCGGCAGCGCCAGACCTTCGATCAGGCGCACGCGACCGTCGATCCGACCGAGACCGCCGCCGTGGTCCTCCACCCGCTTCGCCATGACTTCCCAGCCGAGCGTGGCGCCGGCGGCACGGAACCAGCCGAGCATCGCGGGATCCGGCGTCGCGCCCAGCGTGTCGATGTTGTGGACGAGGAGCGTGCGCAGTCCCGGCTGCGCCGCGAGCAGGCGCGCCAGCACGCCGTTCTTGAGCAGGTTGGGAATCTCGAACCAGTGGCCGACCGGGTGCAGACATTGGCCGGGCAGATTGTCGGTATAGTCGCCCGCCTCGCCCGCCTGCCGGGCCCAGGCCGTCAAGGCCGCGCGCACGCTTTCGCGCATTTTCTCCTTCTGCTCGTCGAGCTTCTGCTGCGCCGTCTCCTGCCAGGCAAAATGCAGATCGCGCACGGTGGGCACGAGCCGCAGACCGATCGAGCGCCCCGGCGAGAGCCAGACGGTGCGGTCGAGCGCATCGCCGACCGTTTCGCGCAGGAAGCGCTCGATCGGCGCATGCGTCAGGTAACTCGTCGTAAAGACGTGCGGGATGACCGCCCCGAAGGCGTCCGCGATGCGCCGCGTTTTGGCGAGATGGACCTCGATGAAATTCCGGTGACGTCCGGCGAACCTCGCGAAGGGATGCAGCCCCTTGACGACGCCGGCCCCCTGAGTCCAGCGGCTGCCCACCCCGGCCGCATAGGTGACGACCGCCACCTCGCCGGCCCGCAGCGCCGCCTCGCCCTGCCGGCGAAAATCCTCCGCGTCGGCCGCCGCATCGGCCAGGGCCCCGGCGGGCACGTCCTCGATCTTCGTGCTCGGCGGGAGCCGGTTCATCGCCAGGCCGATCCGCCCGCCGCGCAGGTCGGCGCGGATTTGTTCATGCTGGACGCGATCGAAACCATTTTCATCCAGCAGGGCGTCGAGGCGGGCGGCATCCGACGCGGCGGCTGCAGACGGCAGCATGCGGTCAAGCAATGATGGCAGGACGGCGGCGTATTCGGGCTCACGGCGTGCGGCCTGCGTGAATTGCTGCAAGTCGACGCGTTCGCGCGGCGTGAGGTTGCGCGCCTCCTGCCGCAGGCAGCGGGGCACGGTCTGCTGGTAGTAGCCGGCCGGCAGCAGCGCCTCCGCACCGGTCAGCAGCGCGGCCACGGAGCCGTGTTCGTTGATGGCGAGATCATAGACCACCGGATCCATCGCAAACGGCAGGGCCGTCTCCAGTTCACGTTTGGCCGTCAGCATGATCTCCTGCAGGCGCTCCTGGCCCTCCCGCCGGCGGGCCGGCGCAAAGATGAAGCCCATGCCGCCGCCCGACATGCCGCCGAGCATCCAGAAGCCCCAGAAATCGTCGCCGAACGCGGCCTGCGTGCGCTGGATCAGGCGCTCCGTATAGAGATTGCTTACCCAGGGGATGATCGTCTGCAACGGGCCGAAGAAATTGGCGGTCAGCGAGCGACCCAGCGCGCGCACCTCGCCGGCGGCGAGCTGGCGGAGAATTTCGTCGAGCGTGGCCACGGCCTGGTGCCGCGCGGCCCACTCGGCCTCCCCGCGCAACAGGTATTTTTCCGTCACCATTTCGAGGATCGGGCCGACATTCTGCGCCATGCCGCCGTGCACGAGGACGAGGGAGTCCTGCAACCGGGTGCGCGCCGCCGCTGAAACCCGGTCCGGCCCCAGCAGTGTATGACGGGGCAACAAGCAGCCGCGGCTGAATCCATACTCGACGTCGTCCGGTTGCGCGGTGACGCCTTCAATGAGCTTGATGCCGGGCCAGAGGCCGCCGGAATCCTGCCAGCCGCCGCCCGAGCCGCCGAGCCATTCGCCCAGGATCGCGCGCGCGGCGACCATCCGCCGCTCCGGTTCCTCCATCGAACCGCTGAGCGTCCGGATCTGGCCCGTGGCGCGCATGCAGACGCTGATGAGCGCGCCAAGCAGGTTGGTGGAAACGGCGAGCCGGGAGCCTTTGGGAATGCGATTGACGTTACTGACCAGCTCAAAGCCCCGGCCAGGTCCACAGATGACACCCAGCAGCGCCGCGAGCTTGGCGCCGGATCGTTCTATGCCCGGCGGCACGAGCCCGGCGGCAATGATCGCCGCCTTCAGCAGGCCGAGGTAGTCGCGGCCGAAGTCGAACACCTCGTCGAGTTCACGCACTTCCGCCGTGGCTTCGAGATCCACGCTCGCGAGGCGGATGACCGGCTCGTCGATGATGCGAAAATACGCCTCGACCGGCGGACGCGGCCCGGCGTCGCGACCATGCACGCCCAGATCGATCGAAACGTTGAGCACCCGCGCGCCCTCGGGAAAATCCATGCCGAGGAAGAAGATGTCGCTCCAGCCGCAGTGGGTCAGATCCATCCGGACGGGCGTCTGCTCGCGCAGGACCGGGTGAGGCATATCGCCGCCGCCCGCGCGCAACAACTCGGGCCGCACGCGCAGCGGCTGGTCCAGCGGATGGCCGAGGCGGAAGATCCACGCGTTGCCCCGCGTGGCCCGCACAGTGTGCCGCACCTGGTCGGCGAGGGTCTGGAAACCGAGCGCATGGTAGGCGGCGGCGAGCGCGCTGGACAGGGTCTCGTTGGCGCCCTGCGCGTCCTGCGCGCGGAGAAACCCGCTGATCGCCTCCTCGAAACGCCGCTCCAGCACGCGGGTGAAACCATCATAGGGCACGCGGCCGGTGCGCGGGAAGTCCGCCTGCGCCGGCAGATGGTAGCGATGAATCGCCGCGAGAAAAAACAAAGCCCGGACGCGGCGATACAGATTGGCCTGTTGGCGGCGGTAAAGTTCCAGTTCGGCGCAGGCGCGCAACAACTCGGCGGTCGACCGGCCCGCGCACCAGCGGGCGATGGCGAGGTCCCGGGTCTCCGGCACCTCGGCCTCAATGATGTCGGTGACGCGAAGGCTCATGGGAATCTGCGGGACTAGCGTGAGGCCAGGAGTTCGACGAGTTGCGTCAGGATGCGGTCGCGGTCCCGACCGGCGAGGGTCAGCGCGATCTGGGCGAACAGCAGGCCATACGGCGCGCCGATGTCGTAGCGCCGGCCGGCGACGTTGAAGGCCAGATAGCGGCGCCGGGCGGCCAGCGCATGTAGGGCGGGGGAAAGCCCGACCGGCCGTCCGTCCGCGGCTGCGCTTTGGTCCGTCAACAGGTCAAAGATCTCCGGGGGCAGCACGTGGAGGCCGAAGAAGCAGAGATAGTAGCCGGCGCGCAGGCCGGGAACCAGCAACTGCTGTTCGGCGACGGTCGGGGTCGGCTTCTCCAGCACGGTCTCGATCTGGTACAGGGGGCGATCGCCCCCGACGAGTCGTCCGCCCACTGTTCCATAAGCAGTCAGGAGACTTTCGTGGGTTGGCTGGACGGCGGAAACGGGGGTGTCTTCAGACTCTGCGACGCTGACGAGTTGTCGGGCGCAACTCGTCGGGCCGTTCGCCACGTGCAGATGATCGCCCACCAGGTGAAGAAAGGCCTCCCCGGCGATGAATTCGCGTCCGCAGAGGACGGCGTGGCCGTAACCGCGGGGTTCGCGTTGGGGGATGAAGCGTACGCGGTCGCGGAGGACTCCGCTGGCGGCGGCGTAGGCGGATTCGTCGCCCGGGCAGACCACCACGCAGAACTCCTCGACACCGGCGGCGGCGGCCTCCTCGAGAATGATCTGGAGGGCGGATTTCGATTCGCCCTGCTGGTCGATCAGCATCTGGAGGGGCAGGGCGCGCTGGCGGGGATTGGCAGCGGTGATGAGGGCTTTTCGGATTTTCCTGGGACGGGAATGGGCAAGGGAGAGCCGCCGTCGGACATCGATCCGCGTCT
>OCTA010005659.1_pt1 | contig 10782 bp, 11 predicted proteins | sample 1538991 | NCBI WGS metagenome assembly OCTA01 (sample SAMEA3539302, study PRJEB22396) | soil metagenome | biome: tundra; feature: field; material: soil | place: USA | collected 2010-05 | depth 0.15 m | reverse complement strand
GCAGTGGCGGAAGCTCCTGACCAGCGCGCCACCCGACGACGAGTTGGAATAGCGGTCACCGCAGCCCCTCGAGGGAATCAGATCGATACGAAGGTTCTGCTCGCTCCGCTGCCCAAGGTATGCGTAGATGCGATTCGATCTCGCCCAAGGTTGTGTCCACTCTTTGCCCGAGGTGGCCCGCGTCGAAGGGACGCCATGTCGTGTTTCGATCCATCAGCGGACCCCGGCTCGGAGCGTCATCTGCTCACTGGCTAGGGCCAGGGGCGCCCTGCTGATCGGCGATTGAGGGAACCTCTTGGCGACGAGAACGTGCCGAACGACTCTGTTACGCTCCCGTCCATTCGGACACCATGCCTGTAGCCACAGGTTGGCGGATCGAGGACCTGGAGAAGGAGAGCTTCATGCCCGGTAAAGAGACAGGCTCCGACGACGCTGATCGCATCATCGAATCGCTTCAGGGGGCAGAGACCTCGGCGCTCGAGGCGGTCCGGAAGTTCCTTGACACCGTCAATGGCGTTTTTCCTGACGTGAGCTCGGACGATGGCCCACGCAAGAAGATCATCGATTCGGCGTTCAAGATGACAGAGCAACTTGTCGGCACGTGGAGCGAGCTCGCCCAAAGGATTGTGAAGGTGAGTCAGAACGCGGTGGGCGAGGCCGACAAGGAAGGCTGAACGTCCAAGTTTGAGTTGAGGGGCACATCATGTCTCCGCATGCTCACACCGGTCGGCTTCGACACTCGATGTAACCCAACGGCAGCGGCATGAGTCGACTCAGGCGACTCCACGAAAGCGACTGTTCGGCAATGGGTGGGGTGTGAGAGTCCCTGTGCAATCGGGTCCTACGCGCATGTGCGAGCTGTTGCTCAGCTTGCCGTAAGTGAACGTCCTCGGCACCGGCGACGTGGCAGGTGACCCACTTCGAGTTCACGTCGAGGTCCGGTCGCGCCGATCGTGGTGCGCTGGATGTGGCGTGTTTGCCCACGTGAAGGATCGGCCGGTCGTCGAACTCGTGGAACTGCCCTGCTTCGGTCGACCGACCCGGCTGGTGTGGCACAAGCATCGGTGGCGGGGTCCGGAGACATCGTGCTCGGCGACATCGTGGATCGGCGAGGAGTTGCACATCGGCGCGCTCCGCACGGCCATGGCTGACCGGGCCGGGAGGTGGGTTACCGAGCAGGTCGGCCGCTACGCCAGAAACGTGAACGAAGCCGCCATCGAGCTCGGGTGCGACTGGCGCACGGTGAACGACACGGTCATCGCACTTGGCACCGCCCTGGTCGACGATGATCCTCACCGTTTCGGGGCAGTCGATGCGCTCGGACTCGACGAAGTGCTCATGGTCCGGATCGTGCCCTGGCATCGCCAGGAGTTCTCGACCCAGATCGTCGGCGGTGGCCAGTAGCTCGACGTCGCCCCAGGCCGCAGCAGCGCTGAGCCCATGGCCTGGCTGGCCGTATGGGAGAAGACCTTGTGCGACCAGATCCGCTTCGCCGCCCTCGACCTGTCCGGTCCCTACATACGGATCTCCGCGCTCATGGTTCCCGGCGTCATCCCGGTGGCCGATCCGTTCCAACTGGTGAAAGTACATGATCCTCAGGGGGATCGTCGTTGCTCCACGGAGTTCCGGAGAATCGCAGTACGTCGCATGTTCCCTGTTCATCAGCCATGTTTTCAGAAGGCCTCGCAACGGGGTGCGGCGGCGTGGGACGCGGTGGGACCCAATTGTTGGCTCGCGTGTCGGCTTCTTGGCCAGCCGGTCGGGGTCCACGTCAGCGGGTCACGATCGGGTCCCGTGCGAGGGCGGTTCAGGCTTGATGGCAGTGCTTGGCTTTCCGGCCGCTCTTGCAGGGGCACGGATCATTGCGGCCGGCCGAGGCCCAGATGCCGAGGATCTCATCGGCGAACCGACCCTTCCGGACCAGATCGGTCATGGTCTGCATCGGGCCATCGATGTGGGAGAAGAAGTCCTTGTACCCGGCGCAGAGGTAGTTGAGCCCCTCCTCCCCGTCCGGGGTGAGCGTGAAGCGGTTCTTCGGGCACTCACCCTGGCAGGCGAAGCGGACCTCGCACTGCCGGCAGTAGCCGGGCAGCGTGTCGCGCTTGGCGTTCCCGAACGAGCGCTGTAGGTCCGATGCCATCAGTTCGACCATGTGGACGTCACCGATGTTGCCCAATAGGTAGTCGGGCTCCACGAAGTGGTCACACGAGTAGAGGTCACCGTTGTGTTCCAGCGCCACTGCGCTGCCACAGGTCTCGTTGAAGATGCACAGGGCGGGCGGTACGCCGACCCACGAGGCCAGCGCGGCATCGAAGTGGGAGACGAACACGGTGCCCACGTCGTGCTTCACCCATTCGTCGAACACCATCGAGAGGAACCGCCCCCAGGCCTGGGGTTCAACCGACCGGTCCGTGACCTGGTCACCCTCCTGGAAGCCGGTGTCGTTGTCCCGTTCGACGATCGGAATCAGCTGGATGTACCGAACACCGAGTTCGTCACGGAAGAATCGGTACACGTCCAATGGCCGATCCTGATTGGCAGCGTTGACCGTGCACAGGACATTTAGCTCGATGCCATGGGTCTTGAGCAGGTCGAAACCCCTCATGACCTTGTCGAAGGTCGGTCGCCCCTTCTTGTCGACCCGATTGGAGTCGTGTAGTTCCCGCGGCCCGTCGATGCTGATTCCCACCAGGAACTCGTGATCGGCCAGGAGTTCGCACCACTCGTCGGTGAGCAGGGTCCCATTGGTCTGGATCGTGTGGTTGATGGTCTGGCCGGGGCGGCAATACTGCTCGACGAGATCGAGGGCCCGGCGGAAGAAGTCCACTCCCATCAACGTGGGCTCGCCGCCCTGCCAGGCCACCGTGACCTCCGGGTCGTCCTGAGACTCGATCACCTGCCGGACGTAGCGCTCCAGCATCTCGTCGGACATCCGGAACCGGTCCCCCGGATACAGGGCCTCCTTCGACAGGAAGAAGCAGTAGCTGCAGTCCAGATTGCAGATCGGGCCAGATGGCTTGGCCAGGACGTGGAAGTACGTGGGCGCGCCGCGCGGGCGGTCGGCGGGCAGGGGCGGAAAGCGGGGGTCGGACTCGTTCATCCTGGTCAGGGTGATGGGAACGTCAGTCATGTCGTAGGGCCAGCCAGACGTCCGAGTCTTCGTGCATGGTAATCCTCCGAGAATCGTGCCCGCGAGTCACAGTAGGTCCAATGCGCCGGCCCGGTCGCTCGCCATCGACCTGATGATCCGACCTCCGGGCCTACCGTTCGATCGGAAGCGCGCCACCCTCAGCCGCCTCCCGCTCTTCCTTGTCGGGAAGACCTCGGACAAGGCCGATCAACATGACAGCGATCGCGGCTCCGCCGATCGGTCCAACGATGTAGATCCACCAACCGTTGAAGTCGAGACCGACGATGTCCGGCCCGAGGGTGCGGGCGGGGTTCATCGAGGCGCCGCTGATCGGACTGGCGAACAGGCCCAGCTGGGCGACGGTGGCGCCCACGGCCAGCGCGGCATTGTGTCCGATGCTCCGGTAGCCGGTGGCCGTATTCAGGATCACCGAGACCAGGATGGCGGTGAGGACGATCTCCATGACCAGGGATCGCCACTCGCCGCCGGGCCGGGTGGGACATCGCTCGGTGGAGCATCACAGACCGGTCTCGGCGACGATGCGCCCCTCGGAGACGGCCTTCTGCAGGGCGTCGTAGTCCCGTTGGTTCTGGTCTGCGTACGTCTCGGCGAATGACGCAATGGCAGTGTCGAGGGCCTTGCTGGCGCCGAGGTATGCAGCAATGGCGATCCGATCGCCGGAACGGGCGTGAGCCCTGGCCAGAGTCCAGCCGCACAGCCTGCCGTAGGCGGCCATGGCCTGGGGGATCATCTGATCGGTGTCGGCCGATCCCTTCCAGTCGCGCAGCTGACGGATGTAGAAGTCCCGGTGGATGCCTTCGAAGCCCTCGACCTCGTCCCAGCCCAGGAAGATGTCACTCGATGCCTGCATGAGATGCTGTCCAGCGACGACCCGCTCACCCTGGTTGGCATAGTGGCTCTCGCCCACGAACTCGGCCAGCACCGATGGTTTCGCCTCCTTGGCTTGGAGCAACAGCGGGTCCTGTCCGTCGCTGCCCAGGGTGAGCACGACCCAGGCCCTGGTCCCGACGCTGCCGACCCCCACCACTCTGCGGGCGTCCCGGCGAATCGCATTTCGTCGCATTTTCCCTGGTAGATGGCTACATATTCAGAAGGTCGCGCCACGGGACGCGATGGCGTGAGACGCGATGCGACCCAATTGTTGTCTCGCGTGTTGGCTTTTCGCCCGGTCGGCGACCGCATCGACACGGTCTTCGTGAGCCGGGTCGACTTCGCCCGATTGGCGTCCAGTCCGCCGCCGGGGCGCCGGCAAGCAGCGCCCGCAGGTATTCCTAGGCCGTGAACCCGATCGACGCATGGGAGGCATCGCAGAACGGTTTGTTGTTCGATGCCCCGCACCGGCACAGGGTGACCCGGTTGCGCACTTCGTAGGTCTCCCCGTCGGCGCCGGTGATCGGGATGCCTCCCCTCACCCAGATGGGCCCCGCCACTCCCTCGGAAGGATCGTCGACGAGGCCGATCGACGGTTCGAATCTGGGCTCGAGGGCCTTCTTCGTCTCCGGATCCCAGGCCACAAGTCGACCAGACGGGCACAGCCCAGCCTCTAGCGCCGTCTGTTGCGCCGCCTCAACGCCGGGCTGCTCCACCAGGTTCCAGACCTGCCCCGCCACGTCGCAGTACCGGGCGAGGGCGCATAGCGGCTGGGCGTCGCTCAGGATCAGAGACGGGCCGGCCTGTTCGGTCGCCTGAGCCGAGTACGGCTCGTGGCTGGCGGTCTCGGTTCCGTCGAAGCCGGTCCGCACATGGGACCCGTCGCAGAAGGGCTTGTCGGCGGACTGCCCGCATCGGCACAGCGCACAGGTCGCCTGAGCCTCATACTCCTCGCCCTGCCGCCAGCCGACGGAGTTTCCTTCGGCATCGGCGACGATGGTCTGTTTCGCCAGCGGGACCGAGCCCTCCACCAGATACGGTCCGTTCGTGGTGACGGTCACCTTCATGTCGTCGATCCGGTCCATGGGCTCGCCTCGGCACTCGAAACCCTCGCGAACCCAGTAGAGCACACTCGAAATCGGCAGGCGAGGCCAACGCCTACGGGAAGAGTGTCCAGCGAGCTGACGCTTTGCCCCAATTGGCCAGGGCGTGACGAGCTCCATAGCGGCGGCAGGAATTCCGGCCCGTTGTGAGACCGAATCCCACGAGCAGACGCTGGTGCCCGATGGCGCGTCCAGCTCCATCGCCTGCGATACTTCGCCAGAGCCTGGTGGAGGTGCGAGCAGTGCCCGAATCATCGACAGTACGCCGGAACACCGGTTCCTCGCCCGACGAAGCTCATGCTGGCGGGCGGACGTGAACCAGTTCCTCTTTGTCCTCGGTCTTCTGGTCGTCCTCCTCACCGTAACGAGCGTCCTCTTCACCCTGGTCCTCCCGCGCCAGCCGGTGGGAATCGAACGCGTGGCACTGGTGGTGAACCGCAGTGTCCGCCTGGCGTTCGTTGCGCTGTCGCGCCTGGCCAAGAGCTACGAAGGGAAGGATGCGATCCTGGCGCCAACGGCACCGGTCGCGTTGCTGGCCCAGCTCGTGTTCTGGGCGGTGACTCTGGTCATCGGGTTCGGGCTGATGCTGATGGCGACGGTCCACTCCTTCACTGACGGGCTTCTGCAAGCCCTGACCGCCTTGTTCACGGTCGGCGCGGTGCACCTCGGGGGCCGGGCGAACACGGGAGTCGACATCGCAGTGGGTGCCATCTGGGTGGTGATCGTCGCGCTCCAGATCGCCTACCTCCCTGCGATCTACAACTCCTTCAACCGCAGAGAGGGCCTCGTGGCTCTCCTCGAAAGCCGAGCCGGCGAGCCGGCCTGGGGACCGGAGCTACTCGCCCGTCACCAGCTCGTCGGCATCACCGACACTCTGCCGGACCTCTATGCAGCATGGGAGGAGTGGGCTGCGGACGTAGCCGAAAGCCACACTACGTACCCGATCTTGCTCCTCTTCCGATCACCTGAACCTTGGCTGTCATGGATGATTGGCCTCCTGGCGGTGCTGGATGCCGGGGCCATGCACCTGTCCCTCGCTCCAAGCGCCGCTCCCTCGCAGGCGCGCCTGTGTCTGCGTATGGGGTTCACTCTGATGAACCGCATTGCAACCTCGTTGGGTTGGGAGATCGACCCAGACCCGAATCCGGAAGGCCCGATCGATCTGGAGTACCAGGAGTTCGAACAGGCCGTTGCCATCCTTGCAGCCTGCGGATTCCCCATGGAACGGACCGCGGAGGAGGCATGGCCGGACTTCCGTGGATGGCGGGTGAACTATGAGAGCGTCTCCTACCGCTTGGCCGACCGTCTCACGGCCCCGCCCGCACCCTGGTCCGGGCCCCGTCGCCACTTGCGAACGGGGGTGGTCGAGCCGCGTCGGCCCCCTCAGCGCCGCCCGGGGGGAAGTCCACCGTTCACCTACGAACGTCCCCAGGTGGTGAACCCGGCCCGTGGACGGAGGACGCAGAAAGGACCCTCGGCCGGCTCCGACGATTGACCGGAGAGCTGCGGGCACCAGTTCCTCGGCCCGCAAAGCGTCAGGCAACGCCAGCCCCAATCTGGCCGTCACACCTATGGCATCGGATCCGGGGCGGAAGTCGGAGGTAGACCATGACCACCTCCTCACGTGAGCCCCTACTGTTCCTGTTGTTCTCCGCCTCGCTGCAGGCAGATTCCCTGAACACTCGGCTGGCGCAGCTCGCGGCAAGGACGATCGAAGCGCACGGCTCCAAAGTCGATCTGGCGTCGATGCGTGAGTTCGAGGCACCGTCGTTTGACGCCAATGTGGAGCGGGATGAAGGTCTTCCTTCCGGCGCCGAACGATTCCGCCGGCGGCTCGAGGACGCCGACGCCTTTGTCATCGCTTCCCCCGAGTACAACTAGTCGATTCCCGGCGTGCTCAAGAACGCCATCGACTGGGTGTCGCGCTACTCGTCGCAGCCGTTCAATGAACACCACGGCCTCCTCCTGTCGGCGTCACCGTCGATGATCGGTGGCAACCGTGGTCTATGGGCACTGCGGGTTCCACTGGAGCATCTCGGAGCTCGCATCTACCCGAACATGTCTTCCTTGGCCCAGGCCCACCACGCGTTCACCGACGAAGGTGGCATAGCCAATGAGCACCTCCAGGACCGGTTCGACGCCAATATCGTCAGCTTCATGGACCTCGTCGAGGCGGCAACCCACGATCCATGCGTGAAGAAGGAACGGGTCGAGCACCTCGGGCAGCAGCCCGATCCGACCATCGATCGCGTCGAGTAGTACGGATCCGCGCAGCTCGTGACCGCCCGCCACGCCGAACGACACGCCGGTAGCAGCAACGCCGGCGTGTCGCCTCCGTGGGACCTACTTGACGTTGCCAAACGAGTCGCGCAGGACATGCTGATTGGCGTTGTTCCAGAAGTTCTGGAAGACGAACTCATACTCCGGCAGTTCGTTGGTGAACGGATCGAACATGGCATAGCCCGCGGGCAGATTCCTGTCCGACTGCAGCTCACACCTCGGGGCGAACACGGTCGCCAGTGCGGCAACGGCTCGAGACATGCGCGCCATCGCCGCCTGGGCCTCGTAGTCGTTCCAGGCGCCACAGGCATCGACCACAGGGAAGACCTGGTAGCCGTCGTTGAGGATCGAGAAGGTCGGCATGGTGCAGCAGGTGCCGATGGCGACCCCCGAGATGATCACGTGGGTGCGGCCGGTCCGCGCCGGCAGATCGTCGAGCGCGGCACGGAAGGTGGGCTCTTCGTAGGCGATGACGATGCCGGTCCGGGGGTAGATCGGATCGTTGCCGGATACTCACCGTTGCCTCCGATCACCTTCTGGCCCTCGAGCGGCTCGTTCTCAACGACGGATTCCTTGCACCAGCTGCAACAATTTCGGGCGTATGAGGACTCAGCCGAAAGAATCGCGTGGTCAGAGCCGTTGGTGAGGTGAGCCAACGGGCCGACTGGCTCTCAATGGTTCACTACTCCGGCTCCTCGCCGAGGGCAAGGGTCGCGGCACCGGCAGTGATCGCTTCGTAGAGCGCACGGAGCTCCTCGGTGATCCGTACCCCGTCGGTGGCGAGCGGTGCCGGGTCGAGTTGGCGGAGGACCAGATCGGGGGCGACGGCCAGGCGGGGTCGGGTCTCTATGGCCGCCAGGTCGGCGTCAACTCCCCACGGGGACATCGAGTCGGCCAGCTGCCTTGCGGCGGCGCGGTCGGGATCAGCCACCGGCCAGCCGAACGGGCCGTTGTCGGCAGCCTCGGCCGCGGCACGCGATTCGGAGCCGTCGTTCGGGTCCGATCCACGTCGGCGGGCCCTCAAGCCAGTGAGTAGTTCCTCTTTCTTTCGGCCACGCCAGGCGAAGATCAGGAACGGGTCGCCGTCGAAGGCCTCCGCCAGGAGGTAGTAGACCGCGGCGATGTGCTTGCACGGGTTCTCCCAGTCCGGACACGAGCAGGCCGAGTCGAGCTCGTCTGCCGATGCCGGGAACAGCGACGTCGACGAGTCGGCGAACGCCTCCTCGATCTCCTCGGGCATCTCGCCGGCCAGCAGCCTGGCCGCAAAGGCCGCTCTCGATGCCATGACGGACTCGATCGCGTCCCACTCGGGCGCAGTGAGCACCTTCGTCTCGATGAACACCCGGTAGGGCTTGGCCCGCGACCCCTGCACCGAGGCCTTCACCTGACCGGCTGTGACCTCCATGGTCAGCACCTGGCCGGTTCGGGCATACCGCTTGCCGCGCTGGAGGCGACTGCCGATGCCGAAGGTCTCGAGCACGGCGATGAAGCGCTGCGACCACCAGGTGTCGCCGATGCGCCCCCGTTGACTTCGTGCCTGCAGGCCGCCCTCGACCGCGATCGGCGTGGAAGGAGGAGGCCACCACCCGTCGGCAGGTCGCCCGGACCGGCCCATGGGACGACGGGGGGTCGGGCGGCGGGGCGGCATCAGTCCTCCCCCACCGCGTCGGCCGACAGGGCGACGACTTCGCGGAGCTGTTCGGTGGACAGCTCGGTGATCCAGCCCTCGCCGGACCCGACGATGCGGTCGGCCAGGGCGCGCTTCGCCTCGATCATGGCGTCGATCCGCTCCTCGAGGGTCCCCCCGCACACGAACTTCCGCACCTGCACATTGCGCTTCTGGCCGATCCGGAAGGCCCGATCGGTCGCCTGGTCCTCCACCGCCGGGTTCCACCACCGGTCGAAGTGCACGACGTTGGTCGCTGCCGTCAGGTTCAGGCCGGTGCCACCGGCCTTCAGCGACAGCAGGAACACCGGCGGGCCGGCGGCGCCCTGGAACTGCTCGACCATCGCGTCCCTCGCCTTCTTCGAGACCCCACCGTGGAGCCACAGCACGTGGCAGCCCAACCGGTTGCGCAGGTGCCGCTCCAGCATGTCCCCCATCTGCGTGAACTGGGTGAAGACGAGAGAACGGTCGCCTTCGGCCACTGCCTCCTCGAGCACCTCGACGAGCCGTGACACCTTGCCCGACCGACCCGCGATCGACGAGCCGTCGGCCAGGAAGTGCGCCGGGTGGTTGCACACCTGCTTGAGCTTCATCATCGTGGCCAGGACCAGCCCACGGCGTTCGATGCCCTCGGCCTCGTCGATCCGGGCCAACATGTCGTCGACGACGGCCTGATAGAGGGTGGCCTGCTCGCGGGTCAGGTTGCAGAACTCCTTCATCTCGAGCTTGTCAGGCAGGTCGGCGATGATCGACCGGTCGGTCTTGAGGCGGCGGAGCACGAACGGGCCGGTGATCCGGCGGAGACGGGCTGCGGCCTCGTCGTCACCGTCGCGCTCGATGGGGAGGGCGAACCGCTCTCGGAAGGTCTTCTCCGAGCCCAGCATGCCCGGATTGAGGAAGTGCATGATCGACCAGAGCTCGGACAGGCGGTTCTCCACCGGCGTGCCGGTCATGGCGATCCGACGCTCGGCCGGGATCGCCCGGACGCTCTGGGTGGTGCGGGCCGCGCTGTTCTTGATCTGCTGTGCCTCGTCGAGGACCATCCGTCGCCACGGCACTGTCGCCAGCAGCTGCTGGTCGCGGGCGGCCAACCCGTAGGTCGACAGCACCAGGTCCACCGTGCCGGCTTCGCGGGTGAAGGCCTTGCCGTCGAGCCGGTCCGGTCCGTGATGGACGTAGACCGACAGCTTCGGAGCGAAGCGGGCGGTCTCGCGCTGCCAGTTGCCGACCAGCGACATCGGGCACAGCACCAGTGTCGGGCCCAGTGTCGGCGTGACGGTCCGCCGCTTCGTTGTGGTGGCGGCCCCCCGGCGCGCCGGCGCCTTGGCACCACGGGCGCGCTCGTCGACCAACAGTGCGAGGAGCTGGGCCGTCTTCCCGAGCCCCATGTCGTCAGCGAGGCAGGCCCCGAGGCCGAGATCACCGAGGAAGGCGAGCCACCCGAGCCCGCGCTCCTGGTATGGGCGCAACTCCCCGGCAAAGCCGTCTGGCGTCGGAATCGCCCGTAGGCGTCGGTCATCGGCACCGGCGAGAAGGTCCCCGAGCCACCCGTCCGCCTCAACCGTGGCCACCGGCAGGCCACCCTTGGCCTGCTCGAGCCCGAGGGCCGTGCGTAGAACCTCGCCGGCCGACATCTCTGCGCTCGCGCCCCTCTTTCCGACCGCGGTGATGGCGGCGGCGAGATCCTCTTCGTGCAGCTCCACCCACTGACC
>OCTA010005658.1_pt1 | contig 10784 bp, 12 predicted proteins | sample 1538991 | NCBI WGS metagenome assembly OCTA01 (sample SAMEA3539302, study PRJEB22396) | soil metagenome | biome: tundra; feature: field; material: soil | place: USA | collected 2010-05 | depth 0.15 m | reverse complement strand
CATACCGCGCAACTCTGGATGAGCAAAGCTGTACTCCCGAATATGCTCGTGGGCGGTGCGCAACGCCTCGTTGAGAGCGGCTTGGGGATCGTCACCGGCAAAGTCGCGGTAGACCGACATTACGGTTTCGACGGCCAGACGGCTGGCTTCTTGTCCGCCTTCGTAACCGCCCATTCCGTCGGCTACGACCGCAAGACGGCCTTTGCGCCGGAACAGTTCGTCGTCCTCGGGCTCCCAATATCCAAATGAATCTTCGTTGTTTTGTCGAAGACAGCCGATGTCGGATTGGCTCGAGACCTCAATTCCGGCGCGAACCGTCATTCGGATACGACTTCTTGTGCAGGAGTGAAGGGCATAGTCAAAGGCAAGCTACGGATTATATAGGGTAGCAGCGGGACGCTCAAACGCAGAAAGGGACTATGCGTCGATCAAACGAGAGCAGTTGCTAAACGGAGACGGGGACGGCCTGGAACGCCGCCCCCGCGAAAATGATAGAAGCCTCTTTACTAACTGGTTGGCCCACACGCTCCGGTTGGATTGGTGCCATTTGGGTTAATGCCTGCCTGAGTCGCCACCGCGACGAATACTGGCGGAGAGGTGAGTCCGGCATAAGTGGCCGTGACCGAATAAGAGCCGCTCAGTCCCCATGCTGGAGTCGTCGCAGGCGGCACGGCACTGTTCTGCCAGGTGCAAATAAAAGGTTGAACCGCGGTGATTAAACCTGTCGTGCTTAACATTATCGTTTGGGGCGGGGTCGGAAGCGGATCGCCAAATTGATCCACGCTGTCAGGCGTAATGAAGACCTGATAGGCGACATCTCCCCTGGAGTTGAGAAGCTTCTGAGTTCCGTTGCTGAAGTTTCCCCAGAGATAGAGCTGGAGCGTGGCGCCCTCACCCGTCAAATCGAGTGTTCCCGGAGGGGCCGCGGTCGCGTTCGACGTAGAAAGCTGGATGGACTTAAGATCGTTCGATGTTCCGCAGCCTAGCATGCTGAACACGAGCAGCGCGCAAGCCAATGCGGCAAAGAGGGTTTTTCGATTCACCGCCAAGTACCTCCAAAAGGAAATCTTGGCCATCGTCGCAGCATCCGTCACATGAGACAAGGTAACCAAAGTCACTGCACCGCACCGGCGTCCTTTAGCGATGTAACAGAAGACTCTTGCCATGAAAGCGTCATTCCATAGAGGTCATTCATCTACAATCATCGGCATGTCTGACCCCCTATCTGATCAACAAGTCCCTACACCTCCCGCCGAGCCCACCATTGCACCCAACACCGACTTTCGAATTGGCGAGGAGTTCGGAACGGCGAAGCGCAATCTTCCGCCAGCCGGGATTGTTTTGATCTGCATCGCGGCGGTCGCCGTTATTTTGGGAATTTTTGCATTTACGGAAAGGCCCAAACCGCAAGGCGCGGGCTCGATCGACCTGGTGACAACGGCTGAGGTCCAGGGTCAAGACATGCTTCTCGCGGCAATAACTCTGACACTGCGAAATACCACGAACAAACCCTTGTGGATTCACACGGTGAAAGCGCAACTGACTACTGCGGACGGCAACACCTTTGAGGATGAAGCCGCTTCGGCAGTCGATCTGGACCGCTATTACCAAGGCTTCCCCGCACTGAAGGAGAGTTCTGAGCCTCCGCTTGCGCCGGAAACGAAAATGCTACCCGGTGCAGTCCAGCGGGGCACGATTATCGTGGGGTTTAGGGTGACCAAACAGGCGTTCGATCAGCGCAAATTTCTTAGCGTGACAATTCAACCTTATGATCAGGCGTTGCCGGTGGTGCTAAAGTAGCGTCTCGAACAATTATCAGAGAGCGTAGTTTGAGGGATTCCAAGGATCATCCCAGTTTGTGGATGATGTCGTGCAGTTGGTCGGTCAGCGCCTTCGTGACTTCGTGGAGTTGAACCAGGCTCCCTGCTTGAAACTTGATGTCAGTTCGTTTCAAGTCATCGCTGACGCCCTGGATAAGGTTGTAGGCGCCACGAATACGTTCTCCTACCAAGAACGAGAGCACGCTATTGGAATCCTGGTCAATTTCTTTGCGGGTTACGTATTGCTGTGCAGCCCACGCGGCGGTCCGGACTCGATTCAAAGCGTCCCGAAAGTTTGCCAGAACACGCGGGTCTAAATCGCCAGAGAGCAACAACTCGTGTAGGCCCTGAAGCTCCGATATCGCACTTTCTAGGCGCGAAGGCACATTCGACTTTCCAAGCATCGGCTCAGTCGCGACGCTGGCAGCCGCCTGCTGAGTCGATGCACTTTGTTCCCTTTTCCGTTTACGAGTCGGTGCCACCATTCGTCCCGCAGGCCGCTCTGACATCACACCTGTTGATTCCGACATCCCGTTCACCTCTACGAACTGCATGAGACATTGTAGGGAGAATCCTGTGAAGAAGTTCGAACGGAAGGTCACTCGGAAAGTGAGCGGCGGTTCTCTCGATGAGTTGTCCGCACGGCTGCGCGGAAGACGCGAACGAAATCGCGCCTACCATCGGCGCACTGTTCACTTTCGTAACTATAGCGCTCCGTGAGTGCGAGTACAGTTCAATCAAAAAGATCGTAGTAACAAGGGAAAAACGCCCCAAAAACTTGTTTCCACTCCAAGCCGCTACTTGGCCGCAGCACCCCTTCTTGGCGCAATTTGATCCGAGTCTTTGCGAATCTTTTTTCGGGCACGCTTTTGAGCCAAAGCCTGCTTCACTCGGCGTCTCTCGCCCGGCTTCAGATAATAGGAATGCCGTTTTACGTCTTTGATAATGTCTTCCGTCATGACCTTGCGCTTGAAGCGTCGAAGTGCGTTCTCCAACGACTCGCCTTCTTGCAATCGAACTTCTGCCATTTCCATCACCCTCAAAACCAGCGAAAATGAACCGCGAACCTACTCCCTTTGTACCACGCCCAATCGAACTTAGGGTGCGCCAACAAGCTTGTCAGAAAAGAAGGGCACGCTCATTCTGAATAACCATCATCGGTCGTGTCATCATCGTCATCTTCTTTGTCATCGTCATCGTCTTCATTTTCCTCTTCGTCCTCTTCCTCGTCGGGCTCGCGTCGAAGCAGATCGGCGACAGCCGAATGATGAGGAAGGCGGAAGTCCGGGCATCCTGAATGTATTGTCGCCATGGACAAATGGTACGCTCTGTACCGCTGCGCGGCGCATTCCTTCGACTAATAACTTGAACGAAATGCCCCCATTCACGCTGAACGCTCCATTTATTTCTGCTACTCATTCTCGAGATGCTTTCGCGCTTGGGCCAAAGCGGCACGTTCGGCGGCCGGAACCATTATCCACGGCACAGGTCCACACCAGGTCCCTCCACTTGTCAAAAGGATGTGTCTCCCGATGGATGTGGTCGCGTTTTCGCCAACCGCCGGAAGGCCCACACAGACGCGCTTCCCAGCAATACCACCAGAACACAGTTGACCCAGAGCCACGTATCGGGTCCGCTCACCGCCGCCGGAGCTGCGGTTGCTGTTGGCCGGAACTTCCAGGCGGCAACGAACTCGATGGCATCGGCGCTGCTGTGTAAGACTATCGCCGGTACGATGGAGCCGCTCTGGTAGGTCAGCAATCCATAAAGTGCGCCCCAGCCAATATCGAAAAGAATCGCTGGTAAAGATGTGCGGTGGTTCAAGTGCGCGAGGCCGAAAGCGATACTGGTAACGACAATGCCTATTGCGGGACCGTAGCGGCGCTCCAGCGGCCCTTGCATGTAGCCCCCCGGAATCCTGCTTCTTCGCTGATTCCCGCCACCATCGCGCCCATGAGCAGGCTCGGCAACAAGGTACTAACAGGAATGTGTGTGAGATCAGAATGAGGGGCTTGCGGCCATAGTATCAATCTGTGCAACAAAATGAACAACACCAATCGACGCGGCTAGCCCCAACCCTCCAGCCAGCAAGGACAACAGGAATACGGGTGCAGATAGTGGCTCGGCGCGCAGACTGGCACGGCGTGCAGCAGCGGTGGATTGCGGCCAGCCCCATCCCTCGAGGAATCTCCAGTAGAAGGCTAGAAATACCATCATGCAGACGGCTGCCCATGGAAGCTGCGGCAACAACTTCAAATTAAGTTGGATGAGAATTCCCCATACCACGGTCGCTGAGCCGGTCACGGCGACGGCTGCCAACAGAGCGCGTAGCAGTAAGGGTACGCGGTTCCACATAGACAGAACAGTCTATCTGGGCAATCGGTTGTTGTTTCGAGAAATCAGTGAGGGTGCAGCGACCGGGTCATTCGTTTTCTAGTTGTTTTCTTGCTTGCGCTAGGGCGTCACGCTCGGATGGCTGGACTTTTGGATAGGCCAAATCCATAGCGTTCAAGGCATCGACCATGGCATGGGAAACGATCAGGCGCGAGTACCATTTATTGTCCGCTGGAACGACATACCAGGGCGCGAACTCGGTCGCGGTGTGACGAATCATGTCTTCGTAGGCTTCTTGATAGGCATCCCAGCATTGGCGTTCTTTTACATCGGCGGAGGAGAATTTCCAGTTTTTCTCGGGATTATCGAGGCGTTTCAGGAAGCGCACTTTCTGCTCTTTTTTCGAGAGATGCAGAAAAAACTTTAGAACCGCAATGCCGTTTCGGGTCGCGTAACGCTCGAAGCTTTCGATGTCTTCGAAACGTTCTTTCCAAATGTGCTTGGTCACATATTGTTTGGGCAGCCTCTGGTTTTCCAATAGTTGTGGATGAACGCGCACGACGAGTACTTCTTCGTAATAGGAACGGTTGAAGATTCCGATCTGTCCGCGCGAGGGCACGCAGTTCGAGGTGCGCCAGAGATAGCCGTGGTGCAGTTCTTCGGTGGACGGAGCCTTGAAGGACCACACATCGACGCCCTGCGGATTCACTCCCGACAAAACGTGCTTGATGGTGCCGTCTTTTCCGGCGGCGTCCATCGCCTGAAAAATTAACAGCAGTCCCCAACGGTCCTGGGCGGCGAGAATGTCTTGCAAATCCGCCAGCTTTTTGACGCCCTCGGCGAGAAGATATTTCGCTTGCGGCTTCAATTCTGAATGCAAACCGTTAGTGTCGGCGGGGTCGTAATCTTTAAGACGAAAGTGTTTTCCGTCAATGACGCGGTAGCGCTTGAGCAGTTTTTCGATGTTCATTGGCTTTCCCGCGAACGCTGGTGATTCAAGATTAACGCTTGTGATTGATATTAATGATTATAGACAGAGCCGTTGGGAGTAGCATCGTCGTACTCGCGGCCGTACTTGTTTCTGTGCGCCATCGAGTCGCCATTCGCTGCCGGAACGCGAATTACTCCTAACGAAGCAGAGTTCTGCTCGATCGTGACCTCGCGCGTGAGGGGCTGCGCGTTTTCCGGTCCCATGGTCTCGCTCCAAATGTGCAGCACGTAACGCCCATAAGGAACGTTTGGGATCGTGAGTTGTCCATCCGCGGTTGAGATCGAATAGAGCGGCGTGGTGAGAGTAATGACTACGGCGCTCATTTCGGGATGAATGTTGCAGAAAATATAGCTGATGCCAGGGCGCTCGAAGCGAACCGTGCGCGTGGTACCCGCTTCATACAATCCCAGGTCAAAGCGCCTTCCTTCGAAGAGAGAAAAAACGTTATGAAAAAACGGATCGCGATTGGGAAACTCGACGAGTGATCCGGCGGGGACGACCAGAATGTGTGGTTCGAAAGTTTTGTTTTTCTGGGTGAGGCGCGGATTTTGCGCCGCTCGCTCCGGAGACGGGAAGCTTAGCGCTGCTCCGGCGCCTTCGCTCGCGGCCGACGTCAATGGCGTGAGCCACACCACAGTTTGAGGAAACTTCTGGGGAGTTTTTTCATGATGCTTTCTGCCAATATCGGGCGTGACCACTTCAACGCGTCCCCGCACAGTCGCTGATCCCAGGACGCTGGCGGGGACGGTCGTAGCAGCGGCTTGAAAGCTCGCCAGCAGCAGGACGATGCCGAGCGTTACGATCCGGTTCGGCATGCGGCGATGGGAACTTCTATGTCTCATTGTGAATGGCTCATAGTAGCGCAGGGCGGCACGGTTTCATCATTTGCTAAGTGAATCGTTCGCTAAAAAAGTACTCCCATCATTAAATTGAGGTGCCCCGCATTGTCGGCGCCGTCGGTCAGCGAGTAGGTCGTTAAATGCCGATACTCCGCAGAAAAGAGCAGATCAGAACGGGGACGGTAAATCATGTTCACGAAGCTCCCCTGATTCTTTGCCAGCGTCGCGTTACCGTAAGAGACGGAGTACGGGAAATACTTCAGGTTTTTGGCATAGGGATTATCCATTCCGAAAGCTGCGTTGAATTCCCACTTATTCGCGGGCCGGTATTTCAGTTGTGCCCATCCGCCGATTGAGTTCAGTGCTTCAATCTCCGTTGACGGGGATGTCGGATCGCCATTGAACAACACGCTTTGCCCGAAAGCGCCATAGAGGCCGCCAACGGCACGGCCACGATAGAACTTGCCGCTGAGTGAAAATTGGTGGCTGAGCGGGAGTGAAACGTCGGCCATGCCAGCCCAGCCATCAACGTTGCGATTGAAGCCGTAATCCTGGCGGCTATAGAATCCTCCAGCACCAAGCTGCAGCGGCTGGCCGAAAACGTTGCGCGTCCACGCGATGCGCGTTCCGTAGGCTGGCTGGCGCGATGCTTCGCCGGGTCCCGTTTGGCGATAGTAGCCCGCACTCAGCGTCGAATTCGGAACCTCGCCGCTTACGGGATCGAGAATTCCACCTTGAAAGAGCAGGTTTGAGTCTTGGCCCAGCGCCACTCGGTGCTCGACTCTGATTTGAGGTATCCATCCCCATAGATTTCCCGCGTAAGAGAGTGCGGGTTCGGCCAGCGACGCAAACGAAGTCGGCGAGATTGGAGAGAAGAAAAGCGAATCTTGACCGACGACGACCGAAGTGTTTGTCCAATCCATCCGCATGGTCGCGGTGCGGAGGCGCAGGATTCCGGAATTGATTCCGTTTGGAATGTTCGCGAATCCCCCGGCAAAGTCGAGTTGTATATCTGCTCTGGTTTTGGCGCCCGCGATGGTTGGACCGAATGCTTCGAGGCCGATTTCGGATTGACGTAACGTGGCGCCGAAGCTACCTCCTGAGCCGCCAGGCGTCCTCGCATAGGCGACAGTGGGAAGATCGAGGCTGTCGACCACGCCTTGATTGCTCACCAAATTCATCAGCGCGATGCCAGACAAACGCACTCGATATTTTGACGCGCTTTCAACTTTCGTTTGATATTGATCGTCCACTTTGCCCGAGAGGAGCTGATACTCCTCGTCGAGGCTGGCGGAGCGGGCAGTATTCTTCTGGTCTTCAGTATTCTTTGCAGAGTCCTGAATTTTGTTTTGATCCTCCACTTCCCGCGGAGCCCAAGCTGCTGCAACGTTTCGCAAGCCGCCGGCAGAGGCGCGATCGTTGGCTGAGGATTTGTCTGTGGCATATTGCTCTGTCGTTCGCGTGCGAACCTCCGCCAGCTCGCGCCGCAGCGCTGCCGTCTCCTCTTGCGAGTGCCGCCAATCCGTTCGCATTTCAGCGACGGCCGCCTGCAACTCTCGAACCTGATCGCGGAGTTCGCGGACGGAGTCATTCACCGAGTCTGGACGGGAGTTGGCAGGTGAATCTGATCGAGCGCCCGCGTCTTGCGCGCTAGAGCACGCCGCCCAAGCTACCGTACTCATCAGCAGCATCCATCGTAGCGATTTGCGATAGCGCATTTCACTCGTCGTCATATCCTCTCCTCCGTCAAACGGACTGTCAGCAATTGGACGTTGCAGTCCGTAATTTTCTCTCAATGTACTTTCAGCGGAAGATGCCGCCCATAAAAGAAATTCCGCCGCCATTTGAAGCGCCACTACCACCATCAATCGAGCCAATAGCGAAATAAGTAAAACAAACAATGGAGCGCCGGGCGTCCCCGCCCGGCCACGAGAATGTGAATCGGCGAGAACACACCCTTCCATCTGAGCCAGTGTTGAATCGGCCGACCGGGCAGGACAAAAGCGTGCTCCCAAATACCAGTCGCAGGCATCGAGCGATTGATCGATCAATTTCAGTTCGCATGACGAACTGCCACGGTATTTTCCGCAGCGGAAGTTAGGGGAACCTTCACGCGGAAAGTCGTGCCTGAGGCTGAAGTCTTCTCGACGGTCACGTCGCCTCCGTGATCCTGCAGAATTTTCTGAACCACCGTTAATCCCATGCCGGTGCCGTTTTCTTTTCCGTGGCTCACGAATGGTTCGAACAGGCGATCGCGCACGGCTTCCGCGATTCCAGGTCCGTTATCTTCTATACGAATTTCGAGGGTGTCAGCTTTGCGACTTAGGCTGATGTCGATTTTGCCTGATTCCGCGGGCACGGCCTCGCAGGCATTCAGAAGCAAATTGAGCAAGGCGCGTTCGAGTTTCTTAAAGTCGAACCAACCTTCGCTCGATCCTGCGCCAGAAACGCGAATGCGGATCGGCTGGAACTCGGGATGCGCCTTCACCCCTTGCACGGCACGATCGACGGCCGAGCGCACGTCCCCGTAAGTGGGGCGGAGCGATTCTCTGGTGCGGGAGAATTCCAGGAGCGACTCGATCAGGTCGGTCATCTGGTTCACGGCGATAGTTATCTCGGCGTAGAGCTCTTCGCGCTGGCCCGGCGTCAGGTGGCTCTCGCCGAGAAATTCGGCATTGGCCATGACCGCGGCGAGTGAATGGCGAAGATCGTGTGAGATCGAGCTGGCCATGCGTCCAATAGTCGCGAGGCGCTCTGCATCGAGTAACTCGCGCTGAGTTTTTTGCAGGTTTGTTCTCATGCGGTCGAAAGTTCCCGTAACTTCGGCCACTTCGTCTCCACCATGCACGGGCAGCGGATAGGCGAAATCTCCCAGTTCAAGTGCGCGTACTCCCGCAACCAAATTCCGCAAGGGACGAGTGAAAGTGTGAGAGATCAGAAAGACCAGCAGGCTACCGGCTAGTACAGCTGCGAGACCCAAGGCCAGCAGCAGTTCATTCAGGCTTCTCAAAAACGCAGTCGCTTGATCGAATGACTTCAACACCCAAAGATTCAGCAGCGGCGAACCGGGCGTCGGCAAATCGACAGCCGTTGCTAAAAACCGTTCTTCGCCCAGACGAACTTGATCACCCTGCGGCGGGCCTCCGGTCGGCATTCTCGGCGCCACCTCAACTAACTCGGATTCCTGTGCGGGCTTTAGAGTGCTTCGGACGATCACGTTGCCGTAACGAAACGCCACTTCGCTGGCGGCTATGCGGCTAAGATCACGGACGACGTGGTCGTCAATTTCGTAGCCGAGCAGCAGGTATCCAAGGACCTGATGGCCGCTCGCGGGTCCGAAATAAATTTCCTGCAGAAAAACCTCGTAGAGATGGCCTTCGGCATACCACCAGTGGCGAGACTCTTCGCGAGTGGCCGCGTTCTGAAGAAGCGTCGGAAAAAAATCCTGGCCCTCGCGAAGCGTGATCTCCTTCGGAGTGGCTTGCAGAGCCATGACTTTGCCCGACGCGTCCGCCAGAAGCAGCAGGTCGCTGCCGGAATGCTGCCACAAATCTCGCGAGGCGTCTTGTATGGTCGCCGGATGGTGCGTCGTCATCAAGGCGCGAACAATAGGAAGGTCGGCGAGCAAAATCGCGGAGCGCTCGAGCGTCACCTCTCGCTGTTGCTGAAAACTATGAAATGCGGAAACCGAATTCTCAAGATCGCGCTGGATGCCGAGACGAACCTCCTGCTGCACGGTACGCCGCACAACCAGCAGCGTGGTGAAGGTGAGGGCGGCGGAAACAACGATCATGGAGAGCAGGAACTTCGTCCGCAGTCGAATTCCGCCCATCGTGTCCCCTTGATCGACTCTTACCTAATTACTTATTTACTCGGTCAGTCTCGCGGACGGGCGAGGGCGCCCGCCGCTCCATGATTTGCGTGGCATAATTGCGTCGCCGCTGCTTCTTACTTGATGATTTGGTTTACGGCACGAACTTGTAACCTGAACTATGGACCGTGCGAAAGTGTAAGGGATTCGCGGGATTTTTTTCCAGCTTCTGGCGTAATCGCAGAATGTGATTATCCACCGTGCGCGTACTTGGATAATTACGGTATCCCCAAACGTGATTGAGTAACTCTTCGCGCGAGAGAACGCGTTCTGCGTTCTGGATCATGAACTTCAGCACTTTAAACTCTTGCGAGGTCAGTTGCACCGATTCCCCGTCCCGCCAGAGTTCCATCTTCGTGAAATCAACTTTGACATCGCCAAACTTGAAAGTCTCGGTCAGCGGAGGCCGGCTGGAGCGGCGCATGGCCGTACGTACACGAGCCAAAAGTTCGCGCGGGCTGAAGGGCTTCGTCACATAGTCGTGCGCACCCAACTCGAGCAGCAACACTTTATCCATCACTTCGGTTCGCGCACTGAGAATGATGATCGGTACTGAGGGAGCTGCCTGGCTGATTTCACGGCATATATCTTGACCCGGCGTTCCGGGCAAACTGAGATCCAGCACCAAGACCGATGGCGGCGTAAGGCGAAACATCTCCAGGCCAACGGCTCCGTTACCTGCCACATCGACAACGAAACCTTCGCCTTCAAACAATCGCCTAAGAGCTTTTTGGACGGCGCGGTCATCCTCGATTACGAGGATCCGTTCGGCGTTAGAGGAAACCGGCTCCATCGTCATCGTTGCCGCCGTTGGAAGTGAAGGTTGATGCTTGTCCAAAACCGCCCCCGACTTGTAACCGGAATGAATCATACCCCTAGACTGTAGCCTGATATCGGCTTAATAAGGCGGTTAGATCGGAAGAGCGTCG
>OCTA010005653.1_pt1 | contig 10788 bp, 7 predicted proteins | sample 1538991 | NCBI WGS metagenome assembly OCTA01 (sample SAMEA3539302, study PRJEB22396) | soil metagenome | biome: tundra; feature: field; material: soil | place: USA | collected 2010-05 | depth 0.15 m | reverse complement strand
CCTCATGTGTTTTGTTGGCGGCGTGGCGTTCTTGTTCCTCCCGGCCAAAATCAAACTCAAATAAACTGGAAACTACCACCGCTGCGGCAATGAAAAGAGGGGTTGATTGGCCGCGCCTCTTACGGCGTCGAAAAACGATAAAACCTTGCCGGTTTGCCAACGGTATTCGTGTCGGTGAACTGCCAGGTGCCGTTGGTGGTGGTCGTGGTGTTGGTGTAAATTGGCTGCCAGCTTGCGGGTGAAACCAGATTGGTGGTGGCCCAGAGCCGCGTGGAGGTGTTAGGCAAACCCACGAAGTTCAACGTCACTTTTCCATTGGTGCCTTTGATGATGTTGGTGACGAGCGGGGTGACGACCGTAAGCGCCGCCACGCGGCTGGTAATGCTGCCAAAGGCGTTGGTGATGATCACCGAATAGCCACCGGCTGACTGCGGCGCAATGTTTGGCAGTGTCAGCGACGAAAAGATCGTGCCGACAATCGGGAATGCTTGATTGAAATACCACTGATACGTCATGGGCACCGAACTCGACGAGTTCACGGTGAATTGCACCGTTGAACCCGCCAGCACCACTTGGTTTGACGGTTGCGTCGTGATCTGCGGCGCAAGGCAGGTGGTCACCACTTGAACCGAATCTGACTTGCTGGCGTGGCCGGACACCGGCACGGCCCCGGCATTGCCCGTCCAATCCGCCGCGACGCTGATGGCATACGTTCCCGCGACGGTGTAACTTTTCTGGAGTGTCATCACCGGCTGCGTGATCGGCGTTTGCGTCCCGTCACCCCAACTAACCGTGCCACTGGCCGATGTCACCGTGACGACACCCGGCGAAGGATTGATGCTCACATTGTAAGTCAAATAATCCGTCGCACACGCAGCGAGATTGGTGACTGGGCCTGACCCGATATAATTTGCGTTGATTTGCACAGACGATGCGCCGGTTGTTCCCGCCGAATAGCCGTTGAAACTCACCTGGCCGGACAAGGGATAAGTTCCCGACGCGCCGCCCACATTGTAGGAAAAATACCTCGGCTGGTTGTCCAGATACGGCCCCCAGCGAATCACGCCGGCACTGACATCCCAAACACCATCGCCCGACAAACCGGAAGGCGTCAAACCAGTCGGAATCGGCTCAACCACGGCATAACAATTCACCGCTGCTTGCGGTGTGGCCGTAAGGCTGACCCTCGGCAGAAAACTTCCGTTCCCAGATATGCTTTGTGCTGCCGGCACTGTGATGGTGGTCAGCGTGGGCGAATACTCACCCACCGCCGAGACGCTGGGCAAATAACCTGCGTGAAACGCCACTGCCCGCAAGGTGGTTCGCGTGCTGAAATTCAAGGCGCTGGTGTAAGGCGTTGAGCTTTGTGTCGGCAACGTCCCGTCAGTGGTGTAGTAAATTTGCGCCGCTCCATCGCTGTCGGAAATCGTCACCGCCACCGGCAGGTTGGAACCAAGTCCCGGCGTGATCGTCGGCATCGGCACTTGCAGCGGCGGGGTCGGAACCATGCCGCCCGTTGCGCTGGCGATGATTAGGTTTGTTCCGGTCGTCTCGCTGCCGCCCACCCCATCCACGCTCCATGCCACGCTCACCGGATAGACTCCCGGCTGGCCGACAGCTTGATAACTCAACGACAACGCGTTCGTTCCAAAAAACGGCCCCCACTTCACCACGCTGTTGCTGGCGATGTAATTGCCTCCTGACGATACGTTGATTGCGCCGATGCCCGGCGGCAAAGTTTCCGTCACCGCCGCGCATTGTGCGCTTGCGCCCGGCGTGACGCTAAATGTCACCACCGGCGCAGTCGGCGAACTCGTGTTTACGCTTCGCGCTACCTGCACGTTGGCGGGAACGGCGGGCGGGCCGTAATACGCCACACTCGCCACGCTCGGCAACCAGCCATTTGTGAACGCCACGGCGCGAATCACACTCGCCGTCACGAGCGACACTTTGCCGGTGTAAAGAATTGAACTCGGTGTCGGCAACGAACCATCCAGCGTGTAATAAATCACCGCGCCCGGCGTGGCATCGGTGATCGTCACGCTCACCGGCACATTGGTTCCGCTGGCCGGCAGGAAGAAGGGCGCGGCCACTTGCGGCGGAGGAGTCGGCACCAAATTGCCAGTGGCGGAGGCGATGACAATGTTTGTTCCTGTCGTCTCACTGCCGCCAACGCCATCCACACTCCACGACGCGCGCACCGGATACGTTCCCGGCTGGCCCGTGGCTTGATAGCTCAACGTCTGCGCATTCGTGCCGAAGAACGGCCCCCACAGCACCGCATTGTTACTGGCGATGTAATTGCCGCCAGACGATACGTTGGTTGCACCGATGCCCGGCGGCAGCGATTCCGTCACCGCCACACAACTTGCGTTCGTTCCCGGCGTCACGCTGAATGTCACCACTGGCGCTGTTGGCGAACTTGTGTTCACGCTCCGTATCACTTGTGCGGCGGCGGGCACGGCGGGCGGGCCATAATACGCCACGCTGGCCACGCTTGGCGTCCAGCCGTTCGTGAACGCCACCGCGCGCATCACGCTTGCGGTCACGAGCGATACCTTGCCGGTGTAAAGCACCGAGCTTTGCGTCGGCAGCGAGCCGTCCAGCGTGTAATAAATCACCGCGCCGGTGGTCGTGCAGGAAATGGTCACATTCGTCGGCACGCTCGCGCCGCTGATTGGCGTGAACGTCGGCGGGGCCACTTGCGGCGGCGCAGTCGGCACGCTGCCGCCACCGACGGGCAGCACCGTGACCATCGTGACGCCGGGTGAGAAATACCATTGCCCGTCCATCCATGAGCCGCCGCTGACTGGATAGCTCGCCGGCAAGCCGGTGAGCCGATAACTCATACTGGCAGATACCGTGTTGAAATACGGCCCCCAGCGGATGACGTTTTGCGCGGGCAGATAGACGCCATCGCCGCTGATGCTCACCGCCGTGGCCGGGCTGGGCAAAGTTTCCTCAATCGTCATGCAGGCGACGTTTGACGCACCATAAACGGACACGGTGACGAGCGGCTGATTCGGCACATCGTTGACATAGGAGCGCACATAGGAAACCGGCGGCGGATTGGTTTGCGCTGTGGCGATGAAGGTGGAAAGAAAAAGGAGCAACAACGAAAGAGACGCGGCACACGAAAAGAACCGTAGCGGCCGACGTGAGGAGGCTCTAACTTGAAGGAATTTAGATAGAGCCTCCTTACGTCGGCTGCTACCAGTCAATATGGTGTAACGCTCGCCCTCACGCCGGCCCTCTCCCCCGAGGAGAGGGAGAAACGCACTCCGCCTTTCTGAAAAATCGAGCGCGGGATTGGCCGGATGGTCATTCGAGAAAACGGAAACATCCAATGCCTGTTCCCTCTCCTGGGGGAGAGGGTTAGGGTGAGGGCGGGCGTCAAACCATCCGTTTCCTTGATCCATTTTAATTGCCGATGCTCCCGCCAAAAAGCGGTGGAGGGCCACCGCAGTCCAAAACCTTGCGGATGCTCCTATGCTCTTGACCTGCGCGATAGCGTCTTGGACTGCGCCAGTCCTCTGGCGCTTTCGGACGTTCAAGAAACGCCCGAAACTTTGTCGAACCGATTGATGCACGGTGAACACGCGAAATCCTTTTTTAGCGTTTCGCGGTGTTCAAGGCCCCACTTTCCAGTTTACCGGGCGGGCGCTGCCGTCGTTGTGGTAGGTGCCGCCGTTGGTCATCAGGTAGCCGGCGCGCGTCACGTAATTTGCCGGGATCACCGTGGGCGCGTTGCTCCAGGTCTGGCCAGCTTTCCACGCGGCGGCGTAGGCGGCGTATTCGGCGGGGGTGATGACGAAATCTGCGTTCGTGTCCGCCGGATGCGTGGCGGCGGTGGAGAACTCGTAGCAGCCCAGGTCCACCGTGCCGTTGGCGATGCGCGGGCCGCCGTCCAAATCCGTGGCGGGCAGCGACGGCGCGCCGTTGGTGCCGGCATCCTTGCAGGGCGACGTGCTTTGGATATGGTAATCCCCGTTGACGGGATCAAAGAACTGCGGCGAAACATCTTTATTGTTCACCGCGATGTCCCATACGCCATACAGGCTGTCCACATCATTGAAATCAAAAACCTTCTTCTGGCCCGTGCCGGTGAGATAGACATCCCCGCCGTTGCCATTCGCTGTGTTGCCCCAAATGATGTTGTTATAGACATTCAGCAATTCCACCACGCCGCTGACTTGGAAAGCCACACCACCACCCGTGCCGGAGGAGGTGTTGGCAGTGATGGTATTGTTTATGAGGAATAGGTTTGATGAGACGTTCACCCAAATGCCACCGCCTTGGGAAGCTGAAGTGTTATTTGCCACCAAATTGTCCAGCATGGTGTTTGTTTGACTCAAGGCATATATTCCGCCACCGGTTGTGGCCGAGTTCCGTATAAAGGTGTTGGCCGAGAATGTGAGGAAAGAGACACTATTGCAGTAAACGCCGCCGCCACTTCCGCTGGCTGAATTGCCAATAAACGTATTGTTGGTAAATGAAGCCACACCACCACAGTAAACGCCGCCACCATTGGCTGCTGAATTGCCGGTGAAGGTATTGCCAGTGAGCGCTATTGTGCTCAACAAGTTGCAAATAATCCCGCCGCCTGAATTGCCTGTGAAGGTGTTACCCGTAACTGTGATCATGATCCCACCTACATTCGGTTCATATGCGTTACATGAGAAGCCACCGCCTGAATTGCCTGTGAAGGTATTGCCTACGAGCACCATAGCCATATTATAATATGTATAGCAATAGCAACAAGCCCCGCCGCCAGAATTGCCACTGAATGTATTGCCTATAAACGCGACACTCATCAAACCAGTAGAATAATCGGAGCAAGAGACGCCGCTGTAATAGGTGCCAGTATTTCCGATGAAAGTGTTTCCTGAGAAAATGATATTCTGAGCAGAACAATAAGCGCCACCGACGTTTAGATATCCTTGACCTGAATTATTGCCTATAAACATGTTACCCGAAACCGTTAAATACCCCGGTATGCTGGCTGACAGCCCACTATAGTTGTTTGTAGCAATTACACAGTTTGTCACGATCATATTGCCCGTGACCCCGGAGATTGAAATGCCCGTTCCACCACCGCCAGTCGTTGCCCCAGTCACGATGCAATTAGTTACGGTGGTGTTCAAACCAGAAGCGAGTTCCAACCCCATGCCGGTGGTGTTCGTCGGCGAAAGGAACCGGCAGCCGCTCACCAGACTCATCGCGCTTGAACCAGCTCCGATGCGCAATGCGCCGATGAAGGTTGACCCGCAATTGCGCAAAAAAGTGATGCCGGAAACGGTGATGTTGCCACTGCCGGAACTGCTGATGTTCAAGGCGCGTCCGCCGCCCGCGCCGTCCAGGGTGATTTGCGTGTTGGTCACGCCCGGCTCGTTCGTGACGGCCAGGTTGTAGCCGGCGGCACTGTTATAGTTGAAGTTGCCGATGTAATAGCCGTTGGTGAGGTAGATATTGTTGTTCGCGCCGTTGGCGGCGGCCAGCGTCAGGGCGTTTTGCAAGTCCTGCGCCGTGGCCACATGAAAATCCACCGCGCGCGCACATGTCGCGCCCAGCAGCAGCGCCAGCAGCAGAACCACCAGCCCGCGGCATTTTGACCCGAATTGTGAAACTGACATTGGACGCACTCTCGGATTCCGGGGAGCACGCGCCTCTGGCGTGTGGTTTTCGGCGTCGCGCCGAAAACCCGGTTCCACTAATTTTTCCCCGCCCATAATTCCCGGAAGATGGGGTGACGCGAGTTCGGGCGCGACGCCCGAACTGGCACGCGGGACGCGTGCGCTCCCTTTGGAGTGCGCGGACATGTCCGCGCTTTGGCACTGGGAGACATGTCTCCCACTCAAAAAGCGGCGACGCGTCGCCGCACTCCATACGCGGGCATCGGCCGGCGCTACATTGGCCTTGAGGGAATGAAGTTTGGTTTTCATAATTATCTTGTAGGAGACGAGGTGACGGGACTCAAATCTTTTTTGTTTTCAGTTATTAAGTCTCACATAAATGAGCAACGCCATTTCATTAACACCGGGCTTCAGCCCGGTGACGGCTGGCAAGGCCTTGCGAAACCGTTTCAACGGTTTTACCGGCGCTGGCAAGCCGTTGAAACGGCTCGCTGACCGGCACGCTTCCACCACCCGGCTGAAGCCGGGTGTTAATGAGAGCGCTGGAAATGTTACTCATTTTTGCGAGCGTCAATAGAAGCCCACTTACGTCGGCTCCTACATTACATTAAGGTTAAGGCTTATTTCCGTTTCTTCGCCGGTTTAGCGGCTTTGGCGGCTTTTTTAACCTTGGCGGTGGCTTTGATTTTTTTAACCGCCTTCCGTTTTACCGCAGCCGGCGGGGTGGGGGACGCGGCGGTTGCAGCCGGATCATTTTTAACCGTGGCAATGAAGGGCCGGCTGGTGGGAATCCCAAATTCGCGCCGGATGGGGGCGTTGGCGGCATCGTCAAACGGCCACTCGCCATCCGCCGCGAACTGCACAATGCGGCGGCGGTCGTCAATGCTTTTGACCAAGGCGGCCACGGCGAGGTGTCCCTTGGTTTTGTCGGATTGGGCGGAGGCTTGCGCGTTCCAAGCGCTCGTATAGGCGGCCACGGCGCTGGTCAACGCGGAGATTTTACCAGCCTTGACGCCGGGCAAAACGTCGGCCGTGGCCGTGGAACCTTCGGGCGGAGAAATTTTATCGAGGATGGCGGTGCCGATTTGTCCGAGCAGATCCTGATTGGCGTCAATTTTCTGGCCGATGTAATAGTCCTTGAGCATGAGGGGCTGGTTGCCGGCGTATTTTTGTTTGGCCGCCGCCTGAATCTGGCGGATGGCCCGCATGAGGGTCTGCTTGGTGCCGGTCTTGCCGCCAGTGGCGACGTTTTTGGCCACGGCGTTTTCGACGACCTGCCCCAAACTGCCGCGCGCCGTGGCGCAATCGGCGGCAAGCTGGGCGATAAAGTCGGGGGCGATTTCATGCTCCGTTTCAAGGACGGAAGCGTATTCGTCCCTTGGCGGCAGCGGTGCTGACTTGCTCGGCCAATGCGAGGGATTGCTGCTGCTTTTGGTTGACGACGCCATGCTTGCGCGTTTTGGCGGCGGGTTGCGGTTCAGGAGTCGGTGTCGGGTCAACCATATTTTTGCTTTGTTATGGGATTTGTTCAAACTTACAAGAATGGCGGTCCATCTGCAACAGAAAAGTTATCCAATTTTAATGAAATGATGCAATCAATTAATATATTTCTTGCCATTGTAATGACAATTTTTGGTTAGTCGCACTGGTGCCATGATGGATCTGAAGTGTGCGGACATCTCCACGTTTTCATCCGACGCGCCCGGTCGCGTCGGTGGCAAGCGGGGATCTGTCGCCGCAGTCCACAACGGATTTTCCGGCGCAGTCAGGGATTTCGGCAACGCAGTTTTTCATATTGGCGACGCCGCTGAGGAGTTTGATTTAGTTTCTCCAGCCGCCGACAACATTTCTTAGCACGTCGGCGACGTTTCACGGTATCTTGCTGACGATTCCAAAGGCGTTGGTGACGTTTCCTGACATTTTGTGACGATTCTTCGCACGTTGGTGACGTTGCTATTTGATTTGGCGATGGTTCCCGGCACTTTGGTGACGTGGCTAAAGCTATTGGCGTCGTTTCTTAGCATATTGATGTCCTTGTCACCGGCAGTGGAACGCCGCCGACTCCATTGCATTTGACAACCCGCTTCCGTGTGGAAGCCGCCACCGCGCAATGCCGGGCCGGCAATTTGTCTTTCATTCGCCGGCATTGCAGGTATTTTGCAGCGAATTAATTTTGTGAAAATTCGGACGTTTCCTGTCCAACAACCTACTTTATGATATTGCGCTGGTTCCTGTCCAAGACCGTCCGCGAGGCGACGACGGTTCACAAGCATTACCGCCGCCTGCTCGCAGCGCAGCGCGACATTCTTTCGCCGCAGGCCATCGCGCCGGTGCAAATCAAGCTCGATGAGCTGACGGCGGCGATCAAGGACGGCCACACAGGCCGCATCCACATCAAGGCCGAGGAATTGCAGTTTGCCGCCGAGAAATGGCTCAAGCCGTATCCCAATGCCGCGTGGCGCGAGAATGTGGAAGTGCTGCTCGTGGCGCTCGCCGTGGCGATGGGCATCCGCACGTTCTTTCTCCAGCCGTTCAAGATTCCGACTGGCTCCATGCAGCCGACGCTTTTTGGCGTGACCTCGACGCCGGATTTCACGCGCGCTTATGAAATGGCTCGCTATGGCGCGGAGGAACCTTTCAAGATCGAGTTCGCCAAACAAATGCCCACGCAAAAATCCCTGGTCATTCCGACCGACTGGCAGCGCATCAAGGAATTCTTTGAGGGCAACAGTTATATCCATCTCGTTGCAGAGGCCGATGGGCAGGTGGAAGGGATTGAGCCGCCGGTGGGCATCAAGATTCTTAATTTCTGGCAGGACCTCACCTTTGCGGGACACACTCATCGCATTTGGTTTCCGCCGGATTTTGGCGAAGCGGATTTGGCGCATCGTGCCGGCATTTTTCGCGACCGGACCTTCCACAAAGGAGATGACATCGTGAAAATAAAGGTCAGCGCCGGCGACCATCTGTTCGTGGACCGATTGATGTATAACTTTCGCAGGCCGGAACGCGGCGAAATTGTGGTGTTCGCCACCGTGGGCACGCAGATTCAGCAGCAGGATCAATTTTACATCAAGCGCCTCACCGTCCTGCCGGGCGAACGCGTGTCCATCGGCAATGACCGGCACATGCGGATCAACGGCGAACGCCTCGACGCCGGGACGCCGCATTTTGAGAATGTTTATGGCTTCAACCCCAACCAACCACCGCGTGAAAGCCAGTATTCCGGCCATGTCAATGGCACGGTCGCGCAGCAATATAATTTGTATCCCAATCTTGCGCCGAATTTTTCTGATGAAGAAACTATTTTCACCAATGGCCCGGATTCCTACATGGTTTTCGGCGACAACACCTGCAACAGTTCGGACTCGCGGACTTGGGGAACGTTTCCGGCCCAAAATATCATCGGCAAATCTTTCTTCGTCTATTGGCCGCTGACCTCGCGCTTCGGCTGGGGCAACCGGTAATTTTATTGTTAACAAAGTAGGAGACGACGTGAGGAGTCTCTAATTAATTTATTGGAAACCGAATCAATTTGAGCCTCGTCACCTCGGCTCCTACAAGATTATGGCAGAAACTGTTCTCATCACCGGCGCGTCCTCCGGCATCGGGCTGGAACTGGCGAAATGTTTTGCCGCCGACAAATCCAATCTGATTCTCGTCGCGCGCAGCACGGCGGCGATGGAGAAACTTGCGGCGGAACTGCGCGGGCAATTTCAAATTGAAGTTCACGTTCTGCCAGCGGATTTGTCGCGCGCGGAATTGCCACAAAAGATTTTCGACGAATTGAAGGGCAGGGGACTTGCGGTGGATGTGCTGGTGAATAACGCCGGTTTCGGCCTGCACGGCGGTTTCGCGGAACTGCCCCTGCTCCGTCAGCTTGAAATCATCCAGGTCAATGTCGCGGCGCTCGTCGCGCTGACCGGACTTTTTCTGCCCGGCATGGTGCAGCGCAAACGCGGCGGCATCTTGAACGTCGGTTCCGTGGCCGGATTTTTGCCCGGCCCGAACATGGCGGTTTACTACGCGAGCAAGGCGTTTGTGCAGTCGTTCAGCGAGGCGCTGTTTGAGGAATTGCGTGGCACCGGCGTCAGCGTCACCAACCTTTGTCCCGGCCCGACGGAATCCAATTTCGCGCAGACCGCGCGCGGCTACCACACGCGGGAAATGTCCGCCGCCAAAATGTCCGCCGCCGAAGTTGCCGCCGCCGGCCAACGCGCCTTCCGCGCCGGCCGCTGCGTGAATGTGCCGGGAGCCAAAAACCGTTTGCTGGTGCAACTGACGAGAATGCTGCCGCGCGCCACAGTCCGCAAAGCCGTTGGGCGATACAATAAATTGAAATCGGTAGCATTCTAAACACAAATAATTCCGACAACTAACGTGAAATTTTGACAACAGATTGGGTTTGACGTTGTGGCTGCTTCCGTCACAGATTGACGCCATGCAAATGAAACCTTCAGATTTTCTGGCCTTGTATGTCGTTACAGCAACCGTGTCTGGCAATGGGCAGGCTCAAGCGGCCGGGCATGATATAGTTAATGGCGTTTCAGATTCTACTAAATGGCAAAGTAGTTTATGATGCTCGGCTTAAAGACGGCATGATACTCACCGCAGACTGGGATAACGCAACCATCAAAATTGAAGGTGCAATGGCGCATATCCACATACCCAATATTAAAATGCTTTTTCCGGCCAGAGGAAGCACCGTCATGGTTGAAATAAATGACGACTGGCAATTTATTGAAGGAGTTGCCCGACAAAACCGTTTTATTCATACATACCCGGCGACGATGTATTATGAAGTTATGGATGCAAGTAGAGGAATCACTACTGTCCCGTTAAGGTTTTCCTGACGACGTTTTCAGCCCTGTAAAATCTGCGTTTTTTCCTTGTCCGGTCATTTTTCGATTTCAGTGCCGTCCCATAGGAAACATGCACAAAACCATTGATTTTATTGGCGATTTGAAATCGGATGGGTGTTTTAAGTGGCACACTCCGTCCCATGGCGTTCAAAAATGTCAAAAAGCCTTTATTTTCGGCGGTTTTCAGGCGTTTTCTATGGGACGGCTGTGTTTCGATTTCAATTCTGCGACGCCTCCTCGAGGGTGTGCCACCGCCGGTTGGCGGTTTTTCACCTTATGAACGAAGGTCGCAC
>OCTA010005651.1_pt1 | contig 10789 bp, 4 predicted proteins | sample 1538991 | NCBI WGS metagenome assembly OCTA01 (sample SAMEA3539302, study PRJEB22396) | soil metagenome | biome: tundra; feature: field; material: soil | place: USA | collected 2010-05 | depth 0.15 m | reverse complement strand
CGGTTTCCACCGCGCGAAACAGGGCCATGTATTCGGCGGTGCGGCTGGGGCGATCGCCGGTTCTAAATCCGTTTGCCGTAGCACCCAACGTTCGAAAACCTCACTTCCGCATGTCGTCCAGGAATTCCGATGCCGGATCGACGCTGGTTACGAGCAAATGATCCCGTGCGCGGGTACAAGCGACGTAAAGCAGGTGCCGTTCCGTGTTGTAGACCTCTTCGAGATCCGCGTCGTCAGCGATCGCTTCGATCCGTTCTTGCAGCGGAATCACCTCATCGTCACAGGCCATCACTACAACCGTACGGAATTCCAGTCCCTTGGCGAGATGCATGGTGCCGATCGAAGCCCGTCCAGTAATGGTTTCAAGATTGTCGTCGAGCACCTTGTAGGGGAGCCTTGCATACTCGACCGCCGCACGAGCACGGTCGAGCTCTTGCGCTGAGCGGACGAAGACGCCGATTTCGTGTGGCACGACCCCTTTCTTCGTTCGTTCCGCCAGCCATTCGCCGACGGCCTTAATTTCTTCCTGGGGAGTATCCAGAACCATGATGTCCGGCGGTGGACCGTTGAACGTTGAGATTGTGCCCCTGCGTTCCTCCGTATTGCCATCCACATCGGATACTTCGGGACCCAGCAGCTTATCGGCCTGCGTCCTGATCTGGTGCGACGTCCGGTAGTTGATCCGCAGTGTAGACGAACGTCCCCGAACATCGACGCCCAGCGATTTCCAGGAGAACGGCTGTTGAAAAATCCGTTGGCCCAAGTCGCCTGCGAAGAAGAGGCTATTCGGGCGGCCCGCCCCGACAGCCGCCAGAAATCGCAACTGCGGGACACTGGCATCCTGGGCCTCATCGACCACAGCGAATTCGAATGGCGAATGGGCGCTTTCCCCGAGCTTCGACGCCACCTGGCTGAACATGTCAGGCCAGGTAACCAGACCTCGCGCCTTGAGTGCGGAGCGCATGCGCTCGAAAATCGACCACAGCACAACTCTCTGAGCTTCCTGCAATCGCGTCTTGCGCCCCAACCTGACCACGTCACGGTAGGATTCCCAGGATTCCAACTGCCACGCATCGACCACCTGTTCCCACTCCGTCAGCAGGAATTGCGCGGAGAACTTGTGCCCTTCCACAGCCCTCGCGGCTTCGCTCAAGAACGCGCGAACCACTTCGCGGGACGCGACCTTCGCACGGCCGAAGTTCAGTTCATACAACCGCCGGCCGATCGCGTCCATCGAATGAACCTCAAGCCTTTCCCCAAGCCGAGGTTCGTTGCCGATAAGCGACCGGAGTTTCGTCCTGAGCGCGTTCGCCAGCGTGTCGGAAAAAGTAGTAAGCAGCACCCTGGCGTCCGGATTGGCCCGAGCCAGGAAGACGGCGCGATGCAGCGCAACGATGGTCTTGCCCGTACCCGCCGAGCCCGCCACCCGCGCCGGGCCGCTGTAATCGCGCTCAACCAAGGTGCGTTGCGCCGGATGAAGGAAGACCGTCCATTTGTCCCAGGGGTAGTCGAGCGCGCGCTCCAGTTCCTCTACGTTGGCCATGGCGCGGAAGCGGCGCTGGGCGTCGGGATGCGCGAACGGATCAGCGCCCGCCACAACCGGCCTGGCGGCCTGCGGCATGACACCGGTTGCGAGATCCAGCAGCGCCTCGGCAGCCTCACTTGGAAGATGATCGGCCAGTTCCAGTAAGGTATCCTCATTGGCGTTGCGCACGTCCGCCAGCCATTCTGCGGGAACGCCGTAGCTCAACAGCCGGTCGTCGGAGAGGCCCGCGAACAAGAGCGGCTTGGGCAGACTCGCCTGCGCCGCCTCGACGTACCTGGGAACCCTGATTTCCTGCACCGTCTCCCGGATTTCCACAAGCTGCGCGGCGCCCGTCTTGGGGTGTGTTTCGAGCTTCCGCCGTTCGGCCCAGTGATACGCGTCGTCGTGGTGAGCGACGTAGCAAAGCAGCAGGCTGGCATCGGTTCTGTGCACGATCAGCCGGACGTCGCTATTCACTCGAACCGACCAGAAGCGGCGATCCTTCGCCTTGTCGAGCTTGTGGAATTGCAGACTCGGCTGAGCCGGATTCAACTGGAGGTCGAAGGCCGCCGTCTTTACGGCTTGCTGCTCGTCGCCCGTGAGTTTCGTCAGGCTGCCGGTGAACGTGTCTGCGATGCGGAATTCCATTAGTCTCTACAGCGAATGTCCTATGTCGTAACCAAAGACACAAGCTTGCCAATGAACTGATGGACATCTTCGTGTATTTCGCCGGCGACCATACTGCCCGCTATCTGCTCACGAATGAGTTGCACCGAGGGCGCGCCGGTTCGCAGTTGCTGAAAGAGTGAGCTGTCGTCCTCGAATAAAATGCGCTTGCCGTCTACCGCGCTAAACACGTTCGCCGTCACGTTCCGCCACGTTTTTCCGGGTGGCAGAGTCAGATTCTGCCCCACAAAGAAGTCGTCGATTGCCTGCAAGACTGGCTGCACAAACAGTTCGCCCTCACCGAATCGCAGGGCGGCCCGCTTCCAGGCATCCGGCACCAGCAAGTAGTTCTCGATGTTCTTGCGCTTCCACTCGACCAACGCAGGGTTATTCGGCTTCGGATGGTAGGTGGCCCTATCGTCGTAATCGAAGAGCATCAACCTCGAAACCTCCGGGATTATATGTCTCAGAGCCGCGAAGTGCTCGTCCGCCCTGGTCTTCATGCTCTGCTTATCGCCGCCGCCCATCGATTTGAAGCAGACTTTGTCCATTGCGGTCTGAGCGCCGCATGGGGCCGCCCACGCACGCAAGATGCGCTCATCGCTTTCCCCCTCGACGTATAGGATGTAGGGCGAGGCCATCAGGCGCGCGATCTCTTCGTTCGAAACTTCCGCCATGGCCCGCAGCACTTCGGGCGCCGACTGAACGCGCCTGGGCGCCTGGTTTAGCAAGGAAACGATCTGGGCGGCATCCACGCCGCGCACAAACTCCTCGGCGTGCGTGGCGATCAGGAACTGCGTGTTCGTCTCTAAGCCTTTCCGTTTGAAGTAATCGAGAATTTCGCGTTGCAAGTTGACGTGCAGGTGCGCGTCCGGCTCATCCAGCAAGATTGTCGTTGGCCGATAGCCGTACAGAAAGGCCAACAAGGTCAACGTTTGGTGGAATCCGCTGCCCCCGGCTATGATATCGAAGTCTTTGGCGTTCTGGCGGTACTCGACGGTGATGTAGACATCCTTGGCCGAGTCGTATCCCGGCTCATGAATCTCGACTGAGAACCAGCGTTTGACGATGTCCGCCAGTTCTTTCCAATCCGGAGGCGTAAGATGGTTCCTGGCGGCGCGCCCTGTTCCGCGGGAGTGGGGCGGACAAACCCGCAACAGCAAATTGCGAAGCACACTGCCGGGCTGGCCCTTCCCCACCTGCTGGCGGATGGGGGCTTCATCCAGCCACTTCTCCGTGGGCTCCAGGCCGGAAAATGGCGGCACATAGGCAATTTTCGGGAGGTCGCCGCTCTGTTCACAGGCGCGGAACTTTTCCCAGCCACCGCCCGGTATGGCGTATATCGTTTGTGACGAGTGATAGCGTAATTCCACGCCAAACGAAGCCATCTCGCCGGTCGCCTGCCTCCATTCCACGTGGATGCCGATCAGAATGTATTCCTGCTTCTTGCTGCCGTTTACGAGGGGCCAATGGCGATCCGTGCGATCCTTCCACAGTAGGTTGAATTCCGGCACCGGCAGCGCCGTGAAGTTCGGCAGCACTACCTGGATGCCCTTTGATCCGCTGCGTTTAGATCGATGGAATTCATCCACGCAGAACTGCCAGATGGCCAAAGCTTGCAGCACCGTGCTCTTGCCGCTGTTGTTGCGCCCAACCAGCAGGTCGAATTGGGTGAACTCGTAGACCTCTTCCCCAACACTTTTGAAATTGCGCAGTGTCAGTTTCGCGATCATGTCTGTCCACCATCTTCGCTCATCAGGTCACCCGGAAAACTTTCATGACTTCATCCCCCAGATGATTAATCACCTTTACCGCGATACGGCCGGATACCGGCTTGTCAAAGGGGCGCGAGGTGTCGCTGTGCAGAGTGGCCCAGGCTTCCTCGTTGATTTCGGCCTTCAGGGTGGTCTTGAGGGCCTTGTATGGCTCGTTCGCGCCCAGGAAATAGGCGTGGCGGACGAAGAAGCTCTCCTCGTTGTAGTCGGTGTCGATGAACCAGCAGGCAATCCCATCGGCGCCGTCGCTGCGGACCTCGCCGGTGTTGGGGTGAAACACATCCACACCGTTGACTTTCACCTGGATCTGCCCCTTGGCGGCATTGAGGATGTCGATGTCCGGTTCGCCAAAGATGACAAACAGGTTGCCCTTGCCGGTATTCTTGAGATCGTCCGCCATGTGCAGGTCGGCATTCATGCGAGCCTTCAGCACTGGGATGCGGCCCAGCTTATCGAACTCCGCCGAGCGGGCATCGTAGTTGAACGCGCAGGCGATGAGTACGTCGAAACCCGCGTCGCCCGCTTCGCGCGCGGCTGACACCAGGTCGGGACGGGAGACGGTGCCGAACTCCGGGCCGATGAAGATTGCGGCGCGTTTCTCCACGCTGGAAGCGCCCTCGATATACCGTCCCTCAGCGCAGACCATGTATCCCGGCCACGGAGTGATGGAGGAGAACGCGATCTTGTCGTCCTTGTGAGCCTGTTGGACGCCCGCTGTCTTGAGGTTTTCCAGGATCATGCGGACGAAGCTCTGCTCGTCGTCGTTCTTTGACTTCGTAGCGCCGTCAATCAGCTCGTCGTTTTCATCCACGGCCAACACGCGGTGCGGGGAAAGGCTCTCGACGGTGAATGGCCCCGCCACGCGGACCTTCCGCTTATCCTCGTAGGGTTTGTCGTAGAGGAATTCGAAATCTGCTTTGGCGGCGATGGAAGCATCGATTTCCTTCTGGCGCGCGATGCGCTGCTGCCACCATTCGGCGTGCACCTTCTTTGCCTGCTCCGGCCATTTGGCGTCAGCCTCACGCGGGATTTCCCATTCCTGCCACTTCTGTTTAAGTGCCGAGTTGAGTTGCCCGCGCAGCGGTTCGAGCGTTTGCTGAAACTTTTCCCAGATCACGTCGATCTCTGCGTTGTGGGCGATGGCATTGAGGGTGATGTGCGGCACCCGCTGACAGACGAAACCCTGACGTATGTTGCCGTGTGTGGGTGCGTCAGGGGGCGCCGAGCGCGTGAGTTCGGCTTCCTTTTGTTGACCATCCTTGCTGTCTGCCAGGAGGTAGTAAGGATAGCGGGCACCCATGATGCGCGCGCGGGCAAGCGCGAGTGCAACGCGCGAGGTGTCGACGGTGATCCACCGGCGCCCCCACTCTTCCGCCACATAGGCCGTCGTGCCGGACCCGCACGTTGGATCGAGGACGAGGTCCCCTGGGTCGGTCGAGAGCAGCATGCAGCGCTCTACGATGCGTGAACTTGTCTGCACGACATAGACCTTGTCCGCTGCTCCGGCCAGATCGCCCCAGATATTCGTTAGCACTGATACTGAGAAGTCTCTGAATCGCCTGGCATAGCGGATTGACTTCTTTTGGACGATCACGCGATCCGCCCTTAGGAGTCGGCTCATCCCAATTTCGTTGGTCTTCCAGCGGCTCTGCATTGTTGGCCGAAACTCTTCGCCATTGATCGACACTGGGAACCAACTTGCCGCACCTTCTCCTTTCTCACGTCCAGCGGACGCTGATTGCAGCGGGTCAGGCGCGACAAGTTCGTCGGGCTTAGGGGTTCGATTGAGTTCTGTAATCGGAACTCGCGTCGTTAGGTCTTTCTGAGCTATCGAAAACCTGCCGAACTCGTCGTTACTGATATCGCGTTGAGCGAACAGGTCTCTGTACTTCACAGTGTCCCGATCCTTTGCGTACCAGAGCACGAAATCTGCGACTCCGCCGAGGTATCGCGAAAAGGTGGAACCTGCCTTCTGCAGCGTAATTTGTGATACGAAGTTTGCCGCGCCGAATATCTCATCCATCAACGAGCGGACGCGGTGAAGATTCTCGTCGCCGATTTGGACAAAAATCGACCCAGATCGTGCCAGCAAGTCGCGAGTCACTGTAAGTCGGTCGCGGAGGTAGGTCAGATACGAATGAATTCCATCACGCCAAGTGTCCCGGAACGCCTTCACCTGTTCTGGCTCACGTGTGATGTGGTCGGTTCGGCCGTCGGTCACGTCACGGCTCGTTGTCGACCACTGGAAGTTTGAGTTGAATTTGATGCCGTACGGAGGGTCGATGTAAATGCACTGAACCTGTCCCCGCAGCCCCTCCCTTTCCGCCAACGACGCCATCACCTGAAGGCTATCGCCGAGGATCATGCGATTGCTCCAGTTGGCGTCGTGCTGGTAGAACTCGGTCTTAGCATTTCCCTCCGGCACGCCGTTGAAGTCGGCGAAAAGGTCGAGCTGATCCTCCGCAGCCTTATGCCCGGCGGCGCTGCGGCGAATCAGGTCGTCGATCAGAACCTTGGGATGAACCTTTTCCTGGATGTAGAGCGGCGGCGCATGGGTCACCAAATCGGACCAGTCCTGCTCGTCCTTCCCGCGCCAGACCAGTTGCGGGTCCAGGTCGCGGTTGCGGCGCTCATATGCGACGCGGACGGGGCTCTGCTCCTCCTTGTGCATCACGGATTGGAATTCGGCGGTAGGAATGTTCTTTCTCGAAGCCTCCTCGTGGGTGAGTGTTTCGACGGTCTTTTTTATCTCCGGCTTTGGTGTCTGGTTGGGCATGCGCTGCCTTACGCCGTTACTGCCTGAGCGGAGACCGATTCGATCATCTTGTCGAATTCGGATTGTACCTTCGCCTTGAAATCGGCCTGGATCTGGTAGACATCGGTGAACTCCGCGAATGCCCAGCGGCCATACTGCCCGTTGTTGTTCACTCCCGGCATCCAATAGGTTTCCATGGTAGCCTTCTTCTCCTTGGCGTCTTCGCGGCGGTAGCCCTTGATCTCGACGATCAGATGAAGCAAGTCGTCATGGCCGTGTCCGTCATCCACCAGCACAATGAAATCGGGGAGGTACCGGCGCGTCTCGGAGCCGTAGCGGTACGGAACTTCCAGACCGAGGTTGTGGTTCTTGACGTAGGCCCGCACCTGTGGATGCGATTCAGCCACGCGACAAAACTCGCCTTCCCAGCCGCTATCCAGGATCACCCAATTGATGTGGCATCGGCGCGCGTCGGTCTGCCAGCGATCCGTTCGGGACGTGTTGAACTTCACGTAGGCGGTGGAGCCTGTGGGGTTGTAGGGATCGAGCACGGCCTTGATGGGGTGGGCGCCTTGAAGAGCCAGTGTGATGGCGGCCGTGATCCGGTTGCAGGCCATGTCCGCCAGTTCCTGATACATGAGCTGGGCCGGATAGGTGCCGCCCTTACATTTCAAACAAGAGTCGAGCCATTGCTTCGTAATGCGTTTGAGTTGGCCGAACAGGTGGAGCTTGGGTTCTTCGCCGGCATCGCGCCACTTGGTGTAGATCAGGCGTTTCGTCAAGTGGAAAAGCAGAGTGGAGGCGCGCATGTCGCCGAGGTGTTCCAGACTGAGCTCGACGCCTTCACCGATAATGCCTTCGTTCTTCGTAATGGACGGGCCGACCAAGTCGGGGGTCAGCTCCAGGATGGAGTCGGGAGTGAATTTGGCCTCAAGTCGCTCTTCGGGCAGCTCCACACGATAGCCGGCGACCCGCGGAAAGCGGATTTCGAGCTCGTCGCGGTCGGGGCGCATGGCCTTCACCTGGATGGTTTCGCGAGGCGGCTGCACGGGAGCGATGACCGGTTTCGCGGTGAAATCGAACGGTATCCCCAGCACGTCCGCATATTCCACGTTGAACTTGTTGTCTTCGTTGAGTTCGTAGGACTGGCGGCGAAGCGCGCGGCCAATGACCTGTTCACAGAGAAGCTGCGTACCGAAAGCTCGCACGCCGAGGACATGGGTGACCGTGTTCGCGTCCCAGCCTTCCGTGAGCATGGAGACCGAGACGACGCAGCGGATCGATTCGCCGAGCCGGCCTTGTTTGCCCACCGTGTTCATCACTTCCCGGAGGAGTTCCTGATCGGTGAGGTTCTCGGCCTGCTGGCGGTCGCCGGTGCGCTCGACGATCTCGCGGCGAAAGCGCTCGATCTCGTCGGCTGCCATGGAACGGAAATTATTATCCAGGGCATCGCCAGATTCGATCTCTTCGCTGTCGATCAAGAGCGTACGAGGCCGGGCGAACGGGTTGCCGTGCTCGTCGAAATTCCGGAAAAGCGCCAGGCGCCCGTTCTCCAGAGTGGTGGATCCGTCCTCATTCGTTCGCTGGAAGCCCGAGATGTAGTCGTAGACCAACTTGGATATGGACGTGTTTTGGCAGACGATGATGAAGCAGGGAGGGACCCGGACCCCGTGTTTGGTCCACTCCCCGTATGTTTTTTCATAGTGTCCGTAGAGGGCATCCAGTGCAGTTATGAGAGTAGTGGGCAGGCTCAGGGGATCTAGAGTCGCGGCCTTGCCCCTCCCTTTCTTGGGCATCTTTGAACGAATATGCTCCCAGAGGTTTCGGAACTTCGGCATATCCCCGCCGGGGATGTTGTCGGCGACCGGCACACGGGGCAGCTTGACGATTCCGCATTCGATGGCGTCCATGAGCGAGAAGTCGCTCATGGTCCACGGGAAGAGCGTTCCTTCTGGCTCGCCCGAACCGCGGAGGAAGAATGGCGTCGCGGAGAGGTCCATCACCCGGGCAATGCCGAGCTTGCGCTTGACGATTTCAAGTCCGGATATCCACAGCCGGGCGGCCTCGTTGTTCTTCTTGGCCTCCTCCTTTTCGTCGCCCTTCAGAACGCTTACCTCATCTGCATTATCTGCATTGGGCTTCGTGCGGTAACAGTGATGCGCCTCGTCGTTGAGGACCAGGATGTTCTTCAGGCCCATCAGGCTGGGCATCACACGCTGGATCATCTGGCCTTCGGTTTCGAGCGTGTTCAACGCTTCGCCCCGGCCTTGGAGCAACGAGCGTCCACCTTTCGAAAGCTCGAGGCGCTCACGAAGCTTGAAGGCGTGGTAATTCGTAATGACGATTTTGGCGCGGTCCAGATCGCCGAGCATGTCGCCGGGAACCAACTCGCGTTCTTTGTAGTAGGTATCCGGGTCGTTAGGCTGGAGGACGCGGAGACGGTCGCGGATGGTTAGGCCGGGAGTTACCACCAAAAAGCCGCGCGTGAATCGGCTGCTTCCGGGCTGACGGACTGCATTGACGGTCTGCCAGGCGACGATCATGGCCATGACGGTGGTCTTGCCCGCTCCGGTGGCGAGCTTCAGGGCCAAGCGCATCAGCTCCGGGTTGGCGGCATTGTTGGCATTGGCAAGATGCTCCAGGAAGCGTTTGCCGGTCTTGCCCATTTGCGGGGCGACCTCGGTCAGCCAAATGGCGGTTTCAACGGCTTCGATCTGACAAAAGAACGGACGAATATCGCTGAACTTGTGGTGCCGCCAGTGCTGGAGAAGCCGTTGGGTGTCCGGGGTGACCTTCCAATCGTTGGGATTCGGGAGGCCCCGCCACTGGTCCACGAAATATCGCAACTCATTGATTTCGGCCGAAGTCGCGTCGTATTGTTGCTTCTCGGTGGAGAGACCCTTGCCTTCGTCAAAAACCAACTCTGCTTGGGCCGCCCTTCCCTGGCGCTTCCGAGGCTTGGGAATGGGCGTGATGAACTCGGCCTTGCGCCGGCTCTCGACGATCTGCTGCGTCGGCTGGCCTTGCTCATCCAGCTCCCAATACCGAGTCGGGTAGTCATATGGCGAGTTGAGTATCGGCCGCTCGAAAAACTGATTGTTCATGTTAACCGCGTTCTTGGCGGCCACTGGGCCAGCGCTGCCTTCGTCGTGCCGAAACAAGGAAGCTTCCGCTCAACATATCACTTCGCGAAGTCCATCCGATCAACTGCGAAAAATCGGAAACTCCAGCAGCGGGTCCTGGAGGACCCGCGCAGACCTGGCGGTCTGCCCCACTCTAAATCGGTTTGCCGTCGGCATCCAGGAATTTCAACTCGCCCAGATTCAGCTCCCGCACGCCGGCCTCGATCTTAGCGCGGTCTCCGACCACCACCCACACCAGGTTATCCGGCCGCACCACGCGCTTTGCCCCGGTCTCCATGTCGGAGACGGTCAGCGCTCGCACGCGGCCGGCATATTTGTCGTAGTAATCGTCGGGCAAACCGTACTCCACCAGTTCCCCGATAGAGTTGCCCACCTCGTTGATGGTTTCGCGGGAACCCGGTAGGCTTAGCGTTTCGTTAGCCTGCACTTTGGCCAGTTCCTCCGCCGTGGGCGGTTTCGCACCCAAGATGCCGCGGAACTCCTTGTCGATCTCCGCAAGGGATTCCTTGGTCTTGTCGGTCTGCACCGGCGCAAACACGATGAAGGGCCGCTGCCCGCGCGCATCGAAGAAAAAGCTCGACGCGCCGTAGGACCAATGCTTGTCCTCGCGCAGGTTCATATTGATGCGGGCGCCGAAGTTGCCACCCAGGATGTTGTTCATCGTTTCCAGGGCGATCTCGTCCGGATTGTTCTTCGGCGGCGCGATCTCTCCGGCCAGAATAACGGACTGCAGGGCGCCGGGCCTATCGAGAATGTAGACCACCGGCTTAGGCCGGTATTCGACGGCGCCGATGTTTTTCTTCGGTGTCTCGCCCGCCTTCCATCCGTCAAGAAGTTTTTCGAGCTTCGGCGTCAGTTCGCTGAGCGTGGTATCGCCCACCACGATGAGCGTCGCATCGTTAGGCTTGAACCAGGTGTCGTGGAA
>OCTA010005648.1_pt1 | contig 10791 bp, 14 predicted proteins | sample 1538991 | NCBI WGS metagenome assembly OCTA01 (sample SAMEA3539302, study PRJEB22396) | soil metagenome | biome: tundra; feature: field; material: soil | place: USA | collected 2010-05 | depth 0.15 m | reverse complement strand
ACCTCGGCTTTCACCACCACTGCACGCTGGTGACGGCCGCCCACGGCTTCCTGACGCTGGAGCGGGCCGACCCAAATCGCCCGCGGCTGGCCTGACACTCCCCCAAGCGGTGCTGCTCCTGCAGCCCGTCTGGAAGTGCTGGACCGGCCGCTGCTCCACCTGCCAACAACCAATCAACCTCGACGCTCTACCGCTACGCCGACCACCCAAACGCGAGTAACACCACTTACCAGAGCACTATTAAGACCGGCGTCGAGTTCGTGGAGCTGGTCGGCGTAGGCCATCGACCCCGCCTACGACGACGCTCGCCATGAGCGACGCGTATGAGCGGTCGCCCGAGGCCTCCGGTCTTGGTCCCCAAGGTTGGGACTGGTCAAGCCGCCTGCGTGCCGACGCGGGGCGGCCTGGCGGCAAGCTCGGCGAAGTTCTGCAGCCAGCCTGAAGCACGCTCAGGCCGCGCAGTCTCAATCGGGCGGGGGCGGACCCGTTGGCCTAGCGGCTCGGAGCCGCGACGCGGATCGGCGGAAGCTCGAAGCGATGAGGCGCGGGGCAACCTTGGGGCAACCCGCTACCCGAACTCAGCCGAATGCCCCTGACACCGAACCTCAGCAATCTCGGGCGATTCGACACCAGCCGAACCCCTCCGAACCTCACGCTCAGAACTCGTAATGAAGGGGTCCCCGGTTCGAGTCCGGGCGTCGGCTCTGGAGAAAGCCCTGCTAAATCGCAGGTTTTTGCTCGATGGGGCCACGGCGTCAGTGGTCAGAACCGCGGTCCGAGGGTACACGGGGGTACACGAGGCTCCGTTCAGGGTTGCGTTCTGTTGCGTGCGGTCGACGCGTGCCTCGGCGCGAACGTCAGCCCGAACGGCACTGAGCAGATCGTTTGCGAACTGCCCGCAAGCACTTCAGGCCCGGTTCTGGCGAGATCCAGGGACACGACCCAACCTTGGGTCACAGACCTGCTTTGGTGCGGACGCGGTACTCGTCGCGGGCGGCTGGGTGCGAGTCCCCGATCGGCGGGAGACAGCACTGTTTGCAGAGCGGTTCCGGAGCTTTCTCGCTGGGTCGGGAATTGTCAGAGCCCGCGTCTACGCTTGACCGGGTAGGGGGTTGTTGCTGTTCCAGATGTCGCGGGCCATCAGCCACGAGTGATCGGTCTGCCGTCGGTAGATCGTCAGGTACTTGCCGGTGTCGCGGATCGGTGTTCCGCCGGCCTTTGGGGTGAGGGCGATCGTGTACGTGCCGCGCTCGAAGGCCCAGTCGTCGCCCGCGAGCTCGACCTCGTCGATGTCGAGGGAGAACTCCGCACGGAAGGCGGCGAGCATGCCGCTGGACCACGCCCGGATGTGATCGGTGCCGATGTTCGGCGGGTCGTTCGGGGGCATCTGCACGGCGTCGGGGGCGAAGCACGCCACCCAGGCGTCCGCGTCGTTTGTGTTGAGCGCGGCGACGTGGGCATCGCGTGTGCGGTCGAGGTTTTCCAGCTGGGCTGCTCGTGCGGTCATCAGGGTCTCCATGTCGGGTTTGGCGTGGGAACGATCAGGCGGGGTGCCTGGGGGCGACGGTCAGGCGGGGATGCCGGGGGGGCCGAGGATCTCGATGCCGTACTCGGCGGCGAGCGCGGCCATCGCCGCGACGTCGGGCGGTTCGGTCGCGGGCGCCGGGATCACGAGTTCCTGGGCGGGCTGCCCGAGCGCACGGACGAAGCTCTCAAAGCCCGCCGGCTCGACCACCAGCAGGAACCGCGCCTGCTCGGAGCTGACAATGAACGTGTGCGGGACCTCTCGGGGGCCGTAGACGAACGATCCGGTGGGCGCGGTGATGACCTGCCCTCCGACCCAGAAGGTCAGCTCGCCCTCGATCACGTAGAACCACTCGTCTTCGTTGTGGTGGACGTGCAGCGGCGAGCCGCTGCCGCGCGGGGCCAGCGTTTCCGTGACGCCGACGCGCCCGGCGGTCGATTCGCTCGAGGACTTGATCGTCACGAGCTGGCCCAGGAACCACAGCGCCTCGCCCTCACCGGCGCTGAGCGCGATCGGTGCCACCGCGGAGGGCTCGCTCACCGAGTCGGTGCCGCTTGTCGTTTGTGTCGTGTCGGTTGTCATCGCGTGCCTCCTTGGGCGGTTTGCTTGTCGGGAGGTAGCGTGCTCTGACGGCGTTCGGTTGTCGATCCCTCGGTTGCGGGGATATTTCGTGTGCGACGTCGACACCCCGGCTACGAACGGGTCATACTCGGTTGATGCCCGCAGGACGCTGGGTCGTGGAGCGGCTGATTGACGACGTGGCGCTACTCGGGCGCCGGGCGTTGCCGCGTGAGCAGTACTTCGGCGAGGTCGCGGCGCGGCTGCGGCGGGTGATCGACTGCGACGCGACGTGCTGGCATACGCTCGATCCGCAAACGGGACTGATGACCAGCGACGCGCCGCAGGAGCTGATCAGCGAGGGCGTGTTCACACCTCAGGCGGCGGCGGATGCGGGCGCGGGCATCGTCGCCAGCGAGTATTTCGTCACGGACCTCAACACGTTCGCGAGCCTCGCGGCGCGCCGGGTTCCGGTCGGGATCCTTAGCCAAGCGGCCAAGGGGCGTCCCGAGCGCAGCGCCCGCTACCGCGACGTGCTCGCGCCAGCGGGGATCCCGTTCGAGCTGCGCGCAGCGTTCGTCAATCGTGGACGGTGCTGGGGCGCGGTCCACATCGCCCGCCGCGGGCATCCGGGGGACTTCACCGCCGACGACGCAGCCGCGCTCGCGAGCATCACCGCGGCGATCGCCGATGGGATTCGCACCTCGATTCGCTTCGACGCTGCGCGCCAGACAGGGGACGGCAGCGCTCCGGGACTCGTCGTGCTCGGCCCCAGCAACGACGTAGAGCTGATCACCCCGCCTGCCCAAGAGCTCCTCGCTGCGATGCGCAGTCCGGCGCTCGCAACGGTCCCCAGCCCGGTACTGGCGCTCGCCGGGTTCACCCGCAGCCGGTCACACCTTCCGGATCGGCCGCCCGACACCGTGGCGGTCCCGAGCCCGTCCGGCTGGATCACGCTGCACGCCTCCCTGCCCGAGGGGGGCGCCGACGGCCGCGTCGCGATCGTGCTCGAACGCACCGCCAGCCCCCAGACGACCGCCATCCGCCTCGAAGCGCACGGCGTCACCGCGCGCGAGCGCGAGATCGCGACCCTGCTCGCCCACGGCCTCACCAACCCCGAGATCGCCGCCAGGCTCGTGCTCTCGCCCTACACCGTCCAGGATCACATCAAGAACCTGTTCGAAAAGACCGGCGTTTCCTCACGCCAGGAACTAGTCGCCCGCATATTCATCGACGACTACCTACCCCAGCTCGCCCAGCGAACACCACTCACATCCAGCGGCGGCTTCGCCCGGCAACGCGACCCATAGCAGGGGCCGAACCCCCGACGGAGTTCTGCTCTCCGCCGGTACCACCACTCCGCCGCCGGACGCTCGAGCCTTGCGGCGCCTCTGGTTCCCCGCGCCGAGCAACCGTCTCGTCGACACGAATCGAGATGCCTGCTTGTGAGGACCAAAGGCAGCCTGATGGGCGGCTCTCGCGGCTCGCTTTCCTGGCAGAACGCGCATCCCGCCAGCGCCAGTGAGCGTCTTGCAACGCGCGGTGAGCAGGCGCTCGGTACCCAGGCGCTCGGTACGATTCCCTTATGCCTCGCCTACCGGCAGACCTACCGCCCAACTCCGGTGTCGTTCTCACCAACCCGGACGAGGACTGCTCGCCCGAAGCGTTCCGCGCGTTCGTCGACGAGTTGCTCGCCGCTCCCGAGCCAGAGATTGACAGCCTGGACGCCGCCGAGGTACTACGCGCTCTGCGCGTCGACGCGAACGCGTGACCGCGGTCGTCATCGACGCGTCCGCCGGAGTCGAGATGGTCGCTGGCACTCGCCGCGGCGCCGCGCTCGCGAAGCTGCTCCCAGCTGAAGCCGAGGGCTGGGTCCCGGAGCACTTCTACGCCGAGGTGGTCGCAGCCGCTGTGTCGGGCTCTCGTGCAGTGTGGCACAGTGTGTGCCACAATCCCGGCATGGCATCGAGGGTTGTTCGAGCGCGATTGGACGAGGAATCCGAGCGAGCCTTGTCGATCCTGATGCTGGAGGGCCGTAACGAGTCTGAGGCGGTGCGTACCGCGTTGCTCGAAGCCGGTCGCCGTCGCGCTCAGCGCTCGGCGCTGGCCGCTGAGGTGAGCCGTCTGGCTGCTGACCCGGTCGATACGGCTGAGCGGCGGGCGGTGATGGCGGACATGGACGCTGTCGCGGCGGACTGGCCGGAGTGATCCGCGGCGACGTGTACCGCGTGCGTCTGCCTGCGCGGCGCGGCCGAGAGCAAGCGGGTCCGCGGTACGGCGTGATCGTTCAGGCAGATCAACTGCTTGGTCTCTCGACCGCGATCGTCGCACCGACCTCTCGCGGCGCCGCGCCGGCGACGTTCCGGCCCGAGATCCAGCTCGCGGGCGAACGCACGCGTGTGCTCGTCGAGCAGTTGCGCGCCGTGGACACCGAGCGCCTCGGTGAGCTCGCTGGTTGTCTGAGTGCTCAGGAGCAGCGAGCCATCGACGACGCGCTGGCGCTCGTGCTTGACCTGTGACCAGGCAGGTTGGCGGCCCGCCAGCACGGGTTCCTGCGCATACAGCAATCGAGGCCCCGGCTCACCGCCAAGCCAGCGCACGGTCGGACTCGAAGGCCGGCGTGGCGGGTTCGCGCTGTCTGCTTCGGTCCGTATCGTGAGGAGGTCATGAAGTCTCGTCGCTTGAGTGCGCAGGTGTGCAGCCTTCGGTCCGGACGGAGGGCCGGCTGCCATGCATCGGGTCGCCCGGCCGCTCGGTCGGGGGTACATGAGGGGTACACCAGGTTGTCGTGTGTAGTTGCGTGCAGTCGTGCCCCCAGACGCGTTTTCCCGAGATTTGCAGCGTCTATGACGACTGGAGACGACTGGGCGCAACACCGGTCCGTCGCTCGTAATGAAGGGGTCCCCGGTTCGAGTCCGGGCGTCGGCTCTGAGAAAGCCCCGCTAATCCGGGGTTTCTCCTTGCTCGGGATCGGGTCGTGTCCCGGGCGCGGACACAAAACGGACACTTCCGGGAACACAATTGCGAGGCGGGCCGCGCGGATCTGATCGTCGGCCGGGCGGTGGTCGGCGCCGTCGTCCTCGTCGAAGAGGTGCGCTTATGTGCTGAGCGTCATGGTCGGGGCGTGTCCAGCCTGGCGCGCGACCTCGACGACGGTGGCGCCCTGGGCGATCAGGAGGCTGACGTAGCTGTGGCGCAAGTCGTATGGGCGGGCGTTAGGCGCGCCGGCGGCTTCGGCGGCGTCGGCGAAGGTGCGTTTGCGCCAGTTGCGCGCGCGGTCGGCGTTCCATGGTGAGCCGTCGGGGGCGGGGAAGATGAGGTCGGTCTCGGCGTCGCGGTCGGTGGCGCGTCGCCAGGCGTGTAGGTCGTCGGTGAGGGGGGCGAGCAGGCGGACCGAGCGCGTGCTCGCGGTCTTGGTCGATTTGAGCTGGCCGAACGCGACGGAGCGCTCGACCAGGAGCGTGCGCTGACCGAGGTCGTGCCAGCGCAGTCCGATCGCTTCGCCCGGGCGTAGGCCGGCGTAGGCGAGGACGGAGATGAGCGTGGCGTCGGTTTGGCGGTCTGTTGCGAGCAGGTACGCGCGCATCGCCTCGATCGTCTTCGGGGCCAGCGGGCGGACGACTCGGGTGCGTTGCTGGCTGGGCTTGCGGACGGGGCGGGCGGGGTTGCTGTCGAGGTGGCGCCATTCGACGGCGCGCTCGAGGATCGACTGCAGGATGGTGAGGACCTTGCGGGTCGCGGGGTCGCCGACGCCGCCGGCGGTCATGTCGGCGCGCATGTCGCTGATCATTTCGGTGCTGATCGCCTGTAGGCGGGTGTTGCCCAGGCGGGGGATGATGTGGACGTCGAGCGCGGAGGCGTAGCCCTCCCGGGTGTGGCGCGCGAGGTTGGGCGCCGCATGCCTGGCCCACCAGAGCTTGGAGAACTCAGCGAGGGTCTCGCGCTGGTTGGCGACGGGGGCGCTGGCGCCAAGGCGCTTGGCGCGTTTGAGGTCGGTGTCGAGCGCGAGCGCGTCGGCCTTGCGGCCGACGACGCGGGAGCGGGCTTGTCCCTGTTCGTCGCGCCAGCGCACGCGCCAGACCGGCCCGCTGGCGCGTTGGATCTTCTCGACGCTCATCGCGTCTGCGCTTGGGCGGTGTCGGCGTGGAGCAGGGCGCGGAAGCTGCCGGCGGGCGCGACGCGCGGTGCCCGGGTCGCTGTTCGCTGCGGCGGCGCGGGGCGGGTGGGTGCGTGGCGCTGTGATGCGATCCAGACGTCGAAGTCCGCGCGTGTGATCCGCAGGCGTGAGCGGAGCTTGACCGCCGTCAGTTCGCCTTCGGAGATCGCGCGGCGCACGGCGGTCTCAGAGAGCTTGCAGGCGGCCGCGACGTCCCGGATGGTCATGAACGCGGGGGCCGCGGGCGCGCGTGGGGCGGGCGGCCGGAGGGGGAGCGGCGTTGTGTTCCAGGTGGTCTGCGTGACGGTCATCAAGTTGGTCGCTGGTCCCTAATTGGCCGCAACCCTAACACGATGAGATGACGAGCACAAATATGTAAGCGTCCTATGTTCAGTGGCGGGCGCTGATAGGCTGGCGGTCGTGCGAGTAGACACGGTCGTGAGCGCCTCTCTGATCCGCGAAGCGCGGATGCGAGCAGGCCTGAGCCAGGTGCAGCTGGCCGAGCGCAGCGGTAAGGCCAAGGTGCAGATCGGCCGCTGGGAGACCGGCGCGGTCGCGCCGAGCATCGATACGTTGCTTGAGCTCGTCAGGGTCTGCGGGTTTGATCTGCCGCTGATGCTGGAACCGTATCGGCCGATCGATGACCGCCGGCTGACAGAGCTCCAGCGCGACTCCCCCGAGCGCCGGGTCCAGCACATGCTCGATCGCCTCGACGCCCGCGAGATCCAATGACGGGCGATCAGCGGTCTGACCCGCGGTCGATCCTTACCGGCCTGCAGGCGGCCGGCGTGTCAAGCGTCGTGATCGGCGGCCTGGCCCGCGTCGCGCGCGGCTCTGACGAGGTGACCAGAGGCGTTGATATCTGCCCGTCGCTGCTGCCGGCGACCCTCGCCCGGCTCCAGGCCGCGCTCACCGAGATGGACGCCGCCCGCCGCGACGGGCACGAGCTGATCGTCGACGAGGCGCATCTGCGCGCCGAGCCGGTGATCGAACTCTCGACCGCGTTTGGGGAGCTGAAGCTCGTCGCGACCCCCGCGGGCGTTCCCCGCGGATATGAAGCGCTACGTGCCGGCGCGAGCACCGAGCACCTGGGCGGCGGCCTGCGGCCCGAGATCGCGTCAACCGGTGACCTGATCGCGATGTCCGCCGCGCTGCGCCGAGACGAAGATCTGAAGCGGATGCCGGCACTCCGGCGGATCCTTGAGCTGGAGGCCGACCCCGCAGGCCTCGTCGCGCCAAGCCCGCCGCCCGGCCTTCGCCCCGGCGCCGCCGCAGGTGGCGAGCTGAGCCACCTCGAGCGTTCGCGCCGCGCGGGCCCGGGCAACGGTCCAGGCGTCGGCCGCTAACCCTCGGCTCAAGCAGTCCTTCCAGCAGCGCGGGACCGGGACGGCAAGGGCGTACACACCACGTGCACCCATGGTGCGGGTCGGCGCAAACCGTGGCCGGTCAGGGGCACAAGACCCGCCGCCGCGCCGTTACTCGTCAGGAGGGTCTGGCGGCCTCTCGAGCAGCGATCGAACTGGCAAGCCTCGCTGGCGCACGTTGCGTGCCAGCGAGCCGTCGAGCGTGAACAGCTCCGCACCGAGCGACTCGGCGAGGGCGAGATACGACGCGTCCCAGGCGCTGCGTCGCTCTAGCCTCAACGCGAGCGCCACCGTTGATGGACCGCCGTCGAGTGGGTGGAACGCGATCCGCAGAGCCTGAAGCACGCTCCATGCCTCCCGAACGTCGTGCGCGTCAAGCTGTCCTGAGACGGCGAGACGCGTCAGCACGTTCGCTACCTCGTACCGTGCGAGCTCCGGCGCGTGAACCGTTCGGCCTGACCGCTCCCAGCTGGCAACCCAGGCTGCCACTGCGGCACCTTCGCGTTCGTGCGTGAGGAACGCCGCGAGACCGCTGGCGTCGATGACGACGCTCACGCCGAAACGTTGCCACGGCTCTCGAGCTCGTCGCGCCCCTCGCGCACCAGCTCGACTGGCGACCGAGTCTCTGCCACCCGAGCACGCAGCTCCGCCGCGCGCGAAAGCGCGTCGGCGACGTCGCCACCCGGTCGGTCGGCGTGACGGATCACGATCGCCGCCTGGTCTCCGACCTCGATCGTGAGCTGCTCGCCGTCAACGACCTTGGCCGCCTCCCGAATCTCGCGCGGGATCCGCAGGTCCCCATCCGGGCCCAACGTCGCTGTATGTCGCACAACGGCCACGACAGCATTCTCGCACCCGACAGATCTGCCTGAACAGCCCGCAGCGCCTGCCTCCCAACCCCGGCACACAGCGGATAGCTGCAGCCTCCGCGTCCGCAAAGACTCTGTACGTGTCGGCGAAGGGACGCAGTCGCAGCGCGTGCACGGTCAAGGCGCCCTGCAAGACGATCGGTCGCGCCGTCAAATTGGCGGTTGCGGGCGACACCGTATCGGTCGCCCACGGCACCTATCGCGAGCAGGTGACGATCGCCAAGGACATCACCGTGACCGGCGCGGGCATGCCCATGGTCGACGCGACCGGCCATGTGAACGGGTTCCTGATCACCGGCGCCGGCGCCGCGGGCGCGAAGGTGAGCGGCTTCATGGTCGAGAAGGCCAACGACGAGGGCATCCTCGCCATGCGGACCTCCGACGTGACGATCGCCCACAACACCATGCAGGGCAACGACCTCGGCCTCAAGGCCAAGAAGCTGTCGGCGAGTGCGCTCCCCAAGGGCAGGTTCCGGGAGACTGTGGCGAGGCGCTGCACCTGATGTCGGTGACGCACTCCAACGTGGTGTCGAACACCGTGCAGAACAACGCTGGCGGAATCCTGCTGACCGACGAGCTCGGACCGACGGCGCAGAACCTGATCTCGAACAACAAGTCGCTCAACAACGTCCTGGACTGCGGGATCACGCTCGCCGGCCACAACACCAACGCGGTGTCGTCGACCGGCGCTCCTAAGCCCGCGGTCGCCGGCATCTACGACAACGTGGTGAGCGGGAACACGGCCAACGGTGACGGCACCAAGGGCCTCGGCGGCGGCATCCTGCTCGCTGGCGGAGCCCCCGGCACCGGAGTGTATGACAACGTGGTCAGCGGCAACACGGCCAACGGTGACGGTCTCGGCGGCGTCACGCTCCACAGCCACGCCCCCGGGCAGGACCTGAACGGGAACGTGATCGTCGGCAACAGCCTCAGTGGTGACGGCATCGCTGGCAACCCCGGTGGCACCCCCGGCGACGTCGACTACGGGATCACTCACACGGTCGGGATCATCATCGCCAGCTCCGTCACCCCGCTCCAGGGAACGGTGGTCGCCGGCAACACGGTCAGCAACGACTACTACGGCATCTGGACCAAGAACGTGCCCACGATCAGCGCATCGGCGAACACGTTCAACGGTGTGACCACGCCGCTGTCGCAGAACTGATCCAGCAGCCGCGTTGCTGACCCGGCAACGCGAACCGATCATTCGGTACCGGTGGCGCGGGGCGGCAGCTCGTCCCGCGCCACCCTGCGCCGGTGTCACAGATTGATCCATCGCCGCGCAGTCGAGTCCGCCGGGCCACCACGGCTCATCCTCAGCGCCCGCGGGGGATGCGATCGTCGCAGTAGAGGTGTTCGCAAGGTTCTCGCACTCACCGGGGCTATACGACCACCGCGATGACGCCGGAGCGCGCGACGGTACCCCCGCCAGCACGAATGCGGGGCCCGCCTCCGAACCCGACGCGCGACCTGCTGTTCGCCAGGACGGGGGCTCTGCCGGCGCGGCGCGGCCGCCTCGCCCAGCGAACCGCGCGGCGCTCGCTTTGGTTGTCGGGAGCTGGCCGGCGCCGACTCCGGTGGCGGTCGCCGACTTGTGCCGGAGCACAATCCGCGGCCAGTTCGACGACCCGCGGCTGACGACCGGATTGCCACGAACGCGATCGCGCGGCGCCGACCACCGCGGCGATCGCTTCTACTCGCCGGCCCGCGTGCGACGCACGATCGCAAAGGCGACGAAGCACAAGCCTGCGAAGCGGTCGCAGGCCGGAAGCCGTCGCCATGGCGAAAGCGATCGCCGGCTCTGGCGACTGCTGGCCGACCGATGTAGCAGCGCGAGGTCGCCAGGCCGCGCTGCTGGAGGACGCCTACACCAGTCACGCTGGCGCGGCTACTGCTTCCATGATGGACGAGCAGGCGTCTCGCCGGCCGCCGGTACGCGAATGCCTGTGGGCGAATCCAAGCGCACGAGTTGACGAGCGTGGCGGAGCCATCAAGGCGAGCATGCGACTGGGTGTAGTCCGCGACACGAATGCGAGCGTCGCGTGTCGTCGCCGGCTGATACTGGACCACCTACGCCGGTTGAAGACTGACCCACCTGGAGGCGCTGGTTGTCGTCCGGTTGGGTCCCGATGCCCGGCGGCGTCCAATCGTCGGATGCCCCTCTGGCAAGTGATGCTCCGCTCGGCTGTGCGCGCCTTCGTTCTTACGGTCGCTCAGCGCATGCGGCGAACGTAGACTTCGACGCGTCCGGCGGCAGTGCCTTGAACGTGGTGGCCGTCCAGGACGTCGCCCGGGGACACATGCTGGCGTTCGAGCGCG
>OCTA010005644.1_pt1 | contig 10793 bp, 9 predicted proteins | sample 1538991 | NCBI WGS metagenome assembly OCTA01 (sample SAMEA3539302, study PRJEB22396) | soil metagenome | biome: tundra; feature: field; material: soil | place: USA | collected 2010-05 | depth 0.15 m | reverse complement strand
ATTCCTCCCGCTTCTGGCCGGCCGACACCTATCAACCGGGCAAAGCGCAGGATTCCTACGACAAGCAATATGTACGGGACTACCTCGAAGAAATTCGCTGGAACAAACAACCGCCCGCGCCGGCCCTCCCCCAGGAAGTAGCGCTGCGGACAAGCGATAAGTACCTCGGGGCATACCGTCAGTTGACGGGACGCGAATTGGAGATTTGATCCACAACATGACCATCGCAAATTTACGACGATGAGCATAGCGGATTGGGTCATCCTCGGAGTGTTACTATTTTCCGTGACTGTGGCAGCCATTGAAGGCTTCTTCTTTGAGGCCTTCAAACTGGCTGGCTTGGTCATTGGATATTTGCTGGCCGCATGGCAGTATCATCGCCTTGCGGATTGGTTCGCGCCCCATTTGAAATCGCCCTGGCTCGGCGAAATCGCTGCTTTCCTCATCATTTTCTTTGCCGTGTTGATCGTAGCCGGCATTGCCGGAAGCATTGCCCGTTGGGCGATGAAAAAGGCGGGCCTGAGCGCGATTGACCGATTTCTGGGCGCGCTTCTGGGTCTAGTGCGGGGATCTCTAATGGTTGCGATTGTGCTCACGGCCATGGCGGCCTTTGCGCCCGCCGCCAAGTGGCTCGAGGGCTCGCAGTTGGCTCCGTATTTTTTGGTAGGCGGCAGAGCTGCAATCTGGCTCGCGCCTCCGGAGTTAAGGCAACGTTTTTATCAGGGCCTGGATTACATGCGGCGGGTACATTCGTAGAAAGCTAATACTGAGCGTGCGGAAACGAGGCGGCAGGTGAAAGATCAATTGGAAGCACTCATACTTCAGATGTACAAAAGCAACATCCTTTATTCGGAAGCGGTTCGTGAATTCAAGAAGCGCTTCATCATAACCGTGCTCGAAGAGTGCCGCGGTAACCAGTGCAAAGCGGCGCGGCAATTAGGAATGCATCGCAACACGCTGAGCCGGACCATGCAGGAGCTCAAGATCGATGTCCGCCCGCTGCGTGCCGGAGCCAAGCGTCCTCCACGCAGCGCACGTCCCATGATGCTCGACAAAAAACAAGTTCGCTAAGCGCCGAATTTCGGCGCGACATTTCAGCAAATAAAAAAGGGCGGTCCCATTTAGGACCGCCCAATTCTTTTCTACCAGTTCAACTTAGTGTGCAGCAGGCTTACGGTGCACCGGAGTCTTCGGGGCCGACTTCACCAGCAAGGCTCCGTCGTTCATGGTCATCGTGAACGGCTTCGCCACGTAAGAGACAGGAGTACCCTGAAACTGAAAATCCGTGTCCTCTTTTGGCATCTGCTTCGCCGGAATCGCCGCCGACATCGTCAAATCGATATCCGCGCGCTTCGCGTCGATGTCATCCTGGCTACCCGACAACTGCAACTTCGTCTCCGTCTTGCTTGAAGAATCGACCGAGATGATGTGAGCCTGCATCTGCAGGGGCTTCCCCTTCAGCACGCCCCAAACTTTCTCCGCATCTTCAGGGGTGCCCTCGGAGAGCACTAACTGCCACTCCGCAAAGCTCATCTCTTCCACCTTTTTGGTTTTGATCAGTGTGGCGGCCTGCTCCGCCGGAGTCGGCGGTACATACTGCGTAATCGTGAATCCCGCCGCCGGCAGCGGAGTTGTCGCTGTCTGCGCTAACAGAGCGCTCCATCCGTCATCGCTTCCGTGGTATTTCGTGTACTTGCTCTTGCCAAACTTTGCAATCTGATCTTTGCCCGCGCCCTGAGCCAGATTTGAAGCGCGCGCGATAAAGAACAGTCCATCCACATCTTTCTCCGTTGGTCCCGCAGTAAGATATGCGAGCGCGAGATCGTACACGTTCAACAGATTCGTCGGATCACCTTCCACCGCGGCCCGCAAAAATTGTTCGGCCTTCGCGAAGTCTTTCGCCTGATAAGCACCTAATCCCGCCGCTCCGCTAAAGATCGAGGTCGTCTGCGTCTTCAACTTGTCCCAATCCGCCGCCGACGTAGCGTCCGGCTTCGTCGCCGTTTGCAGGCACTGCAAGCCTTTTTCTCCCGCCTGACCAGCGTCGGCATAATTCTGTTGCGCATTCTGTCCCGCCGTCGCCATTGCCTGCTTCGAATAAGCGATCAGAGCCAGCGCCCGAATGTTGCACGGATTCACCTGCAATAGTTTTTGCGCCGTGTCGATCATCTTGGCCGTGTTGCCCGTCTTCTGGTACGCCGACATCAGATATTCCAGCGCCTCTTCTTTAAAATTGCTGTTCGGATACTGCGCCAGAAACGCTTCAAATCCGCTGATCTGCGCTGCCGGATCCGACTGCCCCGCCGCGCCCATGTATGCGTTGTATTCTGCCGGATCTTTAATCTCTTTTTTCGGAGCCGGTGCGGCAGGCGCGGCCTGAGCCGGAGCTGGCGTAGCTTGAGCGGGTGCGGCCGTTTGCGCTTGGGGCGCGACTTGCGCCGGCGCCGATGTGGTTTGAGCGATGGCGGTACTTGCGCTTACCAGCATCATCGCGAAAACAATCTTCTTCATTCCTGTGGCTCCTTGAATCGGGGAAGTTGGAGTTTTGACTTTTTGCCCGATTCGACTCAACTCGGTGTCGGACTTGCACCATGAAACACTTCTTTAATTATTGAACACTATTGGCATTTCTGCCACGAACACCGGCGGGTCCGAAAAGATGGGCCGCTTTTCACTGCGGCGCTAGCATTATTCCGGTGAGCGGATTATAAGGATGTCCCCTCCCTAAGGCAAGCCTCACTCACACCGCACCTACACCGTCTGACAGCTTAGATGCCGAATTCCGACCGTTTCGGACCAAATCGGCTAACGCGCTCATTGATCCAAACAACGATGCAACGGGCCGATGGGAATAGAATTGGGTTTTACTTTTTGTCCGTTAGCGAACAGTCATCAGATTCCTATATGAAAAATGCAACCGCATCAATCTCACCCTTGGCAGGTCAAGTCGCCGTCATCACCGGCGCTGGCCGCGGTATCGGACAAGCGATTGCCCTCAAGCTCGCCGACCTCGGCGCCCACACCGTTTTGTGCGGACGCAATCGCAAAGCCCTCGACGAAACTGCAGCCTCGATTGAGCGCAACGAGCACTCAGCGTACGAGCATTCAAACAGCGCGCCATCGCACAAAAACGCCGAGCTCACGACAGACAAGAGCACCATCATCGAATGCGATATCACTAACCTCGCCTCCGTGGAGGCGCTTGCCGATCAAGTCAAACACACCTTCAATCGCCTCGATATCCTCATAAACAATGCCGGAATCAGCGGTGCCGGTGGGCCACTCCACAAGCTACCGCCGGACGATTGGGATCAGGTGATCAACACGAACCTGCGCGGCGTTTACTATGCGATCCGCGGCCTGGCTCCGCTCATGATCAAAGCCCGCACCGGACACATTGTCAACATCTCGTCCCTCGCCGGGAAAAATCCTTTGCCCAACGGAGCCGCCTACGCCGCCTCCAAGTGGGGATTGAATGGCTTAACCTATTCCGTAGCCGAAGAGATGCGCGCCCACAACATCCGCGTCTCTGTGATTTGTCCCGGCTCGGTGCACACTGATTTCAGTCCGCACGAAGGAAAGAAAAGCGAAAGAATGCTGCAAGCCTCCGACGTAGCGAACGTAGTAGCGATGCTCGTAACCCAGTCGCCGCAATCCTTCGCTAGCGAAATCCTGTTGCGCCCCACCCAAAAGCCGTAGCGTGATTTAACGAGAGACTCGTTCGCTTTCCATCTATCCGAGACGATTCACTACATCGACCGTTACCGTACCGAACTTTTCCCCCGTTGAGAGTACCTTGCGAGGCATGGCCAACATTGACGATCCACTTCACCCGTCAATCGGAGATATCATTGATCGCGTTGAGCGAATGCGCGAGGATCTGCTGATCGTTCAAAATTTCCTCGAGAAATTCGAACCTCGCCAGTCCGCGATATCCCAAGACGGAAAAGGGGACTCATTAAGGAATATCGTATCGCGCGGCTCGTGCTGACGATCGGATAGCACACAGCGTTAGCAGTTGACGTTTGCGTTCCGCCTCAGTCGCGTCATCCTGACCGCGGCCGAACGATGAGCGCAACGAGTCGTTCGGCCAAGTCGAAGGATCCTACCTGCGCCTCAATCCAAGGGAACCGATTCAAGGTGTGCTACCACGTGAACCGCAGAGGCGACCTAAGCTGCCTCGCCGGTGCTAGATTCTTTTGCGGCCACGTTCTCCAGCAAGCGCAAAATACGCAACGCGTCATTCAGGGCGCGCTGTTCGTCGGTTACCGGTTGCTTGAAGAGTTCCTCGGCCCGGTCAAAAATCGCGTTCCGAGCAAGCGCAATCTTCTCCGGCAAAAGACCATACTCAGGCTCCAGAACAGCCTTTGCATAGAGCTGGCCCCAGACGGTGTCGAGCTAACGCTGCCGCGCAGTGGAGGTTTTGCGGTCTGAAGGGAGAGAAGACGACGCGAGATAAGGCAACGGCATGGCGGGCTCCAGAGGACTGACCTCAAAAAACCGGCTTTGGTAGCCGATTATGCACAGCATAGTAAAGATTTTCACAAACGTCTGTGCGTTGGCGCACGCCGTTTTTGTGACAAATGCTTTCCCGATTCACCATGAAATGCCCAGCGTTGGCTGGCAGATCTTCGGCTGAGATTATGCACGGGCATTTTCATTTACGGTTTGCCTTAAGTATGTGATGGCGAACACAGTCTGATTGTGATGAAAGATTTGTGAGGTCGCGAACGGTTGATCGGGCACGCGGTATTAAGTGACCGTAGTCCACCCGACAATGGATGCGCGGAACGCTGCAAAGGTTTTGATTGCGCGTCAGACTTGTTGAACTGAATGCACGGCAGAGGAACTCGCGCCGACCCGACAGGCTAAACCTGACGGCTGATGGCTGAAAGCTGACGGCTACTTTCAGTCTTTGAACAGGCTGTCAAACGCGGCTCTAGCGTCATTCGGCCGTTGACTGGGTTTGCTGGAAGTTTCTTTTTCGACCATCACTCGAATGGAATAGAGCGGACATTCGTTGCGCTTGTCTTTGGGAGAGATTCGCGCCGGGATCGGCTGCGTGCATTCAAAGCGGCACGAAGGATCGAAGTGTTCGCACTGTTTGCAGGCATGCAGGGCGAAGCCGCACTTAGGGCACGTGCCAACAGGATCGGTAAGGTTCGCCAGCAATGCTCCACACTCCGCGCAGCGCGACACCGTTCGTGTGCCCGGCATGTTGATTGGCCGTGGCCCGAACGTGTTCTCGCGCTTGACTGCCGCCGGCTTCTCGAACTCCTTCTTCGCGCCGCCACCGGTATCCTGGTAGCCGCGTTGCCGATATTTGCGGTCGGACAAAAACGCCTCCTTGGGAACTGCTGGCTTTTGTGTGAACGCAGCGTGTCAGACAACTGCTCGAATACGTGTCCCTAAAACCTGTCCACTGGGTGTGCGCTCATTGTCCGCCTTCGGCGCCTCGGGCACAAGCGTTTCTTTCGTACACCTATTTGTGCTATCGCGGGTGATTGTGCTGCCGACGCCGTAAACTGCCTATCCGCCAGAAGATGTCTTTCTGTCGTTTAGGCAACCTTGAGTGAGAAAGCTCACTCCAATGGTCTTGCGCGCTGAATTGTCTTTCACATATCAGGGTGCTACGATCGAACTCATATCAAGATATTGGTCGTTTTAGGAGGCGGTAATGGCGGACAAAGATAGCAACAGTTTCTTGTGGTTCCTGGCGGGTCTTGGAGTCGGCGCAGTGGCCGGCATTCTCTACGCACCGCGTTCAGGCGACGAAATCAGGGAAGCAATTCTCAGCAAGGCGCAAGAAGGCGGCGAAAAGGCGCGCCAACAGGCTCGCAAAGCCAAAGAGCAGGCGAGCGAGTGGGTCGATCGCGGCGGCGATGTGATCAATGAGCAGAAGGAGCGCTTCCGCTCCGCTTACGAAGCCGGACGCCAGGCGTACAACGAGACCACTGCTGGCGCAAACGCAGCCGAACCTGCAAAGAACCTCTAATCCTAATTCTAATGTGCGGGCCGGTGGCTGAAAATCGCTTCCGCCCGGCACTCTCAATGCCGACGCAACGACGATGAGGTAACCAGCGACGAAGCACCCGGCAATGGAGCAACCATGGATGACAATCTCCTAAGAATTTTTATCGCAGTCACCACGTTTGCGGTCGTGGTTCAGGCAGGAATTCTGATCGGCCTGTATCTCGCCGTCCGTAAGAGCACCGCAAAGATGGAAGCCCTCGCCACCGAAGTGACAAGCAAGGCTCTCCCGACAATGGAAACCGTCCAGAGCATGCTAGTGGAGCTTCGCCCAAAGTTCGAGACGCTGGCGACGAATGTTTCGGAGTCAAGCACCGTGGTCCGCAATCAGCTCAGTCGTATCGACGCAACGCTCACCGATGTTGTCGATCGAACAAGACTGCAGGTGATCCGCGCCGACGAGCTTCTCAACCGCACCATGGATAAAGTGGAAGACACTTCCGAAATGCTCCACAAGACCGTCGTCTCTCCGCTGCGTCACGTCAATGGACTGATGGCCGCGATCAGCACCGGAGTGGAAGTATTCATGGGGCAGAAGCGCCGCCATCCCAAGAACGGCTCCACTCCGCAAGACGAAATGTTTATCTAGTAGTGACTTAAATTGTGTGGTGACGGGGCTCTGCCCCGTCCAGTTTTAGAAATGGCTCTTCTGCCACTCTGGAATCTGCTGGTCTCTATTCGTCTCCCTGTACTTTTTCACTCCGCACATCCGGAACGTAGATAGAATGCACATTCTGCTCCGCAGCTAGTTTCTGGAAGTTCGAAATATCGGCATTCCGCACCTGATCCCAATGCGACAGTAGTTCGTCCGTCTGCTTTTTCAGCTTATCGAATTCCTGGTACTGAGCCTCCGTCGGAGCAGAATCAGCGAAGCCCGCAACTCCCATGGAAAGAAACGCCAGCTTGGCATCGATTCCGGGAGCATACGCAAGTGAGTCTTCACTGGCCGTGATCTTGAAATTGATCAGCGGATCACGCACCGCGACCAACTTCGTCTCCAGCAAACTCGCGCCATCAAATAGGACTTTAGTCGAGTCACCAGGCACCAGCCGTTTCTTCAGCCCAGCCAGTTGTTCGCGAATGTCCTGAATCTGGTTCACCGCCGCATAGACGCGATTCAGTTCTTCGCGCACATCCATTTCCAGCTTGAACTGCTTCTCTAGATCGCCCTGTGAAGTCGTAACTCTCGGATCGATCTTCACCTCAAAAGGAGCAGTCACGGTTTTGCCATTCGCAATCAATCGCACCTGATAGCTCCCAGGCAACGCAAGTGGCCCCTTCGCGCCGTCGTTGTATTCCCACAGAAAATACCCGGGGACGCGATTGGCCGGATCGTAATGAAGATCCCACACAAACCGGTTGAGCCCGTCCTCCGCCTTGATCTGCTTCTCAGGCTTCTTGTCGTCCGGATCAAGCGGTTCATCGAGCGGCTCATTCCTTATGCTGGAATACTTTCGCACCACATTACCGGCGGCATCCAGAATCTCAATTCGTATCTCTTCTTTTTTCAGTGCCTCATTCTTCGCTGCGTCGTTCGCGTCATCTTTACTATTCACTTCACCTTTGGGAGCATGTTTAAGGTAGAAGTAAATCACCGCGCCGTTCGGCGGATTCTTGCCCGAGAACGACAATTTCGCAGGCGCCTCTCCCGTATGGGTGCGATAGGCAGTCGCGGGTTGGTAGAGATGCACGTCTTCTGCAGCCACCGAATCGGCAAACTGTCGCAGCGGCGAAACATCATCGAGAATCCAAAACGCGCGCCCATGAGTCGCCACCACCAGATCGTCATTCTTAATCACCAGGTCATGAACCGGAGCGGTCGGCAGATTGATCTGCATCGAGCGCCAGTGCGCTCCATCATCGAATGACACGAAAATGCCGCGCTCCGTTCCCGCATAGAGCAAGCCCTTTCGCTTCGGATCCTCGCGCACAGCCCGCACAAAAGCACCGTCCGGAATCCCAGCATTAATGCGGCTCCAACTCGCCCCGTAATCGGTAGTTTTGTAGACATACGCAGCAAGGTCATCGTTCTGATGACGATCGACGGCAACGTATGCTGTGCCCGCATCGTAGGGCGACGCTTCGATCAGGCTGATCCTGCTCCATTCCGCTAAATCTTTGGGAGTGACGTTCGTCCAAGTCTTGCCTTCATCGCGCGTGACCTGAATCAACCCATCGTCAGTGCCCGCCCAAATCAACCCCTTTGCCACCGCCGACGGCGCAATCGAAAACACCGTGTCGTAGTACTCAGTGCCGGTATCGTCCACCGTGATCGGGCCACCCGAGGGCTGCTGCTTCGACTTATCGTTGCGCGTCAGATCGCCGCTGATCGCTTGCCAGTGCGTGCCGCCATCCGAGGTTTTGAAGACGCGCTCGCCTCCGTAGTAAATCGTGTTCGGGTCGTGAGGTGATGTGACAATCGGAGCCGTCCACTGAAAGCGATGATCGAGCGGAGCCGCGCCGCGCGCATCCGTCAGTTCCGGCCACACCGCGATACTCTTCACCTGATTCGTGCGCCGGTCGAAGCGCGTGATATTGCCCTGATAATCGCCGGCATAAACGATGTTCGGGTCCGTAGGATTCGGCGCGATATATCCCGCCTCGCCGCCTCCAACCTCATACCACAGGTCGCGGCCAATCGAACCGTCATCGCTGCGGCTGGCGATGGCGATGGTCGAATTATCCTGCTGCGCACCGTAAACGTAATAAGGAGTCCGCGTGTCGGTGATCACGTGATAGAACTGCGCGGTTGGCTGGTTATCCTGGCGCGTCCACGACGCCCCGCCGTCAAGACTCACCGTCACGCCGCCGTCATTCGAGGCGATCATGCGCTTCGTATTCTTGGGATCGATCCACAGTCCGTGATTATCCCCATGCGGCACTTTTACTTTATTAAAGTTGCGGCCTCCATCAGTCGACTTGAAGAACTCGACGTCCGCCACATAAACCGTGTTCGCGTCCTGCGGATCGGCGATGACGTGCATGTAATACCACGCGCGCTGAAATAATCCATGGCTGCCGTTGACCAGATCCCAGCTATCGCCGCCATCATCGGAGCGATACAGCCCTCCATCTTTCGCTTCGATCAGCGCATACACGCGCTCCGAGTTGGCTGCGACCGCTATGCCGACGCGACCGTAAGGGCCTTTCGGAAGTCCGTGCTCATCAAGTTTTTTCCATGTTGCGCCTGCATCGGTCGAACGATAAATGCCGCTGCCCGGGCCGCCGCTCGATAGGGTCCACGGCGTGCGGCGCGCTTCCCACAGCGACGCAAATAAAATATTTGGATTCTGCGGATCGAAGGCGACGTCGATCGCTCCCGTGTTCTCGTCTTTATAGAGAACCTTGTCCCAGCTCTTGCCACCATCGATCGTGCGAAAGACGCCACGTTCCTGGTTCGGTCCATAAGGATGGCCGAGCGCGGCTACGAAGACGATATCGGGATTGCGCGGATTCACAATCACCTTGCCGATAGCGCGCGAATCCTTCAGCCCAATGTTCTTCCACGACTTTCCCGCATCCAGCGATTTCCAGACACCGTTACCGTGCGAGATATTTCCGCGAATGCAAGCCTCCCCCGTTCCTACGTAAACAATATTTGGATCGGAAACAGAAACCGCGATACTCCCAATCGCTGGAGCCGCATCTTTGTCGAAAATCGGAGACCACGTGTTGGCCCCGTCGGTCGATTTCCAAACGCCGCCACCGGTTGCGCCGAAATAATAAGTCGTCGGATCTCCGGGAATGCCAGCCGCGGTCAGCGAGCGCCCGCCGCGAAACGGTCCGATCTCGCGGTACCTCATCCCTTTAAACAACGGGTCGCCCAGGTTCTTCTCGTCCTTATCTTTGTCGGTGTCTTTGTTGTCGGTCGCGGAAGCGGGTTTCGGCGCGTTCTTCTGCGCCTCCATCTTGCGGTAACCCTCTTTCTGTTGGCAGAAGGTCAGCGTTGCACACAACAGCACAAACGACGCAGCAACAACGACGGAAGCACGCACCTTTTTGATCTTCAATTGGGTGACCCCTGGAAGAATTTGTTGAAGCTCATGGTAATGCCAGAACAGGAAACCTACAAACTGGAACCCTACTGGCGCCCTACCCGAAGAGAGCACAAGCCGCGCCTATATCCAGGAAACAGGAAAAGCATTCACCCCATGTACCCGCGTAGTCAATACATGCGCAACGAATGCTTGCTCGTTTTCACTCCGTTGCCACCTAGAATGTTTCAAACATTTTTTAATTCTTTTGTTTGAAACAGAATGCACTCAAGATGCAACGACAGTTCACATCGAGTGACGTCATCGCGTTAACCGGAATCAGCGCGCGTCAGCTGCAATGGTGGGACGAACAGGGCATCGTGGCTCCAGCGCGCAAAGGCCATCGCCGAATTTATAGCTGGGACGAATTGGTAACGGTAGCAGTGGTCTGTCAGCTCAGACGCCGTGGTTTTTCACTGCAACGGATGAGAAAAGTAATTCGCTTTCTGCAGCAGGAATTTGGCACGAGCCTGGCAGCCACAGTGCGCGCGGCTTCGGAGTATCACTTGCTCACCGACGGCACTCATCTTTATCTGCGGACATCGGCGCGGCAGGTCGTCGATCTGCTCAAAAATGCGCAACAACCGATGTTTGACATTTGCTTGAGCGACGAAGTGCGGCGGGTTCGAGGCGAGATCAAGGCGCGTAAGAAAGGTGCAATTTCAGAACGAGTTCGTCCATTGCGACGGGCTCGCAGAGCGTAAGAAAAAGGCGGGGAGGCATGATGAT
>OCTA010005642.1_pt1 | contig 10794 bp, 6 predicted proteins | sample 1538991 | NCBI WGS metagenome assembly OCTA01 (sample SAMEA3539302, study PRJEB22396) | soil metagenome | biome: tundra; feature: field; material: soil | place: USA | collected 2010-05 | depth 0.15 m | reverse complement strand
TCGCCAGGGGCCGTGCCCGCCTCGTCGCCGGAGGCCAAGAGGCGTTCATCGACAACCGGCGTGTCCTGAAGAGCCATCCCCCCACATCCTCCCCGAGCACAAGTCGGTCACGATATTGCGCCGCGTCCCTCGCGGCGATCGACACCAGTCAGGCGAACGAGGATGCGCTCAGTCACTTCTCCGAAGGAGGCAACCTACCATCGCTCCAAGCCATCGACCGCAGTCAACTGTGCGCGGCAGTGGACTGGCAATCCAGTTCACGAGGAGCGCACTCAACCTGCGTAAGCGAAGTCACCCGATCGTCTTGAACTGACACCGTTACCTTCGTGTACGACTTGCGAGTGGGAATCGCCAGGCCGGTATAGGCCTCGTAGAAGCTCGACTGTCCGGGCGACCAACCGTCAGCCTTCAACTGCCACGCAACACCGTCGACCACGGTCGCCAAGACATAGGCGTTCCCCCAGTCAGAGTTGATTACGAAGACCACCGGTCCCGGCTTGACATTCTGTTCGATCGAAGACGCCACATGATTGACGGTCGTGAATGTGTTCTGGTCCCACCCCACGGTGTCGAATCTCGGCTGATATCCGGCCAGGGGCCACAACGCCGTAACACCGACGACGCACAGGACGCACACGGAGGCAATTCCCACCCATCCAGACCGCTTTCCGTGTCGAGTCGAGATGAGTCCAGGTACGCCGTCTCTGGCGGCACTGGACACCTTAACGGGCGCATCGTTGTCCCGGGGAGACCGTGCTCTCCGGTACTGGCTCGGATGAACGATCATCGGTGCGAATGCCACCACCGCCCAGATGGCCGCGGACCACATCAGTATCCCGACCACCCACATGAAGACGACCAGGTAGTCGACGCTCGCAGCCTGAGCCTGTGGATACATGGAGAAGTTGATCACTGTGGTCAGTGCAACCACCACGCATACCGCGGCGAGGGCGGCCAGTTGCCGTTGGCCGACCTTCCACGACACCAGGGAGAGCAGCGCCAGGAGGAGCAGGACGATCACGCCGCCGACGGCAGAGTGACTCTCCACGAAGAGTGTCGTCGGAATGAACGTGATGGGCTCGTGGACCAGCCAGATCGGATCCGGCGAGCCGGCTCCAGCAAGAAAGCGCAGCCCATAGCCCAAGCCCAAGGTTGCCTGACCCTTGTTGCTGGTCAACAGTGCGCTGAGATTGCCGTTGCTCCCGAACTCCTGAGTCATCGGAGCGATCCAGCTGGCCAGGCCCACCACCAATCCGGTCACCAGCCATCGGAGTCGTGCAGGCCTGCGTGCTGTCACGACCCCGATCACAGGGGCGACCACGGTCAGTGCCACGCAGGGAATCACGAACAACAGGTGGCTCTGTGATGCAACGGAGGCCACGAATACCATCACTGGCCACCAACCGAACCTGCCGGTGCCCACCACCCACGCGAGGGCAATCGTGGCGATGAAGAAGGGAATCGGGAAGTACGCGTTCCAGGGAAGGTTCTCGAAGACCGCCGGGGTCAACCACAGCAGATCGAAGACCGTGAATGCCACAACGGCGCAGCCGAGCCACAACCTGGTAGACCAGATCGCTTCGATGGCTACCGACAGCACCGCGGCAGCAAGCAGGGATGCACCCAGGAACAGCCCGTTGGTCGTGTCGATGTGGACGGGAACTGCGAGCAGCCAGAACTCCAGCGGACCGGGATCGTACAGGTAATGCCCGAGACCGATCCCTGCGGCCGACGGGAGACCAACCAGCGGGGGGTGGAACGTGAGTGCCTGGTAGGACCGGGTCGCAATCGCCGCGTTGTCGCCGGTCGCGATCCAGCCCTTCGAGATGATGACGACCATGGGCGTAAGGACTCCGACCCATACGGCTGCGTGGCTCACGATCCGGACGACGAATGGCATGTGGCTCCACCAACCGGTTCTCTCATCGGAATCGCTGACGTCTGCCACGGCCCCTACGGCCTCTAGGTCGGCCACGGCCCCTACTGAGTTCACGGCTTCCACGGCCTCATCGTTCCCTACCCGGATTCTGACTCTGGTGGTACAGGACCCGCAACGGCCTGGCTCTTCTGAGACCTGTGGGGCGTGGGGATCCCATTCCGCGGCTGTCACCTCGCTTGGGGATGCAAGCGGAGGGGGTGCCCGACCCGGGATCCCCGATGGTCATATCACTGCCTCACGGCGTCAGTCCCGGGCTCCGCCATGGCAGAGCCCGGGCGCCCTTACTGGTTCGGCGGTGTCTCCGGCGTCGAGTCCGGTCTCGACAGCAGTGAGTCCGCTGATCCGGCCTGGGCCACGGCGCCTGCCGTGGCGGTCGGCGCGTTGTCGGCACGCTCGGCGCGCCGGATCCGTACCGCCCAATAGGCGGCTCCCCCGAACGCCACCACCGCGAGCACCAGCAGCGCGGAGCCCCGCCTCTGGTAGTGGCCACGCACGTGCTTGCCGCCGAGGAACGTGGGGACGCTGTGGATGGGTACCGTCAGATACTCGATGGCTACGATCGCCGCGAGGATGCCGACGACCGTCAACGCAATGACACCGATCCATTTCTTCATGGGTTCGCACCTTACTCAATAGGGGAGTGGACTGTCGGATGATTCCCTGGCAAGGGAGAGCTGGCCAGAATTGGGGACCCGGGGAGGGCACGCAGTCGCGGTGTCCGCTCAGCGACGCTTGACGGCCTGGGAGGCCAGGACGGCGAGCGACTGCCGGGCGGTGGCGTCCCAGTTGAATTGGGACGCGTGCTCGCAGGCCGTGTTCCCCAGCCGCTTCCTCAGCACCTCGTCGGTGAGGACCGAATGCAGATTCTCGACCATCTCGTCGGTGGTGTCGCAGAGGAACCCTGTCACGCCATCGACCACTGCGTCCTCGTGCCCGCTGATGCGGGTCACCACCGAAGGTGTCCCGCAGGCCCCGGCCTCGGTGACGGTCATCCCCCATCCTTCGCGGAGGGAGCTGGAGGCCACGACCCATGCCCTGCGGTAGAGGTCGATGAGCTCTGCCTGGTCCACGTAGCCGGGGAGCGAGATCCACTCCTGGGCGCCCTCCTTGCGGATGAGCTCCTCGAGCATCGGGCGTTCGTAGCCCTCGCCGGCGATGACCGCCTGCAGCTCGGGATGATTCGGCTTCAGCTTGACGAGGGTCTCGATCAGCAGTTCGAATCGCTTCACGGGCACCAACCGACCTACTGCCACTACGAGAGGCACTTCGGAGCGTGTCGTCCCCGGCGAGAAGTGCGACTCGACCCCGGGCGGCACGACGGTGACGTTCCTTGCCGGCAGTCGGAGCCGCTCCACGATCTCCCGTTTCGACGACGAGGACAGGGTGATGATCTGGGTTCGGCGGTAGACGGGTGGAGCAAGATATTGCTCGATGGCGTTGCCGGCCTCGGCCATTCCCTTGGGCAGGACCATCTTCCACATCTCTGCATGCACGTGGTGGAGGAACACGATGCGCGGGCAGCTGGCCCACAGCGGCGAGAAGAATGGCATTCCGTTCCAGATCTCGACCAGTCCATCGCCACTTCCGAGATGACCGAGCACCCCCGAGATCATGGTTCGGGGGAAGATGGAATAGCGCCCCACCCGGCGGGTCACCATGTACCCCTCCCGGCGCATGAAGGGCCAGGCTCCGGGCACGGTGGACGTCGTCATGCAGACCTTCAGCCCCGCGTGCGACCAAGCGGACAGGATCCGATGAGCGTGCAGCTCCGATCCACCTGCCTCGGGGTCGTCGAAATCGCGCCACGCCACGACGTCGATCTTTCGCAGGCCCGCGAATTCGGCGATCTCCTCGATCGACATGTCGGCATACGGCCGGAGCGCAGGCGCATCGAACGCCCCTGGACCGGTAGCACGGCTGGTGTCCGGACCAGCCAATTCCCCATGACCATCGGGCGTCTGTTCCGTAGCGGGCCTGGACTCTGTGTCGTGATCGTGGGCGGGAGAACGTTGTCGAACCGACTCGTCCTCGCCGAGTGCGTCCTTCATCGAATGGTCCCCCCAACCCGCTGTGTGGGCGGTCCGCCCACACTCAAGGCAGGTCATCATACTGCTCCGACCTCGACCTTGGCCAGAGCCTTGGCCGGCGCGGCTGATGCCGAGGATCCGCTGCATGGCTTGACGCTGCCGCCTTTCCACCGCCCCCGGCTCGCACGGGAGCGGTGATGCTCGAGCGCAATGCCGGGAAGGGACAGCCTGCCGGCCGATGCGCGTCTCGGCGCCACCAGCAGGGTAATCGTCGATGCCACCTCGTTTGAAGCCTTGTCTACACTGGCCCCACTCGTGTCCGAAACGTCCTTCGCCCCCCACGGGCCCACTGCATCCGACCCGGAAGGGGAGGGTGGCGTCGGGCGACGCCTCCGATCACCCGGTCGGTTCAGGTCCACTGTCGACTACCTGGGCATCGCCCTGTTGGCCTTCGTTCCCCTGCTGATTCCTCAGCCGGGCGTGGTCACGGACGACACCAAGACCTACCTGTACCTGGATCCCGGGCGATACGTGCGCCAGGCCGTGTCACTTTGGGACCCGAACATCGCATTGGGTACGGTCACCCACGAGAACATCGGCTATCTCCTGCCGATGGGCCCGTTCTACTGGGTGATGGCCGAGCTCCACGCCCCGTTGTGGATCGCCCAACGGCTGTGGTTGGGGGGCCTGCTCTTTGCCGCCGGTGCCGGAATGATCTACCTGTGCCGAACGATCCACCTGTCGGCACCGGGTTGCTATGTCGCCTCGATCGGATTCATGTTCACGCCCTATGTACTGCAGTATGCAGGGCGCATCTCGGTCATCTTGATGCCGTGGGCCGGGCTGCCGTGGATGCTCGCCTTCGTCATCCTGGCCCTCCGACGCGGCGGTTGGCGATATCCGGCGCTCTTCGCCCTGGTGGTCGCGTTGGTGAGCGGGATCAACGCCAGTTCGATTCTCTACGTGGGGATCGGTCCTGCCCTGTGGCTCGTGTACGCGGTACTCGTCGAGCGTGAGGCGACATGGAGGAAGGCCTGGAGCGTGGCCTGGAAGGTTGGGCTGCTCAGTGCCCTGGTGTCGTTGTGGTGGGCTATCGGACTGCAGGTGGAGGCGGCCTATGGCGTCAACATCCTGAAGTACACAGAGACCCTGCCTTCCACCAGCTCCTCGTCGTCGCCGTTCGAGGTGCTCCGTGGGCTCGGGTACTGGTTCTTCTACGGCGCGTCCGACCAGACCGGCAACTGGACCCAGGCGGCGGTGGCCTACACCCAGAACCTCGGGCTTCTGGCATTGAGTTTCGGCATTCCGGTCCTGGCCTTCTTGGCAGCCGCGTTGATGAAGTGGCGTCAGCGTGCTTACTTCGTACTGTTGGTCGTGGTCGGGATGGTTCTGGCGGTAGGTCCCTACCCCTACTATCAGCCGACCGCGGTCAGCGGTCTGATCAAGGCCTTCATGGGCGATACGACTGCCGGCCTCGCCCTCCGGTCCACCGACCGGGCCTCGCCGCTGGTACTGCTGGGCCTGGCCGTCCTGCTCGGTGCCGGTGTCACCGCGGTGTACCGGCGCGTCAAGAGGACCGGCCTGGTGGTCGGAGCCTTCGCCCTCGCGGCCATCGCCGGGGCCTCGGCTCCTCTCTGGACCAGTGGGGGGGTGGTCAACGGTCTGACCCAGCCGGCCAGGCCACCGGCGTATGTGCAGGAAGCGGCCGACCATCTGAACAGTACCCATCCGGGTACACGCGTCTATGCGTTGCCCGGCAACAACTTTGCCGCCTATCGATGGGGCGACACGATCGACACGGTCTACCCCGCTCTGCTGACACGTCCCTTCGTCACCCACGAGCAACAGACGATGGGCTCACTGCCCACTGCGGACCTCCTCGAGGCGGTGGACACCCCGCTGCAAGAAGGGATCCTGGACCCCAGCACCCTTGCGCCGATGGCGTCGCTGATGAGCGCCGGCGACATCCTCGTGCAGTACGACCAGGCCTACGAACGCTACGACGCACCCGATCCACAGCACGTGGCCAAGGCTTTCGCAGTGACGCCACCGGGATTGAGCGATCCCGTGTCCTACGGGGCACCGCGGCCGAACGTGTCCACGGTCGCCCACTTCGACGAGCAGGCCCTCGCCCTCCCGGCCAACCAGGGGTGGACGGCCCCGCTGGTGTCCTACACGGTCGACCACCCTCGGGCCATCGTCCGGGCCGAGTCGCTGAAGGCCCCGCTCGTCGTCGCCGGCAACTCCTCGGGGCTGGTGGCGGCATCCTCGTTCGGCCTGCTGTCGGGCAACCCCACCATCTTCTACGCCGGAACACTCGACACCAATGCGAAGTTGAAGAAGAAGGTGCTCGGGGCCGGAGCGAACCTGGTGGTCACCGACAGCAACCGCAAGCAGGGGTACCGGTGGAACGGCATCACCGACAACGCCGGCTATACCGAGACTGCGGCCGAGGGACCCGACAAGTCGGATCCCACCGATGCGCCCCTCGACCTCTTTCCCAAGGCTCCTGCCGACGCCCAGAGCACAACGGTGTTCCACGGCATCACCTCGGTAACGGCTTCGCCCTACGGCTCGCCAGTCCAGTACTTCGTGGAGGAACGCCCGGCGGCGGCACTCGACGGCAATCCACAGACGGCCTGGCTCACAGCCCAGAGTCCCGACGGCCAGTGGTGGCAAGTGCACTTCGACGGGCCAAGGACCGCTGCTTCGGTGAACCTCGTACAGGCCCAGACGACCACACCCAGACAGGTGATCACCCAGGTCAGGCTCACCTTTGACGGCGGCAGCCATGTGGTGGCCGATCTCGGCCCGGCGTCGCGGACAATCGCTGGACAGACGATCCGATTCGCTCCGCGTACGTTCTCCACGCTTCGCATCACCATCACCCGCTCGGTGCGCACCAAGTACCACGTTCGTGCCGGCTACCAGAACACCGCCGGATTCGCCGAGGTGCGGATACCGGGCGTCACTGCGGACGAGACGGTGTCGATGCCCCAGGACCTGCTCCGATCGGCTGGGAGCAGCTCGATCTCCCACCCATTGACCATGATCATGACCCGGTTGCGCAGCTCGGGCTATCCGCCGCGCTCGGACCCCGAGCCGACGCTGGCCCGGACCTTCTGGCTTCCCACGGCACGCACCTTTGCGGTCACCGGCCAGGCCCGCGTCTCGCCCCTGGCGTCAGATGCGACCATCGACCAGGTGGTCGGTCGCACTGGTCCGACCACGCTGGGTCCGGTCGCGTCCTCGAGCGTGCGGCTCACCGGCGATATCGGGGCCGGGGCCGGGGCGGCGATCGACGGCAACCCGGCAACGGCCTGGGAGACCGGATTCGGTGTAGGCCAACAGGTCGGCCAGTGGGTGCAGTATGCGCTTCCCACGCCGGTCACCTTCGACACGCTGGACCTGAAGATCGTTGCCGACGGCCGCCACTCGGTTCCCACATCGGTCACCGTCGCGGCCGGCGGCGCCTCGGAGGAGCTCACCCTGCCGGCAATCGCCGACGGGCGTGTGCCTGGCTCGGTGGTCAACGTGCCGCTGACCCTTCCCTCGGCTCTCACCGGAAAGACCGTCCGGGTCACGGTCGAGAGCGCGCGCATCGAGACGACAACCGACTACGCCACCCGGACGCCCTCGGCCATGCCCATCGGCATCGCCGAGGTGGGGATCCCCGGAGTTGCGGCATCGCCAGTCCCGGTGCAGATCCCGTCGTCGTGCCGCGACGACCTGCTCGCTGTCGACGGCGCTCCGATCTGGGTGTCCGTCACGGGCACGTCCGCAGCCGCACTGGCCCGTCAGCCGCTGACGGTTTCGCTCTGTGGTCCCGACGCCGGTGGGCTGGCCCTGAGTGCGGGCAACCATACGCTCCTCTCGACATCGGGGCAGACAGTTGGCTTCGACATCGACCAGTTGGCGCTGTCGTCCTCCCCGGGCGGCGGGCCGGCTCCCGTGCTGGCGGGCGGGCAACTCGCCGCACCGACGGTCACCGGCGCTCCATCGGTCACCGTCGACAGGCAGACGGCCACCTCGATGCAGTTGACGGTCTCGGGTCTGTCGGGCAGTGCTCCACCATTCGAGCTGGTGGTGGGACAGAGCATCAACGCCGGGTGGGAGGCCACCGTGGGTGGTCACGCGCTCGGTGCCCCCGTGCTCGTCGATGGATTCGCCAATGGTTGGACGATGGATGCCGCGGCGCTCGGTACCGCGGTCCACAACGGTCGGTTGGCCGTCGCACTCCGATGGACGCCCCAACGCCGGGTGAACATCGCCCTCCTCATCTCTGCCATGGCGATCCTCGCCTGTCTCGTTCTGGCACTCGTTCCGCTCCGGAGGCGCCGCACGGGACGCCGAGGAAGGGCGATCGATGCAGGGGTCGATCCGACAACCACCGCACCCGGCAAGAGGTCGGAGCTCGCCATCGAAGGACCGGAGCTCGTGACCTCGTTGCGACCCGAGGCGGGACGTGCCTCGATCGAGGTGGCCTTCGCGTGGGGAATTGCTACCGGCGTCGTTGCCGGAGCCATCGCCGCCCCACTGACCGGTCTCGTGGTGGGAGTCGCCACGGTGATCGTGATGCGCATCCCGAAAGCGAGATTGTTGCTTGGTCTGGCGGCGACCGCACTGGTCTTCGCCGCCGGCACCTATGTCACGATCCACCAGGGCGTCGACCCGGCGGTCCCGAACGGCGGGTGGCCCGTCGGCTTCGGTGCGGCCAGCGGTTTGGCGTGGGCGGGCGTCATGTTCCTCGGGGCCGACGCCACCACCGAGGTGGTCCTGGGTCGCCTGGTATACCCCAAGCGGGAGACCGCGGCCGAGCCGATCGGTGATCGGCTCGAAGATGCGGATGGCACCTGAGCCGGTCGCCCGTCAGGCCTCGGCCGGCCGTGCTCAGCCGGCCGGGCTCAGCGACCGCTCGCGTCCGGCGATCGATCTCGCCGGCCAGCACACGTTCTCAGCCCGTTGTGCTTCGAGCTCAGTCTCGAGATGCTCACGACCGTCTTCCGACACGCTTGGAGTTCAAGCAACGTCAGGGAACTTCCGCGAATCGCGAGGTCAGGGCCGGATTTCAGGCCGCAGTTGACCAGGTAGGTGAATGGCCACGTTCGATCCGTAGACGGCGGAGACATGGATCACGGATTGGAGGGACAGGGCGGCCAGGACGGCACCGACCAGCTGGACCACCACGTACCTGGGGATCCGCCGCCAGGGGAAGTTGCCACGGAGCGAGAGGGCGATGCTCACCGTGGGGTCGAGGTGGGTCCCGGACACGTTCCCATGGGGAGGATGATGACCATGACCATCATCCCCGGGGCCACCACCGCCGCTGCCCGACCGACCCGGGGGTGGCCCTTGCGATCATCGGGCCCCCGGCGGCCACCAGCACCAGGAAGAACGTGCCCTGCGGCTCCGAACACATGCGCCGCCACTCCTGGGACGGGTCGTCGAAGTCCTGGACCATCTGGAGCACCCGCTGGATCAGCCGTCAGGAACAGGGAGCGACTGCCACCGACGTGGTTCGGACCTTCAGGGTCGTTGAGGCTGTCGCGTTTGTTCTCCCGTTACTGTTCAGGTCGGAGCGGGAAGCCAGGCCTGACCGTCGAACGGCTGGCGTAGTCCGCCGAGCACGTTGCGATCCTGCTTGCGCAGGGTCGAGACGTAGCTGCGGATCGCACAGAAGTTCCTCGCACCGTCAAGAGTGCGCCATGATCCCGAGATCTTCTGCTGGAGCTTCACCATGCGGACGTCCCGATCGGCTTGGTTGTTGTCGAAGGGGACGTTGAAGTCGGTGATGAACCGCAGCACGCAGGCCCTTGTCCTTCGAGGCGGACGAGGAGGATGATGGCCTTCTTCTCATATCCCGACCGCTGGCCGACCTCGGGTGCTGGGTTGGCGGCCAGCCCCCGGGCCACCAGCCGTCCAAAGCGGATCCGGATCGAGTGCAGGGTCGTGGCATCGCGGTGGTCCACACCTGTTGCCCGTGCGTATTCGACGCTGTGTTTCGCCTCCACGAGGGGACTGGCCAAATCGTTCGCCCACCCCTGGTCCCAGCCGACGCCCACTGTGTTGAGCTCTCTCAAGTGGGCGTTGCAGAGGGCGTGGGCGACGTGGTAATGGCGGTAGGGCTTCCACCCGTCGTGGATGGCCACGACGGACATGACCCCGATGACCCCGAGGTCGTCCATGGCGGCCCGTCCACGCTTCGGATGGCAGTCGAGCAGGGTGAGAAGGCTGGTCGAGGCGGAATGCACCCAGTGGAACCGCCCAGCTGCCCGGTCCTCGGTCTCGTCGAAGTGCACGACGGCTGCACCCTGGAGAAGGAACCGGGTGGCATTAGTGAACGGCTCCGGGGCATCGGCTGCCTTGGTGACCATCTGGGCCAGGCCCCCGACCGAGACCGGTGCGCCGAGCACGTCCCTGATCACCTGATCGGGATCAGTGACCTGGGCCAGATGTTTGCCGGGAGCACGGGGCTGCTTGCCCTGTTTGCGGGCCGCTGCCCGACGCTCGGCACGGGACGGTGCCGGGGGTTTGGAGAACCATTCGGGCGATAGTGGCATCGACGAGTTCCGAGGGTTCCGGCCGAGGCGCTCTTCAACTCTGGCCAGCTTCGACTCGAGCACGGCCACCTCGGCCCGCAGTAGTGCGTTCTCGGGGGCCAGATGCTCATAGGAAGGAGCGTCGGGAGCGGGATCGCGCGTCGGAATTCCCCACGGTACGCGCGGTGTTCCCCCTGGTGGTGGATCAGGTGGTCAGGGGGCCTGAACAGTTACGTTTTCCCAGAGCGACCGATAGTTCGCTGGAACCGAGCCGACGGCTGCCGGTGGC
>OCTA010005640.1_pt1 | contig 10794 bp, 8 predicted proteins | sample 1538991 | NCBI WGS metagenome assembly OCTA01 (sample SAMEA3539302, study PRJEB22396) | soil metagenome | biome: tundra; feature: field; material: soil | place: USA | collected 2010-05 | depth 0.15 m | reverse complement strand
GAGATCAGCGCCACCGAAGGATCCCGACCGACGTACTTGAGCGCCATCGTAGCGAGGCGAAGCTGTCACCGGAGTGCACCAGGCGATGCGCGGGGAAATAAACGAAGGCATCGCCGTTGGTGTGAGCGCGCTCGAAATACTTGGCACGGACTTCTTTCCCGCCCAGGAAAATCGAGGTTTCGTCCGTGAACGTCACACGCGCGGGGACCATGTTGTTTGGCGCATTCGACTGCAGGTGCTTCACGATGCCCGTCGTGTGCATTGCGGGTGGAGATAATTTCCGCCTCGTTGGTGAAGAGCGTGTTGCCGCCACTGTGGTCGGCATGATAATGCGTGCTGAGGATGTAGCGCACAGGTTGATTCGTGACGCTGCGAATCCTCGCCATGATCTGGGCGTGGTCCTGATCGTACTTGTCATCTACCAGGATGACGCCCTCATTCGTAATGTAGACGGCCACATTACCGCCATCGCCGACGGTCATATAAAGGTCGTCGCGGACCTTCTTGATGGTGAGGGTAGGAGGAGGTATGACCTGAGAGGTCAAGGCCGCGACGACGCATACAAGGAACATCACTGCGCCGCAAGCACGCACTTTGAGCGTTTGGTTCATCGCGGATATCGTATCACGGTGGCGCAGCAGCGGGCCTTTGGCCAGGAATGAGTGACCAAGTCCAGGGTTACGGCGCATCCGGAAAGAATTCACCCGACCGCATCGCGCCCCAACCGCAGGCCACTGCCTGCCATCCCGGCGATTGTGGTCGTGAAGTCGACTCTTCCATTGGTCCTCCGATGGTGGAACCCGTTCAGTTCAGTCTCCAAAAAGAAGGTTCTCCTGCCCAGTACGGAGACGTGCTTTCTGAGGGCCGTCCCTAAACGTGAGCGACAAGGCAGGGTCGACTTTCCAGCAGTCTCTGACCCTTTTGCTGGGCAGCAGCGCGGAGTATACGCGAAGTCGAGCTTAACGGGATTTGCCGGGCGGCGGCACCCCCTACTGCAAGGAAATCACAACGCCCGACGGAGTCTGCACGCCACCCACGCTTGCCTGAAGTGAAACATCACCCGGGCCAAGACCCGATGGAACTGTCAGGTTGACCTGATAAAGACCGGCGCCCGATAAGCCCGCAAAAGTCGGGGTGATACTCACGTTGTTGATGCGGAGCGTTACCGGGTTGGTAGTTGACGCGGCTCCGGAAAACGGTTGGCCGGCCGGCACTGCGGGACTGGTCGGCCCGAATCCAGTGCTGAAAAGTTCAATCGTGTCGCCCGCTTTCGCTGCAACGGCTGGATAGCCAAGGGATGTTCCCGTCGGGCCGATAATGTCATAGGCGCCACCACCATAAGCGCCCGTCCTGTCGGGTCTCAGAATGATACCAGCCACGTGTTTGGCGTCGAGCAAGAAGAACGATGGGCCAAACTGAGCCAACTTTACGGTGGACGTCGCACTTCCAGTTGCGGTTGTGACCACCACGGGCACGGTGCCAGTCACTGTATCATTCGGGGCCTGCAAGTTAATTTGTCCCGGGCTGGCAAACGAGAGATACGCCGTCTTGCCGTCAATCGTCACGCTCGTACCGCCGAGGGACGTCGGAAAGTTCCCAGTCCAGGTCGCAGTGTCGCTAGCAAGATTGGTGCCGTAAATCGATACCCATTCGCCAGGCTGAATCGTACCGGGCACGATGCCAGCCGGAGTGATGGCCGGGAGAAGCGCCGGTTCGGCGATCTCCAAGAGTTGCCGGCTCGCCAGATTGAGCACATCCTGCGCCGACATGACGACGCTGGCGCCGCCGGTCTCCACAACCTGTGCCGGCGCATGGATATGACCCTCTGCGTATTGGATGTCTTGGAAGTAGATTTGCAGGTAGTTGAGGTGCGCGGCACCCTGTGTTCCGCCGAAGAAAGAGGCGACCGCCGTTCCGTCGAAGCAGAAATTCAGCACGTTGTACACTGCCTGCTCAGGTGGGATCAGGTCTTCAGGGGGGACGTTATTGAGGATCTTGAAGCTTGCCAGGTCCGCCTGAGTGACGCCTGGGGCGAGGCAAGCCTGCGGGATGCACGCGACAGGGAGGCACCCTTGGACGTTGCAGGTGGACGGAATGCTGCACCCGGTGGGCGTGTCGCTGGAGTCGGGCGGAAACTTGCTGGTGCATCCTTCCGTCAAGGTGTTATTCGCGAAGGACGTGTTGAACTGCGCCCCGCCGAGGATCTGCGCCGAAGGAACGGTAAGTTGCTCCGTGCTCTCCGACAGCCGTTTCACCCCGGCGAGGCCCAGGTTTAGAAGGTCCGCGCGCGCGGCCTCCACCCCGCTCGTCTGGGTTGCCTTTGCGTTGGCCCCACCGACGGTGGGATCCACAAAGTGGGACAGAATTGTCGTCTCGGCGGCGCAATCCATGTCAGGGCGGCCGCAGTCCCTACTGAAGGCGCTGGGGATCGTGAAGCCACCATTGCCGAAGTTGGGAAGACCACTGCCGGTAGTGGCGACCAGGGTCACGCCGCTGAAAATCTCCCCGTACATATCGATCGCCGCGTTCCACTCATCGATGAACGCCTGATCCGATTTCTGGTACGCCGGCATGCCGGGGTAGTGGAACGTCAGCAGTTGAAGCCACATGGCGTTCGGCAAGATGCCTCCGAACTGGGATTGGGAGCGAGTGTTGTTGTTATTGGGCATGATCATCTCCTCTGACGCAGCAGTGGGTCCTCCGACGGCGATGGAGACGAATGCGGGGTTTAACCCATACTGCGCAGCGAGCGCCGTCAGAAACGTTTTCCAGGAGCTCTTATAAAAGGGGTTCCACGGCAGCGGAAGCTCCGTGCCGTCGGTCGCTTCGGTGTAACCCGCGAAGGTCGCCTTTCCGCACGAGCTGGGAGGAGTCTGAGCGGGCGACTGAAACAACCCGTTGCAGGAGGGAATCTGATCCAAGACCCATTGGGGCGTCTGAAAGCCCGGCGTCACGATGAGCTGGATGGTCTTCTGGGGCTTCGCCGGATTTTGGACGTTCCACGTGGAAACCTGATTGAAGGCATCGTCCACATAACTCCAATCGTAAGGCCTGGTGTCGGACGGAGGACTGGGGTTGACGGTGTCCCAGTGCACCTGGAGCGCAAGCCCCGAGATGGCCGGGTTACCCAGGAGATCCTGGTAAAGGTTGTTGAAATAGTCGTTCAACTGCGCAGGCGTGATCGAGGGATTCGCTTTCTGCTGCTGGTTGATTTCGCTCGCGATGTTGACCTTGGCGTAAATGCCCCGCGGCCTGCGTGGGACCGGTTGCGCCTGCGCCACCAGGGCCGTCGCCAAGCCCGCCAGAAGAACAGCCGAAGCGATGCAAGAGATCGAACGTTTCATTGATTTTTGCTCCTGTTGAACTCTTCTGTGCCAGTCTTAGACGAGTATTGATGACGCATGCTTTAGCTTGCGGTTGACGCCGCAAGCTAAAGCATGCGCCACCCTGTGGGATGACCTTGAGTCTTCACCTTGGCGGCGGCGGGGGCAGTCTCGCTGTATTCGTAAACACCACGCCGTTGAGGCTGGTATGACCGTCGACGGTGGCCAAGACATACACGGTCTGAGTCGTCATGCCCGGCACGACTGCCGTGCATTGTGTCGCGCTGACACAGGTCACTCCGGTTGCCGGTATGCCGTTAAAGGTAAAGGTCGTCCCTCCAGGTGCTGTGCTGAAGCCGGTTCCGGTGAGTGTGACGGTCGTGCCGGTGGTTCCACTGCCCGGAGAGATTAGGGTAAGTTCGGGGAACACCGCGAACTTGAACTCATCTTTGGAGGGCGCGCTGGTGATGCCGCCAACGGTGACCGTCAGGTGGACGGGTACCCCGACACTGCCCGATGCGCTAAGCAAGGAGCAGTCGGTGGTCGAGCTTCCGCAGTTGATTTTCGTGGCGACGGTTTCTCCGAATTTCACGGTCATGTGGTCGCTCAAACTGACACCGGAGATGCTGACGATTAAGCCACCGGTGGTCGGTCCCACAGCCGGAGTGAAGCTGTTGATCGCCGGACCGAGATACTTGAACGCAGCGGTGTTGCTGGGGCCTGCAGGCGACTTGACGATCACATCCACGGACTCAGGTTTATGGGAAGGAGTGACCATCGTGCATGTCGTCGCGCTGGAACAGGTGACGTCGGTAGCTGGAGAGCCGCCGAAATCGAAGGTGTAATCCTTACTGAGCGCATCGCCGCTCACCGTCACCTTAGTTCCGCCCTCCAGTGCGCCGCTATCCGGGCTGACCTTATCCACATGCGGCGCGCCGTAATATTGGAACGCCACGGCGTTGCTATCGCCGGCAGGCGTCTTGACGATCACCTCCACGGACTCAGGCTTCGCATGGGACGGAATTACCATCGTGCATGTGGTCGGGCCGGAACAGGTAACGCCGGTAGCTGTAGCGCCGCCGAAATCGAAAGTGAATTTGTCACTGAGCGCAACGCCGGTCATCGTGACTGTAGTGCCGCCCTGCAGCGGGCCGTTGTCCGGGTTGAGCTTATCCACATGCGTGGGGACGGAAGGACAGTCCGGCGCGGGTGCGGCGAATTCGCCATTGATAGCGCCACTGAGCGTGTACCAACCATTCACGGAAAATGAGGGGTTGGCATCCATGAACCAGGAGGCAACGGCTATGTTCTGAAAGTTGTACGTCATCGCCGAGGTATCGATCGAGAGCGCATTCCCGGTCCCCTTGTGTCCTACCGGATCCCCCACTTCCAGGCCCGTCCCGCAGTCCTTTTGCGTGAAGACGTACGATGGGTTCCAAGGAATAGGCACATTGCTCTTCGGATAGGGATCAACCTTGTTGGAAAGAAACGGATCGTGCGCGTACTCGGCAATCTCATGGCTCAAGGGGTGAAGGTTGGGGGACGGCGCGTCCCCGTCCTCGTAGCAGGTGAAAATATAAGGGTTGTTGTTGCCATCGGAGGACACATGGTTGTGGTGGTAAGCACCATCGTTGGGATTATACAGGTTCGTGTTGTAAACCAGGAAGATGGGCAGCTCTCCTTCATATTTCGGTAGCTGAGCATTGATGAAATCGGCGATCGCCGAACCGTCGACCATATGCAGGTGATCTGATGAATTGATGTGCCAGTCCTTTTGGGAAACGTCCAACGTCTGCCGCGGATAAAGCAGCGGGACCATCACAATGTGCCAATTGTCGAATTTGGCTCCGGGGTAGTTCCAGAAGGATGCCCTTTCCGTCGCCTCGATCCACTGCACGGTTCCCACACTGGTCTTGCCGAACTTGAAGTCTCGCGCCTGGAAGATCGGAGAATCGACCACTGCGGAAAAGGCGGAAAGTTTGGGATTACTGGTAAGCGGATCAGTGGGGTCGAGCGTTTCCACCACGTCGCCTTTGGAATCCAGGAAACGGAGCACGACGGGAATCACGGGCGTGCCGATTGCGGTGGTGCCAGGGCCATTTCTGGGGTCTGATCCGACAAAGCACAGAACCTTGCCATGGTACCATGTACCCCAGGCTGGGATTTTGGACGGGGGGCACGGAGCGGGATCTCCGTCGTCGTTCGCCATGGCCATTGCGCAGAGTGCGGCGCATATGGCGATGGCTTGAATGCCTTTCGATGTCCAGCGGACGATTTTGGCTGAAATGGTTACCAGCCGCAGGAATCTTGGTAGCGGAAACATATTTGAAATCCTCCACACTCAAGGGCGGATTCGGCCGGCGAAAACTGTCATTGGTGAATAAGTTTATTTGGACGATAGCATACAAAAAGACGGTTGCAGGACCGTCCGGAAGAAACGACGGCGTGAGCACATGTGCAAACGTTATGCTCAAATGCTAGCCTTTTCTTCAAGCGCGATTTCCGCTTCGGCACCAAGATGGAACCATCGCCTCACGAAATAACCCAACTGCTACGGTCGTGGAGCCAGGGTGAAGAAGGCGCCGTCGAAAAGCTCATGCCGCTGGTGTATGCCGAGTTGCACCGTCTGGCGCAGCGCTATATGTCCGACGAAAAGCCGGGGCACACGCTGCAACCTACTGCCCTGGTGAACGAGGCGTATCTTCGGCTGATGGCTTCCGCGCCCGCGGATTGGGATGGCCGGAGCCATTTCTTCGCGGTGTGCGCGAAGGTCATGCGGCGCATCCTGGTGGATTGGGCCCGTACCCGGCAGGCGTTGAAGCGGGGCAGCGACGTGCCGGCACTGGAACTCAAGGAGGCGCTGGCGGCGGCGAGCCCGTTGGGTACGGACATCGTCGCCATCGATGATGCTCTCGAGACCTTAGCCGCGTTGGACGCGCGCAAGAGCCAGATCGTGGAGTTGCGTTTCTTCGGTGGGTTAAGCGTGAAAGAGACCGCCGCCGTACTGAAGATCTCGGAGGAGACGGTGCACCGGGATTGGAAGGTGGCCAAAAGCTGGTTGCGGGCCGAGTTGGGCAAGGAGCCGTCGAGTGGCAACTGAGCGGTGGCAGAGAATCGAGCGGTTGTATCACCTGGCGTTAGAGCAGGAAGAGAAGCACCGGGCGGCTTTTGTCGAACAGGCCTGCGGCGGAGACGAATCGCTGCAACGGGATTTGGAATTGCTGCTGGCGCAGTCTGAGGACACGGATGAGTTTCTGGAGACGCCGGCCCTGGAAGTGGCAGCCAGGGATTTGGCGAGCACCAGCACCGCTTCGTTACCTGCCGTTATCGGCCGCTATCGGATCGTTCGGCTGCTGGGCGAGGGCGGCATGGGCACGGTGTATGAAGCCGAGCAGGAGGAGCCACGGCGCATCGTGGCGCTCAAGGTGATCCGGCCCGGGCTGGCCACGCCCGAACGATTGCGCCGATTTAAACACGAATCGCAGGCGCTGGGCCGTTTGCAGCACCCCGGCATCGCCCAAATCTACGAATCCAGCACTGCCGACACAGGCTTCGGGCCGCAACCATACTTCGCCATGGAACTTATCCGCGGGCCGTCATTGGCGGGGTACAGCGAGGCGCATCTGCTGAACACCCGGCAGCGACTCGAGTTGATGGTGAAGATTTGCGAAGCCGTGCATCATGCGCATCGACGCGGATTGATTCACCGCGATCTGAAACCGGGCAACATTGTAGTGGATGAAACCGGGCAACCCAAGATCCTGGACTTCGGGGTGGCGCGCCTGGCCGAACGCGACGCACAAGCGACGCTGCAGACCGAATTGGGAGAACTGGTCGGAACCCTGGCCTACATGAGTCCTGAACAGGTGCTGGGTGATCCGCTCGAAGTGGATACTCGCAGCGACGTTTACTCGCTGGGAGTGATTCTTTATGAACTTCTGTCGGGGCGGCTGCCTTACGACGTGAGCCGCCGGCAGTTGCACCAGGCCGCGCAAACCATTCGAGAGCAAGATCCCGCGTCGCTGAGCTCTATCCGTAATGTCTATCGCGGCGACATCGAAACCATTGTGGGGAAGGCTCTGGAGAAGGACAGAGAGCGGCGGTATGCGTCGGCGGCGGATCTGGCAGGGGATATCCAGCACTACCTGAACGACGAACCGATTGCGGCCCGGCCGCCGACCGCCGGCTATCAACTGCAGAAGTTTGCGCGGCGTCACCGCGCGCTTGTGGGGGGCGTGGCGGCGGTGTTCGTGGTGCTGGTGGCCGGAGTCGCAGTCAGCACGTCGGAAGCGATCAGGGCCAACCGGGCAGGACAAGCGGCGCTGACCGAGCGGGACCGGGCAGCGGCCGCGGAACGAGACGCGAAGCAGGAGCGCGACCGGGCATTGCAGGCGGAGCGCACGGCTACTAACGAACGCAACCGGGCCGTTGCCGCGGAGGCTGGAGCGCTCGAAGAGCGGAATCATGCGCTGACGGAGAAACGCCGGGCGGACGACGAATCGGCTACGGCGAAAGCAATCAACAACTTCCTCCAACAGGACCTGTTGGCACAGGCAAGTGCCCACAGACAAGGGCGGCGCGACTCCAATCCCGATCCGGACCTCAAGGTGCGCACCGCCCTGGACCGGGCCGCTGCCGGTATCGAAGGTAAGTTTGGCAAACAACCCCTGGTGGAGGCTTCGATCCGGCAGACGATCGGCGTAACGTATCGTGACCTCGGCCTGTATCCGGAGGCGCAACACCAATTGGAGGCCGCGCTGAACCTCCGCCGCCGCCTGCTGAACGAGGCCCATCCCGATACGCTGGCCAGCACGAACGCCCTGGCTGTCCTCAACGATTACCAGGGTAAGCACGCGGAAGCCGAATCGATGCTAAACAGGGTCCTGGAAGCCCGCCGCCGGGTTTTGGGGGAGGCTCATCCCAGCACTCTCGAAAGCACCGATGGCCTGGCGCAAGTCTACGAGGAAGAGGGGAAATATGCGCAAGCTGAGCTTCTCTTGGCCAAGGCCCTCGAAGTTCGGCGTCGCGTTTTGGGAGAGGAGCATCCGGACACCCTTCACAACATGGCCGAGTTGAGTTTTGTTTACCGGTTGCAAAACAAGTTCGCGCCAGCCAAACCGCTGGTGACTAAGGCCCTCGCGGTGCAACGCCGCGTGCTGGGAGAAGGCCATCCCGATACCCTTCTCAGCATGAACATTCTCGCGCTGCTCTACGTAGACGAAGGCAAGTATGCACAAGCCGAGCCTCTCTATACCGGGGCGCTCGACATCCAACGCCGCGTGCTGGGTGAAAGCCATCCGGGCACCCTTGTGGTGATGAACAACCTGGCCCAACTCTACGAGACCGAAGGGAAGTACGCACAGGCCGAGCCTCTCTTCACCAAAGTCCTGGAAATCCAGCGTCAGGTGCTGGGCGGAGAACATAGCAACACCCTTGCGACCATGCACAACCTCGCGAACCTGTACCGTGCGCAAGGGAAAGATGCGCAGGCGGAATCACTCTATACCAAAGTCCTGGAAATCCGGCGTCGCGTTTTAGGCGAGGAACATCCCGCCACGGCAAACAGTATGAACAGTCTCGCGATGCTGTACCTGACAGAAGGCAAGTATCCGGAGGCTGAATCTCTCATGGACAATGCCCTGGCTATCGTTCGGCGGTTGCTGGGCGCGGAGCATCCACGTACCTTGCTCGCCATGGCCAACCGAGCCACGCTGTACAAAGTGCAAGGCAAATACGGGGAGGCCGAGGCTCTTGCGACCCGGTCACTCGATCTTCTTCGTCGCGTGGCGGGAGACGAGAACAGCGTCACGCTGATCGCTATGAAAGGCCTTGGGCTGATATACCGCAGCGAAGGCAAATATGCGCAAGCCGAGCCTCTCTTGGCCAAAGTCTTCGAGGTTCGGCGCCGTACGTTAGGCGAGGAGCATCCCGACACGCTGATCGGTATGCACGAACTGGGAGTGCTGTACCGCAGCCAAGGCAAGTACGCGGAGGCGGAGGCGTTCCTCAACAGAGAGTTGGACGTCGAACGCCGGGTGTTGGGGCCGGCGCATCCTTCCACCACCGGCGCGATGGCCGCGCTGGCAGAGGTCCAATTGCAAATGGCGAAGTTCGCAGGTGCGGAAACCTTGGCTCGTGAGGCACTGACCAATTGGGAGAAGACGCGTCCCGATAGCTGGCGCCGATATCACAGCGAGGCATTGTTGGGCGCCATTCTGGCAGGACAGAGACGGTATTCCGAGGCAGAAGCGCTTTTGATCTCGGGCTTTCAAGGGCTGCAGCAGCGAGGAGCGAGCGTCCCCGCCGACGATCGACAGGTGTTGAGAGACGCCGGGGAGTGGGCCGTTTCATTGTACGAAAGCTGGGGCAAGCCGGAGAGTGCCGCAGCCTGGCGGGAGAGGGCACGAAGGAAGTGAACTAGAGTCCAATGCTCCTGGCGAATCGGCTGCTACTTTTCCAAAGTGCGCTTGGTCAGGGCGTCGGTTCGATGCCGAAGCAGTCATTCGCTGCCGATTCGACTCCGTTGCTTGCACTGATTGAAGGCATCGTCCACATAACTCCGACGTAAGGCTCGGCGGCGTCGGAGGACTCGGGTTGACCGTGTCCGGTGCACCTGGAGCGCCAGGCCCGAGATCACCGCGTTGCCCAGCCACTCAGAAGTTGTCCCGAAGTAGCTCCGGCCTGGTCGCCAAGCGCCTACCAACACTGGCCAGAGTGGGCTGCCAACGCAGTCGGGAGTGATAAACCGTCATATCGGAAACTGGACAGAATCGGTCGGTTTGGCGGAGACCGACCCGTAACCGCACGCGGACTCCGCTCAGGCCGGCAATAGCCGGAAGAAAGGCGATAGTTGAGTTTTCGGACCACACGGGGTAAATGGGTGGGCTGTTTTCCGCCAACAGCTTGTAAGTTGTTGATTTTATGGTGCGCCCGGACAGAGTCGAACTGCCGACCTTCTGGTTCGTAGGCATGCAATCAGATCGTATCTTACTGATTCTTATGCCTGCGACGACCCATTTTCAGGCCAATACGTGGCGAACAACGGCGGGTATTGATGAAAGGTTGATGAAAGGCTTATCCAGGGACCGGCTTTTGCAAACCAACTTTTCTTCGGACTCATTCCTCCACGCGTCCGGCGCGGGGGGGCCGTGGCAAGAAAGACGACTCCATCTGGAGTTCCTACACATGATCGCCATGGCACCACGAATCCAACTCAGTCACTCGTTGACCTTTTGCTCCGGAGGCAATGAGGCAAGGCGTAACTGATTGATTTCACAAGTCGCTATGCGACGGTTCACCCGTTATTCGGAACTGCCCGCCCCGTCTTCTTCGGCGAGGAGCGCGCAGTATTACTACGCTAGCACCGATAACGCCGGACATACCGCCTCCGAAAGCGCGCGATTTCCGGTTGGGTTAAACGTTACGCTTGACTTGATGAATGTCGTCGTTCCGTCTCACACTACTGCCAGAA
>OCTA010005639.1_pt1 | contig 10795 bp, 8 predicted proteins | sample 1538991 | NCBI WGS metagenome assembly OCTA01 (sample SAMEA3539302, study PRJEB22396) | soil metagenome | biome: tundra; feature: field; material: soil | place: USA | collected 2010-05 | depth 0.15 m | reverse complement strand
TCTTCGCGCTCGGCCTGGCGGTCTACGCCTTCCCCCATTTCGATCTGGGCACGCAGCGCATTCTGGGCGTGCTGCAACGCATCGCCATCTGCTATCTGATCGCCTCGGCGATTTACCTCTTCACCGGCATCCGCGGCCAGATCCTATGGATCGCCGGCCTCTTCGCCGCTTATTGGATGATGATGACGCTCATCCCCGTCCCCGGGTTCGGCCCGGGCCGCCTGGACGTGGCAGGCAACTTCGCCCACTACATCGACGCCCGCGTGCTGGGCGCCCACAACTACGCCAACACCAGGACCTGGGACCCCGAGGGCCTGGTCAGTACGCTGCCGGCCATCGCCACCGCCCTGTTCGGCATCCTGGCGGGCCAGATTCTGCGCCTGCGCCGCCCCTTGGCCGAGCGCACTACCTGGCTGTTCGTCACCGGCAGCCTGCTGCTCGCCTCAGGCCTGATCTGCGCCGCCTGGCTACCCATCAACAAGAAGCTTTGGACCGATTCCTTCGCCCTCTTCATGGCCGGCCTGGACTTCATCGTCTTCGCCATCTTCGCCTGGTTCATCGACGGCCTCGGCTGGCACAAGCCCGCCCGGCCCCTGGTCGTCTTCGGCATGAACGCCATCGCCCTCTACATGGTCTCCGAGGGGCTGGCGGAATTCCTCGATGCCGTGCGGGTCAACGCCGCCGGCGGCCCGGTATCGCTGCAAGCGTACATCTATCGGGCGTGCTTTGTGCCGCTGGCCTCGCCGGCCAACGCTTCGCTGCTCTATTCCCTGGCCTTCGTCGCGGCGATCTATGCTGTGGCGTATTTCCTCTACCGGCGAGGCTGGTTCCTGCGCGTCTGACGCGAACTTATGGCGCCGAATCATAACGCCCAGGCCTTGCCGCAAGACATTTACAGGGTTTAAGAGCCGAAACTATCTATCGCATAAAAAATTTTGATGACGTTTTTTTCAACAACTGTGATAATGTTCCACTAGAGAGCCGAACGCCTCCGAGAGAGTTACCAACACTGGTAGACAAGGTTGTCTAGGCCGGGCCTTCCGCCATCAGTGTCAGGAGTTCAGGCTACCCCGCCCGTAAGTCTTCCACGTCGATCTGTCGCAAAAGCGTTTTTTGCCATAGCGTAAGCCAGATCGTGTCCCCGGCCCCCGGTGTCCAGCATGCCGCCGCGGCCGATCTGCGCACAATCCACAACCAGGAGACGGAAATATCATGCGAAAGATTGCCATTTACGGTAAAGGCGGAATCGGCAAATCCACCACAACACAGAACACGGTCGCTGCCCTGGCCGAAATGGGCAAGAAGGTCATGGTGGTCGGCTGCGACCCGAAAGCCGATTCCACGCGCCTTCTTTTGGGAGGGCTGGCGCAAAAAACGGTCCTCGATACGTTGCGCGAGGAAGGGGAAGACGTCAATCTTGACGATATCCGCCGCCGCGGCTACCGCGATACCTACTGCACCGAATCCGGCGGGCCGGAACCGGGCGTGGGATGCGCCGGACGCGGCATCATCACCTCCATCAACCTGCTCGAACAGTTGGGCGCCTACGGCGAAGCGGAAAACCTCGACTACGTCTTCTACGATGTCCTGGGCGACGTGGTATGCGGCGGATTCGCCATGCCGATTCGCGAGGGCAAGGCGAAGGAAATCTATATCGTCTGCTCCGGTGAAATGATGGCCATGTATGCGGCCAATAACATCTGTAAAGGCATCGTGAAGTTCGCCCAGGCCGGCGGCGTGCGCCTGGGAGGCCTGATCTGCAACAGCCGCAAAGTGGACAACGAAAGGGAAATGATCGAAGAACTGGCGATCCGGCTCGGCACACAGATGATTCACTTCGTTCCCCGCGACAATGACGTGCAGCGCGCCGAAATCAACCGCAAAACGGTGATCGAATGGAACCCCGCCGCCGCGCAGGCCGACCAGTACCGGCAACTGGCGCGCGCCATCGATGGCAACGATAATTTCGTGATTCCCAAGCCGCTGGCGATGGACAACCTGGAGAGTCTGCTGATCGACTACGGCCTGGCTGCCTGAGCGTGGAGGAAAGGAGAGACTACGATGAAGCCGAATCCGCATACCGTAAAAGACGAACTGCTGGCAGCGTACCCCAAGAAGACCGCGCGCAAACGGGCGGAACAGATTGTGGTCAACGAGCGCCGGGCCGACGGCGCGGTTCCCGAGATCAGGGCCAACGTCCGCACCACGCCAGGCGCCATCACGCAGCGCGGCTGCACTTACGCCGGCTGCAAAGGCGTGGTGATCGGGCCCACGCGCGACATCCTGAGCATCACCCACGGTCCCATCGGCTGTGGCTTCTACAGTTGGCTGACGCGCCGCAACCAGACGCGCACGGAATCGCCCGAAGATGCCAACTACATGACCTATTGTCTGAGCACCGACATGCAGGATGAGCAGATCGTCTTCGGAGGGGAGAAAAAACTTCGGGCGGCCATCGAAGAGGCGTATGCGCTTTTCCATCCGAAGGCCATCGCGATCTTCTCCACCTGTCCGGTCGGCTTGATCGGCGATGACGTACACGTGGTGGCGCGAGACATGAAGGAGAAGCTGGGCATCAACGTCTTCGGCTTCAGTTGCGAAGGATACAAGGGCGTGAGCCAGTCGGCCGGCCATCACATCGCCAACAATCAGCTCTTCAAGCACGTGGTGGGCACCGACGAAACGCCGCGGCCGGAGAAGTTCAAAATCAATCTGCTGGGCGAGTACAACATCGGCGGCGATGCGTTCGTCATTGAAGACCTGCTGGAGCGCTGCGGAATCACGCTGATCTCCACCTTCAGCGGCAACTCCACCTACGACGCCTTCGCCAACTCGCACATGGCGGATCTCAATGCGGTGATGTGCCACCGGTCCATCAACTACGTGGCGGAGATGATGGAAAAGAAGTTCGGCATCCCGTGGATCAAGGTCAACTTCGTGGGCGCCGAAGGCACCGCCAAGTCACTACGCCACATCGCGCAGTACTTTAACGATGCCGAGCTGACCGAGCGGGTGGAAAAGGTAGTCTCCGACGAAATGACTGAAGTTCTCAAGACCCAGTTCGACGTACGCTCGCGCTGCGAGGGTAAGACGGCCATGCTCTTCGTGGGCGGCTCGCGCGCGCATCATTATCAGACGCTGTTCGCGGAGATGGGCATGAAGACCGTGGCGGCGGGTTACGAGTTTGCCCATCGCGACGACTATGAGGGCCGGCGCGTGTTGCCCACGGTTAAAGTGGACGCCGATAGCCGGAATATCGAGGAACTGACCGTAGGTCCCGACGAGACGCGCTACCGGCCGCGCAAGGGACCGGACGAACTCGTGCAACTGCAATCCGCCGGCATGGAAGTCAGTGGCTATCAGGGCATGATGCCGGATATGGAGGACGGAACCCTGGTCATCGACGACCTCTATCACGTCGAAATGGAGCGCCTGCTGGAAATCTACAAGCCCGACATTTTCTGCGCCGGGATCAAAGAGAAGTATGCGGTGCAAAAGGCCGGCATTCCCTGCAAACAGCTTCATAGCTACGATTACGGCGGCCCGTACGCCGGTTTCCGGGGCGCCATCAACTTCTACAACGAGATCGACCGCATGGTGAATACCAGGATCTGGTCATACGTTCAGGCCCCGTGGGAAACCGAGGAAGAGTTGGCGCAAGAGGCCATCGCCAGCTAGGGGCATGACCGTGAGGAAAGGTGCTATTCCGTGGGGCAGGATGGCATCCTGCGCGGCGATTGATAATCGCCGCGCGTGCCGATTGCCAATCGGCACGCAGCTTGCCAAGCTGCCCCACAAGGTCACAACCATTGTCACTTCTTTCAAACCAGACAGGAGACTAGAATGCTACTACGGCATACCACGGCGGACGTCATGGAACGCTCCGCCCTGACCATCAATCCGGCCAAAACCTGCCAGCCAATCGGGGCCATGTATGCCGCCTTGGGGGTGCACAACTGCCTGCCGCACAGCCACGGGTCGCAGGGATGCTGCTCGTATCATCGCAGCGCCCTGACCCGCCACTACAAAGAACCGGTGATGGCCGGCACCAGTTCGTTCACCGAAGGCACGGCAGTCTTCGGCGGCCAGGCCAACCTCTTGCAGGCCATCACCAACATGTTTGCGCTGTACAACCCCGATGTCATCGCCGTGCACACTACGTGCCTTTCGGAGACCATTGGAGACGACATCGTGCAGATCATCGCCAAGGCGCGGGAAGAGGGTAAGGTCCCGCCCGGCAAACACGTCATCCACGCCAACACGCCCAGCTATGTGGGGTCGCACGTGACCGGTTTTTCCAACATGGTGAAGGGCCTGGTCAAGTACTTCGCCGAGGCGAGGGGGCACAAGCGCAACCAGGTGAACATCATACCGGGTTGGGTGGAACCGAGCGACATGCGCGAACTGCGGCGCATCTCGCGGGCCATGGGGATCAACTGCAATATCTTCCCCGATACCGCGGACGTGTTGGACGCGCCGCAAACGGGCCGGCACGAGTTCTACCCGAGGGGCGGCGCCACGGTCGAGGAGATTCGCCATTCCGGTGACAGCCGGTCCACGCTGGCGCTGGGCCCGACGGCTTCGGAAGCCGCCGCGGTGGCGCTCGAAGAGAAATGCGAGGTGCGCTCCGAAGTCCTGGAGTTGCCGATCGGCCTGGTAGCCACGGACCGCTTCGTCAACGCGCTGCGCCATCGCTCCGGCGTCCGTGTGCCGGGATTCATCACCGATGAACGCGGCCGCCTGGTGGATATGATTGCCGATATGCACCAGTACTTCTACCGCAAACGCGTCGCTCTGTTCGGCGATCCGGACCAACTGGTTTCGCTCGCCGAGTTTCTGGTGACGCTCGACATGCGCCCGGTCTACATCGTGACCGGCACCCCCGGCAAGCGCTTCGAAGCACGCATCCGCGAGGTGCTGGGCGATGCCGTTCCCGAAGTTCAGGTCCGGCAGGGGGCACAAGCCGACATGTTCCTGCTGCATCAATGGATCAAGAAGGAAGGCGTGGACCTGCTGATCGGCAACACCTATGGGAAATACATCGCCCGGGACGAAGACATTCCGTTTGTGCGCTTCGGATTTCCCATTCTCGACCGCGTGGGGCACTCCTATTTCCCGGCGGTGGGGTACCTGGGCGCCATGCGCCTCGCCGAGAAGATCCTCAGTGTCTTCATGGACCGGCAGGACCGCAACGCCCCCGAAGAAGCCTTCGAACTGACGATGTAAGCGCGGGATCGGGGAGACCCATATGAGCATCCTGGAAGAACGTAAGCTACAGGTCTATCGAAAGGGCGCCGAGCCCTTCCAGTTGGACTGCAACAAGCAGAGCGTGGCCGGTTCGGTGAGTCAGCGCGCTTGCGTCTTTTGCGGGTCGCGCGTAGGGCTGTATCCCATTGCCGATGCGATTCACGTGGTTCACGGCCCACTCGGTTGCGCCGCCTATACCTGGGACATTCGCGGCGCGCTCTCTTCCGGCCCGCAACTCCACCGCCTCAGCTTTTCCACGGACCTGCGCGAGATGGACGTGATTCAGGGCGGGGAGAAGAAGCTCTCCCAGGCGTTGTGCCAGCTCATCGACCGGCACCAGCCGAAAGCTGCGTTCGTGTATTCCACCTGCATTGTCGGAGTCATCGGCGACGATGTGGAAGCGGTGTGCCGCCAGGTGGGCGCCATCAAAGGCATACCCGTCCTGCCGGTGCATTCCGAAGGCTTCCGCGGCACCAAGCGCGACGGTTACCGCGCGGCGTGCGAAGCGCTGCTGAAGCTTGTTGGGACTGGCTGCACCGAAGGCATCAGCCCCGTCAGCGTCAACATTCTCGGCGATTTCAACATCGCCGGCGAAGTGTGGATCATTCGCGACTACTTCGAAAAAATTGGCGTGCAGGTGGTGGCCACCATCACCGGCGATGGCCGCGTGGACGACATCCGGCGCGCGCACGGCGCGGCCCTGAACCTGGTGCAGTGTTCCGGCTCCATGATGCACCTGGCCAAAGAGATGCAGGAAAAGCGCGGCATCCCCTTCCTGCGAGTCTCGTATTTCGGCATCGAAGATATGGCCCAGGCGCTCTACGATACCGCCGCGTTCTTCGCGGAACGGTGTCCCGGCATCGTGGAACGAACCGCCGCGCTGGTGAGCCAGGAACTGGCCGCCGTCATGCCTCTGATGGCCCAATACCGGCGCAAGCTGGAGGGCCGCAAAGCCGCTGTCTACGTGGGCGGCGCGTTCAAAGCCTTTTCGCTGGTGCGGGCGCTGCGCCAGTTGGGCATGGATACCGTGATGGTGGGCTCGCAGACCGGACTGCGCGAGGATTACGAGGAACTGCGCCAGTTGTGCGACGAAGGGACCATCATCGTCGACGATTCCAATCCGCTGGAGTTGTCTTCGTTCCTCCAGGAAAAGCAAGTGGACCTGTTCATCGGCGGCGTAAAAGAGCGCCCCATTGCCTACAAGCTGGGAGTCGGTTTCTGCGATCACAACCATGAACGCAAGGAGCCGCTGGCGGGTTTCACCGGCATGCTGAATTTCGCGCGCGAGGTTTACAACACCGTGGCCAGCCCGGTGTGGAAGCTCACGCCACGCGGCCAAAAGAGGGAACGGTCATGGTCGTGAAAGATCCCTTCGTCGCCACGCGCAATGCCTGCAAGTTGTGCTCGCCCCTGGGCGCCTGTCTCGCCCTGCGCGGCGTTGCCGGCGCGGTGCCCTTTCTGCACGGATCGCAGGGCTGCGCCACCTATATCCGCCGCTACCTGATTTCGCATTTTCGCGAACCTATGGACATCGCCGTATCCGGTTTCAGCGAAGCCACCACGGTGTTCGGCGGAGGCGACAACCTGCGCACCGGTCTGCACAATGTGGCGCGGCAGTACCACCCGGACCTGATCGGCATTGCGACTACCTGCCTGCCGGAGACCATCGGCGAAGATGTGGGAATGCTGCTGCACGAGTTCACTCCGGATGGGGACTCTCCGTTCCATCTGGTGCATGTGTCCACGCCGAGTTTTCGCGGCACTCACGTGGATGGTTTTCATGCCACCATACGCGCGCTGGTGGAGCAGTTAGTGCTTGTTCAGAAACAACCGCTCCCTAACGGTCGCGGCTCAGATGCGCGTTCAGAGCCGCGACCGTTAGGGAGCGGTCGCGTCAACGTGTTCCCCGGCATGGTGTCGCCCGCCGACTTGCGATACCTGAAAGAAGTGCTCGCCGATTTCGGACTGGAGGCCACGCTGCTGCCCGACTATTCGGAAACGCTGGATGGGCCGCAGCTCGACGAATATCAGAAGATCCCCGCCGGCGGCACCTCCGTGGCCCGCATCCGCGCCATGGGACGCGCGCGCATGAGCCTGGAGCTGGGCCGCACCCTGGCGGAGTGCGGAACGGCCGCGGCGTCTCTCGAAAGCAGGTTTGGCGTGGCCCGCCGCAAACTCGGCTGGCCTGTCGGGGTGCTGGAAAGCGATCGCTTCTTCGCCGCTCTGTCTGAATTGAGCGGCCGGCCGCTGCCGGAGAAACACGCCAAGGAGCGGGGCCGCCTGGTGGATTCCTACGTCGATGCTCACAAGTACGTCTTCGGCAGGCGGGCGGTTGTATACGGCGAGGAAGATCTGGTTGTGGGCCTCACCTCATTTCTGGCGGAGATTGGAGTGCAGCCGGTGCTGTGCGCATCGGGCGGAGAGAGCGGGCGCCTGGAGGCAGCGGTAAAGGCGGTGGCGGGCGACGCCGCCGAGAGAGTCATGGTGAAAGAAGGCATGGATTTCGCCACCATGGGTGAAGCGGCGCGCGGCCTGGCGCCGGATTTCCTCATCGGCAGCAGCAAGGGCTACAGCCTGGCCCGCGAACTCGACATTCCCCTGATTCGCGTTGGCTTCCCGATCCACGATCGCATCGGCGGCCAGCGTATTCTGCATCTCGGCTACCGCGGCGCCCAACAGTTGTTCGACGCTGTGACCAATACCTTGCTGGCCCGCGGGCAGGATCGCTCCCCGGTGGGCTACAGCTATTTGTGATTCTCTGAGAGTGACAAGGCCATGACACTGGATCTCACGCAGCACCCGTGCTTCAACCAGGCAGCTCGCAAGACCGCCGCGCGCATCCATCTTCCGGTGGCGCCAAAGTGCAACGTGCAGTGCAATTTCTGCGACCGGCGCTTCGATTGCCTCAACGAAAGCCGTCCAGGGGTAACCAGCGCCGTGCTGACGCCGCAACAGGCGGTCTATTACCTGGATCGCGCCATGGAAAAATCGCCGGCCATCCGCGTGGTCGGAATTGCGGGGCCTGGCGATCCGTTCGCGAGCCCCGACGAGACTCTGGAGACGCTGCGGTTGGTGCGCCATCGCTACCCGGACATGCTGTTGTGCGTGGCCAGCAACGGGCTGGAAGTTGCCGCTCATGCCGCCGAGCTCGGCAAACTCCGGGTGAGCCACGTCACCATCACGGTGAACGCGGTTGAGCCCGAAATTGGCGCCCGGATTTACGCCTGGGTGCGCGCCGGCATTCGGGTGCTTCGCGGCGCGGACGGCGCCGCCGTGCTGCTGGACCGCCAGCGCGCCGCGATTGTGGAACTCAAGCGCCACGGCATCACGGTCAAGATCAACACCATCCTCATGCCGGGCATCAACGTCGAGCACGCCGCCGAGGTGGCCAGCGAAGTGGCCGCCCTGGGCGCGGACATCATGAACTGCATTCCGATGGTTCCCGTGACGGGCACGCCGTTCGAATCGCTCGGGCAACTGGATCACGGCAAACTGGCCAAGTTGCGCCAGCGGACAGCCGAATTCCTGCCGCAGATGCTGCACTGCACGCGCTGTCGCGCCGATGCCGTGGGATTGCTGGGCGCGGCGCAATCCACCGAGCTGATCGAGTTGCTCCGCGCCACGGCGGCAGGACCCGCCAACCCCAACGAGAAACGCCCCTACGTCGCCTTGGCCAGCCACGAAGGAGTGCTCATCAACCAGCACGTCGGGGAGGCTTCCCGGTATTGGGTCTTTGAGCCGCAGCCCGACGGGCCGCCGGCGCTGGTGGAGACGCGCGATGCCCCGGAAACCGGCGGCGGCGTGACGCGCTGGTACGAGCTTGCGGAACTGCTGTCCGACTGCAAAGCGGTGTTTACCAGTGCCGTGGGGCAGACGCCGCGGCGGATTCTCGAGCAGCACGGAATCCGCGTGGTCGAAGCGGTCGGCGTGGCATCGGACGCGATTGCCGCGTGGCATGCCACGGGCCAGGTGCCGCGCGGCATGCAGAGACTGTTCCAGGGCTGCGGCAAGGGCTGCGCGGGTCCGGGAACGGGTTGCGGGTAGGAGTATAGGAGGTTCTATGGAAAAACCGAAACACCACGTCTTCGTTTGTGGAAGCTTCCGCGTGGCCGGTGACCCGAAAGGCATCTGCCATCGCAAGGATTCGGGCGGTCTCGTGCAGTACCTGGAAACCGAAGTGTCGGATCGCGGTCTCGACGGTGTTACCGTATCGAGCGCCGGCTGCCTGAAGTTGTGCGAACAGGGACCCGTCGTCGTGGTCTACCCCGAGGGGCACTGGTACGGAAAAATGGATGAGGAACGGATCGACCAGATGCTGGATGCGCTGGCGGAAGGCAAACCGGCGGAAGAGCTTCTGCTCGCCTGAGCGGCCATGCCAGACGCCAGAGTCCATCTCATCGACAGTACCTTGCGCGACGGCGAACAAGCACCCGGGGTGGTCTTCTCGCGGGGCGAAAAGCTGGAGATCGCCGCGGCTCTCGCCGCGGCCGGAATTCGGGAGCTGGAAGCCGGAACGCCCGCCATCGATGAAGAGGAGCGCGCCGATCTCCAGGCGATTGTCCATCTCGGCCTGGACTGCCGGGTTACCGCGTGGTGCCGGGCCACTGCGCAGGACCTGCAACAGGCCGCAAGTTGCGGCTTCGATTCCGTGCACATTTCCTTTCCGGTGTCGCCGATCCTATGGGCCGCCTTCGGCAAGGAGGAGCCCTGGCTTTGGCGCAGCGTTCCGGAAATCATCGGGCTTGCGCGCGCCCGGTTTCGCTACGTGTCCGTGGGCGCGCAGGATGCTTCGCGCGCGGACGCCGCGCTGCTCGACAGGTTCGTCCGCGCTGCCCAGGATGCCGGAGCCTGCCGCGTGCGAATGGCGGACACGGTGGGAATCTGGAACCCCCATCAGGCGTGGCGCTGTTTTCGCAGGCTGAGGGCGCTGGCCGGAAGCCGGCTCTCGCTGGAATTCCACGGGCACAACGACCTGGGCATGGCCACCGCCAATACGGTTTCCGCGGTGGAAGGCGGCGCCGATGCGGTCAGCGTCACGGTGAACGGACTTGGGGAGCGGGCGGGCAACGCTCCGCTGGAGGAGGTCGCCATGGCGCTGCGGCATACCTTGGGACGGGAGTCCGGGTTGGACACATCGCGCCTGAGCACTCTATGCGAGTTGGTGGCCAACCGTGCCGGCCGAGGCATCCACCGAGGCAAGCCGATCGTTGGCGCCGACGTGTTCCGTCACGAATCCGGCATCCACACCGCCGCGCTTCTCAAGGACCCGGCCGCCTATCAGCCGTTTGCCTCCGAGGAAACAGGACGCAGCCCGGAGCCCTTTACGATTGGCAAGCACTCCGGCTCGGCGGGCGTGCGGTCGCTTCTGGCGGCCGGCGGCATCAGAGTGCCCGCATCGCTCTGTCCCCAGATCCTGTCGGCGGTCCGGCGGCGCGCCCGTGCGCAAAAGGGAGCGGTCAGCCCGCACGACCTGGCCGTGATTGCGCGAGAGGCCCTGCGCGTCTGACGCGGCCCCTACTTCACCGTAAAACTCACACTCGCGGCCACG
>OCTA010005638.1_pt1 | contig 10799 bp, 5 predicted proteins | sample 1538991 | NCBI WGS metagenome assembly OCTA01 (sample SAMEA3539302, study PRJEB22396) | soil metagenome | biome: tundra; feature: field; material: soil | place: USA | collected 2010-05 | depth 0.15 m | reverse complement strand
GCCCACCGGGCGCAGAAACCGCAGGTCCCAGCCGGTGTCCCAGGTGGCGAGCCGCATGGACGGAATCTCCACCGCGAACGCATCCGTCGCCGGATCCCCCGCGGTGATCAGCATGCGGTCCGCCTGGCGATCGAAGTAGAGGCTGTTCACCTTGCGCACCACCAGGTCCGACAACACCTTCCAGTTCGCACCTTTGCCGGGGGAGAAATAGACGCCGTCCTTGTCGCCGACCCACAGGCCGCCGCGCCCATCCACCGCCAACGCCGAGACCTGGGTTACCTGCTCCGGCAGCGCCGCCGCTTCCCAGGTCTTGCCGCCGTCGGTCGACACCTCCAGCGCATTCAGGCTTGCCGCCGCCACCGTCTCATCGGCGGCAGCCACAAAGTGCCAATCGTACCCCGGGACCGCGCTGACCACGCTCCAGGTGAATCCGCTCGACACGCTGCGCAGCACACCCTGCGACGTGGCCGCGTACAGGGTGTCACCGGTGCGCGCGAATCCATAGACACTGCCGTCGAAGCTCTTCAACGTCGCGGCGCCCGGGGACCGGGGATTCGCCGCCGGCCGGTGCCGCGCGCTCGCTCGCCCGGCCGCCCGGCTGACCGGCCTGGTCCTGACTGGAGTCCTGACTGGGGCAGGCTCGGCGGCGCCATCCGCCAGGGTTCGGACGCTCGCATCGTCTCCCGCGCGCTGCCAGACGGAGTCTTTGAGCCGGTAAATCCCATGCTCCGTGCCCGCGAGAATGGTGTCGTCCGGCGCCTGTCCGAGGCTGAATACGTCATGGCCATCCAGCCCATCGCTGAGGTGCGACCAGCTGAGTCCGCCGGTATGGCTGACAAAGACGCCGCCGGAATCCTTGTCGTTCACCACGCCTACGTACACCGTCGCCGCGTGTTGCTCGTCTGCAGTGAAAGCCCAGATCTGCCGCGTAGAAAAGCCGCTGTTGGAGGGCTGAAAGCTGTCGCCGCCATCATCGCTGGCGAGCACGCCCCGCCGGTCCGTGGCCAACAGCACATGGTTCGAGTTTGTCGGGTCCACGTAGACGTCGTTCACAATCACGTCCGCGCCGGTGGTCTGCATCCAGTACTTGCCGGCGTCGAAGCTGCGATAGAGCCCCTCGGTGGTCCCCGCGTACACCGTGCCGAGATGGTTGGGATCCATATCCAGCACCAGGGTGCGACGCGCCGTGGAAGGAATCCCCTGGGTCTTGTTGGCGCCAACCCCGCCGGTGAACTTTTCTCCGCCGTCCTCGCTCTTGTAGATTCCGGAACACGCGCTGAGATAGACGACGTTGGACTGCTCGGGATCGATGACGATGGAGAAGACGTCCGAGTCCTCGATGATGCCCTGCTTGATATTCGTCCAGGTCGCTCCGCCGTCGGTGGTCTTCCAGGGCAGGTGCCAGGTGCCGGCGTAAATGATGTCGGGGTTGGCCGGATCGACGGCCAGCGACTGGACCTCGTGGATCTCAACCGGGTCGTGGCTGATCAGTTCCCAGTGTCCGCCGCCGTCGGTCGAACGGAAGACTCCCTCCAGGGTGCCGGCCACGAGGATCTTCGGGTTCGACGGAGCAGCGGTCAGCGAGCGGACCGATTGCCCGCGCATCTCCGGCTGGCTGCTCCAGGTAACTCCGCCGTCGTTGCTGATGAAGATGCCGCCGCCGTCGCTGACCACATAGGCGCCCACCACCAGGTGTTTGGAATCCGCAGGATCGACCAGGATGTGGCGGATGACCAGGTCGTCACGCTTGCCCACCCGCGCCAGCCGCTCCCACTTTTGGCCGCCGTTCCACGACTGGAAGATCCAGCCGTTGGCCGCGCCCAGAAAAAGATGTGCGTGGTCCCGCGGATCCGCGGCGAATGCCTTTGCGTCCCCGCCGTCGGGCCCGAAGGGGAACCATGACACGGCATGCATCCGCGGGCAAACAAGTCCAATGATCAGAAGAACCCACAGCTTGCGGCGCAGTCTGCAATTCAACGTCGTCGTCCCATCCGGTCGCTAACTCTCACTTAAGGTACAGCCCAGAACCATGCGGCAGCCTGGATCGGTGCGGCTTTGGCCAGTCCGCAAGCTGCCGCGAAGCGAAGCGGACCCCGGCGCCTGGCGGCTGCTGAAGCCCGCCCAGCGCCCTATCGACGCACCATTTCTAGAATACATAGTTCTGTTGGCCCGGCCCTGGCGCAACCCAGCACAAAGGCTGACTGGAACCAACCCAGTCAGCCTGCTGTGCCGCTTCGTTTGCCCGACTGCTACTGGGCCTTGGCTTTCGCCCTTGCCCTGACCGGTGGTGTCCGAGGCACAGCCTTGACTGCGCTCTCGTCCACAGGCGTGCTGCTTGCCGCCGGATCGGCTGCGCCTGCGGGAACCAGGTTAGTGGTTACCGTCTGGGCGTCGTCGGTGCCGGTGTAGACCGCGATACGGGAAGCGTCGATGCCCTTCTCGGTCACCAGGTAGTCCTTGGTGTTGATCGCGCGCAGGGAGGCAGCATTCGGCTTCGGATGCTTCATCTTCGCTTGCTTGGCATCGACCGCCTGTTCCTTGGCGTCTTCGTTGCCAACCAGCGAAAGCTTGGCATCCGCCTTGCCTTGCAGGGCGGTGGCCACGTCGTCAAGGCAGGCCTTGGCTTCGTTGTCCACGCGGGTGGGACGCTTGGTATCGCGCGAGAAGTTGACGGCGCAGAGGCTCGACGCCACAGGCGCGGGCGGCGCCGACGGCGCCGACGGCGCAATTACATTCACGCTCGTGTTTGCCGTTGCCGTGTTGCCCTTGTCGTCAACCACGTTGCAGGTCACCCCAATCGGACCGGGTGAAGCGCCGGCGGTCGACAGCGTCGTGGAGGTGCCAGTGCCACTGACCGAACCGGCCGTCGAACTGTAGCTGTAGGTGAGAGGACGATTCTGCGGGCTTACGGCGCTCGCCGTAATCGTGGAAGAACCACCCGAGTTGACTGACGACGGATTCGCCGAGCAGCTGATGGTGGGCGGCTGGAACGCGTTGATGGTGAACTGCGCCGTGCAGTCGGCCGACTGGCCCGGCTTCGGGCCTTCGGTCACGTGGCCGGTCACCGTATACGTTCCCGGCGCCGCGGTCGCGCTGGTGATGTTGGCGGTGGTGGAGGTTCCGGAGATCGCGCCACCGGTCGAGTTCCAGGTGTAGGTCGCCGTCTTCTTCGGATTCAGATTGAGCGCCGTACCCGTGACCGTGATCGGGTCGCCGGGGTAGCCGCTGGAAGGCGAAACCGAGCAGCTGTAGGTTACCGGCGGCGGCGGGATCTGATGGCCAAAGTGCATCAGAAGGCCGGTGCTGAGTTCGATCGCGTCCAAGTTGGTTCGCCCACCCACCGGTCCGCCTGTCGGGATTGTGGCAACGGGGCCGAAATCATCGTGCATATACCGATAGTCAACCTGGAAAAGACGGAGGCTTAAGCGGTTGTCGAAGAAGGGAAGGTCGTAGTCCATACCGCCGCCGGCGTGCAGCGCCACACCCCAGGTGTAGGGATTGTGCTCGAACTGGCTCGGGATGTCGTTGTTGGGGCCGCCCAGCCGCTCAGAGCCCACGCCCGCATGTGCGAACAGGGTGAAGTGATCCATGGGATAGCGCACGATCGGGCCAACCGCCAGGCTGGACACGCCATCATTGTTGCCGTCCGGATGGTTGACGTAGATAAACTCGGCGCCAAAGTAACGATTCATGTAATACGCTACGCTGCCGATCGCCCCCAGGTTCACTGAGGAGTAGGGGATTCCTTCGGGCTGAACCCGACCGTGGGCTCCAAAATAGGAATAGCCCAAGAAGACGTCTACTTTCGAGGGGTTTGACCCCGAAGCCGGGGCGGTTGTGGCGGGCGTTTGCGCACCCAGAGTTGCTGCACCAAGGCTAACTGCGCATGCAGCCAGCAGGAACCGGCCGAGACCGCTAAACGGGCGATAAGTCATACGACTTCCTCCACTAATATTGCTTGTTATAGATACCGCTACTCTTCGCGTTGAAAACTGCTGAAAACAAGTCAACCAGAGTGTACCGCAGTTGGTTGCCATGTCTAGAGCAAAATTGCACTCTAATTCCTTACGTTAGATCGGCTTACTTCCAAAACCCGCATCCCCCCGGAAAATCCCAAACACTGCAATCACGGGAGAACCGGCCCCATTTGTCGTTGGAACTCTAGCAATCCCTAGGATAAGTTCAACGTTTTTCTGACACTTCCGCGCTCCTGCTGGATCTTCTCCTGCAGCAGCGTTATGGCATACAGCAATTGCTCGGGCCGCGGCGGGCACCCGGGTACATAGATGTCAACGGGAATCACTTGGTTAACTCCCTGCAACAGCGCGTAGTTGTTGAAAACCCCGCCCGAGGTTGCGCAAGCGCCCATGGAGATGACCCACTTGGGCTCGGGCATCTGCTCGTAGAGCCGGCGAATGACCGGGGCCATCTTCTGCGAGACCCTGCCCGCGACGATCATGAGATCGCTCTGCCGCGGCGACGGCCGGAAGACCTCCGCGCCAAAGCGCGCAATGTCATAGCGGGAGCCGCCCATCGACATCATCTCGATGGCGCAGCAGGCCAGCCCAAACGTCATGGGCCACACCGAGTTCTTGCGCACCCAGTTGATGGCCGCATCCAGCGACGCCATGACTACGCCCTCCTGCTGGTCGTAGCCCCAGTTCACTTCGCTCAGTTTTTCGCGGTTCCTGGCGGAACTGTCCAGTGACCCGAAGAAATACCGGTCGCGCTGCTCGCGTGGCGCGGCAGGGCTATTGCCGCTGGAAATCTGGTCGGAGGATGAAGTCATGTGTGCTTTCAGTATAAATCGCGGATCGGAATTAATCGCCAACTCCCGGGAAACAAGTGAGAACCGCTGGGAACAAATTTCCGGCCTGTTGGGTGCGATGCAGCGGCAAAGGGAAGGGTTGGCCGTAGCCGGGTTGCTGCTCCGGGCAAACCGTGCGATCATCGCCCAATTTGTCGGGCCGGCAGCAACCCTTTGCCTCCACGTGGGCCGGAAATTTAACGGCCTGCTTATGCCCGGCTTGTGTAGAGTACGCAAGGTAGCATTTGACGTTGTCTTGCCGCGCTGAAACTCCGGAGTTGGTTGGGCGGAGTGTGGGACGACTGGTGCCTGCCTCTATCTTGATTTGCAAAACAGGTGATTGCACGATGCGCTCCAGACAGGTAAGGGTGTGGCTGTTGTTGGGTATGGCGGTATTGGCGGGGTTTCCGCCGTTGGGGCTTACGCGGGCCAGGGCGCAGACGCCGTCGCCGCCAGTTGCGGTGACCCAGCCGTCGCCCCAGGCCAGTTCCGATGCGGACCGCATTGCGGCCCTGGAGAAGCGGGTAGCTGACCAGTCGAAGGCGATCGCTACGGCGCAAATGTCAGGCGACAACTCCTGGATGCTGACCTCGTCGGCGCTGGTGCTGCTGATGACAGGCCCGGGACTGGCGCTGTTCTATGGCGGTCTGGTGCGCAAGAAGAACGTGCTGGGCACCATGATGCAGAGCTTCGCCATGATGGCGGTGGTCACGGTGCTGTGGGCGGTGGTGACGTATTCGCTGGCGTTCAGCAGCGGGAACGCGTTTATCGGCGGGCTGCACAATATGTTTCTGCACGGGGTCGGCCTGGATCCGAGCCCGTACGCGCCCACCATTCCGCTGCAGACGTTCATGGTCTTTCAACTGATGTTTGCCATCATCACGCCTGCGCTGATCACGGGAGCGTTTGCCGAGCGGATGAAGTTTTCCGCGATGCTGGTGTTCATGGTGCTGTGGGCGATCGTGGTGTACAGCCCGATGGCGCACATGGTGTGGGGCGTGGGCGGGCTGTTGAACTCGGGCAGCGGGCGGTTCCCATGCATGGACTTCGCCGGCGGAACGGTGGTGCATATTACCTCGGGGGTGTCGGCGCTGATCACGGCGCTCTATCTCGGAAAACGAATTGGGTATCCGAAAGAAGCGATGCAGCCGCACTCGGTGGTGCTGAGCTTTATCGGGGCGTGCCTGCTGTGGGTGGGCTGGTTCGGGTTCAACTCGGGATCGGCACTGGCCGCGGGAACGCTGGCCACGTCGGCGTTTGTGGCGACGCACTTCGGCGCGGCGGCGGCGGCGATTGGATGGAGCGCGGCGGAGTGGATCCGCAACGGCAAGCCATCGGCGCTGGGCGCGATCTCCGGGGCAGTGGCCGGGCTGGTGGCGATTACGCCGGCGTCGGGGTTTGTATCGCCGATGGCCGCGATTGTGATTGGGCTGGTGGCCGGCGCGGGATGCTTCTTCATGGTGGTGAAGGTGAAGGCGTGGTTCGGCTACGACGATTCCCTGGATGCGTTCGGAGTGCACGGCGCGGGCGGGACCATTGGCGCGCTGCTGACCGGGCTTTTTGCGCGCAGCGCCATCAACCCGGTCTTCGGCGCGGGCAAGCCGACCGGCGTGCTGGAGGGCAACACGCACCAGATCCTGAACCAGGCGGTGGGCGTGGGGATTGCCTGGACGCTGGCGATTGTCGGGACACTTATCATTCTGTTCATCGTGGACAAGACGATCGGGCTTAGGGTAAGTGCAGACGACGAGGCCACCGGCCTGGACCTCTCCCAGCACGGGGAAGAGGGTTACGAGTGGGCGCACTGATATGCGACTGAGACGCGAACCGGCCAAGTTACGTCACGCGGGGTATGCGGCGGATTTTTGATGCTGCCGCCGCACCCGCGCCGAGCGTAATATGCTAGAGTTTGGCGCAAAGCGAGCAAGCCGAGAGGATTGACTGAGATGCAGAAGATTGAAGCGGTGATACAGCCTTCGAAGCTGGATGCGGTAAAGGATGCCCTGGTGGAGATTGGCGTACAGGGCATGACCATCACGGAGGCGCGCGGACATGGGCGGCAAAAGGGGCACACGGAGTTCTACCGTGGACGGGAGTACTCCGTCGACCTGCTGCCCAAGGTGAAGTTGGAGACTGTGGTTGCGGACAACATGGTGGAGAAGGCGGTGCAGGCCATCATCACCGTCGCCCGCACCGGGACCATCGGCGACGGCAAGATCTTTGTGACCAGGATCGACGAAGCCATCCGCATCCGCAACGATGAGCGTGGGGAAGTAGCGCTTTAAAGCAGTGGTCAGTGGTTAGTGGTCAGTTGAAACCTGGCGGGGGTGGAAGTGCAGGTTGGTGCCTGGCGTCCGCGGTGCAGTTGGTGTGCCTGCGGGTGCACGGAGTTGTGTGGTTGTATGCTGTAAGTTCTACCAACGCACAGCTATGCCGGAAAAAGAGACCCCAGGCAGCGGATTGCGCGGCGAATACCAGCATCGGATGCTGGAGATTCGCGCTGCCTTTTACGCGGGCGCAACCGGCGCGGAGACGATCGCCGCGCGCTCCCAGGCGATGGACCAGTTGATCCGCGGGCTGTGGGAAGAGGCAGAGCAGCGCACGCCCCGGTTGGGGTCGGGAATTGTGCTGATAGCGCTGGGCGGATACGGGCGCAGCGAACTGTTCCCCTACTCCGATGTGGACCTGCTCTACCTGCTTGACGGCAAGGTCTCCGAGCAGGAGGTCAAGCAGCCCATCCGCCGCGTCAGCCAGGAGCTTTGGGACGTGGGAATCCGCCTGTCGCCCATCACCCGCAAACGCAGCGAGGTAGAGAAGTTCGAGCCCGATAACGTGGAGTCCACGCTGGCGCTGCTGGACCACCGCCTGCTGGCAGGCGACGCCAGTGTGTACGAACGCTTCTCCGGGACCGGGCTTCCCAAGCTGCTGGAGGAGAAAGGCAGCGCGATTGCGGCCGGGCTGGCGGCGCTGACCGCGGAGCGGCACAAGAAGTACGGCGACACGCTCTTCCACCTGGAGCCGAGCATCAAGGATTGTCCTGGCGGGCTGCGCGATGTCCACGTCTGTGGCTGGCTGACCAAGCTCGCGGCAGCCGCCAAGCCGGGGAGTGCGGACGGGGCCAAGAGCGCGGCAACGGCCGCAGGAGACAACGAGGAGTTCCGGCAGGCGGTCGGGTTCCTGTCGACCGTGCGCTGTTTTCTGCATTACCGGCACGAGCGCGACGACAACACCCTGGACTGGCAGGCGCAGGACGCAGCCGCCAGAGAGCACGAGCGCAGGTCGACCGCGCGCGACGGCGAAGCCGACGCAGCCTACTGGATGCGCCTCTACTTCCGCCACGCGCGCGTCGTCGAACGATGCCTGATCCACATGCTGGAAGCGGTGCCGGCGAAGCAGAAGCCGGGGCGATGGACGGTGGGCAAGGCCGGCTTCTTCAAGGGACGGCGGCGTCCGCAGCCTCCGCCCACGGGCTTCCGCGTGGAGGGGGGAAGGGCCGTGCTGGGCGATGCGGCCGGCGCCGGGGGCGATCCGGCGCAGGACCCGGAGGTGGTGCTGCAACTGTTCGCCGAAATATCGCGCACCGGATGCGCGCTCGATCGCAACAGCGAAGAACGGATGTCGCAGGCACTGCCTGTGCTTTCGACCCACCTGGAGGAAGGACCGGCGCTGTGGCGGAATCTGCGCGAGATCCTGCTGGGCCCCCATGCGGGCAACACCCTGCGTGCCATGCACACGCTGGGCATCCTGGAACTGCTGATCCCGGAGTTTCACGGCATCGATGCGCTGGTGATCCGCGACGCCTACCATCGCTACACCGTGGACGAGCACACCATGGTGCTGATTGACACCCTGCACGGCCTGGAGACGCCGCAGACCGGCCCGATGGGCGAGTGGGCGGCACGCTTCGGCGACATCCTGCGCGACGTCCAGCACCAGGCGCTGCTCTACCTGGGCGGGTTGATGCACGATACCGGCAAGGGCAGAAGCACCGACGATCACGCCCGCGAGAGCGCCCGCATGGCGGAGAGCGTGGCCGGGAGGCTGGATCTGGATGTCTACGAAAGCGAGCTGCTGCTGGGCCTGATCCGCAACCATCTGGAGATGTCCGCCGCGCTGCGCCGCGACATCTTCGATCTGGAAACGGTGCGGACCTTCGCGGGCAAGGTACAGACCCCCGAAGCCCTGCGCATGCTCACCCTGTTTACCTACGCCGACATTCAGGCGGTGCACCCCGATGCCCTGACCCCGTGGAAGGCGGAAAACCTGTGGCGGCTGTATCTGGCCACCGCGAATTACCTGGACCGCAGCGTGGACGACGAACGCGTGGGCGCACGCGTGGGCAAGGAGCTGGTGCTGCGCGTTACTGCCCTGCTGCCCGGCAGGAAGGCGGAGGTGGAGGCCTTTCTGCAGGGCTTTCCGGAGCGCTACCTGCGCACCCGCACCCCGGAGCAGGTGCGCCTGCACTTCGAGATGGCCGAACGGTTCGCCCAGGATCCGGTGCAGATCGAGTTCCAGTACTCCCCGGAAACCAGCGAGATCACCCTGGTTACTCCCGACCGTGCGCTCCTGTTTTCCGACCTGGCGGGCGCGCTGGCGGCGTGGGGAATGAACATCGTCACCGCCGATGCGTTTTCCAACCGTCAGGGCATCGTGGTCGATAACTTCCGCTTCACCGACCGCTTTCGCACGCTGGAGATGAACGCGTCGGAACATGCTGCCTTCGTGGCCAGCGTCCACGATGTGATGGCCAAAAGGAACCCGGTGGAAACGCTGCTGGCCGGTCGCCGCCGGGGACGGCGCGCCGCACCCAAGATCGTGGTCCAGACGCGCGTGGATTTCGACGACGAGGCCTCGTCGCACAGCACGCTGCTGCAGGTGGTGGCGCAGGACATGCCCGGCTTGCTGCGCGCCATCAGCCTGGCGCTGGCCGGCCTGGGTTGCAACATCGAGGTTGCGCTGGTGGACACCGAGGGAGAGACCGCCATCGACGTCTTCTACATCACCCGCGACGGCGCCAAGCTGGAGCCCGACCGGCAGCGTGAGCTGAAGCAGAATCTGCTGAGTGCGATCGAAGCCAACGCCGGCGGACCAGCGGCGGCCAGTTCGGCCGGTTAGGAAACCGCGTCCCCGCCCGCGGGCTTACGGAGCAGGGGTCGGCTCCGCCGCCGCATCTCCGCGCTCCCTCATCCACTTGATCAGCATGTCCGTCCAGGGCCGCAACTGCGGATTGGCCGGCGCCAGCCCCGACCCATGCCCACCGTGCTGGAAGATATGGATCTCCGCCGGCACACCCGCCTTCACCAGCGCGGAATAGAACATCACGCTGTTCATGATGGGCACGGTGCGGTCGTCCGTGGTGGAAAACAGAAAGACTGGCGGCGTCTGCGCGGTGACATGCAACTCCGGCGATATCGCATCCATATCCGCCTGCGTCGGCGCATCGCCCAGCAGATTCTGCCGCGATACCTTGTGCACATACGGGTCTTCCATGGTGATGACCGGATACGACAGGATCAGAAAATCCGGGCGGCTGCTCTGGCGGTCGATGGGGTCGGCGGCCGCCGGGTTGCCGGCGTCAAACATCGTCCCCGCCGACGCGGTGAGATGGCCGCCCGCCGAGAATCCCCACATGCCGATGTGGTCCGGCGCAATCCCGTACTGCGCCGCATCCGCCCGCACCGTCCGGATCGCGCGCTGCGCATCGCCCAGCTCAATGGGCGAGTGATACTTCGGCCCCAGCCTGTACCTGAGCACAAACGCCGCCACCCCGTGTGCGTTCAGCCAGGCCGCCACATCCGATCCTTCCTTCACCATCGACAGCTGCACATAGCTGCCGCCCGGCGCAATCACCACTGCTGTCTTCGTCGGATTCGACGCCGGAATAAAAGCCGCGATCGTCGGTGTATCCTCTTCGCTCGATCCCAGAGCGCCCGGAGTTCCATTTGGCCACAACGGCATCGGAGCCGGCAGATTGGACGGCCATGCCATCCCC
>OCTA010005637.1_pt1 | contig 10800 bp, 12 predicted proteins | sample 1538991 | NCBI WGS metagenome assembly OCTA01 (sample SAMEA3539302, study PRJEB22396) | soil metagenome | biome: tundra; feature: field; material: soil | place: USA | collected 2010-05 | depth 0.15 m | reverse complement strand
AACATTTTCAATGCAGTGCCAATAAAATAAGTTGCCGAATACCGACGACTATGATAGACTTACGCTTATGGTTACAATTCACGTACTAAACATCGAAGGCAAGGGAACATTGCCCATTCACGGAGACGGAAAAACTGAATCGCTTGCCGCTGGCTATGACATCGTAGCAGTGTACTACCCAACAGTGATTGGGGAGGTTCGTCGCGTTCTTAAGTTGGAAGGCGGGACAGAAGTTCCACTCTACAAGAACATCAGCTACCTCGAATACCACACCGCCCTCAAGGTTCAACCATTGCATAATGCCTCTGGAGACTACCATCACGTTGACATGCACCCTCGCTCGTCAGTTCGCAAGTACAATCTCGTACTTGCTAACAGCATTGGACTGATTGACAATGACTATCGCGGAGAAATCCTCGTGTCATTCAAATACATCTTCCAACCCGAAGACTTCGTTATTGAATTCGAGGAATTGGAAAAGGGTTACAAACCCACAAGCCTGTTGAGCGGTATAAACTGGACACGGATTTACCGAAAGGGAGACAAGATTGCTCAGTTGGTTGCCGAAAAGACTAACCCAATCAACTTCGTTTTTACCACCGAACTGACTGCTACGGTTCGTGGTGAAGGAGGGCATGGTTCAACGGATCAGCCAGCGAATACTACGCTCGAACCCTACAGCGGGTTGGCTGACTTGTACCATAAATCAGGTGGCATTCCCATCCAAAAGCGATACATTGACCGAGTAAGGGAACGAGAGCGCATGGAAGACCAGCGCCGATCCAAAGCTGCCGCAGCACCAATACCCACGGGAATCAGAGAAAGAAAACCACAATGAAACGAGTAGTCACTGAAAGAGTATTGGAAGAGGCACAGTACTTCTGTGATAGACATCCCGACAAGGAATGCTTTTCCGAAGTAAAGACTGCCAGTTGGTATGGCAGCAAGTTCGACATGATGAGTGCTGAATTCCATCTGTGCGACGAATGCCTCGAAGAACTCTACAAAGAGTTTCAACAGAAATACGGCGTCAAGCCTAATGACATCATTATATGAGTAAAATAACAAAACTACCAGACGGCTCCGCTTTTTGCACTGCTACCGTCATGTCAAAAAAAGAAGCAATGAAGCTTCCACTCAACAAGCGTCCAATATGCTTTCGCATTTCATCCGAGATGTATCATGCGGTCTTCGAGAGCGTCGGTGCTGCGTCCATGTGCTGGAAACCAAGACCCGGCAAGCAAGTATTTGCTTCGGAACAAGCATCTCAAATTGCAGTGGAGCTATGTTTCAAAATCGCAAACGAAATGGAAAGTCGTCAGTGCCCCGACTGTGGGTCTCCAAAGCGAGACGTGACAACCCCCAAGAAAAAGAAGTAATATGAGCAAACCTATCTGCATTCTACAAAGCCCCATTTGGACACGTTCTGGTTATGGTGATTGGGCACTGTCTGTCGCCAAGAGCCTGCTTCGCTATGGTAAATTCGACCTGCGCTTGGCTGCGACTGTTTGGGGAGCGTGCAGCCGAAAGAATCTCGAAGCCGAAATCGCCGATCCCGAAGGCAAGGAACTCCTGAATCGTGTGATTAAGGAAAACATCTCTCGTCAGCCAGAAGTATTCATTCAAATGACAATCCCAAATGAATATGCTACACCCGCAAAATTCAATATCGGTATGACTGCTGGTATCGAAACCACTGTACCAAAAGCAGAGTGGATTGAGGGACTGAATCGCATGAACGTAAACTTCGTGACCTCTCAGCACGCCAAGGATGTATTTGTGGGTGCCAATTACACAAAGAAGAACCCCAACGGCACTACGGAGCCACTAAAAATAAACAAGCCAATGGACGTTTTGTTCTGGGGTGCGGATACTCGCATCTACAAAAAGACCTCTGACAAAGTGGAATCGTTGGAAGAAATCTTCAAAGAAGTCCCCGAGCAGTTCTGTTTCCTATTCGTAGGACAATGGACTGCTGGAAACATCCGTGCCGACCGCAAGGCTATTGGATGGCTTATCAAGACATTCTTGGAGACCTTCTCCGATATAGACAATCCGCCAGCCCTTATCCTCAAGACGAGTGGGGCGCAACTCTGTATTATGGACAAATACGATTGTCTGAACAAAATAAACGATGTCACAGGAATGGTCAAAACGACTAAGCCCAATGCTAAGCTTCCGAATGTTTATCTTCTTCATGGAGAACTCAGCGATGTCGAGATGAACGCACTGTACAACCATAAGAAGGTGGCAGCGCACGTTTCGTTTACTCACGGCGAAGGATTCGGGCATCCTCTGCTTCTCGCTTCTCTAAGCGGAAAGCCTATCATCACCCCACGATGGAGTGGTCATATAGATTTCCTAAACCCAGCCTATGTTACCTTCTTCGATGGCAAGCTGACTCCTGTTCCTAATGAGGCAATCAATGACTGGTTCGTCAAAGAAGCACAGTGGTTTGACGTGGACTATGAAGCGGCCGGTCGTCTTCTCAAGAAAATCTTCACCAATTACGATGACAAACTCTTGGCGAAGTATGAGCAACTCCGTTCCGAAAACATGGAGAAGTTCTCCCTCGAAGCAATGGACAAGGCATTCCATCCACTTCTGGACAAGTATATTCCGAAGTTTGCCGTTGAAGAAGCGATTAAGCTGCCGAAGCTTAAGAGAATATCTCTCCCCGGCACTCTACAACCCACCCAAAAACTAATCAAAGATATGGGGACGGCAAGTATTATAATGCCCGCTGGAGGCTGCGCCCCTCAGAAGGACGGCAAGGGAACCACAGTTGAGACCACTATCGCCAAGGGCAGCATGGTAGAACCAGCAAAGGAACACCCTGACATATGCCCAACCTCTCCTACCTCATAACGGTCCACAACGAAACCAAGACACTGAAAAATCTGCTGGACAAGCTAGACCAGCATATTGATAAGGAAAAGGATGAAGTTGTAATCCTAGATGACTTCTCTGACAACGAAGAGACGAAGAAGATTCTCTCTCAAGCATCCTATCGGGACTACGTTCGTCTGTATCAACACGCTTTAGAGCGTAACTATGGTGGGCATAAGAACTATGGCACCGAGCTATGCAAGAATCCGTGGATATTTCAGATTGATGGCGATGAATGCCCAAGCGTTACTCTTCTGCTTAACATCAAAGCTATCATTGACGAGAACCCCAATATTGAGACCTATCTAGTTCCTCGGATCAATGACTTTCGTGGAGTTAGTCACAAACACGCCAAACAATGGGGATGGCGTCTTACCCCAAGCCCTACGTTCAGTAATCGTCTGATAGTCAATTGGCCCGACTATCAAGGACGTATCTACAAGAATGACCCCAAGCGTATCAAGTGGGACCGGCGTTTGCACGAAAAACTCGAAGGATACTCTAAATTTTCTCCTCTTCCCGAGAACGAGGAACTCGCCTTGTATCACGACAAGACCATCGAAACTCAGATTAAGACCAATATCCGATACAACAAGTGGTTCACCGAAGAAGAAAACCAAGGACACGGGGGATTTACGAACTAATAACTTGTGTAACATATGCAGGCATACATTATATCCATCCTCCACCCATTTCCCTCGCCATATGCGGTTGACACGCTGAGTCATAGGCATTCGAAATTTACTCATCGAACAAAATATGTACATGATACTCTTCTCCCATCCATTAAAGCGATGGGATGTTTCGAAAGCGTCAATGTATTCGAGGCAGTGACTCCCGAGGATTATATTTTTAATGGAGATGCCATAAAATATAACGATATTTGCTTACCAGCGGGGAAAATGCCAAATAACAATTATGGTAATTTTCTATCAAACTACATGCTTTGGAAAAGGTGTATTGAACTCAATACCCCCATTCTAATACTTGAGGATGATGCCTTGTTGCCCTGTGCGAACAGTAAAACAATCCATGATGCCATCAAAACGTTCGAACAACTCTCAAATATAAATTGCCCTTTACTCTATTTATGTTCTCAATCGCCTCACACTGAGAGATTGAAATCATATGATGAACAGTGTCTTCGCCCACTTAACAATCATTTATATTTATGGCATAGTTATGAGGAAAAATTCAATCCGGACTCAAGCGTCTCGTTAAATCTAGCATGTACTGCCGCATATGTTATTCGTCCGGATACTGCCAAATCCCTCATTGAGTTTGCTCAATTACATGGCGCAGTAGCAACAGACCGATTCGTATTAAATGCGAGTTTTTCGAACGTAATCAACGTCCTCATTCCAAAATCTTACCACAACCAATTTCTTCTCTATGAGCAAACCTCTACCTGGAACAATATTCACAACCCACACTCAATTCCTAAACATAAAATGACACCGCCGAGATGGGAGGAACTGACTCAACAACTTCAATTAGAGTATTTACTTGGAGGGAAAATCAAGAAAGAGGATTGGTATATTGATGAAACCAATCCAGTCAAGAAGACGTGGACCCCCGAAGATTTCAATAACCTCCGAAAGAGAGTACGTGACCGTGAGGTCAATTACTATGGAGAAACCGATAAATGGTTGTACGAAACCCTCGAATTATGCCCAATCGGTGGTATTAATGTTGCAGTCATGGGATCAACCGAACCGTGGTATGAAACCATCGTGTTGGAGTTTGGAGGCAAGCCTACGACAATTGAATACAATCTCCCAGAATACAAAAACTCCGAAATGGAGGAAATTTCCATACAAGAATATTGGAAAACCCCCCGACAGTTCGACATAGCTATTTCAATTTCGTCTTTCGAACATGATGGACTCGGGCGCTATGGAGACCCGCTCAACCCAAGCGGAGACCTCCGTGCTATGGCAGAGATGAAAAGGATTCTCAAGAAGGATGGAATCCTAATCCTTGCCGTGCCCGTAGGGGTAGATAAATTGGTGTGGAATGCTCATCGAATTTATGGACCAGTACGATTTCCTATGCTTACCGCAGGATGGAAATTAGAAGGGTGCGTTGGAATGGATGAATCGCTCATGTCCCGAGACACTGGAGTTGCTGGAACATATCAACCAGTCATAGTATTAAGAAACACCGAATTATGTTAAAACTCCCAATGGTTACTTTAATCGAACTCAATTGCGTCGATCTAGAAACTGGCGTAAATTCTTTGTTGTATAGTTGCCAAGGCATAGAATTTGCACGCATAATTTTATTCTCACACAAAAAACCAAACAATTTTCCACAAGATAAAATAGAATTTGTCGAAATACCAAAGTTATCTTATGATGAAGCTTGTCATTTTATCGTACATAATATACAAAAGTATATTGATACCGAATTTTATTTATCAATACACACCGATGGGTTCGTTATAAACCCACATTTATGGCAAAAAGAGTTTTTGAACTACGATTATATAGGTGCTCCTTGGCCTAAATCACAGTTCACTGCACATAGGGTTGGTAATGGGGGGTTCACGTTAAGAAGTCGAAAACTATTAAATCTATGCTCGGCTATGTCTTTTGATGGACCATATGAAGACCGTGCCATTTGCCACGACCACCGAAAACACTTTGAAGATAATGGATGCATCTTTGCGCCGGTCGAAATTGCCATGAAGTTTTCCTTAGAAAACCCAATAGAAGAATGTGAATGTAATTTGGACAATACGTTTGGATTTCACGGAAAAGCATATTCCAAAAAACATATTTTTTTCAATGACATGATACAAAAATGGAATGCTAACGATAAACTATGAAATCCGTCTTCTTAACTGAAATGGGGTTTCGTGGGACCATCCCTCCGAATCACAATAACATGCGAACAGAATTTGCATGGATGAAGACCTTGAATGCGGACCACTTCAATATTCACGACTATTCACACGTCAAAGGATATGAAGTCGTTTTCATTATATTTCCAAAATCCATTACAAAACTAAATGCTATTGGACTCGAAATGATTTCTCCCGAGTCACCCAAAGACATTGGTATCTATTCCACTCCTATAGTGGAAACCTTGAAAAAATTCAACAAACAAGTTTGTGCTGTCCAAGAAGGACCGTCATGGTTCTTTAACGAATATGACCTTCCTACACAATTCAATTTCTACAATCAATTGGCAGAATGTGACATCATATTCGCCCACAACGAGTACGACACCCATTTCTACAAAGGACTATTCCCCCAGACCCGCATTAAGGTCATCCCGACACTAATGATTGTCAACAACGACACTTGCCCCTTTGTAGCGGCACCCGATAACAAGGCTATTATTGGGGGAAATTTTTGCAAGTGGTACGGTGGGTTTCAAAGCTATCTTGTAGCCACCGAATTTCAATGCCCAATTTATGTTCCCACGTCGCATTGTAAACGCCCGGGTGAAGAACAGGTTCCGAACTTGCACCATCTACCGTGGGTCTTCTGGACCAAATGGATGGAGCAATTATCCACCTTCAAATACGCCGTTAATCTTATGCCCACGATTGCGGCAGGAACGTTTAGTCTGAACTGTGCTTATTACGGCATCCCATGCATTGGCAATGAAAAAGTGGACACTCAATTGGAATTCTTCCCAGACCTCAGCGTGGATGTCCATGACGTATTCCAAGCCCGTCACCAAGCCATTCTGCTCCTAAACAAGGACTATTACGAAGGAGCATCCCATCACGCTAAGAAGAAATTCAAAGAAAGCGTCCACAGCAATATGGATAAGTGGTTAGAAACAATGAAAGATGCCATTTGTGGATAACCATTTTGTCATACTCGTCGGTAGCTACAACAATGCGCAGTGGGTTGAAAGCAATCTCAATTCCGTTCTTGTACAGGATTATAAAAACTACCACGTCATTTATTTCGACGATGCCTCTACGGATGGCACGGTTGAACTTGTTAATAAAATGGTCGAAAATGACAATCGGTTTATCGTCTATCCCTCGATGAAACGCCAATACAAGACGTGGTTTTTCTCAAACGTAGAACACATTTTTCCTATCAATGATAATGACATCGTGATTTTTCTTGATGGAGATGACATGCTATATTGTACAAATGTCCTCTCCTATATCAATGAGATATACAACCAGTCAAACTGCTGGATGACTTACGGAGGTATGATGGTATGGAATGGTGGCACAGATATTGTTGAACCATTCCCACAGAACTCCGAGATTCCTTCCCGAGTCTTAACCCAAAAAGAGTACCGCCAAGATATATGGAGAACATCTCATCTGAAAACTATGCGTGGATTCTTGTGGAAAGCATTTAGAAAGAACGAGTTATGTCCTTGCGGTATATATGAACCTTGTCAAGATGATCTGGCTATTATGTTCGCTGCATTAGAAATGTGCCCCCCTGAAAAAATATATCGTGTAAGAGAACCACTATACCTCTATAACAGTTCTCCTGGAAATAACGGAAGCCGAGGATGCACGGAATTAAAAGGAAAACAACATCTGGAAAATATTATTCGTTCATATGCACACTATAAAACCATTCCCATAGTTTCCCCCACTCTTGCCGGGGGGCTTGGCAATCAAATGTTTGAGATTGCTGCGGCGGCATCATTGGCAAAGGATAATGGTGCCTTACTGGTCGTAAATCCAACAGAGCATATTCTTCCCAATCAAGGGAGGAATATAAATGTCTATACCAACAATGTGTTCTCCAGAATTGTTCTGGATAACCATCCTCCAACCAACAATCACATTACCATAGAAACCCTATTCTACGAGCCGATGGCGTTCAAACCCAATGTGAAGCTTCGAGGAAATTTTCAATCCTACAAGTACTTTGACCACAACCGAAACTATATTCGAGACCTTTTCGCTCCCACGCTCGATATAAGGAATCATATTGCAAAGACTTACCCCGCATACAAATCGAGGATTACCGCTATACAGGTAAGAAGAGGCGACTATGCCAAGTTTCCCAACCACCACCCCCTCCTAACTCCCGAATATTACGCTAAGGCAGTAAAAATCGTTGGTTCTGAAATAGTATGGGTATTTAGTGACGACATCCCGTGGTGCAAAGAAAACCTACATTTTGACTGCCCCTCCGAATACATAAAAGATGAGGACTACATCGAAATGTATCTCATGAGTCTTTGCAAAAACATCGTTATAGCGAACAGCAGTTTTGGATGGTGGGCCGGATATTTGAAGACAACTTCCGGTCAAGTGTTTGCGCCTCATCAGTGGTTTGGGCCAGCTCTTCTATCCAAAGGATTCAAACACGATGACCTAATACCGAGAGATTGGACGGTTATAAACACATGCAAAGAGTAACATATCACACCCCCGAGAAGAGCAGCGACTACGTTGAACAGATTCCACCCCGAGAAGATACATGGGCATGGATTAGTGGCAATGGCGGCGAGGTACATGTCTTCGAGGACAGTCAACTTCCCGAGCACGTCAACTTCAATGGCAAGAAAAAGGTTGCCTGCATTGTAGAGTCCCCCGCCATCTATGACTACTGCAAGGCGGGACACTCTTGGGTATTTCATCCCTATCAATGGATATTGGACAACCATCAGCATTTTGACGTAGTAATGAGTCCCATGAATTTTCTCCAACAAACCGTAGGGGACCGCTATTGGTGGATTCCCGCTGGCGGCAATCGAATCGAGCCTGAAAACTTCGGGTTATGGGAAAAGGAGCGTATCCTTTCCATCGTGGCATCAGATAAGCAATGGACAGCGGGGCACAAACTTCGTCATCAAATCGTCCAGAAGTTCCGTGATAAAATGGATGTCTATGGTCGGGGGTTCAATGACCTCGTGAACCTTTATGACGACAAACGTAGGGGAAAGATTATAGCGTTAGGACCATATTATTATTCCCTCGCCATCATGAATTCGGTGTATGGAGATTACTTCACCGAAATCTTGACAGACGTTCTCGCCTGTTCTGCAATACCAATATTCTGGGGAACTAGCAACATTGGTAAGTACTTCAATCCCGATGGTATCATTCAGTTTCAAAACATTGCGGAGTTTGAAGCACTTTTGCCAACGCTTACCCCAGAGTTGTACTACTCCAAAATGTCAGCCGTCGTTGAGAACATCGAGCGGGCGAAAGCATACAATACTCGGTTCGACTGGATATACGACAATTACAAGAACAAACTCGAAGCACTATGAAATATGCCATCTTAGGTTCAGCCGGACAGATTGGTGCCCATCTTACAGAATATATCCGTAGTCAAGGGCATACGGTTAACACGTTCGACATCATGAATTTCGAATATCAAGACCTACGCATTGACTATGCAATAGACGCCTACATAGACAGGTCAGACTTCGCATTCTTTCTCGCCTTCGACGTGGGTGGGTCTCAGTATTTGAAATCATATCAGAACACATTTTCGTTCATTGACAACAATGTACGTATCATGACTAATACATTTAGGGCATTGCGTGACTTGGGCAAGCCCTTCATCTTCGCATCTTCCCAAATGTCCAACATGCACTGGTCAAGTTACGGCGCATTGAAGTCAGTAGGTGAGCACTACTGCCGTGCGCTTAATAGCCCCATAGTAAAATTCTGGAACGTCTATGGTGTAGAGAAAGACCCCAAGAAGACACACGTCATTACGGACTTCGTAAAGATGGCAGTCAATAAGTTACCGATTTGTATGAGAACCAATGGCACCGAGGAACGACAGTTCCTGTACGCCGATGATTGCTCCGAGGCGTTATACAAGATGTCGCAGCAATATGACAAGCTGTCACGTCTCAGCGAGTATCATATTTCATCGTTTGAGTGGGTTAGTGTCAATCACGTCGCCGAAACTATATCCCAATGCTGTGGCGGTGCTACTATCATTCCATCACAGGAGGAAGATACAGTCCAGCGGGACAATAGAAATGAACCAAACCGCTTCATTCTGACCGAAGACATTTGGACTCCTAAGATTCCACTGACCGAAGGCATCCGCCGAATAGTCGAATACGAAACACAGTTATGCAACTCGCAAAAAAGTACATCCGTTAAGGAGTTTCTCCATTAGAGTTATGAAAAAGTATTTTATAGACTGTGGAGCACACTGTGGGGAATCAATACTTACTGCAAAACAAAGATTTGGACTTGATACTCACGTTATCTCTTTCGAACCAATTCCATTTTTTGCCAATCAACTAATGGAAATTTATAAAGATGAGCCGACCGTTCAAATATTAAACGCCGCTGTATGGATTAACAACGACATCAAAAAGTTTTACGTTTCATATCAATACACGGATGCCTCTTCACTTGTCATAGATGGTAGAACCGATACATCTACGTTTATTGACGTTCCATGTTTTGACTTGTCAGAATGGATAAAAGAGACTTTTTCAAAAGACGATCATATTATCCTGAAATTAGACATTGAAGGCGCTGAGTATGAGGTATTAAACAAAATGATCAATGATAATACCATCTGCATGATAAAAGAACTGTGGGGGGAATGGCACGACAGAAAACTGGATAACCCGAAGGAAATAGAATTTGCTAATTCTATTTACAGCGTGTTAAGGGAAAAGAACATTACACTCAACACATGGGAAATACACATTCCTACCATCGGGAAATCCCATCCTTTATTAGCATACAGACCAAAAACTTTGGAAGGCAATATAGGCAATGAATAAAGCGTACAGAATAGCAGAATATATCCAGCCGTGGGAAATAGATGACCTGGAGCGCCAGATACATAAGCTTATAGATTCATCATACCTTCTCACGGGAAAAGAAGACCGAATAATACTGGATGTAACACTGAACGTGTCGGACATGTTAGTAAACTGGGATGAAAGCAAAATTCCAAAACAATATTTTATAGACAAGTTCAAATA
>OCTA010005635.1_pt1 | contig 10801 bp, 6 predicted proteins | sample 1538991 | NCBI WGS metagenome assembly OCTA01 (sample SAMEA3539302, study PRJEB22396) | soil metagenome | biome: tundra; feature: field; material: soil | place: USA | collected 2010-05 | depth 0.15 m | reverse complement strand
TGTAGCCTTGGTGTAGCCTTGGTGTGGCCTTGGTGTGGCCTTGGTGTGGCCTTGGGGTGGCTTTGGTGTGGCTTTGTACTCCGGAGTCTATGCCTAGTATATGGCCTTGGGGTGGCTTGAGGGTGGCTTGGGGTGGCTTTGCGCGTCCATTGGCGGGGACCTTCCGCCCGTCTGCCGCAAGCCTCGCTTATATCACGGGGGCCGGCGGAGGCTGGCGGCGCCCCCGGGAGTCTGAGAATTATCCACGGTGAACTCTCCCATGTATGTCCGGTGAGTGTCCGATGTCGGGATGGGGGAAGTGCGATGAGACACTGATTGCACCGATTGGCACGGAGGGAAGCGGCCCAGCGTTGGCAGGGCGGCAGTCCCAGGCTTCGTGCGAATCCGTGGCATCTGTGTCTGGAGGCGGTCCGGAGGCGGTTCGGTAGTGGTCCGGGGGCGGTCCCCTGTGGATCGCACAAATCACTGATATCAAGCCACTTGCGGAGTTAGTAATTTGCCTTTAAGTGCTCTTATCTGCCTCGTGCAAAGACGGCGCAGGGACGGTGGAGGCCCGGCGAATCCCCCATGTGGATTGCGCAACCCATTGGCATTGAGGGAGTTGTGGCGATAACGCTCGCGGCAGGTGAGGCGCATGTCACATTCTCATTGGTTTGGGTTGCCAGCAGTGGGCTAACCCGGGCCAACCGTGTGCGGAGGCCCGCCCGGGTACGGAGCTTGAGGCAGCCCCGAACGCGTCCACTCACTTGGGTATCCGACTTGCGGAAACCGGATTGCCACGAGGAGGGACATGACTAGACGCCGCTTATCTGCGCGACGATGCCTGGGCATCTCAGTAGCTCCAGGTCTCGTGAGCAAGTGGGGCAGAATTCAACTCCGCTCGATGCAGCCGCCATTGCGGCAGGTGCTTGTTCATCAGCGCGATGAAGCGGTCGTCGTGGTGCCGCTCCAGTAGATGCACCATTTCGTGGGCAATGATGTATTCCAGACACCGCACCGGCTTTTTCGCCAGCTCCAGGTTCAGCCAGATGCGGCGCGATTCGACGGTGCAGGTGCCCCACTTTGTTTTCATCTTCTTGATGCGCCAGTCAGCAACCTGAACACCGACGGCTGTTTGCCATTTCTCCAGGAGCGGCGGGATCAGCTTCCTGAGCTGCTGGCGATACCACCGATGCAACTCCTGCATGCGGTGCGCGGCAGTGGCTTCCGCCCGCACATGGAGTTCCATCCTGGACCGGTTGCGAAGCACGACTTTGGCCGCGCCATCATGGGCGATCACGCGCAGGCGATAGCGGCGTCCTCGAAAGTAATGGCTCTCCCCGCTGACCATTTCCCGCTCGGACTGGCGGGGCTGAGCCTCGAAACGCGCCTGCTGCCGTTTGATCCAACCCAGCTTGCCGATTACTGCCAGGCGCACAGCGTTATCGGCCACCGCCAGAGGGGCCGCCACCCGCACCCGGCCATTGGGAGGGTAAACCCCAAGGTGCAGGTTCTTGATGGCCTTCCGGACGATCTGAACTGCCAGCCCGTTGACCAGGATCTGGCGCTTCTCAGTATTCATGCTGGTTCTTCACCAGTTCCAGAATCTTTTCGACCAGTTCATCCTCCGGCGCGATGCTCTTTCCCTTGTAGGATTCCTTCATAGGCGCAGGACTAGTGCCGCCTTGGCCCTTATACATTTCAACCGCAATCTTGATCGCGCCCCTGAGCTTTTTGACTTTGAAGGGGTTGCTGCGCCAGTCGTCCTGTCCAGCGGCACGGACAGCCTGGTCCACTTGAAGGGCGAATGGCTCGATCTTGCCAAAGTTGTCGTAAAGCGCCCGCTTGGCAGAAGTATCGAGCGATTTGGGATACGCCGCCCCGCCAGGGCCGCTTTGCACCTGCTTCGTCAGCTCGAGAATCTCTGCCAGATAAGCCGCGTAATCGAGCGCCTGCCGCTTCCTTTGCGCGATCAGCGCATCCAGCAACTTCGACATCCTCTCGTAATACTTCGGGTTGATGGGCGACTCATCAATGATGAGCCTGCGGACGTTGTTCTCGATGGCTTCCGCCACGGCTTCCTTGTTCTTCCGGATGCCTTCCGGCAGCGCCTTCAACGCATCCGCGCCGCGCTCGACGATGAGCTGGATAAGTGACAGGTCATCGAAGGCGGAGACTTTCTCGCTCGGTTCGGCCCGGATGTAAGCATCAATCAAATGCCGCATCGCCGGCTCGTATTGCTTCAGGTCAATGGCGTCGCCGCTGTGCAGCTTCACTTCGCCGCGCAGATTCTCGTAGAAGGTGACCTCCCCCTTGATTGCCTCCGCTTGCGCCTCGCTGTAGCCCGCTTCGGCCATCTCGCTGGCGAGGTTGGCGTAGGCGCGCACCAGCGACGCCGTCAGTTTGTAGAGCGACAGGCGCTGCGGTTCGTTGGCCTTGAGCTGCCCGGCATTGCCGGATTCTTTGGACGAGAAATAGCGCAGGTAGGCCGCCTGATCTTTTGGCACTTCCACCGGCTCGCACAAAGCCCGCACCTGCTCCAGGGCATCTTCCAGCCGCTCCTTCGCCTTGCTCAAACGGTCTTCCAGCAAGCCCGCCACATCTTCCTTGTCGTATCCATCCAGCGCGCCGCTCGTGTAATCATGCACCGCGCCCTCCAAACTCTTGAACAAGTCCTTGTAGTCAATGATGTAGCCGTATTCTTTGTCGTCGCCGTCCAGCCGGTTCACGCGGCAGATGGCTTGGAACAAGCCGTGATCGCGCATCTCCTTGTCAATGTAGAGATACGTGGCCGGCGGCGCATCGAAGCCAGTCAGCAACTTGTCCACGACGATCAACAGTTTCATCTGGCCCGGCTCTTCGATGAACTTCTTCTTCACTGCCAGCTCGAACTCCTCCACCCGCTTGACCGCGTTCTCCGGGGCTTCGTTGAACCAGTCCGCCAGCATCTTCTGATAAATCGCATACTGGTTGAGCTTCTCCGTCTGGCCCTCGCCGGATTCCTCGCCTTTGATATTTGCGGTCGAGGGCACGTAGGAAGTCACGATGGCGCACTTGCCGTGCAGGTCGGTCTGGTCGAACAGCTCGAAGAACTTGCACGCCTCGTAGATGCTGCCCGACACGAGCATCGCGTTGCCGCGTCCGCTTTTCAGCCGGTCGCGCTGCTCCATGTCCATCAGGATGTCGGCCACGATGTTTTCCAACCGCGACCGGCTCGATAGCACCTTCTGCATCGTGCCCCAACGCTGCTTGAGCTGCGCTTTGGCCAGATCGGTCAGCCCTTTCGTCTTCAGGTCAAACCACTCATCAATCTTTCTCTGCGACGTGATGCTCTGGTCAATCTCCCGCGCCTCGTAACGCAAATCCAGCACCACGCCGTCCTTCACCGCCTCGTCGAACTTGTAGGTGTGAATGTAGCGTCCGAAAATCTCGATGCTCTTCTGCTTGTCCGCCTTGAGCAGCGGCGTCCCGGTGAAACCGATGAACACTGCGCCGGGCAGGATTTCCTTCATCGCCTCGTGCAACTTGCCGGATTGCGTGCGATGGCACTCGTCCACGAACACGAACAAGTTGCCCTTGGGTTTGAAGTCCGGCGGCAGCGCCTGCTTCATCTGTTGGATGAACTCGTCAGCGTCGCCTTCCTCGTCACCGCTTTTCTTGCTGCCGAACTTGTGAATCAGCGAACAAATCAACCACGGCTTGGTCGCGTTGAGCGTGGCCACCAGGTCCGCGCCGCTCTCGGTGCGGTAAATGTCCTCGTTCACGCCTTTGAAAACCCTTTCGATCTGCTCGTCCAGCTCCGTGCGGTCGGTCACGATGAGCACGCGGGGGTCGGTGACGTGTTCCCGAATCCACTTCGCCAGCCAGACCATGATCAGGCTCTTGCCGCTGCCTTGCGTGTGCCAGATGATGCCGCCCTCGCGCCGCCGCACGAAGGGCTGGGCGGCGCGCACGCCGAAATACTGGTGGTGCCGGCAAAGCTTCTTCACCCCGGCGTCGAACACAATGAAGTCATGGATCAACTCCAGAAAACGCCCCTTGCCGCAAAGCTGAATGAGCGCGCGGTCGAGCGGGTTCTCGGCGGCGCTTGGCCCGTGCGGCTCGCACTCTTTCCACGTCAGGTAATACTTTTCGGGTGTCTCAATCGTGCCGTAGCGCAGGCCCTCGGTATCGTTGCCGGCCATCACGAATTGCAGGGTTGAGAAGAAGGGCTGGATGAACTCCTTCTTCTGGTTGTCGAGATTCTGGCGGATGCCCTCGGCAACGGACACAATGGAGCGCTTCAACTCCAGCACGCCGAGCGCGATGCCGTTCACGTAGATCACGATGTCCGGGCGCTTGTCGTGTGCCTTGGCGCTGGCTGCCGTCACAGCCACTTCCTCGGCGATGGCAAAGTCGTTGTTTTCTGGCTGCTTCCAATCCACGAGCCAGACAGTGACGGTGTTCTCACCCACGTCCGGCTTCACCTTCACGCCGTAGCGCAGCAGATCATAGACGGCGCGGTTGCGGTCGTAGAGGCTTTTGCTGGCGTCGCCCGCCGCCTTCTCCAATTCGTATAGCACCTTGGCGATCAGGGCGTCGGCGTGCCCCTGCCGCTTTAGCCAGGCGCGCAGCAGCTCCGGCTCGAGGTTCCGGTTGTCGGGGCGTTCCTCCCAGTCGCCGAGGTAAGCGTAGCGCAGCGTCTCCCGGAACAGCTTCACCACCCGCTGCTGGGTTTTCTTTTCGCGTTGGCCGATGGTGCTCATACGAGGCGTGTCCTCCCGGTCAGCAATTCCTGCATCATGCCCTGCTTGAGGGCGCGGGTCTTGGCGCGGCGCTGCTCCAACACCGACAGCTCCGCGTCCATGTCCGACAGCACCTCGGCGATGGCACGTTGTTCCGGAAGAGAGGGATGTCGAATAAGAAAGTCTCCGACGTTATCGAGCGACAGGTTTGCCTGTGCGGCCTGAACGTTGATTGCACAAATATGGTGTCTGATCTCTACGCTTCGCAAAAACCGTGCAACGTATTCTCGGTCGAGATTGCAGCCCTTCTTCAGCCGAATCAGAGCCAATGCTTGGTTTGTGTTCGCCGGCAACCATTCTCGTTTGACGATTGTGGTCCTACCCAAAGCCCCAGCAATGGAAAAAAGAATGTCCCCTTCCACGAGCTGTGAGCGCTTTAGGAAAGCGTGAGTCTCCGCATCAACATAGGATAATCGCTCAGGAACGAGGCTGCCGTCCGCCGCAAATGACTCGGCCTTGAAGAAGTTGACGCCTTGGGCAACAAATCCTCTACCGTATGATGTCGGGGTCGCGCCCTTCGTAATGAGCGCACATTCATCCCCCAACCGCTTCACCCCCCACTCGCCGTGGAAACCGGGGAGGCGGGTTTGGCCGGTGAGGAGTTGCTGCATGGCGGCCTGTTTGAGTTCGCGCTTCTTGACGATGAGCTGGTCCAGCGCGCCGATCAGCGCATCCACATCGCTCAACGCCCCCGCGATGGCGCGTTGTTCTGGGAGGGGTGCAACTGGGAAACGAAGCTTCCTGATCTTCTCCAGCGTTAGGCGCGTGATGGCATTGCCTGCCATTGCGTCCTTGATCCGCCGTTGACCGGGAATTGAAAGGACTTGCTGAAGAAAATAGCCTGCTAAGTTCCTCCTTGGGTCAAACCGCAAGAAGGCCACGCTCGACAGGAGACTGAATTCTTCCTCCAAGGTGTTCAGCGCGGCATTACCGGTATTCGCACCGTCCTTCGTAAGTAACAAATCGCCGTGCCTTACATCACATCGCTTGTAGATCGCCTTGTGCTGTGCAGCATCTATCCGATCCGCATTGCAAACATCGAGCACACCGAAGCCAATGTTCTTGGACGTCACATAAAGGTAATCGTTGCCTCCAAGGGACGGCGAGAAGTGTGTGCCGTCTTGAATCTTAACACAGAATTCGGCGCAGGCTTGGTCATCCCACTCCTCCGGAATCACCCCCACCTCAGTCCGCTTGTAGCCGGGCTTCACTTCCATACCGCCCCCATCTTCTTGAGGTGTTCGTCCACGCGGGCGGCGAGGGTGGCGACTTCGCCGGTGAGCTGCGGCAGCGGGGTGGCGTAGCGTTCGGCGAGTTGCCGGATACGCCCGGTGAGCGTCTGCGACACGCGGTCCAATTCCCCCTGCACGGCGGCGGCCAGCGTGGCCAGCCATTTGTCGTCCACCACGAGCGTCTTGATCTCATCCTCGGTCAGCTTGCCGTACTGCGCCGCCACCTTGGCCATCAATGCTTCCTGCGCGTCTTTGACCTTCGCGCTGGTTGCCGCTTCCTTTTCGATGAGGGCGAGGTAGTCGTTCAGCACCTTGCGCTCGTCCGCCGCGTCTGCGTCGCCCTTGATTTCTTTCAGCCGCGCCGCGACCGAAGCCTTGGTGAGCTTGTCCTTGTCGTTCTTCGCCGCCTCCAGCAGCCCCTCCTCGCCGCCGTGTTCCTCGGCCATTTCCTCCATCGCCTGCTCGATGGCCGCGATTTCGGCTTCCAGTCGCCCGATGGCCGCCTGCTCGGCGGCGAAGTAGCGGGCGATGACCAGCGCGGTGGGGATCAACTCGGCTTTATACTTGAGTTTGCCGACGGCGAAATCGGGCTTCTCCCGTTTGTCTTTGGACTCGCTGATGGGCTGGGGCTGGGCGGCTTCACGCCAGCCGTCGCTGACGATCATATAGACATCGTCCTGCATGGTCTCGGCCCAGTAGTCCATGAGGTGTTGATACACGTCGTAGGGGTCGAGCAGGCGGGCTTTCTCGAAGGTGTCGAGCAGGTCCTCGGAGAGCGTTTCAATGAGCGCCTTGGCTTTGCCGCCCTGGGCGATGCCCTTCAGGCGCGGGGTGTTGGCTGCCTTCCACCTGGCGAACAGCCTGGTCGCGGATTCATTGAAGGCGGTGAACTCCGCGTGGCCGAAGATGGCGGCCTTGATGCCGGCGACGCTGACCTTGAGCTGACTGTAACCGGTGCGGTCGGCCTTTTTGAACAGCGTAGCGCGCACGCCGGGGATGACCTGCCAGTAGCGGTCGAGCGCGTCAATGTCACGGTTGGGGATGCCGCCGCGCAGGTGGGCGTCAATGTCCTGGATGTCCTCCGGCTCGGTGCTGTCAATGTAGCGCGGGAGGTTGAGGTTGAAGTCGTTCTTCGGGTCACTGATCTCGCCCAGCGAGACCATGCGCGAGTAGCCGGGGATTTCGGCCAGCCGCGTGAAGGTGTCCACGATCTTATGGATGTCCTGGGCGCGGAGGCGGTTCTTGTTGCCGTCTTTGATGAAGCTCTTGGAGGCGTCAATCATGAAGATGCCCTTGCGGGCGGCGGCGTTTTCCTTGTCGAGCACGATGATGCAGGCCGGTATGCTCGTGCCGTAAAACAGATTGGCCGGCAAGCCGATGATGCCCTTGATGTAACCGCGCCGGATGATCTCGCGGCGGATGACGGCCTCCGCGCCACCCCTGAATAGCACGCCGTGGGGCAGGTTGACGGCGGCTTTGCCGGTGCTCTTGACGCAAGTGAGCATGTGGAGCAGGAAGGCGAAGTCGCCATTCTTCTGTGGAGGGACGCCCAACTCGAAGCGATGAAACTCGTCGTTGTTTGGGTCGAACCCAGTGCTCCACGCCTTGAAGGAGAACGGCGGATTAGCGACCACGAAATCAAAGGTCTTGAGCTTGCCGTCCGGGGATTTGAAGTGCGGGCTAGCGAGAACGTTGTCTTTCCAGATTTCTGCCGTAGGGCAATCATGGAGGATCATGTTCATTTGCGCCAGCGCGGCGGTTGCGTTGTCCATTTCCTGCCCATAGAGGGCGAGGTCCAAGCCGGTGCGACTCTTCGCCTCGTCATGGGCCTTGAGCAGGAGTGAACCCGATCCCACGGCAGGGTCGTGAATGGTTTGGCTGGCGCTCTTGGCACTTCCCACGCCGACCACCTTGGCCATGACGCGTGACACTTCCGCCGGGGTGTAGAACTGCCCCTTGCTTTTGCCTGACTCGGTGGCGAAGTGGCGCATGAGGTATTCGTAAGCGTCCCCCAGCAGGTCGTCGCCCTCGGCGCGATTGGTGGCAAAGTCGAGATTCTCGAAAATGGCAACCAGGTTGGTAAGGCGGTCCACCATCTCCTTGCCCTTACCGAGTTTGTCGGCGTCGTTGAAGTCGGCCACGTCAATCACGCCCTTGAGGTCGTTGGCATCGGCGAGCCTGGCGATGATCTTGTTGATCTTGTCGCCGATCTCCTTGTCGCCCTTGAGGACGACCATGTCGGCGAAACTGCCGCCCTTGGGCACGTCGAGCAGGTAGCCCTTCTGGCTCGCGGCCTTGTCCGACAAGTATTTCACGAACAGGAAGACGAGGACGTAATCTTTGTATTGCGAGGCGTCCATGCCGCCGCGCAATTCATCGCAACTGGCCCAGAGGGAGCTGTAGAGTTCGGACTTCTTGATGGGCATACGCCAGGCTGTTTCCTGTCGGGCACGGTTTAGCCGAAAAGAGGCTGCTTGCCTAGCCCGATCTTAAGCAGGCAGCGACAATCGCCCCATCTCCATTCTGGTCAGGGCCGCTTCGCTATGCTTTAGCCAAGCGCTCCGTTCCACGTCCTCGCTCCCGGCGGGACCAGAATAGATTGGCACTTTTTGGCGGCGGCGGACATCTATGGGTAGATGCAGGATGCGACCGACATGGATTTGCTGCGGCAATATGCCGACCGGAATTCCGAGGAGGCGTTTGTGCGTGAAAACGCGGCCAAGAAACGGGTGGCCCACGCCCTGGAGAAACTGCATCGCTATTCTTCCCACCCCGTGGGTCTGGGACTGCTTCAAACCCGCCTTGGGCGGGCGCGAAGCGCCGGGTCGGAAACCGTCGCTCCGCCGGTTGGTGGCAGCCCGCTCCCGCCTTGACCGGCCAGCCACAAATGCCGCATCTCCGTTCTGGACAGGATCGGCGATTCATGCTTTAACAACCGCCACTATGGCAACGATTAGCACCTCCGCCCGTCCGGCCGCAGCCACTTCCCCGGCGACCAATGGCCAAACCTACCGCGGCCCGTTCGCGATCATGACCGTCCTCTTCTTCATGTGGGGATTCATCACGGTGTGGAATGACATCCTCATTCCCCGCTTCAAGGAAGCCTTCACCCTGAACTACTTCCAGGCCATGCTGGTGCAGTTCGCCTTCTTCGGCGCCTACTCGACCGGGGGACTGATCTATTACCTGGTGTCCAAGGCCTCCGGCGACCCCATCAACAAGATCGGCTACAAGAACGGCGTCATCATTGGGCTGCTGATTTCCGCCGTCGGCTGCACCTTGTTCTATCCCGCTGCGATCGGCATCTCGTATCCCTTCTTCCTGCTGGCGTTGTTTGTCGTCGGCCTCGGCCTGGCCATGCTGCAAATCGCGGCCAATCCCTATGTCACGATCCTCGGCCCCGAGCGCACCGCCTCCAGCCGGCTCAATCTCTCGCAAGCCTTCAATTCCTTCGGCACGACCATTGGCCCGATCATCGGCGGCTTTCTCGTCTTTACCTACTTCACCCACAAGGATGCCCACGGCGCGGACTCCGTGAAGATACCTTACCTGGGCTTTGCCGCCGCCTTCGTGCTGCTGGCGGTGTTCTTCAAATTCGCCCATGTGCCCTCTTTTACGAACACCGATCAGATTCCAGCCGGCGCCGGCGCCCTCAAACATCCGCATACCGCCCTGGGCATGTTGGCGATCTTCATGTATGTCGGCGGCGAGGTCACGGTGGGGAGCGCCATCGTCAACTTCCTGGGCACCCCGCGGCTGGGCAGCATTGCCCGGGAAACCGCCAGCAGCTATTTGGCGTTCTACTGGGGCGGCCTGATGATCGGACGGTTCATGGGCGCGTTTGCCTTGAGCGATATGCGCAAGCCACTCAAGCGTGCGCTGGTGATCCTCGTGCCGGTGGCAGCCTTTCTCACCATCCTGGCCCTGCCCGCTATCGGCAAGGCGCTCAATCAGGACTGGACGCGAGCCACCGAGCTCTGCAGCCTGGCCAACGCCAAGCACTACGGCATCTTCCTCGTCATCCTCCTAATCGCATTCTTCCTCGGCGAGTCCAGCCCGCACCGCATGTTGGCCATCTTCTGCGGCGTGATCATCGTGCTCCTCATCACCGGCATGACTACCGCCGGCGATACCGCCAAATGGGCCATTCTCGGCATCGGCCTCTTCTGTTCCGTGATGTGGTCGAACATCTTCTCGTTGGCGATCGAGGGCCTTGGACCGCTTAAGAGTCAGGCCTCCTCGCTGCTCGTCCTGGCGATTCTGGGCGGAGCGGTGCTGCCGCCGGTGCAAGGCGCCGTCGCCGATTGGATCGGCATTCAATACTCCTTCGTCGTGCCGGTGTTCGCCTTCGCTTACATCGCCTTCTACGGCCTCTACGGTTATCGCGCGGGCCGGCAACTGCCCCCAGCCACGACCTAACGCTCCCATGGCCCGCTCCGCTAACGACGCCCGCATCGTCATGACCCTCGATGCGGGGGGCACGAACTTCCGCTTCTCCGCCATCCGCGGCGCCAAGCCAGTCACCAAGACCGTTGCCCTGCCGTCCAATGGCGACAACCTCAAGAAGTGCCTGGCCAACATCGTTGAGGGCTTTACCCGCGTTAAGAAGCAATGCCCGGAGCCGCCAGTGGCGATTAGTTTCGCTTTCCCCGCGCCTGCCGATTATCCCAGCGGCGTCATCGGCGACCTTGGCAATCTCCCCGGCTTCCGCGGCGGCGTCGCCCTCGGGCCGATGCTCGAGGCGCGGTTCGGCATCCCGACCTTCCTCAACAATGACGGCGACCTGTTCGTCTATGGCGAAGCCAT
>OCTA010005632.1_pt1 | contig 10804 bp, 10 predicted proteins | sample 1538991 | NCBI WGS metagenome assembly OCTA01 (sample SAMEA3539302, study PRJEB22396) | soil metagenome | biome: tundra; feature: field; material: soil | place: USA | collected 2010-05 | depth 0.15 m | reverse complement strand
GGCCGCCCGGGTCGCGGGGGCGCGCGACCGGCGGCCCCCTCAGGGGAATCGCCCGGCCCGCCGGGCCGGGCGCCAGCCGCGGCGGCTGCCCTGCGGCACCACAATGGCAGCGATCGCCACCAGCGCCGCTGCCGCGATCGCGCCGCCGGTGATGGACAGCGCGAGCGCCCGGGTGAACGGATTGGCCCGCGGCGCCCGCGGGATTGGCACCGCCCGGGGCCGCCCGGCCGGCGGCCCGGCGGGCGAGGGAAGCACCGCGGTGACCGCCTGCACGGGATTGACCATGCCCGCGCCGGTGTGTGCCCCCGTCGTGCCGTCCGCCGTCGCCTCGATGCGGCGCACCACCTGGGCCGCGGTCAGGCCCGGGTAGACCGCCCGCACCAGCGCCGCAACTCCGGAGACAAACGCTGCCGCGAAGCTCGTGCCCTGGTTCGCCGGGTTGTATCCGCCCGGCCATGCGCTGGCGACGTTCTCACCTGGCGCGGTCACCGAGACCGGTGTCCTGGCATCGGTATAGCTGGTCAGGGCGCCCGTCTGGTCGACCGCGCCGACCGAGATCACCCCCGGGTAGCTCGCGGGATAGTAGGGCCCCACGCCACCGCCAGGGTTGTCATTCCCTGCCGCGGCCACCACCACAGCGTTCCGGCTGAGCGCATAGGAAACCGCGGCACGCAGGGCAGCTGAGTTCCCGGCGGCCTGGATGGACACGTTGATGACCTGCGCACCGGCCGTAGCGGCGGCCCTGATACCTCGTGCCAGCAGGCTAGAATACCCGTTCTCGCCGCTGTTGACCTTGACCGAGAGGATCTGGGCAGCCGGCGCCATGCCGTAGAACGGCATGCTCCGCGCCCGCGCGTCGCTCGCCGCGATGAGGCTGGCCGCAGCGGTGCCATGGCCGACGCAGTCCTGCGGGCCCTGGCCGGTCAGGTCCATGTAGCCCACCCGGCCGGTCAGCTGCGGCGTGTAGTCAACCCCGCTGTCGACCACCGCGACGGTAATGCCCTGGCCGCGGGTCAGGTCCCACACGCCGGTGACGTCGAGGGCCTGCTGCGCCCATGGTTCCCCGGTGAGCCGGGCCGCTCCTAGCTGGGGCGGGCAGCCCTGGGATGGCAGCGGCATCCCGCGCGCCACGTGCGCCAGCCCCGGTGCATGCGCGCGGGCCGGCTTCGCGTGCTTCGTCGTGCCTTTGACCGGCGATCGGGCGGCCAGCGCCGGGAGGGCGGCGAGCGCGAGCAGCACCGGCAGCAAAGCGGCGATGACCGCCGCCACGGCGACCATCTGGCGAGCCGCCTGCCTCATCAGCCCTCCAATGTTCCCGCTCAGGTTTCCCCGCGACCACTGTAAGCCAGTGCGCGGGCGGTAGCCTGCTGGCGGCCGACTGCCTGAGCGGCTGGCTGACGGAGCTGGTGCCCTGGGCTGCCGGCCGTGGCGTCAGCCAGGAGGCGGCTTCGCCGGGACTATCGACAAGGAGAGGCGGTCCGAAGTGAAAGCCGTGACGTTCAGCGGACAGGGCGGCAATGAGGTCGTCAGCCTGCAGGAGCGCCCCGATCCGGAGCCGACTGCACACGAGATCCGCGTTGCGGCCCGTTTTGCCGGGGTGAACTGGGCTGACGTGGCGCAGCGGATGGGCAATTACCCGGTGCCGCCGGGATCGCCGCAGGATATCCCCGGGCTCGAGGTCGCCGGCGTTGTTGACGCCGTGGGCCCGGGCGTGGCCGCGTGGCGGCCCGGGGACCGGGTGTTCGGCGTCGTGGGCGGGGGCGGGCTCGCTAACCGGGTGTGCGTGCATGAGCGTCAGGTGGCCGCAGTCCCGGCCAGCCTTGGTGAGGATGTCGCGGCCGCGGTGCCAGAGGCTTACATCACCGCGCACGACGCGGTGTTCACCCGGGCCGGGCTGATGCTCGGCGAAGTGCTGCTGGTGAACGGGGCCAACGGGGCGGTCGGTTCGGCCGCGGTCCAGCTCGGCCTGGCGGTGGGCGCCCGGGTGGTGGCTAACGTCAGGTCGGTCGGCACGGCCGGGACGCATGGCCGGGCGGGTGCGCTGGTAGTCACGGCGGACTCGGTAGCCAGCCAGCTGGCCGCGCTCGGCGGCGCCGACGTCGTGCTCGAGCTCATCGGGGCGCCCAACCTCGCCCTCGACCTCGGCGTCCTCGCACTGCGGGGCCGGATCGTGGTGGTCGGCACGACTGGCGGTGCCGAGACCGGCATTTCCCTGCACCGGTTGATGGTCAAGCGCGCCAGCCTGTACGGCACGGTGCTGCGAGCCCGGCCGCTGGAGGAGAAAGCCGCAGCCGTGCAGGCGTTCGCCCGCTCAGTGGTGCCGCTGCTGGCCGCGGGCCGGGCACTGCCGAAGATCGACCGGGTATTCCCTGCGGCCGAGGTCACTGAGGCCTTCGACTATCTCGCGAGGCCGGGCAAGTCGGGAAAGGTCCTGCTGGAATTCTCGTGAGCGTCCCGGGTGGTGGCCGGCGATCCCCCAGCACGGCGCCGTCCGGTCAGCTTGCAAGGTCGCGAGCACAGCCCCGGAACCGAAGAGCGCCCGGTGCCGCTCACCCGGCTGTGCGGTTAAATTCGCGTTCACCTGGGATTTAGGTACGCTCGCGGTGAAGGGGAGTAGTCCTTCGTCGGACGGCCGACATACCGGCGCGCAAGCGCGCCCGGCCCCCGGGCCACGGTTAGTGGTGGACGAGACCTTCGGCTGTTGAGCACATCCGGCCGGAGACGCTTTCCCTCAGGAAATCCTCGGCCGGTGATACCGACCGAAGGAAGCCGCATGCCCGAGCTTGCCGTGATTGGCGCCGCGTTCGTGCTCACGTTCCTGGCCGAGCTTCCGGACAAGTCGATGTTCGCATCACTCGTTCTGGCCACCCGGTACCAGCCCGCCCGGGTCTGGGCGGGAGCCGCCGCGGCTTTCACGGTTCATATGGCCATTGCCGTCACCGTCGGTCAGCTGCTGGCGCTGCTCCCGCACCAGGTGGTGGACGCCGTGGTCGCCGGGCTGTTCCTGGCCGGATCGGCCTACCTCTGGGTGACGAGCTACCGCCCGCGCCAGCATCACGGCGCGGACGCATCGCGCCAGGCGGAGCGGCCCGCGTCTTTTCCTCAGGTCGCGGCGATGAGCTTCACCGTGGTCTTCCTGGCCGAGTGGGGGGACATCACGCAGGTCACTGTCGCGAATCTGGCCGCGCGGTATGAGCCGCTGCTGGTCTTCGCCGGGGCGACGCTGGGCCTGTGGACGGTCGCTGCTGTCTCGGTCAGTGTGGGCGCCAAGAGCCTGGAGCTGATCCCCATGGCCTGGGTCCGCAGGATCACCGCGACCATCCTGCTCGGTTTCGGCATCTACACCACCCTGGCGGCCATTACCGGGTAGTCCTTCCCGGCGCTAGCGAATAGGACCAGCCACCACCGTGCGATGGACCGGCGGAAGGCCTGCGTGGACGCCGCAGCCGGCCCGGGAGGCTCTCTTCTGCTGGCTGCTCAGGCCGCAGTCACAGTGCGGACCCTGCGGCGCGTGCCCTGGCGTATTCGGCAGAGGCGAGGGTTTGCTCGACACTGCCGGAGCGGGGCGGCTCGTCAGGATCCCAGCCTAGGGACCGGTCGTCAAGTACCTGCCGGATCAGCCCGGACCAGCAGGGATCGAGATTGTCCCTGGCCCACGCCAGGGCTGCCTTCTTGGATGTCACCCGGCCGGTTTCGAGAGTGTGGAGAATCCGGCAGAAGGTGGTGACGGCGTACCTCTGCGCCCATGCGATGCCGAAATCGATCCACGTGAACATGCCGGGCAGGAATTCCTGAGCGTAGTCGCGCATTTTGGCTCGCAGCACCGCCGCGGGGATCTCCTCGACCAGTGTCCTGGGGTCCGGGCCTGCGAGCGTGACACCGCATTCGCGCAGCGACCAGCGCACGACCTCGGTGTTGCAGTGCGTCGACCACTGCATCTCACGCCATCCGTGGTCGATGTACAGCCACCGCCCGCCCATTCCGCGCAGCGTCCGCAGCTCGCTCTTTAGCGGGTAGGACCCTTCCAGGTGCTTGGCCCAGTGCTCGCGGCGGGTGGGGAACTCATCGTGCATGGCGCGCAGGGCAACCTCCTGCTCAGCTGTGATCGGCAGCTGGACCGGGATCAGGAAGTCGCAGTCGCTGTCGGCGTCGGCGTCGCCTACGGCGAAGGAGCCCTGCAGGTAGGCGCCTACGAAGTTGTCCCCGAGAATGGTCATCGCGCGCTCGGTCAGCTCCAGCAGCACCGAGTTAAGTTCGGGGAACTGCGTCGGGCCCTGATCAGCACCTCGCCGCGATCCGTCCACGGGCCGATCCAAGCAGGTCATGCCATCGGCGGTCGAAAGGTCTTGCCGACCCGCGGACGCGGTCCGCCAGTCCACAGACGTCCATATCTAGCCACGGCCACTAGGTTTCTTGTCCGCTGGCCTGCGTACTCGCCAGAAAGTGTCCGGTGGTGCGTGGCTCTCCAGTTGGCTCTCCTTCAGGACCTCGGCTCAGGTTGTTTCCGGCCGCAGGACCGCCACCAGCACACGAAGGGCGAGAATGGCGGCGATGACCAGGAGGCAATACCCGAGGAACTGGCAGAGGGCGATGCTGCTGGTGACGTGCGGCCCGCCGCGGAGGCCGCGCACGAGCACGGCCATAATGCCGCTGGTGGCAGCCAGGAAGGCAAGAAGGATCCGATGTGGTGGCGGCCGCGCGCAATGAGCCGGGGCGGAGCTGCTGTGGTGCGAATGTGCACCGCGGTACGCTGGCCAGCAGTCGAAGGGGAGCAGCGATGTACGAGCCGTACCCCTCCGCGGGACCTTCGCCGGAGCCTCAGCGCATTCAGCCGCCGCGCTCAGTGCTCAGCGCTGTCAAGCTCATGTACGCCGGAGCGGCGCTTGAGGTGCTCGCCGTGATCATCGCTCTGGTGACCATCGGCAGCCTCAAGTCCGCCATCTTCAAGACGCACCCGAACTACACCTCGGCGCAGCTGCACACCGCCGAGGTCGCCCGTACCGTCCCCCTGGCAGCCGGCGCAGTGATCACAATCGCCTTGTGGCTCTGGATGGCCTGGGCGAACGGCAGGGGGCGGAGCTGGGCCAGGGTCGTCTCGGCGCTGTTCTTCGGCATCAACACCCTCGACCTGCTCATCTCGTTCTTCCTGGTGCACGCCGCTGCCACCCTGATCATCGGCGTAGTTATATGGCTCGTCGGACTCGCAGCGATTGTGCTCATCTTCAGCAAGGACTCCGGCCCGTTCTACAAGCAGCAGCCTGTTCAGGGGTAGTGGTCGCGGCCGGGTAACCATGCCTGGCGTCCGCACGGGCAACAAGATACTCAAGCCGAGCGCAATGTGTTTCGACGGCGGGGCGAGCCGCGTCAGCGGCAACGCCGAGCGGCTCACCAGGCGCCAGCGCCGGTCGTCCGGCTAGTTCGCCGCCGACCAGGCGGCGCATCCCGGTAGCAGCACCCCGGCCGCCCGCCCCCCGGTCCTACGGCATGTCGCCGCCGCCGGCGGGGCGAGCGCCGTGGTCCGCGTCGCGACCAGCGCTGCCCGGCAGGCCGTCGCGCATCTCCCGTACCAGGCTGTCTACGACCGCCCACAGGTCGCCGCCGGCCCGAGCGGCCACCGCCCGCTGCCGCTGGTAGCTCGCCCCGGCGGCCATCAGACCGGACACCGACGCGAGCTCGGCCGGGCACCCCAGCCGCGCCGCCACCGGCTCGAGCCGGTTGAGCAGGTCGTGGAGATCGTCGCTGACGAGCCGCTCGCGGTTCTGCGAGTCGAGGATGACCTCCGCGTCCAGGCCGTACCGGGCCGCGCGCCACTTGTTCTCCTGCACGTGCCATGGCGGCAGCGCGGGCAGCGCCTCGCCGGCTTCCAGCCGACGGTCGAGGTCCACGACCAGGCAGTGAGTCAGCGCGGCGACGGCGGCCACCTCCTCGAGCGTCGGCAGCCCGTCAAATACGCGGACCTCGATGGTGCCCAGCGCCGGCGATGGGCGGATGTCCCAGCGGATCTCCTTGAACTCGCTGATCACGCCGGTAGCGAGCATGTCGCCCACGTACGCCTCGAATTGCGGCCAGGTGTCGAACTGGAACGGCAGCCCGGCCGTCGGCAGCTGCTGGAACATCAGGGCCCGGTTGCTGGCGTACCCGGTATCGGCCCCGCCCCAGAACGGCGAGGAGGCCGACAGCGCCTGCAGATGCGGGAACCAGCGCAGCAGCCCGTTGAGGATCGGCAGCACCTTGCCGACCGAGCCCACGCCCACATGCACGTGCACGCCGAAGATGAGCATGTGCCGCCCCCACCACTGGGTGCGCTCGATCAGCGCGGCGTACCGCTCACCCTCGCTGACCTCCTGGTCGTACCAGCGGGCGAACGGATGCGCGCCGGCGCTGAAGATCTCCAGCCCGCGCTGCCGGGCGACCCGCCGGACGACATCGCGGCTCTCGCGCAGGTCCTCAGCCGCCTGCGGCACGGACTCGCAGATCCCGGTGACCAGCTCGACGGTGTTGCGCAGCAACTCCCGGTGCACTCGCGACTCGCCCGCCGACATCCCGCCCCGAGCCTCCCCGACGACCTCCGCCGCCGCGGAGACGAGGTCACCGGTGCGGGCATCGACGAGGCCGACCTCCCACTCAACCCCGATCGTCGGCCGGCGCGAGGGCCGGAAGTCGACGACCACGCCAGTCAGACGACCTGGCTGAGGTTGCCGGCCGCGACGCCGAAGACGAAGCCGCGCACAGCGCCGGCGTGCGAGAACGCGTTGGTCGTTGACCGGATCGCGGCGGCGAACGCCTCCGGCTGGCCGGCCGGAGGCAGCAGCGCGCGTGTGCCGCCGCGCAGTGCCCCGCTGGCCACCAGATGGTCACCGGCAGCAGCCAGTGCGGTGAAGGTCAGCAGCTCCGCCGCCTGGCCGCCGGAGGTCGCGACCGCGCCGGTGCCGCCCTCGAGGCTGGCCATGCGCTCCTCGAAGGCGGCGACCGCCGGGTTGCCGATGCGGCTGTGGATGTTGCCGTATTTCTGCAACGCGAAAACGTCCGCCGCATCCGAGCTGTCGTCGAGGACGAAGATTGTCGTCTGGCCGATCGGCACTCCCCGCGCTCCGGTCGTCGGGTCAGGGCGGCCGCCCGCGTGCAGGGCGCGGGTCCGGAATCCCCGCGGTCGCTCGTTCATGATGCCAGCGTATGAGTGGTGCGAGTTATTGACAATATGGATCGGTTTTATGGACAACACGGCCACTGGTTCCGTGTCCTTAACCTGGGAGGTCCCCCGGTCTCGCTCACCACCCTCATCGCAGACACGCGCAAGGCGGTCACCGACGACGCCGCGAACGCGCGGGCCACCGTCAGCGCGCAGGGGACGCTGGTGGGCATCACCGAGGTGGATGTCCGGACCGGCGCTTACCTTCACGGTGGACGAGCCGCCCGCACTCGGTGGTGCCGACGTGGCGGCGAACCCGGTTCAGTACGCCCTGGCATCGCTCGGGTCATGCCGGGCGATCACCTACCGCTTCCGGGCCGAGCAGTTGCAGTCGCCCCATCCGGCTGGCCGGGCCGCGCAGCCGATCCTGCTGCACAGTGCGCGCCTGGCCCACGGCCGGGTCGGCGGCGGTCTTGTCGCAGGCGGCAAGAACGCCGCAGTCGGCGGCGGTCCGGAAACCACAGCGCGCCTGTCGGTTTTGCAGACCGTGACCGCTCGAGCCCGGCCGCAGGCTGCGACCGGTCATGACGGCGGCAGTCCGATCCGCCGATGGAGATTCATCCCACGTATATCCCGGGAGCGGGAAACCGCCTACGGTCAGCTTGGGAACTCCACGCGATGCGTCACGGCCATGAGCGTTACGCGTAACATGGCCCTGATGACTGATATCCGGAACTGCGAGCAGTGTGGCACTTTGTTCTTGCCGCGCCGCGAGCATGCCCGGTTCTGCTCTGCTCGCTGCCGAGTCGCATGGAACCGCGAGAATGCAGGAGATCGGTCGGCCGGGGTGAGCGCGCTCGATTGGTCTATCGCCGCGATGCGCGAGGCGACAGGACGCCTTGTCAGGGCCGGGGCATGGGAGCGGCCGCGTGCGTTCGCGGTGGTCAGTGAGTCGGTCTGGTGGGTCACCATCGTGGATGGCACGCTGATGCGCTACCACCCGGCGGTGTACGACGGTGTACTGGCAGGCCAGGCTCCTGCGGAGCGTCAGCTGATCGAGGAAACCCTGGCAGGGCTGCGGTTCGTGCGCAACCAGGCGTGTCATGACGCCGACTACGTTGACTTCATCCAGCCGGTGCCAGGCCATTCCGATCCTGGCGATAGCCGTGTCACGGCCTGGACGTGGAAGTCAGTGCCGGAGCCGAGAGTGGCGTCGCTTCCGGCGCGCGGGCAGGCGTGGGAGATGACGCGGTACCGGGCGTACCGGGCTCAGCTAGCGGGCCACACCGTCGGGGAGATCTTCGGGCAGGCCGCGGCGTTCCTCCAGCTGGCTGCCACGAATGCAACCTCAGTCCCAGATGTCAGCACGCATGCCGCACGGTGAGAGTCTCTCCGGTCCATGCGTAATGTCCCTGCTGGTGCTAGGTGCCAGAAAACTCGCGTCGGCGCATCTCCTGATACTGGTCAGGACGCTGCTGTGGCTGTAACTCGCCGATCGTCCTGCCAGCGGTAGCTGCGGGCTGTGACCCGCGACCTGTTGAGTTCATGTTCTGTTCATTCGCAAGTTGGTAGCACGTCGCCTGAGCGAGGTAATTTCGCAACCCGAACGCAGAGTCAAGATCAGACTGCGACGGGTCTCGTCGCTCGCGGTTGCAAGATGAGCGGCCGCGTGAGGCGGGGGAGGAACGCCGATGGCCGATACCCGATCAGGAGACTTGATCGCCGCGCTAGATGACGCCCCGATGACCAGGTTTCACCTGCGCGCGGTGCTTGTGTCGGGGATGGGCTTCTTCACCGACGCATACGACTTGTTCGTGATCGGGATCGCCTCGACGCTCATCACGCAGCAGTGGCATCTGAGTGCGGGCAGGCTGGCCCTGCTGAATTCGACCATGCTCGGCGCCGCGTTCATCGGCGCGTTCGTGTTCGGGAGAGTGGCGGATCTCATCGGCCGCAAGCACGTCTACTGGCTGGTGGCGGCGATCATGGTGGTGGCCGCGCTCGGCTCCGCGCTGGCGCCCTCGTTCTGGGTGCTGATCGGCTTCCGCTTCCTGCTCGGCCTCGGCGTCGGCGGCGACTATCCGGTCAGCGCCGTCCTGATGACCGAGTACGCCAACCGCAAGGACCGGGGCAGGATGGTCGGCCTTGTCTTCTCCACTCAGGCGCTGGGTCTCGTCATCGGCCCGCTGGTCGCCCTCGGTCTGCTCGGGGCCGGCACCAGCTCAGATGTTGGCTGGCGGGTGCTGCTCGGGCTTGGCGCCGTCCCGGCGGCCGCTGTCCTCTACCTGCGGCGCCGGATGCCTGAGTCGCCGCGCTACCAGGCCCAGGTGCAAGGTCGCGCCGACGCGGCAGCCAGCCAGGTGTCGGAGTTCAGCGCAGGCGCGCTGCAGGTCAGTGCGTCGAAGGCCGTCGTGCGGCACGGGATGGGGCTGCGGGCGTTCCTGACCAACCGCAAGTTCCTGGTCATGCTGGCCGGCACCGCTGGCTGCTGGTTCCTGCTCGACTACGCCTACTACGGCAACACCATCTCCACTCCGCAGATCATCGGGCTGATCTCCCCGAATTCCTCGACGATGACGAAGATCGCCATCCAGCTGGCCATCTTCGTGGTCGCGGCAGTTCCGGGTTACGCCCTCGCGATCGCGCGCATGGACCGGATCGGGCACCGGCGGCTGCAGCTGATGGGCTTTGCGATGATGGCGCTATGCTTCGCCGTTATCGCGCTGGTGCCCGGAATGACGACCGCCGTGCTGCCGTTCCTGCTGGCCTACGGGATCAGCTACTTCTTCACCGAGTTCGGGCCGAACATGACCACGTTCGTGATGCCGGCCGAGTTGTACCCGGTGACGATGCGGGCCACCGGGCACGGCATCTCGGCCGGGATCGGCAAGCTCGGAGCGTTCATCGGAGTCTTCCTCTTTCCCGTCCTGGCGACGTCCCTGGGCCTGCGCCACACGCTGCTGCTCACCGCCGGAGTCGCCGTGCTCGGGGCGCTGCTCACACTGGTCCTCCCCGAGCCTGCCGGACGCAGCCTGGATGACATCAGCGGCGCGGATGACGTCGTTGCCGCGGCCGAGCTGGTGCTAGCCGAGACGGATCCCAGCATCACCATCCCAGATTGACGATATTCGGCCGAATGTGCGGCGCGGAGAGATCACTACCTCGGTGTCGCACTCCGGACGTCACGCAGGCGCGCTAGCCTGAAAAGCGCCCGCTGGCCTGGCCGCCTGGGCGCTTGCTGCCGCTATTCAGCTCCTCCCCGGCGAGCCTGGTCAGCGAGTCCGCGATCTGATGCTGGCGCGCGTCGCTGCCGCGCTCTGAGGCGCGGCGCGCTCGCTGTCGTGGCCCATGCGGTCCATCAGCTCCGGGAGCGTCGCGCCGACGTTACTGGTAACCGGCAGTGTTCTGATCATGTCGGGTGGTACTTGCCCGGCCGCGGTGGCCGGAGGCACTCGTCACGTCGGGTGAACGCGTTTCCGGGTGAGCCAGGCGGCGTAGCGGGACCAGTCGCGTCCTGCTTCGGGCGTCCATCGGACTGCGCGGTCGGTGGCCTCAAGGCTGCCGTCGTGCAGGAGCCGGACGGCCTGTGCCCATCGCTGGCCGCGGATGGTGAAGACGGGCCAGTGGGCCGCGCCGGGCGGCCCAAGCCAGGAAGTCGCGCACTTGCCAGGTGCC
>OCTA010005631.1_pt1 | contig 10805 bp, 9 predicted proteins | sample 1538991 | NCBI WGS metagenome assembly OCTA01 (sample SAMEA3539302, study PRJEB22396) | soil metagenome | biome: tundra; feature: field; material: soil | place: USA | collected 2010-05 | depth 0.15 m | reverse complement strand
CGGCCGCCCCGCGCGCGGCAGGCGCCCAGCGCCTGCAGGAGGTAGGCATCGCGGGCGAAGCGGGCGGCGTTGGTTTACAGGCCGAGCTTCTCGCGCAGCGACTCCGGCAGAAACGGGTCACCGACGATGGATTCCGGCACCCGCCCGTCGTTCAAGCCGGCGACCACCAGGTGCGGCGCGTCCTCCCAGAGCAACTCCAGCCATCCCTGGAGCTCGACGGCGCCGGCGGGCTTGTCGTCGAAGCGGCGCCCCTCGCCAAACAGCGGCAACACCAGTTCCCACCAATCGTTTGCCGCCAGCTCGCCGGCCAGGGGCCTGAAGGCGGCCGCCTGGCGCAGCAGGTCCCCCCACGCCTCCGCCATGGTGGCCAGCCGCGCGTCCGCCGCCCGCGCGACGTCGAACCAGCGATGGCCGAAAATCGAACCCAACGCCCGCACCACATTGTCAGGAAACGAGCCCTGCGTGAGCGCCGCCTCGAGCCCGGCCAGTTTCCCGACCGCCGACGGCAGTTCGGGATATTCCGGTTCGAGGGCGGACAGATGAGCCTGGGCCGCGCGGAGCGTCGGGGGAAGATGGCGGCAGCGGAGTTCATCGAGTCCGGCGAGCAGCCGCGCCGCCGAACGTCCGAATCCGGCCTCAGCGGCCAGGAAAGCCAGCACGTCAGGGCAACGCGCCAGCGACGCCGCGGCTTCGAACGTGCGCTCGCGCGCCACGGTGGCCAACGCCTCCAGCAACGCGAACAGCGCCTCCTGACGGAATGGCCGGCCCTCAGGCGCGAAGGTCGCAAATCCTGCGCGGGCCAGCCCATTCTCCAAAAACGGCAGCACGTCGGAGTCGGCGACGCCGACCGCCAGAACTCCCTCGGGAGCGCCGTAACGCCGCGCACAGTCGACCACCCGGCCGGCCTGCGCCAGCGGATCCGCGCAGAGATGCACGTGTTGTTCGAAGCCGGCCAGCTCCAATTCGCGTGTCGTCCATGCCTCGGTGCGCGGACACCCCCAGGCGTCGAACAGGGCCTCACCGCCGGGCGGACCATACGCGACCAGGTCCACGGGAACGGCACGGGCGTACGTCGCCAGTGCCCTCACGGCCAAAGGCAGCGGATCCGGCGTGGCGAGCATCACGATGCAGCGAATCCCGGCTGGCAGTTGCGGCTCAACCACCGACGCCAACGCCAGATCCTGGACGTCGGTCCGGCCCGACGCCGCCAGCTTTTCCGTATATCTGCGCTCCAGTTCGGCGATCTGCTGCCAGCGCAGCGGTTCCTCAAAACTATCGCCGGCACGCTGTCCGACGTCGGCCAGACGCAGTCCGGCCTCGCCAAGTGCGGCTTTGAGCCGGGCGAATTTTCCCGCCAATCGCACCGCCCAGGCAAACGTCCGGGAAGGCGGATCGATCGGGAAGACCTCCCGGAATTCGCTTAAATCGACTTCGAGCAGAACCCTCGTCCACGCGACCAATGATTCGAGCGGAGAAGCCGCTCCCGCCGCCGGTCGGCTCCGGGTCACCAGATTCTCCGGCAGGACCACCTGCGGCGAAAACACCGCCTGGCCCCGCACCGCCGCCCAGCTGGCCAGCCCCTCGCGCAGTCGCCGACCCGACTGGCGTGTCGGGACCACGACCAGCGTTGTCGACAAATCCAGCGGTCCCCCACCCGGCCAGTCCCGCGCCAGAAACTCCACGGCCTGCGGCAGCAGTGGCCGATCCCAAGGCAGCAATTGAATGCGGAGAGACATGCGCCAGGGCAGACTGGGCCCTTCACCGCGCGGCTTCAACCCTGCAACAACCGGCAGCGGACGGATGCCGGCGCCCGCCGCCGGGGGCGGTGGATGCACACCCTGTTCCCCGGTTTCGATTCGACTGAGCCGTATCTAGGCAAATTGTAGGAGCGAGTTTGCTCGCGATTCCGTGGTGAGAATCGCCTGTAAACAGGCTCCTACATCGATCACCTGATGGCGTTCTTGTCTACGAGCGAGGGCGAGGTTCATTACATAGATCCGACTAATCGCGCACCAAAACAGAAACCCCCGCGGCCCGGAGGCGGCGGGGGCGGTAACGCAAGAGCACTCGCCTTATTTGGCGAATACGAGTTTCGCGGTGTGCGATTTCACGCGGGCCGCGGCATTCGCATGAAGGACGCCGCTGCGCACGGCTTTGTCACTCGCGGCAACATAGGCGATGGCGGCGCTCTTGGCGGCCGCCGCATCGGCGGACTTCGTGGCGGCCTTCAGTTGTCTGGCCAGCGTCTTGAGGCGGGTCTTCACCGCCTTGTTGCGCAACATGCGCCTGGTGGATTTGCGGGCGTTCTTGATGGCGGATTTTGTGTTGGCCATGACGAGTTGAAAATGGGTAAGGGGGTACAGACTCAGACGCCCCAAGGCGAGTCAAGGTCGAATTCCCTCCGCTGCCGTGGTCGGCAAGCAATGGTCTTGGGGCCATAAGCCGGATTCTGTGCCCGGCTTGCGCCGGGCTGACCGTCATTTCTCTCGGATCCCTTGCGGGACCCGCCCTCCACCGCCCGCAGAACGAGCGAAGGAAGGTGCGACATACCCGGGACTCCAGGACGGGCCGTCCAGTCCCCTATTTTGTCTTGCACCGGATTGGGTTTTCCTTGCCGCCGGCATTGCTGCCGGCGCGGTGGGCTCTTACCCCACCTTTTCACCCTTGCCGCCTCGGCAATTTCAAATCGGAAACCTGAAACTGCAAAGGGGCGGTATATTTTCTGTGGCACTATCCGTCGCGGCGGCTTGACCCGCCGCGCCCCGGCTTGAGCGGAAGCGTCTCCGGCCGGCGGCCTTGCGGCCAACCGGGCCGGCGCGTCAACGTTTCTTGCCGGGAATCCTGCCCGAGGGTGTCCGGACTTTCCTCTCCGAACCGCCTGCATCGCCCGGGTTGCCCCGGAACGTCAGGCGCACTGGGCGCGGGGTTACCCACGCCGTCGGGATGTTTCCAAAGAACGGAGCGACGATCTGGCCCCAAGACCAGGAAGCTGAGATTGAAGAAGAAAAAAAAAGACGCAAGCTGCCCTTTTCGGGGGCCGCGCATTGCCTGGGTCCAAACACAGGGCCGGCCCTGTGCTCCTTCCATTTTGGATCTTCAATCACACAGGCCGCAGGAGCGGCCTACGCGCCTACGCCTCCCAGTACACGATGCGGCCGCATTGGTCGCAGGTCACGAGCTTGTCGGCCTTGCGCGTCTCGCTGTCGATGTTGAATGAAATCCTCAGGTGGCATCCGTCGCATTTGGCTTCGCGGACGGCAACAACCACGGGCAGGCCGGGCTTGGAGGCGAGCCGGTCGTAGAGGTACAACGCCGGTTCCTCGAGTCCCTGCCGCGCGGCGGCGACCGAGGTCTGCAGAGTCTGGAGCTCGGATTGCAGCCCGGTTTCGCGCTCGCGCAAGTTCTGGATGCGCGCTTCGTGCCCGCTGACGTTGTGCTTCAGCGCTTCCCCGGCGGCGGCGCACTTCCTCCTGGCCTCGTCGATCGCATACATCACTTCGAGCTCCTGCTCTTCCAGTGCGCCGATGGCGGATTGCGCGTGCTCGATCTCAACGCCCAGCGCCTGATACTCGTCGTTTTTCCGCACCTGGAGCTGCTGGCTCCGGTACCGGCCCATCTGATCGGTCGCGACACCGATCTCGTTCTCCAGCGCCTTTTTTTTCAGCTCCAGCTGCTGCAGTTCGCCACGCGCGGCCTCCAGCGCGGTCTGTTCTCCGGCGATCTTCTGTTCGACCGCGACGATCTCGCGCGGGATTGCCCGCAACTGGCTCTCCAGCGCCAGCCGCTGCTGGTCGCGATCCTGCAGAATGAGAAGCTTCTCGATCGTGGGTGTCGGCATCGGTGCCTGACTGTGCCGTCGCGTCGAGTCCGGTCAAACGAAAGATGCCCGGCCCGGTTCCCCGCGGGCGCTGGAAACTGCCGGATCGCCGGCGGTGAACCGCCAGCTCGACCAACTCCTAAATGTAATACATCTCGCTGGGACCCCGCGGCACCAGCAGGTCAAGCGTGTAGCTCTTGTACTTGGCTTCCAGCGCGGCCCGGACCTCGCGCCAGACCTGCTGGACACGTTTTCCGGACTGGCCGTCGGCATTCCGGCTGAGTTCCAGGTGATCGCCCTCGATCAGCTTCACGATGTCGTAGAGGGTGATCTTGTCCGGAGGCCGGGCCAGGGTGTATCCGCCCTGCTTTCCCCGCCGGCTCGTGATCAGTCCGCCGTTGCGAAGCTCGCTTAAAATCTGCACCAGGTAATTCGCCGGAACCGCCTCGATCTCGGCCAGTTCTTCGATATGGGCGAGGCGTTCTTCGCCGTGGTGACGCGCGAGTTGCGCAAGCACCCGGCAGGCGTAATCGACCTTTACGGAAAGTTTCACGGCGCCAGCTACTTACATGATTATCTTTAGCTGGCAACTCAAAATTAGAGTCTAGACCGAAAGAGGAAAGAAAAACGTTGTCGGCAGACGCGTTTTCCAGGACAATTTTGTCGTCATTTCAGACGACAATATTCCCCCCGCATGCCCGACCAAGAAGACCCGGAAAATCTGAGTAGAATCCAAGCTGGAGCCGCCGAGTACGACGCTTCAAAAATCCAGAAGCTCGAGGGTCTCGAGGGTGTGCGGAAGCGCCCGGACATGTACATCGGCGACACGATGGAGCGGGGTCTGCACCATTGCGTCTTCGAGGTCGTCGACAACTCCATCGACGAGGCGCTGGCCGGCTTCGCCTCGCAGATCACGGTGACCATTCACCTCGACGGCTCCTGCTCGACCGAGGACAACGGGCGCGGCATCCCCGTCGACCTGCACCCGGTCTACAAGATCCCGGCGCTCGAGCTCGTGCTGACCAATCTTCATGCCGGCGGGAAGTTCGGCAAGGGCGCCTACCAAGTATCCGGCGGCCTGCATGGTGTCGGCGCCAAATGCGTCAATGCCGTTTCCGAATGGTTCGAGGCCGAGGTGCGCCGGAACGGCAAGGTCTACCACATGCGTTTTGCCCAGGGCAAGACCGTGCAGAAGATGACGGTGCTGGGGGAGACGAAGAAGACCGGTACGAAGATCACGTTCAAGCCCGACCCGGAGATCTTTCTCATCACGCGGGAGTTCAAATACGAGATCCTCGCCAACCGCCTCCGCGAGCTGGCCTTCCTCAACCCCGGCGTCTCGATCAACCTGAGTGACGAGCGGGCCCAGAAGAACGAGCGGTTCCTGTTCAAGGACGGCATCACCGAGTTCGTCCGGTTTCTCAACCGCAACAAGATCGTCCTCCACGACAAACCCATCACGTTCACCGACACCGTGCCGAATGAGGATCCGACCAAGGCCGGCACCATGGTCGACGTGGCGATCCAGTATAACGACTCGTACAACGACCAGATCTTCGCCTACGCCAACTCGATCTTCAATCTGGAGGGCGGCACGCACCTGTCCGGCTTCCGCACGGCGCTGACCCGGGTCATCAACAACTTCGCCAAGGCCAACAATCTGATCAAGGAGAAGGATCCCGGGATCACCGGCGATGATGTGCGCGAAGGCCTGGTGGCCGTGGTCTCCGTGAAGTTGTCGGAGCCCCGCTTCGAAGGTCAGACCAAGACGAAGCTCTCGAACTCCGAGGTTGACGGCATCGTCCAGAAGATTGTCGGCGAGAAGCTGAAGTTCTTCTTCGAGAAGGAAACGGCGATCGCCCGGCGCGTCATCGACAAATGCCTCAACGCCGCGCGCGCCCGCGAAGCGGCGCGGAAGGCGCGCGAGACGATCCGCAAGGGTGCGCTCTCGGGCGGCGGGCTGCCCGGCAAGCTGGCCGATTGCTCCGAGCGCGACGCCAGCCTCACCGAGCTCTACATCGTCGAGGGCGACTCCGCCGGCGGCTCGGCCAAGCAGGGCCGCGACCGTCGTTACCAGGCCATCCTGCCGCTCCGGGGCAAGCTGATCAACAGCGAGAAGGCCCAGCTCGACAAGGTCCTCAACAACGAGGAAATCCGCACCCTTATCACCGCGATCGGCACCGGCATCGGCGCCGGCGAGGATGAGTCCGCCTTCGACGGCGACAAGGCCCGGTACCACAAGGTCATCATCATGACCGACGCCGACGTCGACGGCTCCCACATCCGCACGCTGCTCCTCACGTTCCTGTACCGGCAGATGCGCGGCCTCCTCGAACGCGGCTACGTCTACATCGCCCAGCCGCCGCTCTACAAGATCAAGCGGAAGAAGCGCGAGCAGTACATCGACAACGACGAACAGCTCAACCGCATCCTCCTCGAATTGGGTTCCGAGGACGTCACGCTGACGCGGCTCCGCGACCAGTCGAACTTTGCCCCGACGCAGATCGACAAGATCGTCGAGACCCTGGCGGCCCTGGAGAAACTGGGCGCCGGCATCACCCGGTACGGCGCTTCCCTGGCCGAGTATCTTGACCTGCACCTGCCGCAGACGCACGAACTGCCGCGCTACATCGCGCGCATCCGCGAAGGCAACAAAGAGTCGCACGAATTCCTGCGGAATGACGAGGCGCGCGCGGAGTTCAACGAGCGCATGGGGCTCGACGCCGATGTCTCCGATCAGCCCGATGGCACCGGCGCGGCGAAATCCGGCGAGAACAACAGCACCAGCCCGATGCCGTCGCGCCGCATCACGATCCACGAGATCTTCGAATCGACCGAGATGACCAAGCTGCTCCGCTCCATGGCGGCGGGCGGGCTCGATATCTCGCGCTTTTTGCCCGCCGAGGAGCCGCGCTATGGCCTGACCGAGAATTCCGGCCAGAAGAACGAGACGCGGACCGAGCTGCACGCGCCGTTCGACATCCTGCACCACATCCGCAATCTCGGCCGCCGCGGACTTTCCATCCAGCGCTACAAGGGCCTGGGCGAGATGAACCCCAAACAGTTGTTCGAGACCACGATGGACCCGCAGAAACGCCGGCTCCTCCGGGTTTCGATCGACGACGCCGCGAAGGCCGACCACCTCTTCACGCTCCTCATGGGCGATGAAGTCCCGCCCCGGCGGCAGTTCATCGAGGACAACGCGCTCAACGTGCAATACCTGGATGTGTAACTTCGAGTAGCGAGTAGTGAGTAGCGGGCAGTGAGCATGAGATAAGGGCCCGTTCTTCTCACCTCTCGCTCCTCGCTACCCACTACCCGCTACTTCTCCGCAATGTACACCGCGAACGAAAAACTCTCGACGGCGAATATCACCGACATCATGCAGACGGCCTACATCGATTATTCGATGTCGGTGATCGTCTCGCGGGCCCTGCCCGATGCCCGGGATGGCCTCAAGCCGGTCCAGCGGCGCATCCTCTATGCGATGCTCCGCCTCGGGCTGCTGCACAACCGGCCCTACAACAAGTGCGCCAAGGTCGTCGGCGAAGTGCTCGGGAATTACCATCCGCACGGCGACGCCTCCGTCTACGATACACTGGTGCGGCTCGCCCAGTCCTGGGTCCTCCGCTACCCGCTCATCAATCCCCAGGGCAATTTCGGGTCCGTCGACGGCGACCCGCCGGCTGCCTACCGTTACACCGAGTGCCGGCTCGCCGAGTCGGCCGAGGAGCTGCTCCGGGACCTCGACGAGGACACCGTCGATTTCGCCCCGAACTACAACGAAGAGACGACCGAGCCAACCGTCCTGCCCGCCGCGCTGCCCGGGCTCTTGATGAACGGCTCGACCGGCATCGCGGTCGGCATGGCGACCAACATCCCGCCGCACAACCTTGACGAACTGATCACCGCGATCTGCGCCGTCATCGACCACCCGCACATCTCCGTCGACGAGGTTATCGACCTGATCCCGGGGCCCGATTTCCCCACCGGCGGCGTCATCGCCGGCCGCGAAGGCATCATTTCTTATCTCAAGACCGGCAAGGGCATCGTCCGCGTGCGCGGGAAGGCCCACACCGAAGAGCTCAAGGGCGGCGGCGAGCAGATCGTCATCACCGAGATCCCCTATAACGTCAACCGCTCCACCCTCGTCACGCGCATCGCCGATCTGGTGTCCGACAAATTGCTCGATGGCATCCGCGACCTGCGCGACGAATCCGACGAGAACACCCGCATTGTCATCGAGCTGAAGCGCGGCGAGCAGGCCAAGGTCGTCATCAATCAGCTCTTCCAGAAGACCGCCCTCGAATCCTCCTTTGGCGTCATCCTGCTGGCCCTCGACAAGAAGCGGCCGAAGCAGATGAACATCAAGGAGCTCATCGAGTGCTACATCGAGCACCGCCGGGAGGTCATCACGCGCCGCACCCAGTTCCGCCTCCGGCAGGCCGAGGATCGCGCGCACATCCTCGAGGGTTACAAGATCGCGCTGGATAACCTGGACGACTTCGTCCGCATCATCCGCGCCGCCAAAGACCGCGAGGAGGCCAAGGTCGCGTTGATGGCGCGTTATCCGCTCTCGGACCGCCAGGCCAACGCCATTCTCGAACTGCGTCTGTACCAGCTCACGGGCCTCGAGCGCGACAAAATCGAGGCGGAGTATCTCGATCTCATCAAGTTGATCGAAGAACTGCGCAGCATCCTCGAGTCCGAGGCCAAGCTGCTGGGCGTCATCAAGGAGGAACTGCTGGCCCTGAAGGAAAAGTACTCCCAACCCCGCCGCACCGAGATCATCGGCGCCCTGGGCGAATTCCGCATGGAGGACGTGATTCCCAACGAGGGCTGCGTCATGACCGTCTCCCACCTGGGCTTCATCAAGCGCACGCCCGTCGCCGACTACCGTTCGCAGCGCCGCGGCGGCAAAGGCGTCATCGGCACGGAAACCTACGAGGAGGACTTCGTCGCGGATCTCTTCACGGCCTCGACCCACGACTTCATCCTCTTCCTGACCACGACCGGGCAGTGTCACGTGAAGAAAGTCTACGACGTGCCCGAGGGCACCCGCGCTTCGAAAGGCAAGTCCGTGTCGAGCTTCCTCCGCCTCGCGGACGGCGAGAAGATTGCCGCCATGATCTGCGTGAAAGAATTCACGGATCCGCGCTACGTCGTCATGGCGACGCGCCTCGGGGTCGTGAAGAAGACTCCGCTCTCGGAATACGAAAGCGCCGCCCGCGAGGGTGGCATTCACGGCATCCGGCTGAATGAAGGCGATGCGTTGATCGGCTGCGTTCTCACGACCGGGACCGACGAGATCATCCTCGTTTCCCACCTCGGACAGGCCGTCCGTTTCGGCGAAGGGCCGATCGGTGGTCCGGCGGCGGAACCGGCTGACACTCCGGACGCCCCCGCCGCGGAAACGGAGGCTGAACCGGGGGAACGCCGGGAGGGATTGCGCTCGATGGGCCGCGCGGCCGCCGGGGTCACCGGCATGCGCTTCAAGAAGACTGGCGATTATCTTCAGGCCATCGAGGTCTGCGACCCGGCCGCGCGCCTGCTCATCGCCCGCGAAGACGGGATCGGCAAACGCACCCCCTTCGAGGATTACCGGCTGATCCGCCGCGGCGGCACGGGCGTCATCGCGATCGACCTGCCCGAAGACGGGTCGGTGAGCGTCGCGGGTGCGCTGAGCGTGCACGACAACGACGAAGTCATGCTCCTCACTGCCAAAGGTCAGAGCGTGCGCACCCGCGTCAACGAAATCCGCGAGACCGGTCGCGGCGCGAGGGGCGTCAAGCTCGTCGAACTGGCCGAAGGCGACAAGCTGCTCTCCATCGCCCGGGTCGTCGAAATCGACTCCGACGAGCTGGACGCGGTCCCTCCGCCCGCGCCGGCGGCGACCTGAGAGGCCATGCCACCAGGCCGGGTGTCGCGGGGGTCGCCGACCCGGCCACCGGTCTGACGTCCGGCTCGGGCTAAACGCCCTGGGGTCCGGCCCGCCCGCCGGGGCGGCTCAATCGGCCGGGGCGGCGGTCCGGAAACGCAGCACCAGCCTGAATCCCACCTGGTTGGACGGCGAACCGTCGCTGCTGATCTGGGTCCGCCAGGTCACCCGGCATTCGCCGCCTTGGACTGCCAAGTAGAAGGGTTTCTCGACGGCGACGCGTTCCGGCGGCAGTTCGTTGGTCCGGCGCCCGAGCTCTTCCCGCGGCGCGCCGTGCACGAACGTCCCGGGATCGATCCGCAGCAACCGCATGCTCAAGGAACCGCTCAACGGGAGATCAATCGCCGCCGGGAGCTGCGCCGGGTCGGGCACGGCATCCTCCGGCAGGGCATAACTGAACATCGTGCGGGCGCGCCACTGGCCCGGCGTGAGGCTTTTCTCGCCAACCAGGCGCTCGGCCAGGGTCTTTTCGCCGGCGTCCTTTTCAATCGCGCGGAGTACTGGCTGGCGGACCCCGGCAGCACCAACGGCACCTTGTGCAATGGAAAGCGGATCACGATTCCCCATCGGCTAAAGGATGGCGACATCGTCAACATCATGGGCGAGTATTTCGTCTTCCGCCTTGAACAGACAACCACGGGGCCTTTCCCCGCCACCGAGGCCCCCGCCACCGTCGTCGTGCGCGCCAACCCGGTGTGCTGGCTGCTCATGATGGACATCAAGCGCTACACCAGCCTGAGCCGCCAACTGGACACCGATGCCCTCAGCCTGACCATCGCCACCTGGCTGCGGCAGTGCCGAGACACGGTTGAATCCGCCGGCAGCGTGGTGGACAAATTTCTCGGCGACGCCATTTTCGCCTGCTGGAAAAACACCGCGGAGGCGCCGGCCCTCGCCACGCGTGCCGTGCACGAACTCATCGAGTTCCAGCGGCGGCGTGATCCAGATTTTCGCATCGTCCTCCATCGGGCCTCCGTCACGCTGGAAGGCGGTGACAGGGGGCCAGATCGGAAGAGCACACGTCTGAACTCCAGTCACTGACCAATCTCG